>C687J35021_10000154_pt1 | contig 49276 bp, 76 predicted proteins | sample RifCSPhighO2_12_FD_35021 | JGI IMG/M metagenome (IMG submission 35021) | reverse complement strand
TTGAAGCCGTTCCGGGAGAACACGCGCCGTTTCAGTTGGCTCAGGTCCACGCCGATAGCGATTCCATTGAAGCCTTCCGTGAGGAAGCGATCCTCCACCACCATGATGCGCCCGCCGTTCGGGGCCATGTACTCCATGACCGTGATTCCAACCGACTTCTCGCCTTGGCCGAAGCCGACGGAATACTCGACGCGATCCTTGGTCATCTGGTTGAGCGCCAGGATCACGTCCGTTGACGCGAACAGCAGCTTGTTGCGAGAGCCCCGGCGCAAGCCTTCTTCCACCAGGAACTCGTCCCACTCGTACTCGTGGAGCGTGCCGCCGACGGACCAGGTGTAGGTGCTGATGACCGGCTTGAGGCCGGCAGTCAGCGTCACGTCGTCGCCGTCGTCGTTGGTGTAGCGCGCCTTCTCGCCGATCAGGAACTGGCGATTCAGGGCCATGCGCGCCTCGTTCATGATCTTCATGCGCTGGTAGGGCAGTTCGTCCTCCGTCTCAAAGCGCCGTTTCATCTGGCGCCGCGACAGGCCCAACTCCCACCGGAACTGCTGGCAGTAGTTGGCCTTCTCGGAAGGAGTCGTGGTTTGCGTGGTCTGGCGCACGGAATTCTCGCCGACCGCCGGGGCCACGCGCACCAGCGTATCGCCGCTGACGATAGCCGCCGCCGCCGTACCGCCCGAGGAATTGAGGGCCGTCACGCCGCGCGTGAACGTCACTTGCGAGGTTGACGTGTTGGTGCTCTTGACGAACATGAATTCACTGGTCCGCTTCACCACCCACAGTTGACCCGGGATGAAGTATTTCGGGTTCGTGACGTTGATTGTTTCCAGCGTCGTCGCTGCCGCCTCCGTGGTGGTGTCCGTCAGCGCCAGGTACTCGTCCACGTCCCACTTGAATTCTTCCTGCTCCGTGGTGAGCATGGACACGCGCGAGTAGAACGCGAGATACGCCGCAGCAGCCGGGTCCCGGTCGATCAGGATGATCTTGGGCAGGACGTTCGGGATGATGCGACCGGACTGGGTGGCGTAAGATCGCCGCCCGATGACATGGGTTGCCGCCATTTTCTTTCCTCAGTTGCGTGACGGTGCTGCTCAGCCTCTCCGCACAGCGACGATCTGCGCAGGCGCCCCGAGCCTCTTGAAGAAGCTGAGGTAGTCCTGCTCGGACTGACTGGCCGGTTCCAGAGATTCCCCGGTACTGCGGGACCTCCCAGGAGCGCCATTCCCGCCCGTGTCTGGAACGCGAGTCCTTCCGCCGTTCTTCAACAGCTTCTTGCGTTCGTCCGCACGGGCCTTGGCGACTTCATCCGCGACGCGCTTGTCGGCCGCCTTGAGCTCCGCTTCGAGCTTCATGTTCTTGGCGATAGCGTAGAGGCCGATTTCGTCCGTCGGGATTCCCCTGAGAGAGGAATCATCGGACCACAAACCGTTGGCCTGCATGTATTTCACCACGGCCTGCACATCCTCCTGCGCTGCGACCCACTGCTGGCGCTGCGTGCTGGCCGCAGTGCTTTGATTGGCCGCTCGCTGGTTGGAGGCCAGCTTGCCCATCAACTTCTTCAAATCCTTGTTTGAAACCAGGTCGTCGTTGTCTTCAATGCCGAGATCGCTCCCGTCATCCGTTGTACCTGCCTGTTGTCCGCCCGCCCGGGCCACCACCCGTTCTAGTTGAGCCGTGGTCCGGTCGTAGCGCGACTGCCATTTGCGCTCCATTTCTTCTGCCCGCGCGATCCTTTCTTCCAGGACAGCAATGCGTGGATCGCCTTGTCCTTTCTCCGCGCCCTTGTCCTTCGGCGTATCTTCTCCGACCGTATCGGCGTCAGTCTCGGTTTCGGAACCCTGGCTGCCAATGGAGGCGTCCGCGCCTTCGCGCTCGTCACTCTCCACTGCTTGCTCGCCCTCGGTTTCCTGGTCCGTCTGTTCGCCATCGACCGGCTCAGAATCCGCCACTTCGGGCTGGATACCGAACGATGCGACCCGCTGCTGCACCTGGGAAAGATCGGTGAGCTGCTGTCTGCCTTGCGCTGCCATTTCATCCTCACGGCTGATGGTGCCGGTCCCTTGCGGAACCTTGCGTGGCCGACCGAATGCCGCGACCCGGAGATCGCCGCACCGCCGGACGGCTTACTGATTCACGTTGTTCCCGTGCCCGACCGCTTCCGCGCCCTTCGCTTCCAGGGCCGCTTCTTCGATCATGCGCTTCAAATCGGCGCGCAATTCCTCGCGCACCTTGATCTTGATTTGCTGGACTTCCGACTCATGATCCAACACCAGTTCGTTCCGCATGGCGGTGTCGTCCAGCTTGGCCTTATTGGTATCGACGGCCATCTTGCCCTGCGCCTGCGCCATGGCCTTCTCGCGTTCCTGCATGGACTTCATTTGCGCTTCCATCTGCATCATCATCTGCTGCATTTGGATCGCCTGTTGCTGCTTGGCCTGCTGCTCCTGATCGCGTTGTTGTTTGGCCTGCGGGGAGAGCCGGATGCCCTCGATGTCGTGACCAGAGGCGTTGAGCATCATTTCCACAACGCGGGAGAAGTCCAGTTCCTTGCGCAGTTCCGTGTACAACTCGGGAATCTGGCCGACGGACTGGAAGATTTGCTCCAGGCTCGTAATCAGGAAGGTGCGAGAGGCCAGCGCATCGGCGGCGTGAACGGCGTCAATGGTCACATCCACGTCCATTTCGTCCGCCGTGACCTCGCGCACGAACATATTGCCGCCTGGGTTGTGCCAGGATTCCAGCACGTCCGAGTACCTGTTTTGGCCGATGATCTGGATGATGCGACTGGTCGGGAAAAACTCCGGCTCCCTGAAATATGCCATGCAGATTTCCGCCAGTTCCTCAAAGCCGCGCATGACTTGCAGGTAGATCGGGCGGAACACCCCCTGGTTGCGGCTGAGCTGTTCCTGCACTTGGCCGAGCGTGGCCTGATGCGGCGGGGCCTGGCCCCGGAACACGTCAGAGACGTTGACCGCTTCCTTACCTTGGCCCAGCACAAAGGGCAGATCGGCAATCAGCAACTCTTGCGTGCTCGTGCCGATGGGCAACTCGAAGAAGTGCTTGCGCAGGTCAAAGCTGGGCTCGCGCGAAGCCTCCATGACCTCATCGGAGAGCCGCACGATCTTGTTGCCGTCCTTGAAGTCCTGTTGCGTCTGTGTCGTGATGAACCGGCCCGTCGCGGCCACGGGGCGGGTGATGTTCTTCCGCACGTCCGTTATCCGCATGTTCAGAAAGTTGTTCACAACCTCCTGAATCGGGCGGTACTGCTCCACCAGCCCCGTACCGTCGGGGCGGAACTCGTTCGGATCGTAGGACTTGGCCCGGAACGGAATGCCCTTGTACGGGAATGGGTTGCGGCCGTAGCGCACCAATTCGCCAGATTCGCCGCCTAGCATGACTGCATAGGCGTCTTGCAGCCCCTTAACCGGCGCTTGCCAGTAATCCCAGCACTCGATCAATTCATCTTCTTCCACAGAGAACTGGCTGTTGAAGTTGTCTCCATAGAACCGCCGCAGGTTGGCCTCGTCGATCTGCACGGTGTTGTGCATCACCTTGTCGTACAGATCGGCGCGCACGGACCAGTGCTTGTCGTCGATGCGTTTCTGGACTTCGGAGCGCGGCAGGTAGTACCGCTCGATCACCCAGCGCGCATCGCGCAAATCGCGGGCTACCGGGTCGATGTACAGCAGGGAGCGGTCTACCACGTCGATCTTGAGATCGGGCAGGAACGCATCTTCACGGTACGTCACCTTCCACACCGCCATGGTGTGCTTGAGGAACGCTTTCAACCAACGCGGGAACACGTCGTCCCGGATTTTCCACAGGTCATCGAAGTGGTAGTCGGTCAATGCCTCGGCCACCTTGGCGCGCTTGTATTCCTCTTTGGATGCCCAAATCGAGGACACCTGCGGGCGCATCGTGACCAACGGATCGAGCTGAGACACCAGGAGCATGATGTAGGCGTAGATCACCTGCACCTGTTCGCGTGTCTTGGGCAGGAAAATCTTCTCGTCGTCGATCTCGGGGCTCTGCCATTCCCCGTTGTACTGTTTCTCCCACTTGTCCATCTTGGCCGCGATCTTCTCCGTCTGCTCGCGGGCTGTTCCGTGGCGGGACGTGACGATGGACACCACCGCGCTTTTTTCTTCTTCCGACATGCCTGGAACGAGATTGGCCCGGTCGTCTCCGGCAAAGACAGAGCGCGGCGCTCGTACCACGTTTTCCGTGGTGACAAGCATGCGCTCTGCCTTCATGCGCCTCGGCTTATGCCGATGGGCCATAGAGCCTCACGGGTTACGCCGTCTCACGCGGATGTCCGAGTTCCAGCGTGACCACGGAAATGCCGAAGCTGGCCGCTGCGGTCATGATCGTGAACAGCGGTTGCAGCAGCAGCGAGCAGCCCGGCCCGATGGAAATGGGCGGGACGGAGTGCAAGAACACACCCGGCTCCGATGCCTCCGTGGAGACATTCTTACGGCTGGACCCAACCGCAGCCACTTCGCCGAACGTGAACACATGCGTATCGCCGATGGCGAAAATGGTGGCCCCTGCTTGCAGCAAGGATTCATGCGCGATCTTCTGCGCGGAATTCGTGATGCAGGCCACGTCCCCGAAGTGAATCTGTCCTTTGGGCGTGGTGTTCGTGTAGCCGGTCAGCGTGTCGTAGTACGTCGAGGCGGCCACCAGCGTTGCCCCGCCGCTTGACCAGCGCGTGGCGTTGTCCAGTACCCAGCGCACGGCCGCGAAAGTGCCAGCCGTGCCGCGCACGGTTGACCACATTTCGATCTGCACGGGGTAGACGAAAACATTGTCTCCGTCGGACCGGCTCGCCGTGTTGTCGATGGTCAGCAACGCCTCCGCATCCGCGTAGATCGTGGGGTTCGCATTGCAGGCCACCCCAATCGTCGGGCCTTGCACGGCCGCTTCGAGGGTGGGCGTGTAGCAGAACACTTGCCGGCGGAGCTTGTTCGCATCGCCGAAAGCGTTGAGATAGTGAAGATAGCTCATGGTTCATTCTCCTGGCCGGCCGGGGCTCAAGCCCGGAAGGCTCGATGAACTGCACTCGCACGGGACATTGCGGAGGCTTCCCGTGCGCGCATTCTTTGGAACCCACTTGCGCCCCTTGCCGCCGCACAAGGGGCACTTGGTCGCATCGAATTCGGCTGGCGCGATGTCCGCCAAGTTGCTGAGATTCGCCCGCGGCGTCTGCGAGCGGTACGGCCAGTGCCGTTTCTCGATATGCGGCTGCGCGGCATAGAAACCGCTCTGTACCTGCGGGCTGTCAACGTGAACCTCTTTCACGCTGCCTCTTTCGTGACCGGCCTCCACCACTTGCTGCTGTAGGGAGCGTCCAGAATCACGTTCACATTGGCTGGGCCGCCCTTTTCCTCGTACCGGATCGGGAACGAGTCCTTGTTGTAGCCGTAGAATCCGGGCATGTAGTACAACTCGTCGTAGCGCGCTTTCATCATTTCAGATGCTGGCGACACCACGATCTGAGCCCCCACATGCTCCCGACCTTCCGGCATGAGCGCGAACATCCGTTCCAGGGCGCGGGCCTCTTTGGTCGAGGCTTTTTTCTTCGCGGCTCGCCAATGCTTGCGCGCGAGCCAGAGCCCGTGCGACACACCCGCCCAAAATTCGGTAGAAGCGCGTTCCTGCGGACGCGCATTCATGTAGTCGGCGCCGTAGAATTCGATCCGCTCCACCCCCGTCATGACCGCGAACGCGATCATGTAGTTGATGGATTCGGCGAAGTACGCCAACTCGAAGAAGCGCATCACGTCGGCCAGCGGGAATTCCACCAGGGCGGGGAAATCCGGGTACGCTTTGCTGGTCAGGATCGGGATGGTCGCATGTTCGACCAGCGCGACGTACCAGGGCGGGTCAGGATGCTCGTGGATCGACGGCCCACGCACGTCGTCCATCATGAAGCCGAGTGAAGAATTCGGATGGTAGTGCCACCCACCGTTGATCGACCAGAGCGGGTGCGGGTATTGTGAGAAATCCGCCTTACCCATCACCCCGCCTTGATCGTTCCGGTAGATGACCGTTGGCCCATTGCCCAGAATGGCGATGTTCGCACCCCGGTATTGAGCCGCGATTTCTTCCAGAGTGTATCGGCTCATGAATCACACCACGTCCGTAATGCGCGTGATGTTGACATTCACGACCGTTGCCGTGGCCGCAATGTGGGCGAAGATGCCGTTGGTGCTGACCGGGATGTCGTCGAAGCCAGCGTATGCAACGCCGTCAGCCGCAGCGGAAACCCCCGCCACGAACGTTTTCCACACGCCAACCAGAGCATTTGTCGCCGTCGCATCGGTGGCCGCGCCGAGTTCCACCGCCACCGAGGTTGCGCCGCCGTCCACGAATCCACCCAGCCGCACACCGTCATGCTTGGGCACAGCAGCGGCGGACAGCTCGCCGGGCTGCGTATCCACGCCTGCAAGGGCGTAGTTGGAAACGTGGTAGACGTACCCCTTCTTCACGAAGTAGCTGAGAGTCGGGGCGGTGGCGCTCATGTACTGCCAGCCCACATACGTCCAGGCGCGGGTGCGGCTCGGGCCGGGGTGGCCGAGCACCTTGAGGCCCATTGGCCCTTCCACGGCGGACGGCTTGGAGATGGACGGCAGAAGTTGAATCGTGCCGTCAGAAGCGGAGCCGACGTAGTAGTAGCGCACGCCAATCGCGCCAGGCGTGTTCGCAGCGGACGTGGCGCCGGTCGTGGCGATGGCGGAGTTTGTCGAGCCGGTAGACCAACTGTACGACAGGTTCTCTTTCAGCTCGATGTAGTCGTTCCCGTCCCAAATGTAGACGGGGGCCGTGACGGACGCGGCCAGTGTGAAGGTGCGGTTGGACGTGCCGCTGGTGGTGATCGGATGCGGACCTGTGCGAACAGCGGCGAGAAACGCCATCGGAACGAGCGTGGCGTCGAAAACTCCTGATTTCCCTGCGATGGGGCGCGGACGCCCGAACGCGCGTTGCTGACTCATGGGGACCTCCCTGGCATTGCGGGGCCTGGGTTTTACCCAGGTCTTGGAGCGGGCGGGCAGGATGCTGCGCCCTGTCGCTCAGCCTAGAGAGTCTACCGGCGGGTTAACAATAACCGCGCTGGGTGTTGGTTTGTCAGGAAACGCACATTTTAATCGAGTCTGATCCGCCCAAGCATGAACGCTTCGGCCATCGGGCAGCCAATAGCGGCCCCCCTGACCACGGCAAGGGCCTTGATCGCCTCGATGCTGCGGGGGTGCCCCTGGCCTCGCATTTCAACGCCGTAGGCTTCTGTGAGGGCCTTTTCCTTGGCATCCCAGGCGGATTGCGCGAGAGGCTGAAAGACGGTGGGGATGAACGGCTGGAAGGATCCTTGAGCCCATTCCGTAGAGCTGGGCGTCTCGAAGAATAGGAGGGATTGTACGGGGGCGCCGGGTTTGGGCCGGCAGGCTGCCACCACGGCTTGATGCACCCAGCGATGATCCATATTCAGGTCGCCGCCGTGGTGAGTGTAAACGATGGACGGCTTGTGAAAATCCAGCGCGCGCTCCACTTCATGCGCGTAATCCAGGATCGTGAGCGTTTCAAACCGAGTGTCTGGAAAATCCAGTACGCGGAGATTTTGCGCCCCAAGCAGTCCAGCCGCTCGATGCGCGTTTACGAACCCAGGGGCACAAGCTGCTGTCGCGGCGACAGCCATGTGTATGCGCCCCCGCCATTGCCGGTCCGGCTCGTATCCTCGGACTCCCGTTCCCCCATCGCAGAAAATCAGGACATGGACTTGATCGCCGGCGGCGACGTGGCTGGCGATGGTTCCTCCGCATCCGAGGGCTTCATCGTCAGGGTGGGCAACAACGACAAGGACTGATTTTCCCATGGGTTCCTATCCTCCATCATCCAGTAGTCCAAAATCGACAGGCCGGGAATGAAATCGCCCCACAGTTGGGGGTACATGGGCGGCGTGTAGTCGTGGAACGACACCGCGATCCCCTCTCCATCCATCGCGCCCAGGTAGCCCCGCCCTAGCGGCCCTGACAGGTATTCCGTGGCTCCAAAGTGCTGGCAGATCGCCAGCACCAGGCTCGTCTTGTGCAGATAGTCCAGCCGGCGCGGCATCCGCACCATTCGCGTCTTGATCCCGTACTGCGGGAGCCACAGGGCGTCCAACTGGAAGATGCAGAGATCGGCAATCGTTCCCCGGTCGTACTGGTAGAGCTGTTCCAGGAGCTTGAAGTTCTCGAAGAAGCGGGGCGCCTTGCTGTACGCATGGAAAATCTGCTTCATGTGCGATTCCGCCCAGCGGCGCGTGTCGTCAATGCGCGTCTCAGCGATGGTGGAGTGCATGTGCCCTTTCAGCTTCACCGGGACGGTGATCCACCGCCATCCGTGCGGGTCCTTGATCTTATTCCGATTGATGAAGGACCCGCGCTCAAATTGCACATCGTCCATCACCACAAACAGATCAGATTGGGCGATCCTGTCCAGATAGCCCGGCCAGGGCAGATAGGCGGGCTGCATGATGCAGAGCTTCATTTCCGCGGCCTTCCTTCAGTTGGTGTCCAACGCCACCTTTTCAAAGCGGCCATTTTAAGCTGTGTCGCAGTCAAAGGCACAGGCTCGGTTGGAACGGCTGTGTGCGCGAAGCCCCCTGCCACCAGCGCAGAAATCGTAATATCTCCCGCAATGGCCTTCTGACCGCCTGATTCCATGGTTGCCTCAATGCTGGGAGTTACTGTCACGGCGCCCACGATTGAGGCATTCAGGTTATAGATCATAATGGCCAGCACTGACGCCGATACCGTGGCGGACCCGACAATGGACGCTTTCAGGTTGTACGTCATCGCAGACGCTACGGCCGGAGTTACAGTGACAGCCCCGGCGATAGACGGGTTGAAGGTGTAGTCCATTTCCGCCGCAACGGATATCGTCACCGTCACTGCTCCGGCTATCTCATTGCCGGCGACTGCATACTGCATCGCGGACGCTATTGACGGCGTGATCGTCACCGCTCCGGCAATGCTGGCGTTGCGGGTGAAGTCCATCGCAGACGCCACGGAAGGCGTAACGGTCACTGCTCCCGCAATACTCGCGTTGCGTGTAAAATCCATTGCGGAAGCCACAGCCGGCGTTATTGTTACAGCGCCGGTTATGGAAAACGCGGCTGCGCCCGGTTTCAGTGCGAACAAGATGCTTACCCACGGGTCGGCGGCGGCCATCGTATCCACCAACCCGCTCACGGCAGCCTTGGTGGCCTGGAGTAAATAATGGATCGCGCAGGACGTGTCGGGCGCGCCTGTGCTGGAAACATACGCCCGTTGCGTGCCGGTCAGCGTGTCCTCAAAGGCATTGGTAAAACTAGCAGGGAGAGTGCTGCGGGCGTTGTCGTCACTTGCCCCGTCCGCGCAGATCAACATGCAGCCATCCACCGACGGCGCGGCTAGGCTGTTGAACTCGATGCTGGCGTCGGTGCCCGTGGCGGCTGTGCTCTGCACATCAACCGGCGATCCACTGGCAACGCAGCCCCGGAACGAGGCGATGCCAGCGTTGAAGCCCTGCGTGCCCGTGCCGCCGCGGCTCACCGTGAGCGTGGGTGTGCTGCCGGCGTAGCGGAACCAGAACACGGCGAGGCGGCCCGTCGTACTTGCCGACTGCACGATCTGCGTCCAGGCCGCATCCATCGAGATCACGCGCGACGTGGACGACGAATGGACAACGCAAAGCCAGATGTCGCCATTCTGCGGACTGGCGGGCGAGCCGGGAGAGACGCTAGCTCCCGAGCCGCTGCCTTCCGTGCCTGCGTTGACAAAGGCGATAGCCACAGTCCACCAATAGCTATGCGATTGTTATGTTCGGTGTGATCTTGTACGTGTCGTTCACGTTGATTGTGTAAGGGCCAACCGCATCAACCTCTATAGCAATCAACCGTTTTGTGCCGCCGGCAGATACGCTTGCGATGAAATAGCCCTGGATCGAGCCCGTCCATCCGCCCGCCCCTCCCGTGAAGGTCTGCTGGGCGTAGCTGGCAACGCCGCCTGTAACAGACCAGCTTGCATCGGTCAGTGCAATGCGCGCGTATCCAGTGCCAGTCGGTTCCGTGATCGTGGCGTTGGTGATCGTCTCGCCCGGAGCGACGTTCGTAAACAGGCCCAGTTCCAGGGTTGCGTCCCTGTCGGCGTGCGTGCGCTGGAAGATCACCTGCCCGATCAGGGTTTCGCCTTCGTCTGGTGTAAAGCCGGCCATGTCACACCTCCATGTGCTTGATTTGCTGCCCCTGATATTCGGGAGTTAGGTACACCCGCAGGTTCTTCTTCTCCATCAGTCGCTTGAAGGATTGCGGATCGTCGTGCGGGCCTGCTTCTCCGCGGTAGTTGTAGACTTCACTTCTCGGCCGTGTTTCCAGATAGATGTGAATCATGGGGTCTCCAAAGAACTTGTTGATGAAATGCCTGATCCGTTTCATGCCGCCTCCTGCGCAGTTATCAAGTTGTGCTTGACGACTTGGGCCTTGACCAGGGATTCAACTTCTTCACCTGGAAAATCCTCTGGCCGACGCTCCCTCCACAGCTTGCGCGCGAGCAGTACATATGGCTCGATCAAGGCCCAATCGGCGCCATGAAAGTTCTTCCGCGTGTTGTCCAGCCGGAAGCACATGCCCGCGCACCAGTACGTGTTGTCCACCATCAGCTTCAATTCACCCCAACCCTTCATGGTGCTTGGCGGGGTAAAGCGCGGATAGCCGGCCACACCCTTGATCGCATCCTCGTAGGCGGGGCCACCCGGATACGGAGCGTAGCGGTAGACGGACACGCGGGCCTTCGGCGCCGTCTCCATGAGCCAGTCGATCAAGCCCATAGTGTCCAGCCATTGCGTGTGCGTTTCGCGCGGCATTCCACGGATGAAGGAGTTCATGACTGACACGGGCGTATCGGCGAACAACTCATTGGCCCGCCTGATCGCATCGACACCGTGCCCTTTCTGGATCACCTTGCGCAAGAACTGGTCGCTCCCGCTCTCCGCGCCGAATTCCAGCGACACACAGCCGGAGTCCACCAGCGCATCCCGGTACTCGGGAGTGATGTAGTTGGAGCGCACGTTCCCATCCCACTTGATCCCGAGCCGGCGGAACACGCGGCCCAGCTCGTTCATGCGCGTCAGGCGGTCGTGAACGCTCCACTCCCCTTCCACCTTTTCCCGCTCGAAACCAATGTTCGGGTCGGTCACGCTGATTTCGCCCAGGCCGCCACGCAGTTCCGCAATCATCGACAGTTCCCGGCCTATGCGCTCGATGGGCGCCGCAAACCAGGGGGAGCGCAGGGCGCAGAAGGAGCAGGCGTAGGGGCACCCGCGCGAGGTCTGGTACTGCACCACGCCGCGCTTCCATTGCCGCTGGGCGGCAGGGCTCCACGGAAAGAAATCCTCCCCGTACCAGCGTTCCGGCCACACGCGGTCCACGTTCGGCTCGCGCTTCACGTCCTCGGTACAGAGGCGCGCGTGATGGCCCCCAACGTGCGTGATGATGCTTGGCTTGAGCCGCTTCGCCCGTTCAAGCAGGTCAGAAGCATAGCCGGATTGCTTGCCCGTGAAGCACGACACACCCAGGTTCACAGCGTCCTTGAGCAGATCGTCGAACATTTCCAGCGGATCATACCGCTGATCCCAATACTCCACGGTCTGCCCCTGCGCCTCGAACATCGCGCCCGGCTGCATGATGGACAACGGCGTCAGGCCGAAGGGGCTGTCGTCGGTTGGGGTTGGATAACTAAGTATCCAGTCAAGCCCGTGGCGCATAGTGCCCCCGTTTCGTCTTACAGCGGTTTCCCCAAATCAGTGAGTATGGCGGATATTTGCCCGGCTTGACGATCGTTCCCGCCGCGATGACGCAGTGATGCCCGATTTCGGTTCCACCGGGGATGAAGGTGTGAGAACCAACAAACACTGAATCCTCGATCCGAATTGGTCTGTAAGTACGACTGGCCGAAAGCCCAAGTACTTGGTTGTGGCTGTCCGCACAATTGATCGCCACAAACGAGGCGATGTCACAATTTTTTCCAATCGCCACGACACCACCCTTGTCATGGACCTCCGAGAAAATCCCGATCTTCGTCCCTTCGCCGATTTTCGGGTCGCCATTGATGAGCACCCATTGATGGAAACGCGGTTCACTTCGTATCCTGGTGAGATTTCCTTTCAATGCACTCCACGAGGGCGGAACGCGAACCAGTTTGCCGGGTTTGTCAAACTCTTTTGTGAACCAATCAGTTTCTTCTCTGGTGAGTTTCCCGCGAATAGTGATCCGATCTCGCCCACGTTCACAAACCAGCCCTTCGCAGTCAAGATTTGTCATTTTACCACCTCCCGTCCCCCAGCATGATCTCCGCCTCTCGGAGCGCGGCGAAATAGGCCGTCAGGTCGCTTTCACTGGCCGCCACCAGCATATCGGGGCCGGAGCAGCCCGGAATCTTGAAGTGCTTCTCGAAGATGCGCACGCCCAGCCCGTAGGCCAGCAATGCCGCCGTGTTGCCCAGCGTGTGATCGGAGAAACCTTCCACCCGCTGAATAACCCAATTCTTGATCCGGGAAAGGTTTGCGCGCTCGGGTGGGCATGGGTATTCCGACGTGCAGATCATAAGCGTTGTCGTGCAATGATGGAGCTTCATGAGCGCAAGTAGCGCCTCTTCTTCCGACACGGCCCCGCAGCTCAGGTAAACGCGGCCACCCCAGGCATTGACAGCCGCAAGCAGCGCCTCGTTCTTCGCGTTGTCGCTGCTGATCTTGACTTCATCGATTCCGATCTCCACTAAGTCCTGGAAATCGGCCACCGTCTGCGGCGTACAGAGAAAGCGCAGGCCATGGCATTCGACAAGGGCTTTCAGGTTTTCCAACTGATGGCGTTGGAACCGGCACCGCTCGTACCAGGGGCGAAGCGCAGTGTTATCCACCGCCGCCGGGTCCACATGCTGGAATTTCACATGCGTTGCCCCTGTGCGGGTTGCGGCTTCGATCATCGCCACAACCAAATGGAAATCTCCACCATGGCCCGTGCCCGCCTCAGCGATTAGCGTCAGCCCGCTTGCCTGTGCATCCCGTTGATATTGATCCATGTCGGGTTCTTCTCGTAGGCTTTCTTGATCTCACAGACGCCGAACATCGGGTACTGGCCGGTAATGTGCGGGTTCTGCTTGAGAATCGCGTCCGGCATCCCCGCATTGTGAACCTCCGCCGTGCAGGCTTTGTGGACCGCGCGAAGCAGTTCCAGGTCCTCGGGATAGTCCAGGGTCAGCCGTAGGTCCATGCCTTCCGCCATCGGGTTCACGCCCAGGTCCTTGTGCGGGAATATCCGCGGATTGCGCCGGACGTAAGGCGTGACGTGCTCCTGGTCGAATCCGCGCTGATCGCCAACGCTTCCATCGAGAAACGCCTTTTCCAGCGCATTGAAGCTCATGACCTCCACGTCCATGCCCCGCGGATGGACGCGCTGAATGGTATTGGTGACATACTCGATTTGATTCCGGTTGACCATGAACTCGTGGAGGCAGCGGTCGATGATCCCAGGGTCAAGCAAGGGGCAATCGCTGGTGATCCGCACGATCTGGTTCATGTGATAGTGAATCGCCGTCTTAAAGAAACGGCCCAGCACGTCGTCGGTATCTGTGTCCGGCGGCGCATAAACCTCGGCGCGGTACTTGGCCGCGATTTTCCGCACACGTTCCCCGGCCGTTTTCTGGCTATGCCCGTGATCGATAAAGTCCTCCTTGGGCATGGCGATCACCACCAGTTCCGGCAGCTTAGCAGCCGCACAACGCTGAATGACGTGCTCGATCACAGGTTTCCCGCCAAGGTCCGCCATGATCTTGTTCGGCAGGCGGGTACTGCCAACGCGCGCCTGGATGATGAGCCCGATCATTTCCGCCCCGTCGGCTTGGGTTTGTTCTTGGGCTTCGGCTTGCCAGCCTTCTCCGCGATGGATTGCGCCGCCGCCAGCGGCACGGATTCCGCTGTGATGCGCTGGCCTGCGGCCGTCTCCACGTTGAACCCCGCCCCGTTATCGGCCACCACCCTGTGCGCGGGCTGGCGCACGGCATCGGTGCGCAATTCCTGCGATTTCACACGCACCGCAGGCGTGGGCGTTGATTGCGCCACTGCGGGCGGCGGGGCCTTCTGCGCACGGCGCGCCTCCAACATGCACTCGCGGTGCTGCGGCTGACCATCATAAAGCACGAGCTGATCTTTCAGGATCGGCTTCATGCAGAGTTTGCAGCGCAGGGCTGTCATGCGTGACATGGCGACCTCCTATCGGAATCCGGCGGCTGAGGGAAGGACTTGGAAATCCCACTCGTCAGGCCGCTCCTGCGCCTGCTTGGGCTTTCCGTAGAGCCAGTCTATCAGATACAGCACAGCCTTGCAGTAGTGTGACCATTGGTCGTGACGCGGCGAGTCATTGCGCTTAGGCTTGCGCGTCTCCCGGTCCACGTCGAATGACCATGACTGTATCGCGCGGATCGCACCAGGGCAGCCGTGTCTGGAAAACGCGACGGCGTAGCGGTCATGATTCAGGACGTTGCGGAGATTCTGGATCGTTTCCTTCTCCGGCGAGCGCATTCCCTTGACTTTGCGGGGCTTGCCCGGGTCGATGATGCGGCGGAAGTAGGTCGAATACAGCGCCGCGGTGGTAGGGTCCTCTAAGTTTTTCATCCACGTCCGACCCGAAGAATCACGCTGGGTCGCGGTGCGGAAATCGTAGATGTCGTCCCGGTAGTGGTAGTCGCGCTCGTTGAGCAGGTAACGCAGGTCGAATGCCGTCATGTTCCGAGCCTGGTGTTCCTCGAAGAACACAATGCACTCCTTCGCGCCCAGCATCGCGGAAAACTCGGGCGGCAGGGGCTTGACCTGTGCCCACAGCGTTGAGCACGGGTCGGAAATGCCCAAATCGGACGTGGTGTAGACATCGTAGGCCGGGTCATACTGGACAAGCGCCCCCTCTTGCACATGCGCCCACGGTATGTCTTTGGACTGATTGGAAATGAATTCGGGGAACACGCGGCCCACCACGGCCGTCTCGTAAGCGATCTCATGCTCGCGCGACCAGATTTCATCGTTCATGTCCGGCTCGTTGCGCCGGCGTTTGGCCCAATCGGGGTTCTTGAGCGGGTGCAGGCTCCAATGGAGCGTTTTCTTGAGCGTGGCGGGGTCGGAGGCCATGTCGTAGAACGATCCGAACGGCCCTGCGGGCGTGCTCATGTAGATTTTCGCGTCCGACAGCTCGGACAAGGCCCCCAAGACGTGCTCGGAATCCTCTACAAACGCAAATTCGTCAGGAAAGCACACCGTCGCCCGCCCGGAGCGTCCGGCCGTTCCGCGCGACAGAATCCCGTCAATCATGGAATGTGAGCCGGGGAATTTGATGGACATCACCGTGTCGATATTCGGCATGTTTTCCTGCCAGCCGCAGCGCATCCAATCCGGCAGGTTGTTGAGCAGGAACCGCACCTTTCCAAGCAGCGATTTCATGCTCCGGTCGTCCACGTCATTTTCGCGCATGGACATGAAAAGCGCCTCTACGTCGTCGAAAAACAGCGCCATCCACGCCGCCACCACGACAGCCATCCAGGAGGCGCCCATGTCGCGCGACTTTTCAAGCACACCAGAGCGGCCGTAGCGCACCAGCCACAGCATCCAGGTAATCACGTCGTCCTGGTAGATGTATGTGCAGAACGGCGTGCGCTTGCGCGGGTGCCGGCGCGGGTCATAGGACCAGCAAAAGACGTTGGCGAAGTACAGGATGGACGATTTGCAGTAAACCTTGACAATTTCACGCGCATTCAGGTCGGTTTGGCACTTGTTTTGCACTTTGATGCGATAGAGGAAGTTGTCGGTCCAGTCAGGGACGTACCGCAGGATTGGATCGCGCAGCAATTCTCCCTCTTTTGCCGGCCGTGAGTCTACGATCACGCGCTCCCGCCCCGTACCGACGCGGATCACGTCGGTAATTTCGTGCGTGACCTCCCCGCCTTTTGCTCGCAGGAGCGCATAGGTCGGGTATCTCGGGATGAACTCCGGCGCCAGCGCGTCATCCCACAAGGTCAGCAGGTTTTGGGCGGCCATGCTCAAAAATCCTTGGCTTCCAGAGGGATTTCCAGCGTTTCCGCGATCTCGTGCAGCTTGTCAGGCGCCAGCCCCTTCAATTTGGCGATGTTGATGGTGCCGTGGTTGTTGATGATGTTCTGATTGATCTGCAAGGACGGGCTTTTCTTGATGAGCGGGTCATTGCCGACTTCCAGCACCGTTTTCGCAGCGTTCACGCGCGCCCCGGCGGTGCGGTCGTCGGGGCTGGTATTGGTCATCACGTCAAAGAGCGTGTCGGCCGCCAGGTGCATCCGGCGCGCGAGATTGATGTGGGTACGGCGCTGCTCGGAGACGATATAGCGGTCGCAAAGCCATTGCCACCACGGCTCTTTCTCAAAGCGGTAGAAATTCTGCCGTGTGCATTGCAGGGCCAAAGCTGCTGCTGACTTGTTCCCGTTGGAATCGACGTAGGCTTTGAAGCACCGCGCTTCAAACAACGTGATCTGGTGCCCGTTGATGATGGGCAGGACGACCCCATCGTCCATTTCATCGGGCAGGCTATCCGGCGCTTCTTGCAGCACCAGCTCCCTGCCCTTGGGTTTAAACTTGCTCATGCAGGACCTCGGCGAGGACAGCGCACACGTAGCCTACATCCTGCAAAGTCATGCCGCAATGCAGGGGCAAGGTCAATTCGCGCCGGTAAAATTCCTCCGCTCCGGGCAGTCCGCGTTTGAGCGGCACGTAATGCACATTGGTTTCAATACCGCGCCGCAGCAGATCGTACATCACGCGCTCCCGGGTCGTGCCCAGGGCCTCGAAGTCGATCAAGACCGGGAAGATGTGGCAGGCGTTGCGACGGAGCATATCTTCATCGCAGTATCCGCCCTCCGACTGGAGTATCGGGCGCACGGAATCTGGAATGCGGAACAGATAGTGCCGAACCAAGTTGCGCCGCTCTTGTAGGATGCTCTCGATGCGGCGTAACTGGCTCCGCCCCAGCGCCGCCCCCATTTCTCCCATGTGGAAGTTGAGCCCGAAGCCCGAGTTGTCGTACCAACCCGGCGGATCCTTCCGGGAGCGCACGATCCCATTGTCCCGAAGTCGGCGCATTTCCCGCGCCAGCCCTTCATCCGGGGTCGTGACCATACCGCCCTCTCCGGTCGTGATCGTCTTGGCCGGGTGAAATGAGAAGCAAGTTAGCGTGGCTTTCCCGCCCACCTTGATTCCATCGCACAACACGGAACCCAGCGCATGCGCCGCATCGACGATCAAGTTCCCACCCCCGGCAGTTTGCCCGGCGTACATGACGGCGAGGGCTGGGTCTTGCGTGAACTTGCCCAACCCCGTGTCAGGGTCGCAGTCCACGATCTCAAAGGAATCCAGCGCGTTCCGGGTCGCGGCAAACGTGATCGCCGGAACCTGCCATGGCCCAGATATAACCGAACATGCCTGAGCCGCCAGCCATAGCGCCGCCGTGCCAGACGAACAGGCCACCGCGTACCTCGCTCCGGCATAGGCGGCAAATTCTTCCTCAAAGGCCCGGGTCTGGCGCCCCCGCGTCAAGTCCTCCCCCGACTTGAGCATCGCCGTCACCGCCTCGATGTCCTGCGGCTCGATCTGGTGCCGGGACAGGAGGATCGGCCGAGTGGACGAGGGCTCGCAGGCTGGCGGCGCCGAGCAACCAGTTGTTCGTATCGGATTGATAGCCGCCATTCCTTCCCTCCACTCTTGTCCCACCGTCATGTTGTCGCTCATACCAGTCCGCCTCCGGCTCGATGATGTACCCGCCCTCGATAGCAACCGTCGTGCGCGCCTCCACATCCGAAATCAGGCTCTCGTGCATCTTCTCCCCAGGCCGAATCCCCGTCTCAACCCAAGGGACTCCAGGCGACACCGCCTCCGCCAAATCCACCACAAGCCCCGACGGGCACAGCGGCACGAAAATCTCCCCTCCCCGCATCCGCCCCAAGCACTCGCACACGAATTCGACACCCCTCTCAATCCTGAGCCAGAACCGCGTCATCCGCCGGTCTGTGATGGTCAGCGGCCCCCCACTCCTGGCCTGCTCAAAGAACAGCTCCACCACCGACCCCCGCGACCCGATCACATTTCCATACCTGACCGCCGCGAACCGCGCCCCCCCATCCCCCGACAAGGCATTGGCCGCCACAAACAACTTCTCCGCGCACAGCTTGCTCGCCCCATACAAGTTGATCGGCGCGCATGCCTTATCCGACGATAGCGCCATGACCCGTTCCACCCCCTGCTCTATCGCCGCCGTAACCACATTCTCCGCCCCCATCACATTCGTCTTGATAACCTCAATCGGATTGACCTCCCCCGTGGGAACGTGCTTCAAAGCCGCCGCGTGAACCACAATGTCCACCGGCCTGAATGCCATCCGCAGCCGCTCCAAATCCCTCACGTCCCCAATGAACCACCGCATACACCGGATCGCTTCCTCTCCTAACTCAGCCCGCAGCTCTCCCCGCAACTCCCACTGCTTGAACTCGTCCCGAGAAAAACAAATCAGCCGCCTCGGCTTGTACTCCCTCAGCACATGCCGGAAGAACGCCCTCCCGAATGTCCCCGTCCCTCCCGTCACGAGAACCGATTTGCCGTCCAGATCACCGCTCATTTGGAAACCTTATCCTCGAAGATTACCCCATCCCCCAGCTTCGCCAAATAGTACGCCGCGACCTGCCTTGACATCGTGGGGACCTTGTACACCGCCCTCTCCCAATGCTCGATCCACATCACACAATCCTTGCGGTGAAGGTCTCGCACTTGCTCGATCCGCAGCAACCGCCCGTCCCGCTCCTGCCGCACGCCAATGCGCAACATCTGTGCTGCATAAGACATCGACCCCGCCGGCAATGGCTCTGGTCGATTCCCATGAAGCATCCCTGTCGGTACACGGTAGATTCGCACCTGTCCTCGTTCTCTAAAGCAGCCCGTTTTCATCGAGAAAGTTCAACCACGCCAGCAAACCGCAGACCGCCGCGTAGGCTCCCATCGAAAACACAGCCACAGCCGGTGAATCCAACCACAGCCTGTACACAGCCAAAGCAAAGAACACAACCGATGCTGGCAGTGCAAACCACCACGCTATAGGATGGCGCTTAATCGACTTCCACAAAACGGCTAGCCGAATCATCAGCGAAACTCCCCATGCGCGTTATATACCAAAATTCGCCGCTCGTGTAATTAGTATGTTACGGGTGAGTTCCGATTATAAGAATCGGCGTTTGCGCCGAGGGGGTAGGGGGGCCTTCCCTGCCAGCCTCTGAGGGGGCGGCCTGCGGATTGCTGCGGTAATGGCAATTACCGCACGTGATCCACACATCGAGCACACACCATGCAGCGTGGTGCATCGCGCCTCAGTGCGCACAGACAGAATGGCGATGGGCGCCGAGCAGGAGCAGGTAGCGCCCTGGTGGCGATTGGCCTCGCGGCTCGCGACGGAATGAATACCCATGACCTAGGCCCCTGTCTTTGCGTTTGAGTGTGTCATTCTCGCCACACTGACATTTTGGTCATGACATATTTGTCATGCCGTCTCATTTTGGAGACTTGTCTGTCACGATTACCCACAGGGCTACGGCCTCGGTTATGAGCAGGAGGCCGAGGGCGATGAGGAGTCCTGAGTGCCATGCAGGAACCGCTGGAATGAGTTCCTGAGCGAGCACCAAGAAGGCGCCGCCGATCGCAACGGCCACGCCGGTCAGGCAGAGGGTGAAGGCTTCGCGCATGGTCTACCTCATAGCGCAGTTGGGGGGTGAGGGCAAGGCTAGCGTTTGGCTTCCGGGAACAGGGCGATTACGTCCGCGGTGGGTATGTTTTGAGAGCAGGCGCTGCAAACGGCCTCAGCCTTGCGTTTGGTTGAGCGCATGATGGCGCCACAGCGGGAGCAGGGCATAGTCCAGGGTCGCGGAGAGGGCTTGCGAGTGGTAGCCTTCACTTGGGCTACTTCTGCCGGCAATGGTTGCCGGGGTGGTGCGGCAATGGTTGCCGGGGTATTGAGGAGCGAGACATACGCATCGAGTGTCAGCTTGACCAGAGTAGAGCGCCCTCGGCGATGGCGTAGGATCAACAATCCCTCGGCTTTGAGTAGCCGGTAGCAGGTGCGAATGGTGCGCTCGCTGTAACCTGTTTCTTGGGCGAGCAAGCGCAGGCCGGGGTAGCAAATGCCATCACGGCTGGCGTGTGACGCCAGGACAAACAAGAGGCACTTGGCAGAGCCAGACAGCGTGAGGCGTCGGATCAGGCGGAATCGTTCAAGCGGGCTCATTGGCTCCCCATCCTGCCCCACACAGCAGATATCCTAGCTGTTGAGGCTGGCTGCAGGTGTATGGTGAGCGGCGGCTCCGGCTCGGTGGGGAAGCACCACTGTTTGCGCGGTGTCCAACTCCTTGTGTCATGGCTCTTGCTCGGACTGTAGGCTGGCGAATTCCTCCGCGACCTGGTCCTCGATGGACAGCGGCTGAATCGACTGACCTATAGGAGGGCCGAGACTGCCGGACCTCTGGAAATGATCCCGCGCCCAGCGGCCCAGCACAGGCGGATTGTCGAGCAGCGCGCCGAGGGTCACACCGTAGAGGCTCGCCAGGTCCTCTAGATGGGCCAGGGTAGGGCGATACTGGCCTGAGCGCAGTTCCCACCGCGCAACCGTCGTGGTGGTCACTAGGAGGCGTCTAGCCGCAGTGGCTTGTGTGAGGCCAGCGGCCTTGCGGGCGCCAGCCAGGCGAGATTGCAGAGTGTCCATGGGCCAGCATTACACAGACACGGCGTGTTGTCAAGCCGTGTTATTGTACATACGATTATGGAGATTGGGGGAGGGAGCTTGACATCATTACAGGCTATGATATGATGGACTCAACAATCGAGACAGGACGCACCGGCCGGGTGCCGGGAGATGAGGTGGAGGGAGACATGGCGATCAAATTCCCGCCTTATCGGCCCCGCGAGCACGCGATGTTTGGGATGACTCTCCTCCCGTGGGAGCACGCAGACGCCCTCGCGAGATATGCGGAGGAACTCGGACTGACCGCCGAGGTGCATGGGAGTGGAACGTCGCGATATGTGCTGATCGACGACGAGCTGCTGATCCGATGCTCGAATCACTCACCTGCGCAGGGCGGCGGCTACAACATGGTCACCGGCTATCGCCACGGCGATGCGAACCTGTCCGTGCACCCAGGCGGCGCGAAACCGTACACAGCAGTGAGGTTGATCCGAGAGATCGCAGCGCGGATTAGCGCCTGAGCCCACCCTGCCGCTGGGCGACCGGCGGCAGACCTGGACGCAGGACGCAGTGAACCTAAGCAGGGGGACACCATGGATATCACGGTCAAGCCGTACAGCCCGAAGGGGCTAGTAGTGCAGGGCGTCACAGCGGATCAGGCCGAATCCATCCGTGCGGCCCTCGGCGCCGCCGTGGTCACGCCGCAATGGGGGAAGTCGCCGCGAAAATGGCTCCGCGCGTGATCTTCCCCCTAGACCTGGAGCGCCGGCAATGAAGGCTGGCGGGTGCCCTGACTCTGTGGGCGCTGGAAGTTTCCGGGCGAAAATTTCTTCGTGCGCTCCCACCGCGCATTCACGGCCTTTCTGGCAATTCCTGACCGCTGTTCCTTCGTGAACGCGAATGCCGAAAATCGACCGCCAACCCGCGCCAAGTCGGCTTGGCGCTCTAACCGAGTGACACCATGATGACCAAAGAAGCTTGCGATCACCTGCTCGCGGCGCTGAAAGAAGCCTGCACGCTGCTGGAGGTAATCCTGGAATCGCATCCCGAATATCACAACACGGTGGACGTGTACGCTAATTGTCGGGATGCCATCGCCAAGGCCGAGGCCCCGGAATGAAAGCTGACGGGTGCCCTGACTCTGTGGGCGCTGGAAGTTTCTACTTGACAACTATGAAACAGCATGCGAGAGTCCGGCAGAGAGGGACCTACCCATTCAGCGCAGGAGCCATGACCAAATACGATCCAAAACTCGGCGTGAACCTGAGCCTGCGCTACTCGCTGATTGAGAAAATTGACGAGTTGGCGAAGCGAGAAGCCGATGGCAACCGCAGCGAAATGCACGAGCGCCTGGTGCTTGAGGCCCTGGAAGCTCGGCGCGCGGTGAAGCCCCACACCGCCCAAACCTAGAGGCACGATGTACGAAATCGAGAAGGGAATCGAACGGCCGAATTTCAATGGCGGACCCGCCAAATACCCGTGGCGAGACATGGAAGTCGGCGATTCGTTTTTCACGCCGGATGGCAAAGCCCGGAGCATCGTGACCAAGGCCGGGAAGGCCAACGGCTGCAAATTTTCCTCGCGCAAAGTCGAGGGTGGATACCGCATCTGGCGGATCGCGTAGCGTGATGGCACAATTCTTGCGGAGCGAGTCATGAGCAAGCCGAATGTGACGCACAAGGAGATTGGAACGAGCGCGGCGGCTGTTTGTCGCACCATCGGCTGGTGGCCCAAGGTCACGCGCTATTGGCGCGATGTGACGTGCAAGAATTGCCTCAAGCTGCGCCCGAAGAAGTAGGCGTTAACCAGAACAAGAGGGAATCATGAACACGACCGCAGCCATCATGAAGTTCTTCGCGCCGCCCGTTGTCAGCATGGCGGAACTGAAGGCGCTCAAGGCGTCCATGACCCAAATCCAGTGGGATGCGTTCGGCCAGGAGGTTTGCGCCGCGCTGAGCATGATCTGGGAACCGCCCGCGAAGAAATAGGCGCTGAGGGTGGCGGAAGATGCGGCGTTATCGTGACAATCCTAGGGCCACGACCATAGCCGGCCGACGTAGCTCCCAAGGGGGTGCCCAACCCGTGCGATTGGACGGAGCCTCGCACGGTACGAGACGGGCCATCTTCCGTCACCTTGAACGCCTAGAGAAGGGTGTGAAATGAGCGGAAAGTGTAGCAAGCGAATCTATGCCGGGAGTTACACCGGCCACCCCTGCCCTTATCCAGGCAAGATCAAGGTTGATGGTGAGTGGTACTGCGGCGTCCATGACCCGATCAAGCGGGAGGCAAAGTTGGCCGCAATTGATGCTGCGCATGAATCCGCCCGCACTGTGCGATTGAAGGCGGAGACGGCTCGCAAGCGAGAAGAAGCCGAGCAGGCCCGCAAGCTCGCCCTTTGGCCGGAGATCATCGAGGCGCTAGAGGCCATCGTTTCCGATATCGCCGGTGGGCCAGAGCGAACGCTGCCAAACGAAATAGCCTGTGATTCCGGGCTCGCGGATCAAGCCGTCTTTGCCCGCGCACTGCTTGCCAAGATGAGAGGCCCCCAATGACTCCAGACGACACAGCCCTGATGCGCCTGCTGCTGGACCGGGCCGCACGACAATCCGAAGTAGTGGATGTCTCGCTGCTGCTCGTGCAATCTCAGTTGCATATTCTGCGCCAAATCCACAGGCAGATCGCGGCGCACTTGCGGATTGCGGAAATGGAGCAGGAGGCGCCGGGCGCAGTGGATGTCTCAACGGTGAACTGACGTGAGCGGGGATGCCGCTAACCGCAAGGCGCGGTGCTGAGGCTTGGAGCGTTGCCACCTTCCATCCAGGCCCCGGATGCAAGATCCCCGCTCACGTCAGTTCACCAGTGTAGCAGGAGGCCGCAGGGACGGGGCCATTGCCAGGGACGGCACACTCGCTTGACAATCGCGCAGGGGGAGCAGTATGCTGGTCACTGAGGCTCCAAAGTCCCGATTACCGATTGTGCCCCCAGGCGCGTTCCGCAGTCCCCACCCGGCGGAGCCTCAGCGCGCCTGGGCGGCCTTTTGCTCGGATCAACGATGGGCAACGGGTTCATCCAGCTTCCAAACGACGTGTTTGATGAGATCCGGGACCCGGTGAAGCTGCAAGCCTACCTGTGGCTGATGCGCCACAGAGACTACGAGACGGGGGCACTACAGAATGGAATCAGGGCGCTGGCGCGGCAATTCGACAAAAGCCATAGCTGGGCCAGGTCGATTCTTGCGTATGCGCAAGCCCATGAGGTTGTCAGGAAAAGCACCGGAAACACAGCACGGCTTGAGCACGGAGAGAGCACGGAGAGAGCACAGTTTGAGCGCGGTCAAATCCAGTCTACAAGCACTTCTACGGGTGATGAGCGCACGGATCGAGCACAACTTGAGCACGCGGAGAGCACAGAACGAGCACACAATACAATAAGCAATAAGACAATAAACAAGAAAACTACAACTACCATGGCCGACGAATCTGGATTTCTTGAGTTTTGGTCACAGTACCCGCGCAAGGTCGCCAAGGCCAACGCGAGGGCGGCATGGAACAAACTGAAACCGGACGCCGAGTTGAGGGCCAGGATTCAAAGGGCGGTGACGTGGCAGCGTGGATCGCCAGACTGGACGAAAGACGATGGCCGGTTCATTCCCCACGCCGCGACGTGGCTGCACAATTCTCGATGGGAGGATGAACGGCCGCAGGCGCGCCGGGTGCTTGAAGGCCGATGCGACACCTGCGGCAAACCGATTGAGGCAACGGACAAGTATTGTGGCCGCTGCGCAGAGTCACGGGGGCTAAATCGAGATGGCTCGGCACTCACAGCCGGATAAACAAAATGCTGGCCTAGTGTATTACGCCAAGGCCGCCGCTCGCCTTGCGGATCAAGCCCGCCCGCCAGTGGAATTGCCCAAGGAGGCTTTCGATTGGAAGATGGCGGTGGCACGGCTCAAAGCAAAGTACGCAAAACCAATGCGAGAGGGGACGACATGACCACGCTCTACAAGTTGACGGACGCCCGTGACTGCACGCGCGAGACAACCCAATGGAGCGCGGGCGTGACCCACACCGCCCCTGGCGATGGCGATCTCTGCACCCAGGCATGGATACATGCCTACCGCTCCGCACTCCTGGCCGTGATGATGGACTCGGTCCACGCCCACTACCTGCCGCGCGGCCACTTGTGGACCGCCGATGGTGATGTCGGCCGTGATGACGGTTCCAAGGTTGGCTGCACGTCGTTGACCACCCGCAGCCGCGTCGATGTTCCTGTCGTGACAATCACACAGCGCGTGGCCTTTGGAATCCTCGCGGCACGGGCAGTCTACACAGAGGCCGCATGGTGCGCTTGGGCGGACAAGTGGTTGTCAGGCGAGGATCGCACTGTGAATGCCGCCGACGACGCCGACGCCCGCACCGCCCGCGCCGCCCGCACCGCCCTCGCCGCCGCCGCCCTCGCCGCCCGCACCGCCGCCGCCGACGCCGCCGACGCCGCCGACGCCGCCGCCGCCGACGCCGCCGACGCCGCCCGCTATGCCAATCGAACGCTTGATTTGGCGGCTATCGCACAACAGGCTGTGAGGGAGAATCCCGATGCCTGACTCTCATTTCAACATCGACACAACCTCACCCGAGGACCTGCGGCACGAGGCCGAGGAGCTGGACGACGTGGCTGAGGCGCTCCGGCGCTGTGCAGATCGTGGGCATTTTTCTAAGAGTCCCCACGGCAGGGGTGGGGGTCTGATTGCGGCCCTCTTGGACAGGGCGAACGAGCTGCGAGCAATCGCCGCGATCAAGGCTGCGAAACCGATCAACAAGGTGGCGACGTGACCATCGAGGAAGAAGTCGCAATCACCCTCGCGCGCCTCAGAGCCCTGGATGAGCCGAAGCCGGACCACTCCTTCACATGGGGTGAGTGGTGCCGCCTGCATCCGCTCTCCGAGTACCGGGACCGGGAGTGGCGCAGGTGGGAGGCAGAGCTAGATCAGCCATGGAACGTGGGGTCTCTCAAGGTGCGGAATCCCGTGCCTTCGATGAAGGCGCTGAAGGCTGGGCCGCTATGTCGTAAAGCGCGCTGGGAAGGCCCCTGGAGGGCCCGCCAAGGCGAGGAATGGCGCAAAGCCATAGGGGAGCCTACCCGAGAGGAAGAAGCGGTGCTACAGGGCCAGGCAGACCGCGCCAGCCGCGAGTTGATGCTGAATCGCTGTTTCGACATCAACTGGGTGCAAGCCAATCTCTAGGAGGCGCCATGAAAGGCAAGAAGATTGTGGAGTTCAACGCGTGGATGGTCCAAGAAGCCGTGGGGACGCCGCGCGCGGAGGAATTTGATCCGTGGGACTTGATCGGTTTTTATCCAAGCCGAGATGAAGCGCGGGATATTGCAACACAAGCGATCCAGCCGACCCGCGTCTCCCGCGTCACCGTTCAAATCTTCGAGTACAAGGGGGCACAATGACCGAACCAACCACCAATCTCCCCGCCGTCAAGGAGGACTAGCCATGCCGCTCAATCTCCGTTCAAATTCGGGCGCTTTTGTCCCTTTCATGAAGTACAACGCCAAGGCGGGGCGGTTCTACGCTCGATTCAAAGACATTCAAGGCGATGTGGAACTACCGATTCCACTCAGGCTGGCGTTTGATTTCCCACACATCCAGACAGGATGGATACGATTCAATCCGCAGGGGGGCCTGCCTGAAGTGACCTGGGACCTGACGTTGGAACAGGAGGCAGATGCTCCGTCGGAAAAACACAAACGCGGATTCCGCGTATTGGTGTATGGCACCCAACAGGTTCCAGGTGCGCGGAATGAGCGAATCGGGGTCCGTGAAATCATGGCGAACTCGGCCGTGTTCATCGAGACGATCAACGCCATGTACGGAGAATACGAGGCCCTTGCATCGACCAGGCCCGATGAAGTGCCGGTGTTCCAGTGTGGGCGGACGGATTCGATCAAAGGTGTGCATGGCATCAATTATCGCCCCGTATTCACATTGGAGCGATGGGTGTCCCGCGATCTATTGCCCGGCCTCGATGATGCATTTGATATCTGGCGCACTCAGCATTCAACCCCTGCGGCCAGCGCGGACGATGCACAAACCCATGATGATTCGGTTTATGTTGACGACGACATTCCGTTTTAGAACAGCAGGCGGGGATGTTCCCGGTTCGGCCGGTAGTCCCCCTCCCGGCGCCCAGGACGCCCCGCCTGCTTCCACTGTCAAGGCCCTGATGGAGAGGGAGGCCACATGAAAGCATGGCTGTGGCGCTGGCGCTCCCGTCGAAAACTGGGCCATTCATGGTGGATGTGCGCCCGTTGGGCGTGGGGTGACATCGCAGGGCATGTTCCACCATGGAATGCGAAATGAAGCTCCCACTCCGCGACCCGAAGGAGCGCGAAATTGTCCTGGCGATCCTGGAATACCTCCAGGCGAAGTATCCTGGCTGGTGTTTTGTTCGCGTCGAGCCGGTCACAGCAATGCGCATGGCGCTCAAGGTGAAGGGAGTCATGCATGGGGGCGCGTGGAAGGACGGGGCCTGGGCGGACGGAGTGGCGGATATTTTGGGGATTGGGCAATGGCACGGCATTGATGGAGGGCACCCCGCTGCCCCTATCGCCTTTGAGGTCAAAAGCCGGACGGGTAGACAGCGGCTCTCGCAGATGGAATTTGAGCGGCGTTGGAAGCGGTCCGGCGGCCGGTACTACATCGTGCGCAGCGTGGAGGATGTCATGGAGGCCATGGAATGAGCGAGAAGATCACACCTATGGACCCGGCGACTTTGAAGGCCCTGCACGGGTCAATCAAGAAATGGGGGCGGATCGTTGCGTCCCCACGCAATCCGGATCGCGGGATAGCAAATTGCCCGTTGTGCAAAGAGTTCTATGTGGCGGGTTGTACGGGTTGCCCCATTGCCGAGAAAACGCACCAGCAGGTTTGCGATGGAAGCCCGTATGCCGAGTGGAGTATCCACCAACATGACGATCATCCGCGACACAAGGTCCGGCATCGCGCCGTCGGCTGCAAGGAGTGCCTACGCCTAGCGAAGGCGGAGCTGGCCTTCCTGCGCAGCCTCTTGCCGAAGGAGAAGCGCGCGGCAACTAGGGTCAGAACGGCGGTGGAGAAATGACCCGCCGCGCAAAACTCAACGCCGCCCAGGTCGTGGAAATCTACCGGCGGGGCTGGGCGGGCGCGGCCAAGCGGGCGCTCGGGCAGGAGTTTGGCATTCATAGCTCATCTGTAGCGGCGATCCTGCGAGGCGACCTGCACCGGAGCATCACGCGCGAGCTGACGCATCCAGGGACAGCCGAGGATGCGCCAGTCATGCAGGCGCCCTACCATCCCGCGCGAGAATCCAGCGCGCCCATGTACTCGCCGGACCTGCACAAGATGGGCTGGCTCTCGGAATTGCGGATTGCGGCGAACGCCAAGTGGACTGACCCGGTGACGCCATGAGCAGCTACAGGAGTCGAGCCGCTAAAGAAATCATAAGCCACCCACTACGCCTAAAATGCGACCAGTGCGGCCGGGAAACGTTTGCGCTGATCCAACGCGGAAGCGAAATCTGGCTCTGGTGCACGCACTATTTCTGCCCAGCCCCTCCATTTCCATCCGACAATTTCACGTCTCTCAAGCGCCGGCCGATGGGCCAGTTGGAGGCGCAAAAGTTCGCGCTCGCGGTGAAGTCATGAGCCGCCCTAAGCCGCCGTGCCTGCTGCGCGAGTACTACGGCACGCCCGCGCGCCCGCGCTGCATCAACTGCGGTGACGCGATTGACCTTGGGATGGAGGTGCCTCTGCGGGCGCGGGGGCACTACCGCTGCTTGGCTTGCGAGCATGAATGGAAAGATTACGCGGCGGGTCTGACGACGGCCGCAAACGTCATCGGCGGAGCGAGGATGCCATGAGCGAGCGCGGAATCATCTTCACAGGCGAGAGCGTGCGCGCCACGCGGGAGACGCGCAAGCGCAAGGTGCGCCCATGACACGCGCGAAACCGTGCCCGCGGTGCGGCGCATTCGGGGCCGCTCCGAATGAAACGATCGTGACAGATTCGGCAGGCGTGTTCTCCTATTTCATCGTGCGGTGCCAACATGGGCACACGGCTACGACATACGGAGAAGCGACACGGGAGCAGGCCATCAACCTGTGGAATTCGTGGAATGGAGTCCGCCGATTCAGCCTCATGCACCGGGATCGTATGGACAAGGTGCGCCCATGACCCTTTCGCGCAACCGGATCGCGCAGGGCGACATGGTGTGGCGCCTCTCGCACAGGTCCGATCCACCGGCTGTCGCCTTGGCTGACCGGCACTATTCGCGCCAGAAACCGGGGACGCCACAATTCGTACCGCCAGGTCGCTGCCTCGTACTCCTGTCGAAGTGTGGCCGCGGCTTGTGGGTGACCACATGGCAATTCGCAGAATACGTGAAGCACAGGTGGGCGGGAGCCTGGGTGTGCAGCCTGTTTCGGAACGAGGGAGCCGGTCTTAGCAGCGAGTTGATTGTGCAAGCGGTGGCATGCACGCGCTGGTACTGGCCGGAAATTCCGACTCTTGGAATGGTGACATTCATTGACGCATCGAAAGTTCGGCACAAGCGCGATCCCGGCCGGTGTTATCTCCGCGCGGGATTTGAATTAGCAGGCGAAACAAAAGGCGGGCTAGTGGCTGTGCAGATGCTTCCAGACGCGATGCCGGAGCCAATGCGGCCAGACGGAGTGCTTGTGTGAATACGCCCCGGAACCGCATCGCGCAGGGGGATGCGAAGGAGACTTACGCAGAGTTCCTGGCGTCCAAGCACATCGTTGATGTGCCCACCGGAATCGCCGGGGCGCAGGCCGATCAGGTCGGCCTCTATCCGTTTCAGCAAGCCATTGTACGCTGGGCGCTCCGTCGTGGGCGGGCAGCCGTGTTTGCAGACACCGGGCTCGGAAAGACGCGGATTCAGGTGGCGTGGGCCAATCGCGTGTCTGAGCACTGCGGTGGGATGGTGCTGATTCTCGCGCCGCTTTGCGTAGCTCAACAAACCGTGCGCGAAGCCCAGCATGTGCAAGCCCATGTGGATTATGTCCGGGGACAGGCGCAGATCAGCGCTCCTGGCGTGTATATCACCAACTATGAGATGGCGGGGGCATTCGATCTGGCTCATTTCTGTGGAATCGTGCTGGATGAATCCAGCATCCTCAAGAGCGTGGATGGTAAGACCCGGGCAGATTTGCTCGCGCGGTGTCAGACCATCCCGTTCCGGCTGTCCTGCACGGCTACGCCCAGCCCGAACGATTACATGGAGTTCGGCGGCCAAGCCGAGTTCCTGGGCGTCATGTCGCAGGCTGAAATGCTAGCGATGTTCTTCACGCACGATGGAGGTGACACTGCAAAGTGGCGACTCAAGGGCCATGGGCGCACGCGCTTTTGGGAATGGCTTGCGACCTGGGCGGCGGTGGTCAAGAAGCCTTCCGACTTGGGTTACTCGGATGAGGGATACGACCTGCCGCCGATCCAATTCCACCAGCACATCGTCGATGGATCAGAGACGCCGGAGGGGCTGCTGTTCCCAATGGAAGCTGAGACGCTCAGCGAACGCATTGCTGCTCGACGCTCCACCGTTGCATCCCGCGCGCACGCGTGCGCCGATCTGGTCAACGCCGATTCCGAACAGTGGATCGTGTGGTGCAATCTCAACGATGAATCACGCTCGTTGGAACGGCTCATCAGCGGCGCCGTGGCTATCGAAGGGGCGCATTCGCTGGAGGAAAAAGAGACGCGGATGCAGGCATTCCTGGATGGCTCGGCGCGGGTCTTGGTCACCAAGCCAAGCATCGCCGGCTTCGGGCTGAATATGCAGCACTGCGCGCGCATGGCGTTTGTCGGGCTCAGCGACAGCTACGAGCAGTTCTACCAAGCACTGCGGCGGTGCTGGCGCTTCGGTCAAACGCGTCAAGTCCACGCGCACATCATCATTGCGGAAATCGAGGGCGCGGTACTTGCCAATATCCAGCGCAAGGAGCGCCAGGCACAGGACATGAACACGGAGATGGTGGAACACATGGGCGATCTAACGCGAAAGGAAATCGAAGGGGCGTCGCGCGATACGGCGCCACACCGGCGGGACATCGCATCCGGGAAGAATTGGACAATGCACTTGGGCGACTGCATTGAAGTGCTCCACGAACAGGCTGATGCGAGCGTCGATTACAGCATCTTCAGCCCGCCGTTTTCCAGTCTCTACACCTACTCCAACAGCGAGCGGGACATGGGGAATGCCGCCAATGATGGCGAGTTCATGCAGCACTTCGGATTCCTGGTGCGCGAATTGTTCCGCGTCACGACGCCCGGGCGCGATCTCAGCTTTCATTGCATGAATCTGCCCACACGGAAACAGGTGGATGGTTTCATTGGCATCAGAGATTTCCGCGGCGAACTGATCCGGCTATTCCAGCGCGAGGGCTGGATTTATCACTCCGAAGTGGTGATCTGGAAAGACCCCGTGACGGCCATGCAGCGGACCAAGGCCCTGGGCCTACTGCACAAAACGATCCGCAGGGATAGCAGCATGGCACGCCAGGGTATTCCAGACTACCTCATCACCATGCGCAAACCTGGCATCAACCCCAAGCCAATTTCGCATGACCCGAAGGAGTTCCCTGTGAGCTTGTGGCAACGGTACGCATCGCCTGTCTGGATGGACATCGACATGAGCCGGACGCTCAACCGTGCCGGGGCAAGAGAGAACGACGACGAGCGGCACATTGCCCCGCTGCAACTCGACGTGATCGAGAGAGCGTTGATGCTCTGGACTGCGCCGAATGACCTTGTGCTGTCACCGTTCGCCGGCATTGGCAGCGAGGGTTACATGGCCCTCAAGATGGGGAGGCGCTTCATCGGCGCGGAGCTTAAGCGCTCGTATTGGGAACTGGCATGCCGGCACTTGGCTGAAGCCGCAACGGAACGCCAGATCGAATTGCCGGTGGAATAGCACCTGGCCGCCCTGCGCGCGGCGGGGCAACTGGAACTGATCGAGGAGGGGACGTGAGCACAAAGATCGAGACGCAGTGAACCTACGGCCCTGGGAGTCGAGCATGATAGCCAGATGGAACGTGGCTTGGGCTGTGAGGAATCCGTGGCGCTGCAAGATGTTTCGCGGTCGCTGGTATCACGTTCATCTATTCGCAATACACGTTGGCCCGTTTCGACTGATAGCGTGGAAGTGAACCTGCGGCCCTGGGAGCCGAGCATGAATGAGACGATTCTGCTGGTGGTTGTCGCTGGCGTGTTTGCTCTTGGCGCTTGGCGGCTCTGGTGTCGTCACCGTCGCCGCACCGCGGCCCTTGACCCTGCCATCCTGCGCGATCTCATGGAGCGCACGTCCATTGAGTCCAGCGCAGTGCGGATTCCTGGCGCACCTAAGCGCCGCAGCGGCCGAGACCGGCGTGCCACTGGCCGCCTTAGTCGCGGTGTGGCAGCGCGAGTGCAGCCTGGACCCGGTGTGTCCAAGGAGCGTGGACCCATACAGTTTCGGGCCGATGCAGATCACCCAAGCCGCAGCGGAGCGGCATGGATGCCCGGCGAAGTGGCGCACCTTGCCGGCTGCAACTGCCCAGTGTGCCGCTCAAATTTTATCACATTGGTACTGGTGGACTGACCGTAGGTGGACGCTGGCATTCACTGGATACCATCGCCCGCAGGACCTTGTGGACTTCGGCTGGCGACCAAGCGGCTACGGAATCGAGGTCTACCACCTGATGCTGAGGCGACAAGTTGACGCGAAGCGAATCATCCAAGTTGCGATGGTGGAGAAATGAATTCAGCACGGTTTTGGAGAGTGCTTGCGGGAATCTTCTTCGGTATTGCGTTCACGTTTGTGGTGATGGCATCTACGCCGAGAACACCAAACACTTCCATCCCGCTTTTCTGGTAGGCATTCTCGGTGTCTGGATCGCTGGATTCAGCGCCGGCATTGCCCTAGCATACGAGGAAAAATGACAGAGAAAGCCTACCCATCCCACAAACTCGTCTGGTGCCCTGGCTGTGGTGGAACTACTGCCTTTGACGTGGTGGAAATGGCCTATCGTCACGTCAAAGGCGGCGCCTTGTTGAATTATAACTACGGCCCCGGCTGCGAGGAGCGGCGCGGGACACAACCGGATCGGAGGAAACCATGAACTTGAAACGTTTTTTAGCTGTGTTGCGACGCTGGATGTTCGCTCGCTGCGAACACTGTCAACGGCGTTTTACATTGCGCGAAGTAAGGCGCGGCTTTCTCATCAGTTACAGCCCCCAAAGGCTATTACACATGGTGTGCCATGACATCCAGCAATTGGCACAGGTCAGGGTCAAGTCCGGGATGGAGCTATGAAGAATTGGCGAAAACTCCTTGGCTCGATCTCTCCGCCGTCGCGCACCCGGAGCGGCTGCCGGAGTTCTTGCAACTCCTATCCATACACTGTTCCAGTCCAACAGAAGGCTTGCCGGCACACCAAGCTAGAGGCGAGCTATGTCCGCTCTGCATCGCGTGGAACGCCCTCGGCATCGATCCAGAGAAGCTCAAGGAGACGACATGAGCGAGAGTCTAGAAAAGGTAATAGAGGACAACGCCAAGCTGCGTCTGGCCTTGGATAAGATTGCCGCTGGAGAGCATCCTGATTGGTGCGTCCAGGTGGGGCCAATTCGAGATGGGCTAGGATGGCGGCGGTGCTGGTGCTGCTTGGCCGAGATAACGCTAAAGGAGACGCCATGAGCGACAATCTGACGTGCCCGGCGGGACAGCGGTTGCTCCGGTACACGCCCACTGAGCCTATCCACCTTGATTGCTCCCCCTGCCTCCATCACGAGCGCAGCGGGAAGGAGAGGCGCGTGTGGTGCGCGCGCGGTGGCTTTCCGGCTCGGCCGAAATGCGTTGCGGGTATTTGCAGGCATTTTCAGACTCCGCGACAACTTTTTGTGCGGCGCTTGCATCCTGATCGCCGCCGCGCTCAGGCGGCCAAGTCCGAGCCCGCCCCTGATTTCATTGGCGACGGCCCCGGCGAGATCGGCACGCAGTGGGACCCCTATGATTATGTGGGGAAAGAACCGTCCGAACCGGCAAAAAGGGAAGGTTTCGATCCCGCCATGATCCCCGGCCTTGTCGGTACATCGGGAAGCGCCGTGCCTCGTTGCCAAGACTGCAAGTGGGGGCGGGCTGGCGTGTGGAAAGATTTTTGCTGGAAGGGTTTTATTGGCGATGGAAATTCACCGCCGAAACAGAATATGGCGCGCCGTGAGGGAGAGCCCTGTGGCCCAGGTGGAAAGCTGTTCGAGCCGATTGCGCCGCAAGAGCCCACCAGCCCCTCTCCTGGGCGGATCGCGGAGATTCGGCAAGCTGTTGAGACTGTTCCCGGCCGTGAAGAAGGGACATGGCTGCGAGCCGGGCATGATGCACGAAGCGCAATCATCATAGCGTCCGGCCACATCATGCTCCACTATCTTCTCGACGCCCTCGACGCTTCCGAGGCGCAAAGAATCGCAGCAGAGCAAGTCTTGGCGATAGTGGAAGCCGAGAACGTGCAGCTGCGGTCCCTGATTCCAGACCGTATCGAGCCGATTTCTAATGGAACGGTCAAGCAATGACCACGGAAATCCCACGCCGGAAGCGCCGGGAGCGCGCCGAGCTGCAAGAGGCGCTGCTGCGCTACACGGGGCCCGTGACTACGATCACGGCGGAAATGGTGCGCGCGGGAATCAAGGCGAGCTTCAAGAAGCTGACTCAGCGGGAGCGCCTAGACCGCGGCAGGACCAGTGACGCGGCAGTACGGCGCCGAAAACTTAAGGAGTGAGGTATGAAGATCAGCGAGCAACACGGCCAAAAGACAGCCCTAGAGTATGTGCAATCCTTCATGGGCATGAGCACGTCAATCACCACTGAAACGGAAGCTGTTGATGCCCTGATAGCCTCACACACGAGACAGCGGGCAATCGTTCAAGAATATTCGGACTTTCGGAGGCATTGCCAATCCTCGTGGTGGCGCTTGCTGCTGTGGAAATTGATTCAATAAACTCAAGGGGTGAGACATGAAGATCGACGATGCAGACTTGCTCGAAATTCTTGAGCGTGTAGATGAGAGATTTAGTTGCGACTATTGCTTAGGCAACGATCCTCTAACCCTTGGGGCAATCGTCAAAGAACTGCGGGCCGCGCGGAAGGTGGTAGAGGCCGCCAACAAAATTGGAGTGGTCGGGCCAAGCACCGCGCGCTTGCTGACGGCGGTCGCAGCCTATGACAAGGCGACCAGACAGCCAACTTGTAAGTAACTCTTACAGGTTTGCCGCGCTACTTCCGCATGAGCATGGCGGATTTGTCCGCGCTGCCCTTGCTGGAGCCGAAGAAGTAGGTGTAGATGCTGACGACGATGGTGGTCAGGGTCCCAACCAGCAGCATGAGTACCTGGCCCGTGGAACCGTCCGGGACCCCCTGCCAGAGCACTCCCCCGAGCACCCCGAAGAAGCCGAGTACCGCGACGGCCGCCAGAACGCGCGGCGTCCAGTGATCCCCGGTTTGGGCCTCTCGCTGGCGCGCAGAATCCCGATCCCCAGCCGCGACCCGCTCCAGGTCGATCTCCAGCTCCGCGGCCTTGGCTTTGACCTGGGCCTCGATCTCCCGCAGCTTGAGGAGTAGGGCCGGGTCTGCGCTCTCAATGGCCTTGAGAGCCGCTTCGGGCGTGCCTACAGCGAGCCCGTCCGTCAAGGCCTTGACCGCCATCCCCGCGAACGGCCCGCCCAGCGCCGTTGCCACCGTGGGGGCCACTGAGCGCAGGATGCCGGACGCGGCTGGGTTGCTGCGGAGCCATTCAGTCAGTTGAGACATCAGCCACCCTCCCCCAGCATTCCAGCGACTTCCTTTGCCCTCCCAGGGCTATCCTCGCGCGCCCACTTGCTATCGAGGGCCTGCCGTTCCGCCTCCGCCATGTCTCCCACCGCCAGCGCCGCCCACATTTTCACAAACCCGCCCAGCCGGCTTGGCCCCATCTGGAAGCACATGTTCACGAGAGCCTGTTGCTGACGTGGCGCCAGCGCGTTGAAGTCCACGCCGCGCAAATTCGCCAGCGCCTCAACCTGCCGCTCCGCCTCAGCCGCGTCCTGCACGAACTGTACCTCCAGCGCCTCGGCTGAAAACGGGGTGTCCATCACCCCCGGCATGGACATGAGATTGCGCATGACATCCGAGAGCGGCACAGAGCCCAGCGCGTGCCCGCGGCCCACCGTCAGGATGCCCTTGGAGTCCAGGTAGATGCGCGTCCGAAACGCTTCCTGCTGGTCAAGCTGAGCGGCCAGGGCCTTGCGGTCGTATGTCGCCATGTCAGCTCCAAATGGACTTCGGGGGCGAAAAATTGGGAAGCGGCGTGCTGGTAGTGCCCGTATACGGCCACGGCAACCCCCTATCCCATGTCAGCACCGCCGGAGCCGGCGGCATGTGAATCACCACCGGAGGCCGCGCCTCCAACTCCGCCACCTTCGCTTCCAGCGCCCTCACCTTCGCCAGCAGTTCACACATGGTCATTGGACTGCTCCAATAGTGAAAGAATCCTTCAATTTGGGTTCATTTCAATGCAACCCGTTGATTCAGAACGTGAAGCCAATATTGGATTGGAACTCGTTTGGAACTCATTGCAATTGTTGTTTTGCGGCCAAATCTACAATTCAAGCGCCTTGAGTTGTAGTTTGCACCGGCTGTGCATTGGCTGCAATCGACTCCTAGTCCGCGGTCTCCGCGCACCCAAAGGCTAGCAGGATCGCCTCTTGATGGGGCACGAAGCGCGGCCCCCACAAGAACCAGGCCTGCGCCTTGGCGCCCGGCTCGTTGGCCTTGTCCACCACCGCTTTGATGTCCGTCATGGGCATCCCGGCCCTGCGAAGCGCCAACTGCATCTGCCCGGAGCCAAGTTGTACGGCCGCATCGACCAGTTGCCACAGTTCGGCCCGCATCGCAGCGCAGACCTCGGCGTTCGCTATCGAAACGCTGTCAAAGGGGTCTACTCTATCCTCTGCCCTGGCCTTCCCCGGTCCGCTGCACAGGATCAGGATCAACGCCAGCACGCATAGCACCACGCCCACGCCGTACCACCACCACGGCCATCGCGGTTTGCCGGCGCGCTCGTACAGGCGCTCCAGGTCTCGGAAGCGGGTCTCGTTCATGGCTCAACTCAGGATCGTTTTCACCGCTCCCGCCAACAGTACCGCGAGGGCACCCCATTCCGCAATGCTTCCGCGCTGATACCAGGGCTTTTTCGCCTCCACCCTACGGTCATGAGCCACTGCCGCCGGCAAGCGCCTGCGTGACCATATAGCCAGCAATTGAGGCCCTATCTTCACCGCCAGCAGCACAGTCAGGGCCAGCAGGATCAATGCTGGGCCGGTGTTGTAGCGGAGCTGTGCTGCCAGAACGCGGATCAGGGTGTCCGTCATGGCGTGCCTGGATGATTGGATGCCGGGTTGAAAATGCCCCGGATGCGCAGCGCCTCGTCGTGCCGGGCCAGCAACTCATGATCCGCGTCCGCCCGCCTGACCATCGCGGCCTGCGTCGTCTGCACGGTCTGCAAGGTTTGCCACGCCACACCGGCGAAGAAGATCATCCCCGCCGCCGTGACCAGCGTACCAATAGCAGCCAGCCAAGCTGCCTTGGCCGGGACGTTGAGCGTCAGCGTGTCGCGGTCTGTGGTCATTGGGAGCCCCTAAACGCCCGCGCCATTGCTGTTGTGCGGCTCCGTGATCGCAGGCTTCGCGTAGCGCTGTTCTAGCCGCGCCCGATCCGATTCCGCCAGCTTGTGCGGCCAGAGCAGGTACTCCAAGCGGTCAACAAGCCAGCTTGGCCGCTTGGCGATGGAACGGTCAAGGGCATTTTCGATCAGCCCGATTTCTTGTTCCGTCAGCTCTATCATCCCATCGGCCTCATCGGCGATCTTGTCCGCGAGCCGCCCTATTTGGCGGGCTTCATCGCGCGATGGAGCTCCGCTAAAGTCGAGCATCTCTACCAGAACCATTCTCAGCGGCATACTGACCGCGCCGCTGCGTTCTCCCACCGGGTCCGCGAGATTGATCTGCATGGGCATTTCCTATGCGATGGTTCCCATCGGGAAGTAGACGGTGAGGCCGCCGGGAATCGTCACCTTGGCAAAGTGCGTCGTCGTCAGGGTTTTGGTCCCCACCGCCTCGATTCCATTGCCGGTGCCGATAGTGCAAACCAGGTCCAGCATCGCTTGGTCAATGTCAAGCTGCTCTAGGGATAGCACAGCGACGGCCCCGGTAGTAACCCCCTGCTTGTGATATGCCTGCTTGCCGAACCGATGCAGGGACGCGGTTTCCGGCTGAACATACAGGGCCGTATCCCCAGCGGCCACGTCAAACGCGGCCAGCGAAACTCTGTTCGCTGTTGCGGCGCCAACCACCGTGCTCGTGTTGTCCAGCACGATGTTGTGCACCCCGTTCGTGGAGTCGCCTGTGGAGGAGCCGACTGAAAGGTTCCCCTGCGATGTGATGGTCAAACGCACGGCGGTTGCCGCCGAAGCGGTGGCGGTCGAGAATCGTATCTCGCCGCCAACCTGCGCGGCTCCCGCCGCGCCTTTTTGCAGGAAAGCAATGCTCGCTGCGGTGGTAAAGGCAAGCGCTGTGTTCACCGCCTGCGCTTCGATCAGACCTAGCCGCTCGGATGCCGCCGTTTCGGCCAGGGTGCCCAGGGTGGCCGAGGCCGACTTGCGCAGGCTGATTATCGAGCGATCCGTGATCGTTGCGGAGTAGGTTTCTAGCGCCAACGTAGGAGCGGCGCTGGCCCGGCGGACTGTCAGGTTCGCGGAGCCCAGCGTCAGGATGTCGTTGGCCGCATCGTAGGTGTAGAGCGCACGGAGCAGGCCCACAATGCCGTCAATGGAAGGACGTTGGGCGCTAGATCGCAATGTCAGTGGATCGCGGACGGTCATCGCTGCGCCATGTATAATGCATCGCGCATATCCATCGACTCAGATGCCAAACGTTTACGAGCGTTCATTAAAGCTACTCGTTCTGACCTGTGTCGCGTTTGATTTTCCGCACCGTTGATGATGGACAATCTGGCATCCAAACGAGCGATCTGTTTTGCATTCCCAAAAAACACATTCATTATAGCCGCCTCTTTGCGCATCGATTTCTGCCAATCTTTGCGGTCGTTTTCGGGCAGTCGATCCAAAACGACCTGTTGCGCCCGTACTGTGCCCAATACTTCGTGGAAACGCTGTTCTGGAGACTTGCTGGCTTGCGCTCCTACTGTTTCTCCAGCAGCATTCCCGGTTAGCACCGATGAGACAGCGCGGCGCGCGTCTGTTTCAGACAGTGCGGCTAAATAATCGCTCACAGCCCCACGCATTTCTGGCTGCACTTTGGCGAAACCTGCTAGACGCGCAAGATGAACGGACATGCCACGATAATTCGTTTGCGCGATTAGCAAACCATCCCCAAGCCAACGCACAAACGCTGGATTTGTAAGCAGTTTCGCTGATCCGCTGAGGGCTGTGCCGGTAGTGGCTAGACCAAGCGCAGCTTCCAACGGATGCCCGTATGCGGCGGCAGTGAAAGCGCTTCCAATAGCCCCACCTGTCAGGACGTGCCCGGCGGTGCCGCTGGGATTGGCTACGAATCGCGATTCATCAACAGCCGTTCCAATCCGCGCCAAGCGTTCTACTCCCTCTTTCAGAGGCCCCGACTTGCCGAATAGCGCATCGCGCACTTCCGGGATCAAGTCCCGATAGGCAGATCGGAAGCGGACTGCGGAAAATTCCTTGATCTCGCTGCTGCCGCCAGCCTTGGTTTCCAATCCCATGTCACGAACGCGAGCGCTGACATATTCCTTCCATTCATCCGGCTTGAGAGCCTTTTTCAAATCAACAATTTTGCTCGGGTCGCGATTGGTTCCTCCCACCGCTGCGTTCCAAGCGGCGATGCCAGTCTCGCCGCGGCGCACATCCGCGAGCCGGTCCAACCGCTGTGCTCCCTCTTTGTAGATGGAATTCGCCTTGCGCCAGTCTTTGAGTCCCTTCGGGTCCAGTTGTTCACCAATAGCTTCCATGGCTTCATCGACTTTGGAAACAAGTCGTTTAGCTGCCCCACGCGATGGGCTGGCTTCGGTCATCTCACGTGCTTGTGCTGCAAGCTGGGAGCGCATGGTACGCGCGGTGAGAAAATCTACCTGATCTGGCGTATCCTTGATGATCCGATCTAACCAAGCCGGCACCGTGGCCACCCTCCCGCGGGCGATCTCGCTTTTGATTTCCTTCGCGTATGCCTTGATCTGAACAGCGTTAAGCGTTCGCGTATCAAGCCCGGCAATGGATGAATACCGCTTGGCGGCATCCAATGTCAGGCGCTCAGCGTATCCTTCAACGCCTTCCCGGGCGATCTCCCCGGCACGGAACGCATCTTTCGCATGCCCGCCACCAGAGCGAGCTACATCTTCGGCGTATCTGCCTATGTCGTCGCTCGTTTTCTGAATCGCCTTTTGGAAGATATTCGATGAGATTGGAAGCTTGCGCTCTAGCTCGATAGTCCCTTGCATGGTCCGGCTACCCAGCATGATCGCAGCTCCTTCTGGGGCGATTCCCGCCGTCTTGAGGTCTTGTGCGATCTGGACGGCACGTCCGCTGCGCAGCCATGGGCGGAGAGTTGTGTTGGCAATCGTGCGTGTCACCTTGGAAATACCAGCCCCTGCGCCTCCCATCGCAAGGTCTGTCCCAACGTTTGTGATGGCGGTAATTCCGCGCTCCCGCCGTGTCCGCTCCCGGCCCTGTACATAGTCCACCAGATGATCGGCGATCTGGCCCATAATCTCCGCAGCCGGCACCGAGCCCAGCGGACCACCCACGGCGAATCCGCCGATAGCGCCAGCGACACGGGCCGCTGTGGGGAACCCTTCAGGACCATCCCCGCCCAACCGGCTCGTCGTTTTTAGGGGCGCCTCCGTTATGGATTCACCCTGGAAACGAGGCTTGCGCTCGTCCTCATCTTCGACTGGAATTCCCTGGAATCGCGCCATGGCTCACGGTTTACGGTAGTGTTTCCCGTCCTCAGGGTCGATGTAATAGGCTCCCCGTGGGATATTGTTAAAGTCGGTCTCTGAGATCGGCCGAGCAGGATCATCCTTACTCCCGAGCGGATGAGCCTTGGCGATTTCCTCAGTCACGGCATCACCGACCCGCACAATGCCATCGCTCAACAACCGCTCATATCTGGATTCGGCCAATTGCCCGGTGTTGACAATAGAATCGTATTTGGCGAGAAATTCAGTTGGGCTGTCTGAATCCGGGTCAGGCATTGCCCTGCGCAATCGACCCGCCTCAGCCTCAGACATTTGAGCACCAGTTATTTCCTTGATGTATAGATTCAAGTTCTCAATAGAACGCTGCTTGAATGTTGTAATATTGGAGATATTTGCGCGCTGATCGTCCGAGAGCGGCACGCCTAATTTCTCAGCAACTTTCAGTCCGCCTACCCATGCCTGGGTACTCCATTGCAAATACTCAGGCTTGAAGGTTTCACGAATCTGCGAAAGTCTAGCTCTCTGCTCGCGCGCCGCTACAACAACCCGCTGTGCTTCCGTCCGGGTTTTTTCAGTTGTGGCGGCAATATCTGCCCTGCGCTTAGGAATAGGCAATGGAGCAGTACCAGCCGGCGCGGTTGCAGGCGATCCTTCGGCTGCGCGATTCCCCAACTTATCCAATTCCTCAAAGCTGAGTCCCGGTTGTGTTACAGGTCCACGCACAGGATCGACGAAGCTGACCGGCCTGCTGAGCCGCTGGCGATACAAATTCTCCCGAGACAAGTCCTCGTCTGAGATAGAGGCGCCTTCTCGCCGTTTTTCTCCAAGGCTGATGATAAACTCGCCCATGCGCTCGAATTCCGTGCTGCGTTCCCCTTTGGCTGCTGTCGGGTCTTGCAGCAATACGTTCTCCGGGCCCTTCTTCTCTTGAAGGCTCTCAAACGCCGCATTGTTGGTCACTGTGCGGGCCTGCCATTTCGGATTGTCGGTGCTACCTGAATTAATCCAGACTTGGCGCGGCGATCCCTTGGCTTCCTCCCCCTCCTTGAAGCCGGTTGGCATTTTAGCCGCCCTGGCGTCAGGATTATTTTGCATTTGCGCCTGCATGGCCGCAAGCGTAAGGCCACTGACGATCTTGGGCTCACCATCAGGTTCTTTGCTTGGTATGCGCACTTCGTATAGCTGCGGATCCCGGCCGCTGTCGCTCTCGCCAGGGAAGGCCAATCCCGCCGCAGTCCCGATATCACCCAGATTGGCCGCTGCCTGAGCCGCAGCACCACGATTCGCTGGATTCAGCGCCTTGCCGAACTTCCCAAGCTGTTCGTCCCGCTGCATCCGGTCAGCGCCGCCCAGGAGCATTTGGGCGCCCGCCCCTACGTTGGGCCTGGGCCCGAGCAATTGGGCGGCCCCCAGGCCCATTTGGGCCCCTGCAACGGCCGAAACTCCGGGGATGAAGGCCCCGCCCGCCGCAGCGAGCAGGGAAAGCATCGCTTGCTGCGACTGGGCCTCGCGCTCCCGCTGCATCCTGTTCTGCTCGCCGACCAGATTCCAGGATTGCACCAAGTCCTGGAACCCGCGCCCGACGTTGCTGACATCGATACCGAAGCGTGACATCGCCTTACCCCACGGAGATTGGGCCTAGCTTGATGAACGGATCGCGCTGTTGCCCGGCCATTTCAGCCGCCGTGGCCGCATTCTCAGCGGCCATGCGCTGTAGCTGCAATTGGATCGGCACCGTCTCGTTCTCCAGGAAGCCCCGCAGCACGTCCAGCGATCCCAGTCGGGCCGTATCCTGCCGGGCCAATTGCTGCATTCCGAGACTCGCGTTGATCCCGGTGGTCGTGCGTTGCAGTTGATTGAGCGAGGCCGTGCTTCCGCTGGTGCCCCGGCGGCCAAAGAACTCCGCATTGCGGGCGGAAGCGTCCCCGAGCTGCACTTGCCGGAAGGCATCGAAGCGCGGGTCCTCCCCGCCCGCAATGCCCTGCAACTCGTCCGCCACACCCCGAAAACGCGGGTTCAGCTCGTCCAGCAGCTTGCGGAAGACGTCCATGTCTGCGTCGAGCGGATTTGGACCGGTAGCCCTAGGCAAGCCGCCTCCGCCCCCGACCGGGTCCACATTTACCTGAGGCTGTTGCCCATCACCGCCAACGTCAGGAGTGAACCCTTGCCCGCCGTTTTGAGGGCCAGGGAACTGCCCGGGGCCATAGCCGAACGTCACCGGCTGTGTCGGTGGCGGCGTCCAATTTGGGTTGGGAGTTCCGTCTGGAAGAGTGGGACCAAAGCCGAGGCCCGGAGTTCCCGGATTGCTGGGATCGGCCGTGGTGGGCGGCAACGGGTTCTCGTCGAAGGAGATAGGTTTGCGGCCAAGTGCCATATCTCTACCTCAGAATTGTTTCTGGAATGTGATCGCCGGCCCGCCCTGCTTGGTCGCGGACGGGGATAGCGTACTGGTTTCCAGGTTCATCGCCATTGCGGTCAGGCCCGTCAGTGCCCCGATGATCGCCGGTTTTTTCATCGCATCCACAAAGCTGTCGAACTTCTTCCGCTGGTTGTTCTGCTGCGCGAGGCTGAAACCCACGCCAGCCACAGCCGCCAGAATCGGGCGGCGCAAGTCCTTTGGCAAAGCCGCAGCTAGGGCCGCATCCGCTGCGCCGATAGCCAAGAAGTAGTTGCGCAGGTGGTTGTCCGATGGCCGTTCCCCGAGCGATGGATTTGTCTCCCTCCGGCCCTCCTTGATGGCCTGTTTTGTACTCACATAGTCCGCGCGATTGCCCGCCAGCGCAGAAGCTAGCAAAAGCGAATCTGCCGCGCCCCAGTTTTCGGAAGTCCCGTCAGCCATGGTGTATCCGCGCTGCTATTGCCATTCCAGCACTTCGCCGTGTTGCGTTATTGAATTTCCAGCCCCCTGATCTGCCGTATGTTTCATGATTATTGCGCTTGTTTCGGTTTGTGATGCTGTCCCCGAATCAACTAACACAGCATTTGGGCCCATATTGTCAAGTTTCCGCCTTACAAAGATAGCCCATTTTTGCGCTCCGCTTGCAGTCCTTACTATTATTGTAAAATAAAACACATATTGATTGGTTGAAGAAGTTGAGCGTGTATATAATGTTTCTGTTCCGAACACTTTGAGAATGTCTGTGTTGCCAGCCCCATCATTTATGAACCAGCAAACATCCTGGACGTATCGCCCATTCACGTTAAGCGTGTTTGCCGGCAGGGTGTAGGTCATTAGATCGCCGTCAGCACCGGCCACTTGTACCCCTGTCGCATTGATCTGGATGGGCCGCGCCCACTTGCCTGTCGCCGTCCCCCCACCAGCGGGGAGGTTCAGCCCTACTATCGTTCCTTCCGTCAGAATGTTCTCCCACGCCGAAGATCGGTAGAGTTTCAGGAGCGCGTTAGCGGCGTCGTACCACAAAACGCCATTCACCTTGTCGATTGGCTCTCCTGTCGCAAACCGCTTCTCCATGTCGCGCAGAAACTCGATGATCCGGTTGACCGTCTCCTTGAGCGAAAGGTAATCCCGCTCCAGTTTGCCGGACGTGATCGGGCTATTCGTCACCCAATCCTGTACCTCCACATCCTCGATAGCCAGCAGCGACTTTGGCATCACACGGTCCCCGGCAGGAACTCGATGATCGCGGCCTCTTGCGCCAGTGCATCCAGCGCGCCCAATGCCGACACCTCCACCTTGAACACCACCGCCGCCCCGGTCGTATCGACGGCGGCGCTGGTCGCGTTGCAGAGATCGGTGCTTCCCGTATCGTCCCGGTTGGGAACGATGAATGAAACGGTGTCCTGCGCCGAGGCCCCGGTGTATACGATGTGGACGTTCACGAACCAGTCCGTGCAACCCGCCGATAGCGTGTGCGTAGCGATGGAGGCCCCGCCCCACCACACTTGCAGGCTGGCCGCGGAGCTGGCGCCCGTCTTGGTCCCCCATGCGGCCATGCGCAGCGAGGCGCCCGTGGCATTCAACGTGCTCGCCGGAATCGTGGCCGCAATCAACGCTCCGGTCGCCCCCGTCAGGCTGACTTGCGTGGTGTTCACGAAGATCGGCAGGATGGGGCGGCCCTTGGCCGTCCCTCCCCCGGCCGCAAGAGACGCCGTGCCGACCGTGTTCTCGGTAAGTACCTGCTCATAGGCCCCGGAACGGCGCAGCTTGAGCACGTTGTTGGTCGAATCGTGCCACAGGAATCCGTTGGCCGTGTCCGTCGGGGCGCTGGACGCGGAGAAACTCTTCTCGTTCTCCGCGAGATAGTCCAGCAGCAGGTTGACCGCAACGCGCAAGTTGGCCGGATCGGTTTCCAGCAGCGTATCCGTGGCTTCCTCGCCCGAAGTCCAGTCCCGGACCGCCGCATCGCTGATTGTCGAAAGGGGAGTCGCCATCAGTTTACTTCTCCTCCAATCGAATATGTCACATCCGCATGGGTAATCAGGAAATCCTCGTTCGAGCCGGCCTGTGTCAACTCGAACTGGAATGCCTCTGATCGCTTGTCCAGCCGGCTAAACGCGCGCACATCGCCCCCGGCAGTGACCGTGAAGGGCACCACGGCAGAACCGACCAGCGCCGTGCCCTCGTTCACCAGCGTCATTTGCCAGCTTTGCGCCGCGTCCTCGTCCCGGTCGTGATACTCGTTGATGGTCAATTCCCAATCGCCGGTCTGCGCGGTCCGCAGCCGCAGCCGCAGCCATTGCTTTTGCAACGTCACAAACGGCGCCCCGCCCGTCAGGATCGGAGACTTCCAATAGGCGTTGATCGCCAGCGATCCAAGGTCGTTCAGCCCGGATTCCATCGTCCAGAACGTCCCGTCCGCTTTGACCCCGATCATAGAGCCCGCTTTCGCGTAGGCATAGACAAACCAGTCATTGTCTCCCGGCGACACGATCTGCCACGGCACGATCTTGACACGCCGTTCCCACGAGTCCGCCTGCTCGAACGGCATGGGCTCTCCGTCCCGGAATGTAACCACCGCCACAGAATCGTTCATCCGTGTTGCCGCCGTCGTGAAGTAGCAAAGCGCCTGCCGCTTGTTCGCGTTGTAGATGCAGAACGCATTGGTTTCCGAAGTGGCGACGTGCATTCCATCGAGCGGGCCTGTGCCGGCNGTGGCCCGCAGCCGCGCNCCCAGGTCGATNACGTGCAGCCCGTTGTAGGCGACAAGGTTCCGGTTGCGCGTGAAGTAGAGTATCCAGTTCTCCGTCTTGCAGAACGCCTTGTGATTCAAGACCCCCTCTGCCCCGTGCTCCACGTTGAGCCGGTCGTATTCCTCGAAGCCGGTGGTGGACTCGATACCGCCCGCCGTGCCGATCATCAACTGCTCGTCCGTGACCTCGTTCCCGCCCTTGGGCACGAAAGACGTGATGAATCGGATTTCCCCCGAAGTCGAATGGAAGGCGCCTGCACCGTCGCCGAGCAGGTCCCACACGCCGGAATCCGACGTGTGCGCCATCGGCGTATATTCGATTAGGGTGCCATCCTCCACTATCGCCAGTCGCGATTGCACGCTGCACGCAATGTGACTCCCCTGCGGCCATGTGCCCGTGATCGCGTGCGACGTGGCGCTCCCGAAAGCGTCCGTGTACCCGTTCCCGCTCACCATTTGCGGATCAATGGCCGTCCCGGTGCGGTAGACCTGGGCGTAGTTGCTGGCCCCGTCCGTGAAAAAGAACGTGTGCCCGTCGTGTGGTATAATGCTGGCCTTGGTCACGCTGTCCGCAAAGCTGAATGCGCTTGCGCCGCCGGTCGCGTTGAGCGCCGCCCAAGTTGCAGATGCGCCGATCTTCGCCATGATCGTTGTCGTCGTGACGGCAAACTCAAGCGTCGTGCCATCGAAGCGCACCGTCTCCAGCGCCGCCACAACTGAATCCCCCGTCGGGATAACCGCGCTCAGGTCGATGTAGGATGCGCTTCCCAGGCGTTTTTGCAGGCCCTTCTCGTGGAAGTCTGTGTTGAACTGGTCGGGAGATTCCGTGCCCACCGGCTTGCCATTGCCCAACACACGCGAACTCCATCCCCCCTGCACGAGCACATGGCTGCGCTCGATCAGTTCTTCGGGCTGATCCCGGTGATTGGAACCGCCCCATGACCCGATGGAGAATACCTGCGCCACGGCTCCCTCATGTCAGCAAGACGAGGCGCACGGAAACCGCCGTGCCGTTGGTCGGGTTGACGAAGCTGATCTTGTCGATGACATCCAGCGCCCCGGCGAACCCGCTGGCCGAAAACGAGTCGTCAGAGCCCAGCATCAGCGGCAGATTCTTCATGATGAGCTTGGTGTCGGTAGCGGCGGCGGTAGAGCCCTTGTTGGTCACGAACTCCGCATGCACGCCGGCCGTCGCGTCCGTCTCGATGTACAGGAAATCGAAGTTGGTTGCCGCCGCGGTGGCCGCTGTCGGGTCCCAGGCTGTCACGGCGACCGTATCCGACAAGGACCACGTCTGGTCGTACTTCGCCGTGAAGGTCTGCGTATACACCGCGGACGTGATCGGCTCCACGTCCCCGAGCGGGTTGGTGATCTGCGCCTTTACCGTAACGGTCACGCTTGCCATGGGCTCTCCTACGCCGGCGGAACGATGCGCCGCACCAGCTCGTCAGGCACCAGTTCCTTGCCGAACAACTGTTGGAAAATCTCCTGCGCCCGCTGATAACGGAGCGCCGCTTGCTGCACAAACCCGTCGCGTTCCTGGTACATCCCCGCCAGCATCCATTCCAAGGCATCGTCAGCGATGCGTTGCTGGAATACGGTGTAAGACGACGTGCCTTCCAGCGGCACCGGCTCGATGATCCCCAGGCGCCGCACGGTCTTTCCGCTGTACTTCGGCCCTGGCGCGAACTCGATCTGTTGCAACTCCGCCGTGGACATCCGCAGGTAGAAGTCAGGCACGCTCTGTTTCTTCTTGCGTCTGGAGTCGCTCAGTGAACTCATGTCCGCGGCTGGGAAGATCGGCTTGTAATCGTCCCCGTCGTCCCCGTCCTGGATTTCCAGCAATTGCAGGTCCAGGTACACGGGCTCCAAAGGCCACGTCAGCCGCACCGCACTCGTTGTGACAATCGCGGTATCCTCTCGCAGCAGCTCCGGCCAGGGCAGCACCGCCGCCATTTTGCGGTACACATTGTTCAGGTTCTCCAGGCCCTCTCCGCTCGTAATGAGCAGCGAGTCCTCGGCGCCTTTGAAGCGCATCCCATCCTGGAGTTCCGACACGCTCTTTGCCATCACCGCAACCACGTTTGCGGCACCCGGTCGATATTGTCCGTCCGGTTCGGATGCAAATCGCCCACCAGGGCATCGAACTCGCCGCGCGCCCGCCGGATGAGCCGCTCCGCAAGGATCAAGTTGCTTTGTTCCTCTGCCGATTTACCGGCCTCCAGCTTCCCTTCCAGGACAAAGCCAGCCGCCAGATTGGCGATCATGTCGTCGTAATCTTCCGGCGTCTGCGGCTCGGTTTCCTCGTCGATCCGGCTCAATGTGGCGATGTACTCCACGCGGGCCGTATACGAGGCGTCAGCAGTCGGCGTAATCAGGATCGTCGCCGCCGGGCCGCCTTCGATGAAATAGCCTTCCGGCTGCTTCTCGTCATCCGTCCCATCCGATCTGCGGTTGTCGCGCACGTTGGCCTCGAACAGGCCCCGCGTGTCGAACTCCTTGAGCAGCACCCATTCCTGCTGAGCTGTGGTTTTCTTGATGCGGATTGCCGTCATACGCCGCATCCCGCTCATGTCGAGCGGATAGCTCGCAACCGAGCCCGTCAACGCCAGCATCGACGTTGAGGAACGGCGCAGGAAATTCCAGTGCGTCAGCCGCCCGATCTCCCGGTAGGCTCTGTTGATCTCCGCATAGCTGGGGTAGGTCGGGTCCTTAACTAGGTCCCGCACTGTCCCCAGCAGCAGCCTGCTCCGGCTCTCCATCGTTCACGACTCCATGCTCTCGCAGCAGGTCCAGCAGTAGTACCATGGACGCCCGCACGACCCCCGGCTTGCGATCCTCGGCAGGCAGGTTGAAGCCTGTCACCTGGAACCGGGCCACCGCCCAGCGCATCAACTCCTGCGCCTTCCCGACAGAGCCGGCGGCAATGACCTTGTTCGCAATGGCGATGAACGCCGCGATCCTCGCTTGATCGTCTTGCGTCAAGCCACCAGCGGGCAGTGTGGCGGACGGTGCCAGCGAGAGATTGGCGAGCGCCCGGGTGTCCGCCTCCGGTTGCTCCCAAAACTCGCCGCTCTCGAATCCAGCGTGCTTGCGCAGCCGTGCCGCGGTCGGATCATCAACCACGGCCTGCCCCATCTCGAACTTGACGGCCGGATAGGGCAGCTTCTTCTTGCGCTCCTGGCTGTGCTCGTCAAAATACGATTCCCAGCCCTCTCCCAAGCCAAACCGCTCGGGAGGAAATCCCACACGCAACTCGGCGTGTGCGCTACGGAACGTAGGCATGTCGTCTCCAGATTG
>C687J35021_10000151_pt1 | contig 49934 bp, 69 predicted proteins | sample RifCSPhighO2_12_FD_35021 | JGI IMG/M metagenome (IMG submission 35021) | reverse complement strand
AAAAAGCACTGCGCCTTTTCGGTACTCTGCCTGTCTTTCTCCGGTCTTAACGATGATTCCGCATTCCCATCCGGTACAATCCGGTTGAGCTTTGGCGCGGCTCCGGTAGTAATCAATAGAAACGATGGTGGCCGCCGGATCTCCTTGCGTGTATTTGATGAGGTAACAGTCTTTTTTGAACGGATTGAGACCCCTGGCTTTGCACATCCCCATGTAAAGCACTATCTCTTGATCGGTCACATACTCCGGGTGTCCCGATACCAGGAATTTGCGAACCACAGAAAAGGACAACTTAATTTCCTGGTCATCTCGGCTACGATATTGCACGATTCCTTTTTCTTCCGTACTCTCTTTTGCCATCTTACTTCCCCCCCTTTTTTTGATGCCGCCTTAAAACGCGGAATTCCTGTGCTTTGACTTCGTAGGCTGCTTTTTTTTGATGCTTCCAGGTGTAGCTGAGCCCGTCCCCGATTATCCCCGTCGTAGCATCGCCAATTAGCGCCTTTAGGTCGTTCTCCGCCTGGGTTTTGATTGCCTCCATTTGATCTATTGCCGCCATTGCTTCAATGCGCTTGCGGTCTATCTCGATAGCTGTTTCCGGCAGGATAATTTCCCGCCCGGTATCTTTTGGGTACATCTTCTGCAAAACCGCCCTTGCGCTTTCGCTTGAGTCTGGGTCGGGTGGATTGCGTTCTTGGACGTGCTTCCAAAAGGCCGCCTCCTTATCAAATAGCAGTTCGATAAATTCCTTGTCTGCCTGAATGTCCACCCAAAAAAGTTTACGGTGAGGCAAGGGGATTGTGATAGATGCCATCTCCAGGCCGAGCACTCCGAGGCAATGCTGAACTTGCACTTGCCAGTTGATGGGAATCTCCTCTTCCAGCTCTTGCCGGGTAATAACCTCGCTGGTTTTGATTTCCAGGATTCCTTTTGGCTCGACTATCATCGCGTCAAGGCTAGCAAAGACCGGCAAATCTGGCCGCGATTGAGAAGTGAAGAAATGATTGCCAAAATATTTGAGTTTTCTTTCCGTTTCCCTGCGGTACGCTTGCGCTACTATCGGCTGTAGTTTTCGACCCCACCAGAGGATATTGTTATCGTCCCCGGACTCTGTAAGACCCGCCTTGTCCGCGTAAACCTCTAACGCGGAACGGTAAGGATCTACCCCAAGAATCGCCGGAGCATCGCTACCGCCGATACCGCCCTTGCGGGCCTCAAGCCATTCTTTTCTACTTTTGAATTGTTTCAGTTCCGCCATATCCCCTCCTATCCAAAAATTGTTTCCCCGTTCCACTTGCAGTTCGGGATAAGTGCCGGAATGTTGTCGTCCAGAACCTCCCGCTTCGCATCATAGTCGCCGCGCAGAAGTTCCCGCTTCGCCTCATAGTCGTCGCGCAGAAGTTCCCGCTTCGCCTCATAGTCGTCGCGCAGAAGTTTCCACTTCGCCCAATAGTCGCCGTCCAGAACCTTCCACTTCGCCTTATAGTCGCCGCGCAGAAGTTCCCACTTCGCATCATAGTCGCCGCGCAGAAGTTCCCACTTCGCATCATAGTCGCCGCGCAGAAGTTCCCACTTCGCCCAATAGTCGCCGTCCAGAACCTTCCACTTCGCCTCATAGTCGCCGCGCAGGTCGGTAGGCATAGGATAGATATGCTGTAACCGCGCAAGAATTTTCTCTGGCGATTCGTTTTTCGCTTTTTCGCGCAGGATATAACCTACCCTCTCCATTACGTTTGCCGATTTTTCTGCAATCGGCCCTTCGTGGTGCAAAAAGGTGAACCAGCCCGATTGTGGTCCCGCCTTGAGCCGGTCAACTTCGGCCTGAATTGCTTCGTTCATATTCCCCCCTTGTTAAATCGCCAGTAAAATAACCCGCTTTCCTTCTGGAAGAAGGTTAATAATCTCTTCCATTGTGGGTTTCGGTTTTGCCCCGAATAATTCTTCGATAAGCCCTTCTGTATCGAAGCAAAATTCATGCGTGAAAACAGGGCGGCCCAGAGTTTCCTCGATGGCCTTATGAAAAACCTCAACAGGCATACACATTCGCCGTTCTAAAAGTTGGAATTTCGCGATGTCATGGGCGCTCATTTCTTCCCAAAATTTAGAATCGGCTAAGGCTATCGCCTGTTCTTTTGTCATGGTTTCTCCCTATTAAGTCACCAGTATGACTATCGCCAGTGAGACTAACGCCAATATCACCCCGGTAATCAGGATGCCGTAAAGGTCAACTCTGGTTTGCTTGGACATGATTCACCTCCATGCTTTTTCGCTTCCGAAGTCGTATCCCAAGGAACAATCTAAGATGCGTCGGCAACCATCCCGCAGCAGCCCGGAGTAGTTTCCTGAGAGTCAATTTTCGTTTATGCTTTTTCATTTACCACCCATTCCTTTCTGAGTTCAATAATCGGCTCCTCCTGCATCTTCGCCCACTCCAGGAAAGCCCAACAGATAATCAACATGGCGGCGGACCAGAAGGCGGTGAGGGCAGCGATCATGCGGAGCGTATCCATTAGTCAATACTTAAATCCACTTCGGCATTGCTGGCAGCCTCATCCCTGGCTTGCTCATTAGCCTCGTCCATGTCTTGCTTGACGCGCGTCTTGTGAGCCTCTTCGCTCTCTTTCTCTTCCCGCGCTGTTTCGTTATCTGCAAGGTATTCTTCAAGATCGTCATAAAGTTCAACTGACTCAATTTCGCTCGCAGCACTCTCTAGCTCGTCGGCTTTACTCTCACACTCCTGCGCCCGGTTTTCGAGGAGTTGGCCAGTATCTCCCTGCTGTAACCCTTCTGGCATATTATCAAGTTTGCCCTGGCATTCTTCCCCCAGATCTCGCAACTCCTGTGCGGTATCATTGAGGGCACTGGCAAGATCTCCCGGTTCTCCTCCGTTGCGGAAATCATCCAGGGCCGTTTCAACGGATTCTTGGATACCGTATAAAGTCCCATAAAACTCCGATTGCGTGAGGTCGCTCGGTTTCGGGGAGCATCCCGGCTTGAGGCACCGGATTCGACGCCCACCATACCTAAATTTCCACCACTTATAGGCGTCGCCTTTTTCAATTTTGGCGTTGCATCTTCCGCATTCGCCTTGCGCTTTTTGCGCTTTCTTTACTATAATTACTCTTGGCATCTCATCCTCCTATCAGTAATGACACGATCACGACGATAACAATCCAGCCGCACCATAACCCCAAAGCCCAGAGGGAAATATGCGGAGAGAAAAAGTTGGCGGTGCTAGGGAGTTTCATCGATCGAGTTCCCTTCTTCATCTTCCCAATCAACCCATTCCCCGTGTTCGTAAATCATAAGGCCCCCAGCGTTTGAATAGTCGCCTTTAACGCGGTTTTTAAACTGAAAAATATCGTAATTTGCTAAAACATCAAGCAAAAATTTTGCTTGTGTAATGCTTTCGACTTCGACCTCAAACGGTTTCATAGGGATTTGGGGAGTCCACCAAACTTTTAAATCTCCGTTATGAGGGAGTTTCATCTTTCTTTACCTCCGCCGGCGCGTTGACGTGGACCTCTCCGAGCCAGGTATTAAAAGCCTGAAGCAAGCAAGCCCGACCGCACGCATCTTTAACCAGTTCCGCTTTCAGCTTTTCCTTAGATCCGTATGCGGTAAACTTTTTCGGCTTCGGGGAGAATCGCAACCACCCGTTCGCCGAAAGCTGGCGCTGGCCGCATACATCGCAGGATTTTATGGATTGCTCCATTTATTTTTTTTCTCTCCATTTATAGCTGCCACAAAATGGGCAGCGTTTTGGGAGCACCGTGCGAGGCTGCCAGGTGTACCCGCAACGCTCGCACCCTTCGGGATAGATTAATTTCGGCTTTGGTTTTTTCATGCCTTACTTCTCTACATCATGTTGGCGGCGTTGTCAAGAAAATTCTTTAGCCCCCAAAACCGACCCTTACTCTGCTATCAACTTCCCTCGCCGCGTTCAACCTGAGGCAAGCTAGGGCCTAAGTTTTTTTCTCCCGACCCCTCTTTTCCCGCTTTCGAGTAATTGCGGTATTCCAAGATGATTATCCCTTCGTCCGAAAAAGCCAGCTCTTTATAAGGCCAGTGGTAAATAAAAATCCCCCTGCGTCCGAGGCCGATCAGGGATTTAAGATCCGGGGTGATCGTAATCCCGGACCAGGGGACAAGGCGCAGAGGGTCAAGGTGGATATGATACATGGGTTACTTTCCCGCCTTCTCCCAGGCGGAGAGCGCGGCGCTAACTGCGTCGATTTCGGTGATAAAATACTGAGTACGAATTGCTAGATCCTCATCTATACCAGCTTTTAGGCGATCTGTAGGGGCCATTCTTACGGCCCGACATAGTGCTTTAACTAGGATCGCCAGCTCCTCCGCCGCCTCTAGCTTGCGCCGGTTGATATCTTCAGCCCGCAAACGACCTACCTCCTCGCAGGATGGGCAGTTAGGTGGCGGATGCGCGTGACTCAGCTTTTCCATGTTATTCTCCCTTTTCCATTCCACCTTCTGATAATCACAAGGAGCGCAATAACCTCCTTGCTTATCCGCTTCTATCGGCATCAAGGCATGAAGATGAACAAATGCGCCGCAGTTCTTGCAATTAAAATTGATAAAATTCAGCTTGTCCTCTTCCGTTTGGACTCCGAGTTGTTGGAGCATATTGTCGTTACAGTCGCAAATCATTTCGCCTGACATGTTATTCCCCCTTCAAATTTTTCAGGGCTCGCTCAAGCCGTTGTTTCACACTTTCATTATCTATCGGAGAGCCGTCAAAACAGGCATCATAAGCAAACTCCGCCGCCTCAACCAGCCCCTTAATCGCGCCGGGGTTCAGACCGACCAGGGCGTTGTGATCGGCCACTATCCCGGTGGCGTTGTCTTTTCTTTTGACATTGGCAATCACCTCCGGCGCAGGTTGTCCATTCGGCGGCCCGAAAATAGTAAACCCTGCATCTCCTACCCTCCATTGTTCTTTCGTGTGCATGTTAGTCCTTCCTTTCTGCGAGGGAAATTGCGGCATCAATCAGACTAACTAACCCGGCATAATTACCGCGCTGATTATATGCGTCCTCGCTTCCCGATTGTTGATAAACAATATTTGCCGTATCCTGCCATGCGCTTAATCGGTCTTTTACCGCTTTCAACGCCTTTAGCATCTCCGGCGCCGCCGCGTGGAGGGGGCAGAAGAGAATCTCTTTTCGATCGGGGTCTATCCGGCTTGTGTCAATCCAGCATTTACATTTCATGGTTGCACCTCCTTAGCCTTTCTCTCCGCTTCGGCTTTGGTACGATAGGTAAAGGGCAGCGGGCTTCCGTCGTCGTTTCGGACGCCGTAGCCGTGTGAGGGCATATATTCGCTGGTTAGCCAGTCTTCATTCAGCTTCTTGCGTTCTGGGCTTCCTTTCTCGAACTTCAATGCTTCAAATGTTCTCCTGACAGTTTTCATATTCTCCCCTTTCCGGTTAGGCTGCTATTTCCTGCGCCGTTCGGTTAATGAGCGACTGCCAATTCCAGTGATAATTTCCCTCGGCATTGCCAAGAGGGGAGCCGTTAGCCTGCCCGTTGTTGTATTGCTCTACGGTCGGGGCTTCCGCATTCCCGTATTCTGCTCCAATGATTTTGATTGCCTTATCCACCAGGGCATCGGAGTAATGGCGGGTTGACATGATGTATTTAGCATCCCCGAACGCCTCAATCCACGCGCTATGGCTGTAGGTGTAGGAGTCGTCGGACCCGTCGAAACTTCCGGCGCTGTACTTGTCAATGATAGCGTCAACTTGTTTCGAGGTCGGACCGTCGGTCCAAGAGACATTGATATCATCGCCGCCGGAAAAACTTCTCCCCTTCACTGAAAACTTGACTCCTGGAAAGGCTTTTGCCAGCTCAACGCGGATATTTTTGGCGGCGGTTACTCGGTCGCGGCCAGGGATTAGGTGGGGGTGCTGCTTGATAAGATCGGCGACTTCAATTTTAAAAGCTTCCGCCGCTTCCTTCCCGGCTTTCTCTCGTTTAACAACCGCCTCTTGGGATCGCTGTATCAAGAAAGCGCACTCCTCGGCGGAGAAGTCGGGGTTGTCCTCGTACTGCCAACCCCCAAGTCCATCAAGATAGGTTTTAGAAACGGTGGAGACGTGGTAGTCCTCCACAAACACAACCTTTTGCCCGTAGGTTGAGCCCTCAGCGTCCACCACAACGGCCTTTTGCTTGGGGTTCGCCATGTCGCCGTAGGAGACAACCTGCCCGAGCCTCAGCCCGGATTGTTCTATGGGGACCATGGTACGACCCCCCGAACCAAAAAGTAAAAATGCTTTTCCTGTCTCCATTTCTTTTCTCCTCTCAGGGATTCGCTCCCCGTTGCGGCCCTAGGGACGGGCGAGTATTTCACGCGCAAGTTGCAATATGTCCTCAGCGGTATTGGGTTTTTCCAGCCCGTTCCAAACTGCCGCCAAGGAACAGCGGAGAGATGCTGGCATTTTTTTCGATTCATTCAGTTGCCGCGCTAGTTCTAGCGCCTCAGTTTTTTGATTTGCTGTTGACATTTTCCCCTCCTTGTTGCGGCCCTAGGTGCGGGTGCTCGTGTCGTCTTACCTCGTGCTCAATTTTGCCGTGTAAGGTCCAGTACCGTCGGCTACAGTATTTGCATTTAAATGGCGGTTTCATTTTCCCTTCCTCGTTTTTTGTTGTCATGCCCAAATAGACTAGCACGATCCATGCCAGGCGGAACGACCCCGAAAAACTCAATCGGATCAATGGAGCGCACGCGCGGTATGTATAGAGCAGGGGCCGGATGGTAGTTTTTTGGCACTCGAAAAACAGCGAAATTAGCCTGATAAACTGATTTCCGACATAAAATCAATGGTTTACAAACGATTTCTAATGTTACGCAAAACGGGATAATCCGCTGACATTAAGCGGGATTTTGGCCTAATAAAATTAGGTCCGAGGGGTCGGCTGTAGCAAACTCAACGGTTTTCCGCCTGGCATGGGGATTGCAAGAGAAAAAGGGAAGGGAGGAAAGAAAATGAAAACAAAACATCAGGGGATATTCGACACGTGCCCATACTGCGTGGAGTTCATACGCTATTTTAGCATTACGAAACTCCGAGTTATTAGCCGTCACCGCAATCTACATAACGCAGCTATCGCCCGGCGGGACCGAGATCAGGCATACCGGGACTGCGGCATGATTAAGGTCCGAGGGTCACTTGGCGGAACGTACTGGGAATAGGGAGGTGACGCATGTATAACACAGATCCTATTCCACCAGGGGCCACTTGGGCGTCTTTCTCTGGTTAAATAGAAACGAAAACATTTAACCGGAAAAATTCTTCCATGTTTAGCCTAAAATTTCCCTTGACACCTTCAGAATACCCCCTATAATAGCCGCATGATCGGTCGCTCCGGTCGCAACGCCTACCGGTCGGGGGGTGCCATAACCACCCCCTGGCCTCAACCTGTTATGGGGGTTCTATGTCTCGTACTCGTTACTATCCGGTTAGTCAATCATTCCTGAATGACGCGGAAACGTGGGAAATGCGGGATCAATTTGGGGATAGGTCCGTTTTCTTTTGGATGAGTCTATTATCTGCTGCAGAAATGGATGATGGAAACATACACGGAACCCCCCCCTATATCGCTCGTATTCACGGTCAATACCTCGACAGAACCCACCCACAACGAGCCCAGAACGTGCTCCTATTCATGGTCAATAAGGGGTGGTTAACCCCCACGTTAACGGATGGGTTAACGGTAGGGTATTTTATCACTAAGTATTGGAAATATCACAAGAGACGCAATCCAGTTAGGGAATCAAACTCAGGACAGTTTGTCCCCGTTCCTAACCCTCCTAACCTATCCGAACCTAACCTAATTAAGAATGCAGCCAAGCTGGATTCTCCTAAACCAAAGCTAGACCATAAAATCAAAGAGGTGGCAGACAGAATCTATAACTCCGACCCTCAGAAATTCGCTCGGTTAGTAGTCTGGATTAAGTCAGTTCAAAAACAATCGTTCAAAAATGAACATATTGCCCTGGCTCTAGAATCATTTGAATCTTACGCTAAAGACATCTCGGATTGGTATCCGTATTTGTCGAAGGTCGTAAACCGGGTTAGAAATCAATCTAATGGCAGTGGTGCCGGATGGGATGCTCAGAAGTTCAAGAACGATGAAAAAGCTTGGCTTCGTGACTTCTTACGAAATGGAATGAAATAAGGTGGCGAACCTGACGGAAAAATTATCCAGTTGACAAGATTGTGAGAAACGTGTAAACACGAATTAAGACGTGGATAATAATCTCCAGCCATTACTAGACTCCAAAGGCAAGTTTGCAAAAGGCAATCCTGGCTCTGGAGTTGCGGGTCTAGGCCGTCCTCCCAAAGATGTAGTTGCACTCAGAAAAAAGATGGAAGAAAGAGCCATCGCGCGTTTAGCTCGGGCCGAGAAAATGATTATGAAAACGTATCTGGAAAACGCTAGAAAGTCCGAGCGAACAAATTGCCATGCAGTGGACAAACTAATTCCTACCGTTCAGCATGTGGAGCACTCTGGACCCGGCGGTGATCCGATTGCATTGCAGGTGCAATTAATCGCGGCGATTTTAGAAAAAACATGACATTCAACCTCATTGAACTCAAAAAGTTTCTCGCTGACGAATCGGTTTCTCACGTTATAAAAGTTGCACACATTGCCGAGATTGGCCGCCGGTCCCTGGATTTTTTCCTCTATTTTATCCTCGGGTACAAAGACATCGACAACCCCTTCCATGATGATTTTATTCGCCGAGTCGAAGAGGAGCGGGACAAGGATTTATTCCTGCTCCCTCGGGGCCACCTCAAGTCATCCATTTTCACCATTGGTGGTTCGCTCTGGTCGATCATCCGCAATCCAGAGCGGCGCATCGGCATCGGGTCGGATACCGTCAGCCGGGCGAAAAGTTTCCTGAGAGAAATCAAAACGGTTGCCGAGCATAACGGGACACTGTTCGCATATTTCCCCGATATTTTCTATGGAGACCCGCAAAAGCAATCCCCCAAATGGACCGAAACGGAATTGCAATTCAAACGGCGCAGTACGGCGAAAGAGGCAAGCATTACAGCGTTTGGCCTTGAGTCGATACCGACCGGCATGCACTTCGAGGATATCCGGCTGGACGATATCGTGACACCGGAAAACACCACGACACGCGATCAGATGGACAAAATTAAAACTGCCGTCGGGCTGTTGACTCCGGTGTTAGAGCCCCAAGGCGCCATGCTCCGGGTCTGCGGCACGCGCTACGACTACGGCGACATTTACGGCGAGATGCAAAGCTATGACAGGTGGCGCACTTACCGACGCCCGGCACTAGAGGACAATGAGCCGATTTTCCCGCAAAAGTTTTCCAAGGAAAAGCTGACTGAGATCCGCACCGATCCGACCGTTGGCCCGTACATTTTCTCCTGTCAGTATCTTCTCGATCCGATAGACCCGGAGAATGCGATGTTCCGCCGGCAATGGTTCCAGTATTTCGACCAGTGGCATCCTGGGCCGTATCGGAGTTACATCGCCATTGATCTAGCGTACTCCGATAAGAAAACCGCCGACTATACGGCGATGATTCACGCCAAGGCAGACCAGTTTAAAAACCTCTATGTCTCCGATTATATCCGGGCGCGTCTCACGTTGGCCGACATGATTCAGGCGATGTTCGGGATGCTAGAGCCAATCAATACTCTCGATTGTGTCGCCGTGGAAATTCAGCCAAGCGAGACGGAGGCGAACAGCGCCGTGCTGATAATGATCCGGGATGAGATGCGGCGGCGCAACAAATATTTCATGCTAAAGGGAGTCAAGCCGGTACGGGATAAGGTGGCGCGGGCGAATGCGCTTGTGCCGCTGTTTGCAAACGGGATGGTTTTTATGAGGCGCAACATGCCGGAGTTAGAGGATGAACTGCTCCGATTTCCGAAGGGAGAGCATGACGACTTGGTGGATGCGCTCGCGTATGTTCCTCATGTCTGGCATCAGGCGGTGGCACAAAAGACGCCGCAGCCGGTGATAGGGGACGCGCTGATTGGGTACTGACATGCACGTTACAGCCGAAAAATCTGTTACAATCGTTTTAAACGACGAAGAAGCTAGACTGTTACTATCAGCCTGTGTTCTAGCAGGCTGTTGGTTTGACTATCGCATTACAAGAAGCGCCAATTCACCCAGCAATACGGAGTATGTAGCTGAGACGGGACGCATGATGACACTTTTAGGAGGTCAGTTGAAAGCACTCGGAGTTAAAGAATTATGAAGAGCGGCTTTAAAATAGAAGATCTCGACGATCTTATCATCAATATTGGTCCTCCTGGGATGTATCCCACAGAAGAGGGATGGGTAATTTGGGAAGATGGCCATTGGCGGGAAGTCTCTTCCAAGCCCCAATTCCAATATGAATGGGACACGAGCGAACTTAAGAAGCAGGCTAAATGAAGCACGATTTTAAGCACGAAGATCATCATTCACAGGAGCATTACAAGAACCCGCCAAGTTGCGGGCTTCCGGTAGATACAGGCGGACCAAAGCACGGCCTCGATGCGGATAAAGCCCGAGAGATCCTACACGATGGCACGGCGCATGGTAAGCCGATAACCGGAAAGCAGCGGAGGTATATGGGAGCGGTGGCGAGCGGGAAGGCGAAGAGGAAGGGGTAGAGTCGAACAAACAGTCAAATAACAGGAGGACAAAAACATGAAGGGGTTTATAAGAATAACAAGCGCCATCGTTATGCTGGTTTTCATGCTGGCAATGGCGTCGCCTTTGCAGGCACAGGCATTGCGGGGCGATTTTGTTCAGGTGCAACTCAAAAGCAAGGCGGCGTCCACAGCCGGAAGTGGGACCGGTTCCACAATCAGCAGGATGCACAATTTCAAGGATGCTATTATCCTGTTGAACTTTGGAACCATTACCGCCCAGAACAGCGCGACGCTGGATATTTTAATTCAGACCTCACCTGACAGTGGGACGACCTGGGTAGATTTAGGGGCGTTTGCTCAACAGGTGGGAAGTGCTACAACGGGCAAAAGTCAGTTGATGCAGTGGACTTCCCTTTCTGTAACAACCGCGCAAAGACATGACTTGGCAATCATTAACAGGAATCTCGCTGCCGGCACTGTTCAACATGGTCCGGCTGGTCCGTTATGGCGAGCAGTATGGGTAGCAGCAGATGCGGCAACCGGGTCGTGGGTCTTCGGTATTACGGGGTTCTTCAGGCGGTAATGTTTTTAGCGGTCGCCATACTGTATATCCCGATTTTTTTCTTTCCGATCCACGATGCGTTCGGGATAGCGAAGTTAGGATATCTATCTCTATGCGCTACACTGGCTGCTTACCAGTTGGCGAGAATGGAAGTGGTGAAAATCCCGTATGCCCTGCCGCTGCTGGCTTATCTAGTAGCGGTGGGGCTATCGGTAAAGAACGTGGTAAACTGGTATCAGTATTTTCTCGAAGTAGGAACCGACTTAGCCGGGATCACGGTAATGGTTTACATGGCAAACTTGAAGATGAATCCGATGAGGTTGTTGAAAGTCATTACGGTGATTGCCTTTTTTCTGTCCTTGTTTCCGTTGCTTCTGATATTGTCCCCGTCTGTTTTCTATCAAGGTCGGCCAGATTGGGCGTGGGAATCCACGATGGGGAATACTGGGTTTGCCGCCGGCATGGTTGCCGCGCTGTTTCCGATAGTCGCATGGATGGCCTGGAAGAAAAGAAAGGTCTGGATGTGGGCGACGGTCGGCTTGATGATGGTTCACTTAAATTTCGCGCTTTCCCGTACTCCGATTATGAGCCTCCTAGTGGTCGGCCTTGTTGCTTTGGGCGTTACGGTTATCCGGGGAACGGCAAGACGCATGAGGATGATTCTAGCCGGGGTGCTTCTTGTCACCGTCATGGTGGCCGTGTCTGTTTGGCTAATGGAGGTTCAGGAGACCCGGAAAGCCTCGATTGACGTAAGGGTGATGTATCTGAAGGGGACGTGGAACATTATCAAAGATCATCCTGTTTTCGGGGCGGGAAGGGGTCAGCTGCAGGTTGTTGCCCTTCCTTACATGGCAAAAGTAGGGGATTCAGGGCTGTTCTTTGTCGATCATGCTCATAACGATTATGCCGAAATCTTAGCCGAGCTTGGCCCCTTGGGGCTGGCCGGACTGCTTGGAATCGTTCTCATGGCTCTCTTTAGGTCTATCCTAGAACCCAGATGGCAATGGGCTGTAGGATTGGCCTTTCTGACCTTGGCCCTTAACGCGCTTACGTTCTTTCCGCTTCATACCGTGGCGCAGGCGGTTTACTTTTGGGCCTATGCGGGGCTGCTGGCGAGGGAAGCATAAAATGGACGAATCTTTTCAGTTCTTAAAAATCCACCTTCGAGGTTTAAAACTTCGTCCCGGCTCCGCTCCTTATGAACGGGAAAAAATGTTGGGTGAATGGATAAGGCGATATAAAGTCAGGAGCAAGGTGAGCAGGTGGTGGTTATTTATTCTACTCGCTTTGAACATCGCCTTTGCAGTGGTCATGGTAAACCGAGTTCATGCCAACTACTACGTCCGCTGGCAGGACTACAAGACGGCCTCCGAGATAGACCCCTGGGAATGGAGTTATTGGTTCAAGCGAGGGGCCTACGATCTGGCAGCAGGCAAGACGGATGAAGCGATTATTTATTTCCGTCAGGCAATCGAAATCATGCCTTACGTCTGGGGGCCGATAAACAACTTGGCTATCGCCTATGGAATAAAGGGGGACTTGAAGAGGGCGGATAGGATGATCGAGGAATTGTTGACAATCTGGCCGACAAATCCGGTAATCTTGAAAAACAGGGATACGGTAAAGGGGTTGATGGGATGAACCAGACCCCTATCGAAGTCATCCTGGATAAGACCGAATGGCCGGGGAGATTATCGGAGGAAGGAATCTTACAGCATGAGAATGTCCCTACTTGTTGGTGTGATCCGATAGCAAGACCGACTAGAACACCAGGGGCTTTTATATTGATTCATCAGGACCCGACGACACATTGAAAGTCTGGAAGCTAATTTGGAAATTGGCGCAGCAGGATTGGAGCGGGGAAGTATGGATGAAGGTTGGCAAGGGCGATTGGAAACAAGTTCTCGATGTTGAGGAACTGGACGACGGCAACACGCTTTTAAAATGAAGAACTCTCTCGAAAACCCAATTCCAAAACTCCATACGGTAGAAATGGCAATAACGTTCATAGGAACCGAGGATAATACAGTTAGACGCAAAAGTGGGATTGGAATTACTATGCTCAATGCAGCTATCCAACGTGGCGAGGATGGCGTAGCAGAAGAGATCAAATATCAGGCGGGAAAAATGATTGGCGAGTTAATCCGGGATTGGAAATTCAAGTATGGAGAATTGACCGTTTTACCGGAAACGAAACTTTAGGAGGATCACATGAACTACGAACCGAAAAGCCCGATTAAGAATACCAGCGATAAGTCTCCCGACGCGGCCTATGTTCCAAAGGAGAAGATTCCTAACGAGGGCAAGACGGAATACACCGGGGACACGAATTGGAACGCGGTGAATAGGGGGTTTCCGCCGCATAAGGGGAAAGAAGAAAAGTGACAAGACTTGAATCCAGGTCTGCTATCTCTGGCTTGGAAACAGATTTTGCGGGAGGAACTCACGATATTGTTCGGGAGACCTGCATGTTATGTGGAACAATAATACAGAAGTGCATATCGGCTGTTGTGGTGGCGGACGCCTTATTGGTTTTGGTAAATGTGGAAATCATGTCTGCTCGGTAAAAGCTAATGCCCTACGAGATTGAAGATATACGCGGGGATTTGCCGGATGCCGAGTTGCTTGCTAATGTAGATCGGGACAAGCAGGCCGTCGATACCTACCGCGCAGAAAAGAAGATCGACTCTAAATGGGAAGAAGCGGTTAAGCTCCTGCATGGAGAGCATCTTGCTACTCCTATTGACGGACGTTCTAAGCTCTTTCTTCGTAAGCCAAAGGCGATCATTGACCGGGTACGGGCCGGCTTATTGGATGCCTTCTTTTCCAGCCCAGACGTGGCCGCCGTGGAGCCTGGACGGGAAGGAATGCTGGAGGACGTGATTTCTGCCAAGATCCGCCAGATTTGGCTTAATTACCGTCTTACAAAAACAATCCCATGGTTCAACCTATTCTATGCCTCTGTTGACGACTTAGGGACGCAGAATAAGGCAATCTTGATGGTGGATTGGGACAAGGCGGAAGAGGTAATACGCTACGAGGAACAAGTCCCGGTAATGAATCCGATGATGCCCGGAATGCCGATGATGGACCCAGAGACCGGGCAACCTGTAATGCAACCCCAACAGCAAGAAATCCGAAACGTCCTCCGTGATGAGCCGCTTATGAGGCTAATCCCCCCGGAGTATATGTTCTGCGATACCCGCGTTGATTGGACGAACATCTACGCCGGGCAGTTCATTATCCATGAGGATTATGTGACTTTGCAGGATTTGTTGATGCTGGCAGAGTCAGACCCGCTTATCAATAAGGAGGCCTTGCCGGATATAGAGGCCGCGAATCGGACGAACAGCGGGGGAACGAGTACGATCCAGTTCACCAGGGGGACCGAGACAAACGATCAATATACCGACCCAGACCGGCAGGAAGTGAAGTTGTGGCGGTATTTTTATAAGGTATCCGGCAAGTGGTGGGAAGCTTGGACGCATGAGAATCGGACAGTAATTCGACACCCAGAGTTAAACCATAGGCAACATGGTCTTCCCCCCTATGTATTCGGGTATCTTACCCCAGAAAGCCACTTGGCCGATAGCGACTCTATGTTGAACATTGCGCGTGACTACTTTGTTGCCCGAAACGGTATCCGAAATCAGCGATTTGATAACGTGGCAAGGGTGCTGAATAAGCACATGATTTATCGCCGGGACGCGAATGTTGATCTTGCGTCACTAACAAACCGACGTCCTGGCGCGGCTACAGGCGTGGATGGCGATCCCCGACTGGCCGTTCATTGGGACGATCCGGGGGATATTACTGCCTCGGCTTATAATGAGGAGGAGTTAATCAACCGGGATACCGAGGAAGCCCTGGGAGTCACCGATCAGGCGCAGGGTATGCAGGCGGAAGGGAAGGAGCTCGCTACTCAGTCGGTCATCCGCCAGCAGAACGTAAATAAAAAAGAAGCCGTCAATATCCGCATTGTGGCCGAAACCCTGGTAATCCCGGCGATGGAGATGCTTCTTGCCTTGGCCGATCAATATGAATCGAGTCAAACGGTAATGCAGATCATCGGGGCCGGAATGGGAATCACTCCTGAAGTGATGATGCAGATGTACGGGAACGCAAACGACGATATCCCGAACCTGTTTCAGATCAAGGGGCAGTATAACGTCCGGGTCTATGCCGGGCTTGGTATGGTGACAAAAGACGCTAAAACGCAGAACTCCGTTGTTGTTATGGACCGGCTTGCTTCTACCTTTGGGCCACTGGCTACGCTTCCCTTATGGAGAGACTTCCTGACTTTAATGGGGGTCAAGAACGTGCAGGAGGTATTAAGCACGATTCAAGCGATCTTGGGCCAGCAGGCGGATACGCAGGATCAGCAAGGACAGAACGCAGAGAGAGAGATAGCGGCTAAGGAAACGGCGGCACAGGGAAAGGCGAACGGTAAGGCGGAAAGACCGGCGACCGATGGAAATGTCGCACGCCGGATGGTTCAGAGGCCGGATATAGCGGCAGGGGGGATGATGTGAAGATTTCTTCAGAATCACCTATTACAATCAGTCTGAGCGGGGAAGAGGCAAGGAAACTCCTTTCCTGTTTAATTGTCGGATTGAATCAATATTCCCGAAGCCAGAGAGAACGCGAAACGGCCCTGTCTCCTCTTGAAATTGCATTTAGCTGTAAAATTCATACATTTGGGGAAGACTTGATACGAGAGTTACGTAATATGGCTGTGCAGGAACTTTGATGAAGCTCTCCGATCACTTACATCGCACGATGCAAAAGAATTTAGCCGTGGTAGATATGTTCCATTCGCCCGGCTGGAACATCTTGTTAGAGGAGAAAATAGAACCGCTCGAATTTGCTTCTTGGCAAACCTGGAAAGGAATCCCGCCGGACGATGTTGTGCAAATGACAGAGATGCAGATTGCGGGAAAGATCGGGGATCGTGTACGCTCTTGGCAAAATGAGTACGAGTCGATAGTCGAAAGGGATAGAAACATTTTGCGCGAGATCGAACTGAAGCAGGAAGAGGACGTGGAGATGGATTTGCCGGTGGAAGAGGAAGTAGGATTTGTCCGGCGATGGCTGAATAAGTACGATGCCTGGGCGAGAAGGATGCAGAATGCCTCCTAATGCGGGTGTGAGGATACGCCAGCCGTGGGATATAGATGTCCTCCAGTTCATCTTTTACGAACAAAGAGGCAATCGAATGTTCGCGGCCAAACCTGTTGAATTGGAGTTTGTTGAGATTCCTGAAGGTACGGAAATGTTGCCGACGCTTTGGCTACCGCGTCATATAGCCGAAGATTTTATTGAAGAACTTTACAAAGCCTTGACAACCTTCGGAAAGAAGTCGGATGGCGAACACAAACTCGCAGGAAAGTTAGAAGCGACACAGTATCACTTGCAAGATTTGCGTCAACTATTGAAATTAAAAACATGACCACCTTCAAACCGGAAATCGTTGCTATCCGTAAAAAGGTAGAGGAGCTGAACAAACTCTTTGGCGGTAAGACCCAGATTGAAGAATGGGCGCATCATAATCAGGGGGGACTGAGAATCCTGATTACATGGAGATACGAGACGGCACCGGATGACACGATAGTCAGAAGTCAGGTTGGATAATGGAAGAAGCGCCTAAATACATTACTGTCCCGGTCGTTGACGAACGATTGAAGATGAGTAAGATCGACGTCGTTCGGAATCAAAGATATTGTATTATTAACTTTTCTAAAGACGGGTTCGATGATGTTGTCAAACAATGTGATTTTGATGATGAGGGGGAGCGTTGGATAGGTCGCCCCTTTATAAAAGCTTATCGTGAGGCCGTGCGGGATTTTTGGTTTACTGAATTGGGGCCAAATTATCGGCGGCTACGATCTCAGGTATATGGTTTCTGGGACGCCGAGTTAAGCCCGGCGGAACAAGAGGCGCTTGCCGAGTTTAAGAAGCAAGTATCTAAGTGAGTAAATAGCCCGCTTGAAGCGGGTCTAGGGCATCTGAAAAAGAGCCTGATAAGGGGTTTCTGGACGAAAAGTCCGAGACTCTTTATCAGGCTTTTTTATTTTAACCGGCCTACCCGGATAGGGCGGCCAAAAGGAGAAAATCATGGCAGGAGAAGAAAAAAGACAAGATCAAGTAGATATCCAAGAAGCGCCCTTCCCGCTCCCTATTCAGGGAACTGAAGGACTCGATTTCTCGGATGCAGGGGAAGAAGGGCAGGAGCCAAAGTCTGAGCCCGGCAAAGAAGCCGTAGGCGAGAAGGCGGCGGAAGAAGTTATGAGCCTTGAGCAGTTGGCGGAGAAATTCCCAAATCTCAAGGTGAAACTCAACGTGAGTGGCGTGGAAACAGTGGAGAATGTAGCGGATGCCGTCCGCAACCGGCAGAAGTATGCCGGGCTTGAGAAGAACATCGACCGGGAAAAACAGGAAATGCGGCGTCTGGTTGGCGAGTTGGAAAGAAAAATAGCCGGTATTGAGGAACGCGAGACCCGGCCAGAACCAGCCAAGGAGCCGAACCTGGACGACCCGACAGAGTTTGTCAAGTATAACGCCTTAGAAGCCCTCAAGCCGGAACTCGATCAGATCAAGCAGGCCCTTCAATCGGTCATTCAGACCGTAGAGCCGAATATCGGTGAGGCCAATGTCAAACGGGCCAGAGCCATTATTAAGGCTAATGGGGGGAATCCGGCAGAGTTTGATGCCTTTAAGGATTCGATGATGCAACGCGTCGGCGAGGAAGCAGGTCATCCTGTCACTGAAGCCGATTTTAAAGGCGTTACCCCGCAAATCTGGGCGTGGCGATTTGCCGCGCATAAAATGAGCGAAGCGGCCAAGCCGGCCAGTGAGTCACCCAACTCGGGCAAAGTGGTGACACCGGAAGGCGAGCCGAAAAAGATCGTGCTCATGCGGCCAGGACAAGGTGGGGGAAATAGCGGTGGCGGCGGATACGGCAATCGACAAGAATCCACAAGAAACGCCCTCCTAAAGAAAGCGCAAGAGACCGGGGATTTCGCTTCGGCCTTGGCGCATTTCATCAAACCAGGAGGATAAAACGATGGCAGTTTATGCAACAGATACCGCGGTAGGCCAGCGGGAGGATTTGGCGGATTTTATCGTCAATATTACTCCTACTGAAACGCCTATTTTCAGCGCGGCAAGAAAAGTGAAAGCGTCAGGTATTTATCACGAATGGCAGACCGACTCTCTATCGGCGGCGGCTGCTAACGCGCAGACAGAAGGTTCGGATGCGAGCTTTGGAACCTTGGGCGTTACGACTAGGGTGGGCGCTTACACTCAGATTATGGCTAAGACGTTCTGGGTGTCTCATACCCTGGAAGCGGTCAGTAAGGCGGGCCGGGATTCGGAATATGCGCTTCAGTCCGAGAAAGCGATTAAGATGTTAGCTCGGGATACCGAGTATAACGTCATCACGCAGACTTCTCTTTCCGGCACAGCGCGGCAGTTGACCGGGGTGGATTCGGCTATCAGCACAAACACCTCAACGGCTGCGAGCGCACGGGATCTGATTCAGGATATTTTCGAGTCGCTCCTGCTTACGATCTACAACAGCGGCGGTGCCCCGAATGTCGGTTTTTGCGCCGGTTTTCAAAAGCGGCAGATTTCGGAAGGGTTTACCGGGCCGAATAACACGCAGCGGGTGATCGCTCTGGCGGACAAGACCCTCATCAATGCCGTGGACTATTATAAGTCCAGCTTTGGAACCTTGTCGATCATCTTGAACCGGCACGTTCCAACCGATGAGGTCTATATGTTGGAAATGGCAATGTGGAGAATCGCCTTTCTGCGTCCGACGAAGCACTATCCGCTCCCGGATGACGGCGGCGGACCGAGAGGAAAGATCGAGCATGAGTTGACCTTGGAGTACGGAAACGAGGCCAGTTCGGGCAAGATTGAGAATCTAACCACTTCGTAAGAAGTGAGGCCGTAAGGAGGGGGACTAAAAATCCCCCTCCTTGTGGCGGGAGTGAAAAGATGTTCATGGACGACTACATCAACCGGACGGAGTTTGAGGCTGATATTAAAATCCCTACGGATTCGCCTTGGACGCGGGTAAGAGGAAATCGGCGCAACATTGAGATTCGTAAGGTGTACGACGTGGAACCCGTCCTCAAGCAAGCGGAGCTTTTTCGCAAAATTGGAGAGGACACAGGGGGATACATTACACCGGATAGGTCGGTTCAGATGATCGGTGTTGTGCCGACTCATGTGGAGATAAAGATATTGCGGGACTCTCAAGGGGATACAAAGGAGAGCGAGAAGTTAAGGAAACGGTTTTTAAAGGCGCATGGGGAGTTTGCAACCATCAACAAGAACAAAATCTAAGGAGGAGAATCATGCCGAAAGGAAATCCACAATCGTATAGGACGGGCCGGGATTACCCGGAAAAACAGCCATCAGCGACGGGTGGAACCGCCGCACGTTCCAATTTTGGCCGTAAGGTGCAGCCGGGAATAACGGTAGTTCCGCAGGGAGAAGCACAGCGGGGAGTAGGACGGGATCATCCGGCAAATCGTAGCGTGGATGAGCAGATGCCGAACAGCGACCCGTTTCCGGGCAGGAAATAGTAAATGGATCGACCCTTACGAGTCCTCTTCTACGTCGGGGACAATACAGGCTCGGCGTGGTATAGGCAGGTTCAGCCGGCGTTAAAGTTGGAACAGCACAAGCTTGCCGAGGTGGGTATTTTCCAGGTGGGAATAGACTCGCCTGACCAACTGCCAAAGGCTATTGATGCCTCAGATGTGTTGGTGTTTTCCCGTTCTATCTCGCCCCGGCTGGCAGACCAACTCCACGATATCAAGAAAGTGGGGATCAAAGTCGTCATTGATATTAACGACGACTGGTTTCATGTGGACCCTTTTTCGCCTCATTACCAGCACTTGGGGCTTGAGGAGTACGCATCGCACACGCCGGAAGGGGTAATTTTCAAGATATGGGAGGATGGGCGAATCTGCCCGAACGGGGAGAAGTTCGACATAAAGAAAAACCGAGAGCAAATTGAGTTTTATAAGGCGCTCTGGAAAGAGGCCGATTTAATCACCTGCACGACTCCCTATCTGGCCGAAATATACGGCCAGTTTGCCCCGACCGTTGTCCTCCCCAACATGGTGGATCTGCAAATCTGGAAGAACGTGCATACTCATTATTTGCAGGAGAACTACCGAAGACTCGGCTGGCGGGGTGGCCCAAGCCATTTTCAAGACATTATGACGCTCCGGCATGTTGCCTGGAGGCTCTTAAACAAGTGGCAGAATTTGAAGTTGGTCTTGTCGGGCCACCACTTTAAGAGCTTTACGCAGGACTTTCCGGGGGAGCGCGTGGAGTTGCACGGCTGGATGGGTAACGTGGCCTATCCCTGGCACATGATGGCGCTCGGCATTGACGTAGCTTTTTACCCCTGGCTCGATACGGAGTTCAACAAGGGGAAGAACAATCTCGCCTGGGTCGAGTGGTCAGCCGTGGGTGTTCCCGGAGTCTATCCGGCCTTAAAGCCCTACATGGATCACGTGAAACATGGGGAAACGGGATTGCTTGCGCTATCCGAAGAGGGCTGGTTTGAGTCGATCAACAAACTCATCAAGGATCAGTTTTACCGGCGGCGGATAGCTCAGAATGCCCGCGCCGAAGTGGAAAAAAATTGGGATATCAACAAGCGTATAGGTGAGTGGGCTACCGCCTACCGCAACATTTCAGAAAGGGGAAGTATCGTATGTTTTACAAAATTACCCGACCACGGGGAAGCGAGCGCCAATTCTGCTACGGCATAGAGTGTAAAAAGGAGGGCAACTGTTTTTACATTGACGATGCTAAAGTCGCCTCTGGCTTTAACACATGGGGCTGGAAGCCGGAAGAAGTCGAATCTGTGCCAAGCGGGGAGCGATTTTTTTCATGCCTTGAAACCCCAAGCCTCCGTAAGATCATGGATAATAAGCAAATCCATGTCCTTACCAAGAAAAAGGGGAAATGGCTTGTTACCCGTCCGCCGCTCTTGGCCTTGGGGCCGTTTCGCTACGGGGTCGATGTGACAAAGCCTTTTGAAGTGGAGGATTCCGACTTGATGGAGAAATTCCGCAAGGACGGCTTTATTGTTGAGGAGATCGCTAAGAAGATAGCACCCAAGACGGAGCCGGAAGTGGTCGTCATGCCGGAAGCAGAGTCGGAAGGGAGCGATAAGCCGAAGGCGCGTAGCAAGGCGTACACGACCCTGGAAGCAATGGGGCTGAGGAAATAAATGTCACTTGCAGCAATTAGGACCAAGGTCCGCCAGCATACGGATAAGGTATTGAATTTCGACAATACTGCGGACATAGACCCGGCGGTAAACACCTGGTATCTCTCTTGCTGGAAAAAACTTGCCCTCATCCGTCCGGACTTGGCGATGGCGACCGACCCGATTGCCTTAGTTGCGGGCACTTCTTCCTATACCGTTTCGGCTACCGATTACCTTTGTCCTCAGTTTATCCAGGCGTCGGCAACCTACATAGACGGTAAGAAATACGTCTTTGCCGTGCAGAGTAGGGAATTTTACCGCTACGACGATCAGGCGCAACCTTTGGTAGCGCAACGGGCCGGAACAACCTTGATTTTCCAGCCGACCCCGGACGTGACTATGGAAGTGACGCTTCATTATATCAGGACGCCGCCAACAATTACGACTTCAGTAGCAGAGATCATCTTCGGGGTGGACACGCTGGCTTTTGGGGGAATAGCGGAACTTTACGACTCGATCAATTTCCCGGATGCGGATGGGTATCACGCCAAGGCGCAGAAATTCTTACAGGACGATTTGAATGTCCTCAATACCTTCGGGCATAACTCAGGACTCATGTTGACGGTAAGCGGGTTCCCTTACGAATGAGCAAACAAAAGTTTAAAAAAGTCTATAGCGGTGGTCATCACGAGGTCTGGTGTAATGGCAATAATCATGTGCGACTAGCAGGTGGGGGTATGGGGAGTGCTCCTGTATCGCAGTTTTCAATCCCTCCCGTTGAACGAGTAGAAACAACATCATGTGATTGCGAGCGGTGGAAAATAGGGTAATGCCTCTTCAACTTCGCAAAGAACTTCAGGCCGAAGCCTTCCTTGGCCTCTACCAGAGACCGGCCACAAGCGGCTTGAACCCCCGTTATCTCCGTGAATGCTTCAACGTGGACCTACGCGGTGGGACTCTTGGCCGGCGCGGGGGGGTAAGGCGGGTGAACAACACGGCCCTATCCGGCACTCAGTACGGCATATTTTACGCCCGGTTTGCCAGCGGGACTGCAGAACGTCTTGCGGCGCATGGGGGAAGTATCAGCAAGGTTTTACGTGAGCCATCGGCTATTTCGGCAAGTCTCCCTTCGGATTGGTCGGCACGCACAGGCGGAACAACCTATTGGGGGATGCTGGAAAATCTGGTTTTTATCTCTAACAGTGTTGACAACGACATCAAATATACAGGATCGGCACTCCAAAAATGGGGGATAGAAGCTCCGGCGGCGGTCGGCACAATAACCGAATCAGCAGGGGCAGTATCTAGTCAGCGTCGATACATTGCCGTCTATTATAACTCGACTACGCAACAAGAAGGATCTGAATCGCCTCAATCTTCAGTAACCAGTCTTGACAACGAGCAGGCCAGTGTAGCCTCACCCACGACTCCTACAGATCCCCAAGTGGATCAATGGCGGCTTTATGGGGCGATAGTAGAAGGCGGCAGGCCGGGAGTATTTTACCGAGTAGGAACGGCGAATATAGCGAGTGCCATAGCGGATAATCTTTCAGATACGAACCTTAAAATCCGCCAGCCGTTAGAGGAATTTTCCAATAACGCGCCGCCTAGCGCGTTTAAGTTTTTCGTCATTCATGGTGGTCGTATCTTTGCTATCCCGCAAGGAGACCAGTCTATCATCTATGTTTCCGACCATGACGGGTTTTTCTCTAAACCGGAGAGTTTCCCCATTTTGAACTACATACCGATTAACTACCGCGATGGTGACGTTATCACCGCAATGGCCTCTATGGATAATTACTTGCTGATTTTCAAGCAATTTTCTATATGGGCCATGATCGGAAGCTGGCCGGACATAACGGTAAAAGCGGTTTCCTATAGGCCGGACCATACTTCTCTGGGGACTACGGAGCAACGGGCTATTGTGGTATTTGACCGGGCAGTTATCTTCCCATCCCATGATGGAGTTTATGCAATAGCGAAGGGAGAAGGGGCGCAGGAGGACTTATTTCAGACGCGACGGCTATCGGTAAATATAGACGATTTTTATGACCAGATTGACCAGAGCACAGCGATGCACGCGGCCTATGATAGAAGCCGGAGACAATACAGGCTGTTTTGCTCGTTCAGAACCGGCCAGAACGTGAACGCTCCTGTTGTGACTTAAAATGGCAAAACGTCTAACATACACCGAGGACGGCTCAACTCTCTGGTCGGTGATTACCTCTTTTGCCGCAGGGAATCAAACGCTTATCTCGACGGCGAACAAGAACATTTTAAATGGCGATCAGTCAGCAACAGCATCCTATCTTGAGTTGATTTCTTCAGCCAATCAGTTCAGCGGTATTCTGCATCAGTTTGCCAAGGCGGCTAATGTCAGAGAGATATTTATCTCCTATCTTTATAATTCCGTTACCGGAACACCGTCGATAACCTTCCTGGTCGAAGCTTCAGCCGATTCCACGGACGGGAACGATGGAACATGGACAACGATCTTAACCGAAAGCCAACAGCAGCTTGCTAGTGCCTCACAAACTCGCATTCGTATTAAGATCCAGACAGAGGATGAAGATGTTATTACCTATACGTGGCTCCGGGTGTCCTGGTCGGCTAGTTCGAGTCTGAATAACCTTCGCGTAATGTCGTACTGGATTTATGCGGAGTACGACGATCCACCCTATGACTTCTATGATGTAGGTGGCGTGGTGAAAATGCAGGTCGGAGAGACCTTCCTGGGGGCACACGCGGGCAACGCGGCAGTAGCAAAAACATGGCGATTTAGAATCAAAAACAATGAGAGCAGCAGTCGAACTTATACCCTGACTTTTGCTAAGGCAAAGGTTGCCTCAGATACGGCCTTTGCCTCTCATGTGCAACTCTCCACAGACGGCTCGACTAAAGCATCTTTTATCAATCTGACCGTAGCGGCGGGAGTTTTCGGGGATTTTTACCTGCATCTGGATATCCCCGTTTATGGGGCGGCGAATGGGAATCCACAAGACGCGGCGCTCCACTATGGGAAGATCACCATAGCAGCGACCGGGGTGACAGATCTTCCTGGCTTTTTTATCGCCGTCTTTTACGACACTATTGCAAATATCGAACTCCTTACGGGGACCGGATTAACCAATATCTGCTTAGTCTATCAGCGGGATCTGACCGACGAAGGGGAGATTGCCGGCTGGTCGTGGTGGGATGTTTATGGGGTTGCCTCGTGCGTTCAGCAGGAGACGGTTGGAAACGACATTACCCTTGTGCTCGATTCCAGCGGGTATGTTTGGGAAATGGACCGAAATGAGTTCGACAATGAGGAGTTTGCCCCTGCGCCGGTGTTGATGGTGATTGAGACGGTAGAAAGCCCGGCCAAACAAGACCCGCATATCTGGCGGCGCAATATGTATTTCGATTTTGACGTGGAAGGGGCCGACCCCGGAGTATTGGCGACCTACATTCTAAAGGCGATTAACGGGAAGGAAGTCAATGAAACGAGTCAGGATATTGAAATTGCTAATGCCGGTATGAGGGTGGGCGTCTTGGATGTAGGTTTTCAATTCCGCCATCGTCTGGAAGTTTACACCGGCGGGGCGTTCGATATCAAGAATTACGGGCATCACTACCAGAATCTAACTGATAGGGGGAGACTCCCCTATGTGGCGGGAGTATGACGAAGTTTCACAGCTTGAACAACAACATCTTTGACCCGTCTGCCGCGAGGCGGGTTTATTTCGACAAATCCTCCTCGGAGGTAACGAAATTGTCCAAGAGACGGCTTATTATTGACCCGGTGCAATATAGCGCCGGTGTGAATAACGCACAGCGTGTTCCTAACCGGAATAAAATTGAGTCGGAGAATACTTCCATCTTTAGGATGGACCCGTTTCAATTTGTTTACGTGCATCCACTTAGAATTGAAGAATGAACAAAACATGACTGAAAGAGAGTTTACCATAAATCGTATCAATCCGCTAGTGGAAAGACTCCGGCAACTTGGCGTCACCGTCCCAGACCCGCCGGAATCGGAAGGAAACGAATTTAGCGACTGCAAATGCGAAAATGGGAGTAAGCCGAGTGGGGACGGTAAAAAGATCGTCTGTCCCGATTGCTTTGGGTCAGGGCAGCTTGTGGTTAATAAACTTTGGGACTGGCAACGGCAGGTAATGAAACTCTGGCAGGAGCATTTAAGGAATGGCGGATCTTAGGGGAACATATTCAACCCAAATCGCGCTTGTTTTACAGCGTATGAAGGACCGGGACGTGAATCTGGACGATCTCGACCCATCGCGCAGGAATACGCGGAATGTAACCTTGATGGGCGTCGAGCGGATGAAACTTCCGGTTTTGAATACTCGAACGGTGCTATCTTCTACCGGCACGTTTATTACGGAGGATGTGGCGGGAACAAAAAACTCAGTCAATACGAGTTTTACCATCAGCAATACGCCGCAAGTAGGAAGTATTTTGCTCTTTCATAATAATGTCGCCGTAAAAAAGGTCGGCGGCTCTGCGGTCAGTGGAGAGTTTTCTATCAGCGGGTCAACAATCACAATGGGCCTAGCACCCGACTCTAGCGACTCGTTAATAGCTCAATATGTGGTGGCTTAATGGCATGGGTAACAATCGACCTGGATGGAACAAAAAACGGCGCAAACACGACGTTCAGTATTCCGCTTACATATTTAAATGGGACGCTTACTATTTTTCACAATGGGGCGGCGGTTTATATCCTATCGAGTGGAACCCCGGTATCAGGGCAGGCGGTCGTAATGGGATCTAACGTTGTCATGGGGATTGCGCCGGATTCTACAGATAGGCTTTGGTGCAGGGGGTATGAAACGTGAAAAGACTGCTCGCCTTCTTAACTCTGTTTTTCGCTCTGGCAGGAGTGGCGGACGCTCAAATCCGTTTCCGCAAGGAACAGCAACACGCCGAAACTCTTTATAGTTCCAGCGCATCACCGACGATCACTTCCCTCTGGACCTTTAGCGGAGGAATTACCGTCGCCACCGGGACGGCCTTTTTTGATGATAGCATTTTCGTTCTGCGGGACGACCTCGACAATAGCAAACGGGCGCAGTTCCAGGTATCAGGAGTAACCACTGGAACCACTCGGACATTCACCTTTCCCGATGTAACGGGAAGCATACCCACCGGGACAGGAACAGCTAATCAAGTTGCTTATTGGTCTGCGACAAGCATTTTAACAGCCACAAGCGGTTTTACCTTCACCGGATCTACCGCCAGTATCGGGGTAGTGTCATCGGCAACCAACGCGTTGACAGTACCTGATTTGGGCGTGCGACCTGGATACGCTGGCACGGATGCCACCATCACCTTAGACCCGCCGCTGTCTGCTAATAGCTGGTTTCTAAGATCGCACAATACCGGGGGACGCTTTGCGATTATTGCAACAACTGGACCGCTTGAAAACCTGACCGTACTGCAAACGGGAGAGGTGGGCATAGGGGTTGCCGCTCCAACGTCTGGGGTTAGCTTGGAAGTCGCTGATTCCATAAAAATGCCATACGACGCTACTTTTTTAGGAAAGATGGCGGCAAGCACCGAGTGGACGGTCTTTCAAACGAGCATAACCGGAGTTGGAGACGGATTAACGATTAACCCATCGAACGGGAATACTGTTTTCAACACGACGAGCGGCAACGTCGGTATTGGGCTAGTTGCGCCTATTGGCAAACTCGACGTATCGACGGCGACAAGAAGTGGGACTCAAGCCGTTGCCCCATCTGTTTATTTTACGGCTGGCATGGGGACTGGTCAAACAGGATATGCGGCGGGAAATGTGGAGTTACGCCATTCTAACGCAACGCAGGGAATAGGTTTTGGTTATAATACTATCTATCAGGCTGGATCTGACACGAACGCAGCATTGAACCTGCTGTCTAAGGGCACTAGCCCAATAACGCTCAATGCCTATGCCTACAGCACCGGCAATGTCGGTATCGGAACGGCGGCTAACATCAATCAATCTCTCACTTTTGCCAACACCGGGACGATAGGTTTTGTCAACGCGGCGGTAAATACCAGCTATCAGGCCATCACGATGAACGCCTCAAACGAAATCATCTATGGAAATACGACCACCACGCAGAGGATTCGCACGTTAGGAGGGACGCCGGGAACCCTCGGCAATGGTGATGTCTGGTGGGAAGTGTCAGGGACTACACCTAATCGGTTAGTCTGTCAGAAGATGTACGATGGGAGCGCAACGCGGGATATCTCATGTATCGTTTACTAGGGGGAACCATGAAAAAACTGATTATCGTCCTATTGATTCTTTCTTTTGGAACTCCTGCGTTTACTCAGATGAAGAAGTGTATTGGCGGAACCCCGACTATGGGGGCTTGTGCAACTTCTCCTTCTGTAGCGGGCACGGATTCGTGCGGTACAATAACGATAGGAACTTCTGTTGCCAATAGTGTTTGCGTGCTGAATTTTAGCCAGACTTACGGCTCTGCTCCAAGCTGTAGGGCAAATCTGAACACCAGATCAGGCGGCAACACTTTTTTAGTAATAGATACTTCAACTACGACGGTCACTTTTACTGCCGGAGCGCAACCAGAAGCCGGGCAGAAAATTCACTTCGATTGCGATGTTCCATAAGGAGATGAGAAAATGAAAATTTTGATCCTATTATTACTTTTGATTGCAATTCCAGCCTTAGCCGTAGAACCCGGAACCTATGACCCGGCAACCGGACAGGCGACTTTTACCTTATCCCCACAAGAAAGGGCTGACTTAAAACGCGCCGCCAAACAGTTTAAGACCCCGGAAGCCGAATTGCTCAGGCAAACGAATGAGAATTGGCTGAAGCACGTCAGGGAAACGATGACAAAGATGAGGGAGCAGAATCTAAGAGAGCGATACGAAAAACTCACGCCGGATCAGCGAAAGACGGTTGACGACGTGATGGGGCCGATACCGTAAGGGGGGAAAGATGGATGCACGTAATGACCTAGTAATGGGAATTGAACCCGATTGGTTGATGAGAGGATTACCTAATCCTAATGTCGCACCGACTCAGCCCGTAAACGAACCCACCTTTCCCGGCACAACGACACCGATAGGCAATATTGCCCGAAGCGCGTTGTCGAATTACAGCGACTACCGGAACAGTTTAGGTATTCCACGCATAGGCAACACGCGGGTAGCGGATTTGATGCGGGGTAGGGCAGAACGGACGGCAGAAGGGGAGATAGACCGCTATACGGGCATTCGGAATAAATTGGGAGCACCACGACTCCAGGACACCGAGCTTGCCAAGATCATTAACCGGACCCTTACGAACCCGGAAGAGTCCCCCGGCTTTAAGCTCGGCCAGAACATGCTTAACCAGAGTCGGACCACGCAGCGGGAGAATTTGAACACGATCCTAGAGAAATCCGGCCTGGCCGCGTCACCGTCTGGAATAGGCATAAAGGCTCTGAATATGCTGAACCGGCAGGGTGACGTAGAGATGGGGAATCTCGCGCTCACAGAAGGCAGTAACGCCATTAACCGATCAATGCAGTTTCAGCCGATGGTGGAAAATGCCTTTAACACCGAACTGGACCGTGGATTAGGGGCAGAGCAGCAAGGTGTAACCGATCTTTACAACCTGGAACGGTCAAGCCAAGGGGATTTCCAGAACGAACTAGGCAAGGCTCTTTCTCAAGAAGAACTGGCAAAAAAAAGGGATCTACAGACAAAACTGCAAGATATGAAAAATCAGGGTGCATTAGGAGGGGCGGCAGGAGACCTTCTTTCTAAGGCACTACCTCAGATCCTTCAGGCGTTGGGATTAGGAATAGCCCCAAATGCAATAGAACAGCAACTTGGCTTGCCTGCCGGAACCCTGCTAAGCCTTCTGGGGAAAACTGTAGGGGCGGCGGGAGGAGCGTTAGGAGGCTTAATCGGATCGGGAGTAAAGGGATTAGGGAGTCTTTTTGGCGGTTTATTCGGTGGTGGCGATGGTGGTGGCGATTTTGTTCCCGATCCGTGGGGAACGCAACCAGGGGATCTTAGTGGCATTGGCCCCGATCCAACAGGCGGAACAGGTGGCGACTTTACCCCTGACCCCTGGGGGACCGGGGCCGGCGACCTTGACTGGCTCTCAGGAGGAGGTGGGGATTTTGTCCCCGATACTTGGGGGGCCGAGGCCGGCGACCTTGACTGGCTCTCAAATTTTTCTAATGCCAGCACCGGAGCGGCGGGTGTTGGCGCTGAAGCAGCCGCAGGGTTCGGGGAATTTACCCCAGAAATACTGGAAGGAATAGAGGCTGGTTATGGCGGCATGGTAGGGGCAGGGGGAAGCGGATTAGGAGGATTAGCCAGCCTTGCTACCCCTTTTGGTATCGTAGGAGGCGGATTAGCGTTAGGGAAACTAATGGCGAAATTGTTCGGTTTTGAGTCTGGCGGGAGAAAATGGGAAGAAAAGGCCGCTGGCTGGCAGGATGAATATGCAGGAAAGATCAAGGCGAATCCGCAAGCCTGGGTACAGGAGTTTGAAAACGCGTATGGCCCGGAGGGTAAACAGGCGGCTATAGAAGCCCTGCAAGGCAAATTGACCCCTCAGCGGGTAAAGGAACTGTTTGGCTTTGCCGATATACCGGAGTTTTTCCAGAACTTCTCTTTAGGCCAGAATAAGAAATACGGCAATCTGTCCCAAGCGGTAGCCCTGGAAGGCAGCAGGGGGGAATTGTCGAACTTTAAGAACCTAGCCCCAAGCTATCAGGCGGCTCGGGCTCAACCCCCGATTGACCTGACTCAAGACATAGAGACAGGGACTTGGGGGAACGTCTTTGGCCGGGACGACGTTACTAAGGGGCGCGGAGTAACCTTACCTCCAGGGTGGGAATTGACAGGCTCTAAAGACCCCTGGGAAGCTATCCGGCGGGTTCAAGGAGAGTAAATTATGGCTGGATTTGGATACGGATTTGGTACGGGTCTCATGGGCGGGATGAGTAAGAATATCGACGAGGACCGGAAGAACCGCCTAATAGAAGCTCAGCTTATGGGCGATATTCAGGGATATCAGGCCGACCTACCCCCCGATCAGCAGACCACGATACCCACCACAACACGCCCTACAAGCGGCCTGGGGGGTATTCTAGGGGCTTTTGGCCTTGGGGGGGACAGAACCCCCGACATGGAGGCTATGATAGCCAAGCGGGCAATGGCCGCCCGGCAATCGGCGGTTTATAAGCAGGCTATGGCGGTGGCGGCAAAATTGACCGACCAGATCGCTAAGGGAGAGTTGGATGTTGAAGATCCAAACGTACAGGAGTTAATAAATAAGTTGCCTGCAGCGGCTAGGCTGCCGGTCCAAGCGGCGGTCAATCAGCAGAAGAAGCAAAAGGCTCAAAGGAATATCTTGCAGGGGATAGTCGGCACAGGCAGGGTAGATGTCCCTGGATATGAGGATACAGAAGCGGGTATGTCGCGGGGACCGACTACCAGGGAGGCAACACGGCCAGATGTGCTTGGAGCTATGTTCGGGGTAAAGGGGCTGGAAGATGAGGCGGCGAAAGATTACTTGTATAGGCCGCCCCCTGATCCTACTTCCTTAATCCAGCCAGGTCCGGGCACCCCAGCGGCTATTGTGAACCGGAGGACGGGGGTAGTGAATCCATTGCAAGGGACGCAGAGGCCAAGTCCGGCGGTCGATCCGGTGATGAACGAATACCGGAATCTCAGAAATAAGCTGATGATGAATCGCCTCAAAGGAGTAGAAACACCGAAAGATCGACAGCAGAGCTTATTGAGATTGATTGCACTAGCGCAAACCCTCAAAAAGAACGCCGACCCTGGCTCACCGGAAGAGGCTCAATATGAGGGTGACTTAAGACGGTATCTGTCCGAACTGAACCAAGCCCACCCATCCCCATCCACCCCAGCACAACCCGGCGGGGGTGGATTACCCCAAGGATGGAGATTTAGGGACTAATGCCACCACAGTTGCGCCTCATAGAAAACGAGGATAGTAAGGAACAGGCGTTATGGAACCCTGAAACGCAGAGCGTGTTTGATCCTAAAGATTCAAAAGTGGTTATCCATGAATCAGGCCAACAGGCTCTATTCGACCCCACAAGTCAGTCAATTATAGCCTACCTTCCAAGCTCTGTAGGACAAACACCGACATCGGTTGTTACCCAAGAGCACCCCGTCAAGTATGGGGGATCTAAGAAGGAAATTCTCCCCGAGGTTCAACCCCCGTCTGCGCTTCAGCGTCTTGCGATGGGGCCGGTGGGTACGGTAGTTGAGAAGGGATTAGAAGTTATTGCCAAGCCTGCGCAATTAGCAAATGAGTATCTTGCTAAACCTCTTACCCCTTTTCCTGAATTATTAAAGCCTGAAACATATATGCAAGAAGAAGGGGCCGTATTCCCAGAGTCCGAACGGCGCAAGATGGAAGCTATCAGTCAACCGCTACCGGAGATTATGACTAAGCCGGTAATTGCAGCAGTGGATTTAGTAAGAAAAGCATCTCCGGAAGCCGCTAAGGTAATTGAAGATACGATGGCGAATTACCCTGCTTTGCAGAAGTATGGTCCTATCCCTAAAATGTCCGACTTTGCAATGAAAATAAGGGAAGCAACTAAAGGAAAAATACCAGAAATCCAATCGGTAGAAGAATTAAAGGCGACACCGCCACGCAATTTTATAGAAGAGGCGAAGGCCAGACGAGCAGCAAGGGAATCTGAACCCGCTTTTGTTGAGACATTGAAAGAGGAACCTGCGCCAGTAGCCGAGGCTACGCCTCCCGTAGCCGAAGCGCCAAAGATCCGCGAACTCCGACCGGAAGAGCCGATTGAGGATATAAGGCCGGTAGAACGTGCGGAGGCGGAGGGTATCGTCAAGCCCCGCGTCGAACCGACTGAGGCCGGGATGCAGGGGGTATTGGCTGAGACGCCACAACGGGAGACTCCCACCACAGCCCTTCGTACTAAAGCCAGACAGACTGAAAAACTGACTGATTTGGAGAAGGCTACTATTCCAGAGACACAGATGGAACTAGCTGGTCAAGATAAGCCTATCCCCTCTAAAGGGCCATTAACTCCTGAAGAGATTGCCGCAGCCGACGAGATGAGACAGATACTTGGTGGAAAGAAGAGAACTCGTCGCCCACGCCTTGAGGACGAAGAGGTTGCCGCCTCCACTTTCATCCAGCGCCAAGGCGGAATGAATATCCCTGCAAAGTTAAAAGAAGAATTTGGCGCGTGGAATCGCTACCACAACCCGAAAGGTCTTGGAGTTGATGAAATGGCAGAGGCATTGCATGAGGCGGGGATTATTCCTGAGCCAACAATCAATTCCATGTTGGAAGCGAAGGGGACGGGGAGAAGAACGGCTGGCGGTTTTGAGAAACAGCAAATGGCTGGATATGTTCAAGATAAGATCAATACGATTACTGAAACACCCGCAGAGCTTCAATACAAAGGGAAAACATATACCGAGGCAATCAAGGAAAAAGGGGGGATACGCCTAAAGGATGATGTTGATGTTGTCCTAAAGAAAGATGCCGACATTTTGAAAGTTGAGGAGAAGATACCGTTTGATGTGCCATTTGAAGAATCGTCGTTAAGTCAAGCCGACCTTGCCGCTCAAAAACTTTTCGGGACCCGTGGCGGTGCTCCGGGTGAACCAAGCGACATTCCCCCGCCAAAAAAACTAACTCCCTTAGAGAAAGAGATGGGTCATCCTGTCACGGAAACGACCTTTGAAGGGATACCGAAAGGCGTAACAGGAAGCCGACTTGAGACCGGCACAACCAAACTCATCACCGAAGCCGGGATCGAAGCCTTCAAATCTTTGGGAAAAGAGCTTGAGCCGGACATTCCTGTAACAATTCAATTAGCCAGAGCCATGCAGAGAGGCGAATTGGATTTACGGGGCTTGGAACGGATATTGGAAAGTAAAGGCGTATCAAGAGAACAATTCATTGAGTCATTTATTACCACAGCGAGCAACGCAGGCAGGCAACTCTCACAGCTCGCCAAGGTCGTAAAGAGTTTAAAGAATGCGGATGCTGCCTTTGGAGAGATCGGAAAGCGACTTCCCCTTTATACCTCCATTTTGGAAGCTGGCAAAACTTTCATTGAAAAAGGAAAACTCAGTGTAGCCGAAGGCACTCAGCTTGGCCGTGATGTTATCGACTCAATCCGTTTGAACCTTTTCTCTGTAACGTCTTTTTCGCTGGACATGATCGGCAACGCGACAGAAATAGGGGCGCAGATTGCGGGTGGTGTTGGCAAGGATTTAGTTCAAGTTGCCAAAGGTCATGTCAATTTTCCTAGTATTCAAGCGGTCATTAGAACCATAAAAGACCGACCCAGAGTAGCAGGTGTTGAGAAAGGTTTAGAATTAACAGCAATCGGGGAAAAGCTAAGGGGCGGTTTTCAGAAAGGTCCGGGGACTTTCACTCTACGCAGCAATGCAGCCAGTAAAGGACTGGACTATCTGGTAGGCAGCCCACTCTATCTTAAGGGCGTAATGGACACCGGAGCCAAGCGGTTCAGCGCCGCTATTAGCATCTGGCAAGACGCGATTATGTCGGCTAATTTGAAGGGACTAAAGGGCACAGAGAGACAGAAATTTTACGAACAGTTTTGGGAAGACCCGCCAAAGAGTGTAATTCAAAAAGCTATTAACGAGGGCAACAAAGCAGGATTTAACCGGACTCTTTCTAAAATAGAGGAAAAATACGCTAGTTCGACTACTGTTAAGTTGCTGGTTGATACATTTGGCCGGTGGCCGTGGCAGTTTACAAGGTGGGGTGCTGAGATGGTGGGATATAATCCAGAACTGTTCAAAGCCATACGACAAGGAAAGGCGAGCGCTGAGGACATTGCAGGATATTTGACAAAAACCGCATCCGGCTGGGGCGGGCTCTACTTAATAGATCGGGCCTTGTATGACCACGTTGATTTCAACTCGATGGAATACGTCCACGCCGATGGCGACCGAACAAGGTTATCAAGCAGGGAACCCCTTGCGTCTGCTTTATGGCTCTTGGCGGTTATAAAGGGGGACGTGGAAAAAGCCAAAGGCGGATTTAAATTTGCCTCGGTTCCAGGGGCACAGCTTTTAGGTGAGCAAGGCACACCTGGCCTTTTAGGGGGAATAATAAAACAAGCGCAAGCCGCTATCTCGCGCAAAGGAGTTGACCCAAGAGGGTTATCGCGTGAACTGACAGGCTTTTTGAATCGACTTATTCCAGGTCAAGCGATTCTCTCAGCAATCGAAAGCGTATTTGATCCGACATTACGTGAAGGCATCGGAGCCAATATCCCCGGAATATCTTCATTAAAACCAGCAGCAATTAACCCGGCTACTGGTAAACCGCTTATATCTCTTCAAGAAATACCAGGTACAGGCATCGAATTTCCGCAAATTGGGGGAGTTCCTATCCCTGGCGCAACGCGGAAACTTGATCCAGTTACTAAAATACTCTCTAAATTTGGGTTGCTGGTTTATAGGGGGCCACGACAACCCATAGCGGGAGTTCCGCCCGGAGAAGCACCAACAGAAGTTAGGCGGGAATGGCTAGAAGCATTTGGCAAAAGGAGGGAAAAGACTCTTTCGCCCTTGATTCCAAGAATAGAGGAAGCGGAAAGGTTGCATCCAAAGGAAATGCTACAAGGTGGCCGTTTGTATGAAGCATGGCGTAAGCGAATCCAGTTTTATGATTCGATAGCAGCGAAGCGAGCAACGGCAGAAGTAAATGCAAAACGTGGCACGCGGAAAAAATTACCGCGTCAGCCGACTCTGCGCGAACTAAGACGCCCGAATGCGGAGGCAGCCCCATGATTACCCTCCAGGAATATTTCCAAGGCCGGGATAAGCAATTCCCCGACGATCTGACAACGGATCTCCGCATTAACGCGCAGGAGACGGTTATCAGGATCAATACTTTACTCGGCTACTTTGGCGAGTCGCGGGATATTACTTCCGGTTGGCGGCCCCCGGCGGTAAACGCGGCGACAACGGGCGCGGCCCCACTATCCAAGCACATGACCTGCCAGGCAATAGACGTAAAAGACCCCGAAGGCGACCTTGACGAATGGTGTTTGACTCATCCTGAGATATTGGGAAAGATCGGGCTTTGGCAAGAGCATCCCGCAAGCACAAAGGGCTGGACGCATCTACAAACAGTGTCACCGAAATCAGGTAAAAGGGTATTTTATCCGTAGGGGGTGGATGATGGATTTATTAACCGAATCACAAGCCGTCGAACTGCTTATTCGTATCGACGAACGAACGAAAAAGATAGAAGAAAATCTGGCACTCTTTGAAGAACTCTACGTTACGCACAAAGAATTTGCCCCGGTCAAACTTATTACCTACGGCCTTGTGACCCTTTGCATGACGGGACTCATTGGGGCATTATTGATGTTGATTTTGAGAAAGCCATTTTAGGAGATAAGCATGGACTTTGACATCACCAGTTTTATCACGGCGGAGACTCTAAAGACCTTCCCTATTCAGGTGCTTGTCATTGTTGCCCTGACGCAACTTTGGAAGGAACTCCCTACAGGGAAGATCAATCCCGACCCGCGCTATATCGCATTGGCTGTAGCTGTCTGGATTCAGGTGGTGACGAACTTCCTGGATGGGTATTTTCTCAAAGTGACGCTGGCTATCCTTAATGGAGGACTGATAACGCTCGTAAGCTGGAAGGGAGCGGAGATGTTGCGAGGGGTCGGCGTAAAACAACCGGAAGTAAAACAATAAGGAGGGTTTATGAAGAAAATCTTACGTGGATTAGTTCTGATGATGACATTGGGCCTCAGCGGGTGTACGGGCCTGGAAATGCTACTCGTAGGCGGTAGCATGGGTGGCCTTGGGGCGAGCTACTTAAAGCCCTGGATGGATAAGTACCTAACACCGGCACCGGCCCCAGTGCCGGACGATCTCCCGATAGTCATAAAGTGAAATTGGCCTTATTGGTTCTTTTAATTACCCTTTCGGGATGTGCTCCGGCGCTCCCGAAGGGGTTCTTTTGCTGGCAGGATAGGGGATATATGGTCTGTCAGTTTATGCAGGTGGAACAAGAGAGAAATTAAAACTTCCTCTTCGGATATCATTTATCTCTTCCTATTGTTTCATTTCCTACCTGAATAGCATTCACAGTAGAGACCCAAAGCTTACATTCGGATAAATTTTTCAAAAGATTCCGTCGAGCCATAGCTTTATCATCACCTATCCCAATTATCTCAGCAGAATCCTTTAAATGTAATTCGGCTCGAATCCAAGACCCAGACTGACTTTGAAAAAAAAAGTACGAAACTTCCAAACCTTTTTCTAAGTCGGTGGGAGTTATGCAGCCCTTTTGAATTGCTTTGTGAGTCAAGTCCATCTCGATTTTTGGGAGATCGTCCGGCGCTAGTTCGGTAGGCTCTTCCCCACAACTCGCTAAAAATAAGAATGTCAAAAAAGCGATTACAATTATCATTTATCTCCTTGCTCTCGGGCGAACGCGAAAAAATCCCTCGTTTTTCTAGCCTCCTCCTTTTCTGGTTGATCCAATTCCGGCAGTTCTGGCGCAACCCGAATTGTCAGAGTGTCTATCATGTCCCCGTTAAGACAAGAAGCGCTAATCGTTAGCGCTATCCCGCGAGAAAGTTTTTCCAGATCTACCTTCGTTAATCGCAAACTAAACCCATTTTCGACTCTCATTTTCGTTGTTTCCTTCCTTCCTCCGTCCATTGTTGGCGGGTCCAGGAGTGGCGTTTATCAGAACTTAGACAATAGTCACAATGAGATAGGTTTGTGTTGTGAAGCTTGTAGAAGTATACTTCCATCACCTTTCCTCGTTCTTCATCCAAGGCATCTTGCAGCCGGTCCCTTTCCTCAATAATCTGGTAGATCAATTCGGTAGGTGATTCAGCAAACCCACGAGGGGAACTCCATGCAGACTGACAAGCTTTTTGTATTTCAGATAGACAGCAAAAGTAGCCATCGAAATTATCTAAGCCCTCCTCTCTCAAGGTAGGGGCTTGCTTATAAAGCGTGTCAAGAAAATCTGCCACATTATTACCCAATTCCAGCTTTTCTTTTGCTGCCCTTAACTCCGCCTTCAATCCCCTTACAGTGTTGTCATTAAAGCACCACTTTTTTGCCTCTTTGAGTTCAGCCCTGAGAAGCACACACTCATCCCACGACTTTACCGACTCAGCATCCAGCCGGTTAGCATCGGCCTCTGCCATTTTGAGTTCGGCTTTGAGAGTAGATATTTGCTTTTTTAATTGCTGAACTTCAGTCAACCCTTCCTCCTCGCACCTTGGACATTCATCTACGTTACCAACATCCATGTCCCACTCTCCATGTGTAAGGCAGTAACGGTGTATATAGCTGCTCATTTTAGTAACTCCTTTAACCCGCAGTCACAAAACGTATCTGGCATGCAGTTTTTGCCATGTAACGCATTGCATCGAAGCCAGTCTAACAATCGCTCCACTTCCTCCTTATGCTTGCAGGTGGGAGTGGAAGCAATAGCCTTAGCAGTACCACAGTTTTCTGGATACAGACAGGGTTCTGGGTTGCCGCTGATGCTATAATGGTAATGCGCGCGTTTTAGCGCCTTCCTCGTCTCACACAATTGGGATTCAAGCTCGGCCTTCTCACGCAACGCATCATCTCGCTCGTGCATTAAAGTGACAATTTGGGCAGCGTTCTCTTTATTTTTTAGGTGTAGCACTTTATTATCGGGTTCCAGGTTGCTAAGTTCTCGACCTATATTCGGCAACTTTCGCAATCGCTCCACTTCCTCAATCAAGTCGCGGCACCAGCCAATCAACTCAAGCTGATGCGCTGATCCAAAATCGTCTAGCCCCGGTCCAAACTTCATTTCCTCTAATTCTGCGAGGCGTTGCTTCAATTCTTTAAGGTTGATCATATTCCCCACTCCTTTTCCACAAACTCCTGCCAGTCGGCATCGAGCCATTGGTGAGCATCGCTTATAGCTAATTTGTGCGTTGGATATTTTCGCCAAAACTCCGCCTTTTCCCTCATCGCCTCAGATTTGATCAAAAGAGAGAGGAAACGACCACGGTCAGGGCAGCTGTCACAATCAACTGGATTGGGACAATGGACAATTTTGTCGTATTGTGCTTTTACAAACTTTACGTCTGCCTGTTTCACTTAGGCCTCCTTTTCCCACAGAGTCTTGCTTTTGGATTTTCATGCTACTCATCTTCCTTCTCCAGTCTTGCGCGGGCCTGTTTAAGTCGGCGATTCATTGGCGTATCACCTGAAATGCCGACATATTTAAATTCACCTTCCGCCGCCTCGTAGTATTCGACCAATAGGGCGATACGTCTATCCCACGGTGGGGGTACTATAATATTAATTTCATCTCTTATCCGGTCGATTGTTTTCAAATTTCCTCCCATTCCCGGCCAACGCTACCACCCGGATTGAACCGTGTCCAAACGGAGCCCCTCGCCAGCTTAACCAGACACCAGCACAAAAATGGGGGGCTACGATGCGGATCATCCTATTTGCCTCCATGCTTTTGGTTCTTTGATGCCCCGCATATAATTTACAGTTCCGTCAGCATTCATTACCGGCACAAACCAACCTATATACGCAGGCTGTTCTTCGCCACTCAGATCACACGCCCAATGCGCTCTTTCATAGACTGTCCCATCAGCCATGAGAACTTCTATATCTGTTGCATCTTTGGGTGCGGTTTTGATAGGTTGCCAGTCTAACTCTCTCATCTTAAATTCTCCATCACGTCCTCAAGGGACCGGGCTAATCCCACTTAATTTCGATCACCGTTTCTTCAGTTGCGGAAACTTCCTGGCTAAACGATACCTCTTTGACGTACTTGGCTGAATCATCTGGTAATATTCCGCCTTGGACCAAGCCGTCCATCGCGGCCTTACAACTGACCCCATCCGGATCTGCGAGCCTCCGGCGTCGTGAATGGAAGTGGATACAAACTCTCTTATCCAGTTCACCACTTTCTGCCTCTCCCACCTGTTCATGGCTAGAAGTTGATTCCATGTCGGGAGTCTGAAAGGGAGGATTATCTGGATCGAATTCATCTTCGCTTGCCTCAGTCCTTCTGAGATTTTTTTCCTTCATGCCGTTCCCTGTATTCCTTTTTCCATTTTTCCGTCCACTCCACCTCACCGCATTGCCACACATACCGGCCCTTAGCCAAGCCCATACGCCCAGCAATCTCCTTACTTATGGTCCCCTCATCGCAAGCCGCAAAGGCCAACTCTTTTTCAATTTCGCATGGAATTTCTCCTGCTTCAAATTGAGTAGTTGTCGCCGCCTTTTTACATCGCCCACAGTTTGAGACTTGCCAATCCAGATATTGAGTCCCATTAGAAAAAGGTCTAATTTTTTCTGCCTCAGTCCTTCTGGGTCGGGTCATCTTTTCCCTTTCAATTCCTGTACGATCTGAGTTAATTTACATCCCGGCGTAGGACAACTGCATCTGGGGATAGGCCATTTTTCAGTGTGATTGTCTCCATAATAGTCCCCGCAAAACGCGCACATAGGAATGTGGTCTTTTTCTATAGCACTCTTCAACTCCCTCAATTCTTCCTTCCTAAACTCCATCAGTGCCTCGGCCATGATCTCGATATACCGGCTTTCGTGGCTGGACCAAATTAGTCCACACTTACGCAGAGCTTTTCTCGCCACCCTTCGGGCTTTTTGGTGGAGGGTCATAGGTTTTTTGCCTTATTCGTGTTTGTGTATGCAGTACCGTAATCCCTTCTTGTCATATCGTGGATTGTTTCGAGTCGCTCAAAGGCGCAAGTTGGACAAACCATGCGTCGAGGATCTTTTGGGTAACGACCGCGAATTTCAATCATCGTCCCACCACATCGGTTGCAGCATAGAACCTTAATTTTGCTCACAATCCCAACTCCTTCTCCTTCTCGCTCGGCGGTATCAGGATGTAGCCGTGGCGGGTAATGGTTTTAACGTAACCGCTACCAAGCATCCCCGTCCACGGTGCATGAAAGGAAAGGATCTTATACCCAGGCATTTGATTAATCTCCCAAATCCTGCGCCTGTAATCACTCGTATTCGCTTCAAGATCAATAGTGCGGGACCATTCCCACAGGCAACCTATCATTTTAACAAGATGCCAAAGATACGGATTGTCTGTAACAACCGTAGCCCCCTTCGGTAGATACCGAATAGGATTCTTCTGGATAGCATGGAGGACACGTTGCTGAGAAGGGGAGAGGGTCATGGCTTCCTTGGCCGCTTTGGCATTGGCATCCAGTGAGTAACGCCGATAAGCTCCGCCCCATAGAGATAAAACGCGGGCCTTCCCGTTGCTCGTTTGCCGTAATAGGCAAAGCCATCGACTCCATCTTGCTCAGGTTGCGGATTGGGGGGCCATATCAAAACCGGATACCCAGGCGCGTCCTTATCGCGGGAACATGGCGGCTTTCGTTTTTTGACGTTAATCCACTTCATTTCTTCCCCCTATTCCCGTTCTGGCAGATCCCTTCCCGCATTACCGCTTTTCCCTTCCTTTTTGGCGAAGGTCTGCCGGCCATAGGCGGATTGAATCGCCGCCTACTCCCATCCATCCGCACATGATAGCCGTTTTCTGAAATGTGACGCCAACGAAAACCCTCCAAAATTGGCTCCAAATAATGCGGAGGCCAGACCTTGAGGGTCATCGGCCCCTCGGCGGCATCGTCCAGGGTGACTAATCCAAAGAGGTTGATTTCAGCCATGAGGCTATTCCTCCTTCTCCTGGATCTTCTCGATCTCCTTTTTCCGCTTGTTCAGGGCCGTGGTGATTTTCAGAATGTCTTCATTGTTGGCAATCCATGCCTTTTTCAGCCGTGCGTTTAGCTGGATCTGCATCTCCGTGATTCCGGCATGGGTGGTCATGGATTCAATGTCGGCAAGGAGTTCTAAAACGGGGTCAGGGTTTTGGAGTTCCCCAGGTTGACCTGGCTCTGGCTTTTCCTGTGGGGGTTCTGGTTGCGTTGGCGGCCCCTTGTCGGCTTTGAGGTTGTCTTTGAGCTGTTCCAAGGCTGGCTTGCCATTTTCGGCTGTAGCCTCCAATGTTTGCATAGGCAACCCTTGGCTGATCTCCTCCTTGATATAGAGCTTGGCAAATTCATCCGGCCATGCTCGGCGTAGCCCTTGCGACTCCGCCACTTTTGCGATTTGCTCAGGCTGATTCTCTTCTGACCAAAAGCGGGTCACTCTGCCGTCCTTAGTGGTCTTGATGTAACGCTTCAAAGAGACGGCCCATTCAAGGTCCGTGGTCCAATCCTTCGGCCTCGCTCTGAACCATCCTCCCATGAGAGTTTCACCCTCAAAAAGCACTGCGCCTTTTCGGTACTCTGCCTGTCTTTCTCCGGTCTTAACGATGATTCCGCATTCCCATCCGGTACAATCCGGTTGAGCTTTGGCGCGGCTCCGGTAGTAATCAATAGAAACGATGGTGGCCGCCGGATCTCCTTGCGTGTATTTGATGAGGTAACAGTCTTTTTTGAACGGATTGAGACCCCTGGCTTTGCACATCCCCATGTAAAGCACTATCTCTTGATCGGTCACATACTCCGGGTGTCCCGATACCAGGAATTTGCGAACCACAGAAAAGGACAACTTAATTTCCTGGTCATCTCGGCTACGATATTGCACGATTCCTTTTTCTTCCGTACTCTCTTTTGCCATCTTACTTCCCCCCCTTTTTTTGATGCCGCCTTAAAACGCGGAATTCCTGTGCTTTGACTTCGTAGGCTGCTTTTTTTTGATGCTTCCAGGTGTAGCTGAGCCCGTCCCCGATTATCCCCGTCGTAGCATCGCCAATTAGCGCCTTTAGGTCGTTCTCCGCCTGGGTTTTGATTGCCTCCATTTGATCTATTGCCGCCATTGCTTCAATGCGCTTGCGGTCTATCTCGATAGCTGTTTCCGGCAGGATAATTTCCCGCCCGGTATCTTTTGGGTACATCTTCTGCAAAACCGCCCTTGCGCTTTCGCTTGAGTCTGGGTCGGGTGGATTGCGTTCTTGGACGTGCTTCCAAAAGGCCGCCTCCTTATCAAATAGCAGTTCGATAAATTCCTTGTCTGCCTGAATGTCCACCCAAAAAAGTTTACGGTGAGGCAAGGGGATTGTGATAGATGCCATCTCCAGGCCGAGCACTCCGAGGCAATGCTGAACTTGCACTTGCCAGTTGATGGGAATCTCCTCTTCCAGCTCTTGCCGGGTAATAACCTCGCTGGTTTTGATTTCCAGGATTCCTTTTGGCTCGACTATCATCGCGTCAAGGCTAGCAAAGACCGGCAAATCTGGCCGCGATTGAGAAGTGAAGAAATGATTGCCAAAATATTTGAGTTTTCTTTCCGTTTCCCTGCGGTACGCTTGCGCTACTATCGGCTGTAGTTTTCGACCCCACCAGAGGATATTGTTATCGTCCCCGGACTCTGTAAGACCCGCCTTGTCCGCGTAAACCTCTAACGCGGAACGGTAAGGATCTACCCCAAGAATCGCCGGAGCATCGCTACCGCCGATACCGCCCTTGCGGGCCTCAAGCCATTCTTTTCTACTTTTGAATTGTTTCAGTTCCGCCATATCCCCTCCTATCCAAAAATTGTTTCCCCGTTCCACTTGCAGTTCGGGATAAGTGCCGGAATGTTGTCGTCCAGAACCTCCCGCTTCGCATCATAGTCGCCGCGCAGAAGTTCCCGCTTCGCCTCATAGTCGTCGCGCAGAAGTTCCCGCTTCGCCTCATAGTCGTCGCGCAGAAGTTTCCACTTCGCCCAATAGTCGCCGTCCAGAACCTTCCACTTCGCCTTATAGTCGCCGCGCAGAAGTTCCCACTTCGCATCATAGTCGCCGCGCAGAAGTTCCCACTTCGCATCATAGTCGCCGCGCAGAAGTTCCCACTTCGCCCAATAGTCGCCGTCCAGAACCTTCCACTTCGCCTCATAGTCGCCGCGCAGGTCGGTAGGCATAGGATAGATATGCTGTAACCGCGCAAGAATTTTCTCTGGCGATTCGTTTTTCGCTTTTTCGCGCAGGATATAACCTACCCTCTCCATTACGTTTGCCGATTTTTCTGCAATCGGCCCTTCGTGGTGCAAAAAGGTGAACCAGCCCGATTGTGGTCCCGCCTTGAGCCGGTCAACTTCGGCCTGAATTGCTTCGTTCATATTCCCCCCTTGTTAAATCGCCAGTAAAATAACCCGCTTTCCTTCTGGAAGAAGGTTAATAATCTCTTCCATTGTGGGTTTCGGTTTTGCCCCGAATAATTCTTCGATAAGCCCTTCTGTATCGAAGCAAAATTCATGCGTGAAAACAGGGCGGCCCAGAGTTTCCTCGATGGCCTTATGAAAAACCTCAACAGGCATACACATTCGCCGTTCTAAAAGTTGGAATTTCGCGATGTCATGGGCGCTCATTTCTTCCCAAAATTTAGAATCGGCTAAGGCTATCGCCTGTTCTTTTGTCATGGTTTCTCCCTATTAAGTCACCAGTATGACTATCGCCAGTGAGACTAACGCCAATATCACCCCGGTAATCAGGATGCCGTAAAGGTCAACTCTGGTTTGCTTGGACATGATTCACCTCCATGCTTTTTCGCTTCCGAAGTCGTATCCCAAGGAACAATCTAAGATGCGTCGGCAACCATCCCGCAGCAGCCCGGAGTAGTTTCCTGAGAGTCAATTTTCGTTTATGCTTTTTCATTTACCACCCATTCCTTTCTGAGTTCAATAATCGGCTCCTCCTGCATCTTCGCCCACTCCAGGAAAGCCCAACAGATAATCAACATGGCGGCGGACCAGAAGGCGGTGAGGGCAGCGATCATGCGGAGCGTATCCATTAGTCAATACTTAAATCCACTTCGGCATTGCTGGCAGCCTCATCCCTGGCTTGCTCATTAGCCTCGTCCATGTCTTGCTTGACGCGCGTCTTGTGAGCCTCTTCGCTCTCTTTCTCTTCCCGCGCTGTTTCGTTATCTGCAAGGTATTCTTCAAGATCGTCATAAAGTTCAACTGACTCAATTTCGCTCGCAGCACTCTCTAGCTCGTCGGCTTTACTCTCACACTCCTGCGCCCGGTTTTCGAGGAGTTGGCCAGTATCTCCCTGCTGTAACCCTTCTGGCATATTATCAAGTTTGCCCTGGCATTCTTCCCCCAGATCTCGCAACTCCTGTGCGGTATCATTGAGGGCACTGGCAAGATCTCCCGGTTCTCCTCCGTTGCGGAAATCATCCAGGGCCGTTTCAACGGATTCTTGGATACCGTATAAAGTCCCATAAAACTCCGATTGCGTGAGGTCGCTCGGTTTCGGGGAGCATCCCGGCTTGAGGCACCGGATTCGACGCCCACCATACCTAAATTTCCACCACTTATAGGCGTCGCCTTTTTCAATTTTGGCGTTGCATCTTCCGCATTCGCCTTGCGCTTTTTGCGCTTTCTTTACTATAATTACTCTTGGCATCTCATCCTCCTATCAGTAATGACACGATCACGACGATAACAATCCAGCCGCACCATAACCCCAAAGCCCAGAGGGAAATATGCGGAGAGAAAAAGTTGGCGGTGCTAGGGAGTTTCATCGATCGAGTTCCCTTCTTCATCTTCCCAATCAACCCATTCCCCGTGTTCGTAAATCATAAGGCCCCCAGCGTTTGAATAGTCGCCTTTAACGCGGTTTTTAAACTGAAAAATATCGTAATTTGCTAAAACATCAAGCAAAAATTTTGCTTGTGTAATGCTTTCGACTTCGACCTCAAACGGTTTCATAGGGATTTGGGGAGTCCACCAAACTTTTAAATCTCCGTTATGAGGGAGTTTCATCTTTCTTTACCTCCGCCGGCGCGTTGACGTGGACCTCTCCGAGCCAGGTATTAAAAGCCTGAAGCAAGCAAGCCCGACCGCACGCATCTTTAACCAGTTCCGCTTTCAGCTTTTCCTTAGATCCGTATGCGGTAAACTTTTTCGGCTTCGGGGAGAATCGCAACCACCCGTTCGCCGAAAGCTGGCGCTGGCCGCATACATCGCAGGATTTTATGGATTGCTCCATTTATTTTTTTTCTCTCCATTTATAGCTGCCACAAAATGGGCAGCGTTTTGGGAGCACCGTGCGAGGCTGCCAGGTGTACCCGCAACGCTCGCACCCTTCGGGATAGATTAATTTCGGCTTTGGTTTTTTCATGCCTTACTTCTCTACATCATGTTGGCGGCGTTGTCAAGAAAATTCTTTAGCCCCCAAAACCGACCCTTACTCTGCTATCAACTTCCCTCGCCGCGTTCAACCTGAGGCAAGCTAGGGCCTAAGTTTTTTTCTCCCGACCCCTCTTTTCCCGCTTTCGAGTAATTGCGGTATTCCAAGATGATTATCCCTTCGTCCGAAAAAGCCAGCTCTTTATAAGGCCAGTGGTAAATAAAAATCCCCCTGCGTCCGAGGCCGATCAGGGATTTAAGATCCGGGGTGATCGTAATCCCGGACCAGGGGACAAGGCGCAGAGGGTCAAGGTGGATATGATACATGGGTTACTTTCCCGCCTTCTCCCAGGCGGAGAGCGCGGCGCTAACTGCGTCGATTTCGGTGATAAAATACTGAGTACGAATTGCTAGATCCTCATCTATACCAGCTTTTAGGCGATCTGTAGGGGCCATTCTTACGGCCCGACATAGTGCTTTAACTAGGATCGCCAGCTCCTCCGCCGCCTCTAGCTTGCGCCGGTTGATATCTTCAGCCCGCAAACGACCTACCTCCTCGCAGGATGGGCAGTTAGGTGGCGGATGCGCGTGACTCAGCTTTTCCATGTTATTCTCCCTTTTCCATTCCACCTTCTGATAATCACAAGGAGCGCAATAACCTCCTTGCTTATCCGCTTCTATCGGCATCAAGGCATGAAGATGAACAAATGCGCCGCAGTTCTTGCAATTAAAATTGATAAAATTCAGCTTGTCCTCTTCCGTTTGGACTCCGAGTTGTTGGAGCATATTGTCGTTACAGTCGCAAATCATTTCGCCTGACATGTTATTCCCCCTTCAAATTTTTCAGGGCTCGCTCAAGCCGTTGTTTCACACTTTCATTATCTATCGGAGAGCCGTCAAAACAGGCATCATAAGCAAACTCCGCCGCCTCAACCAGCCCCTTAATCGCGCCGGGGTTCAGACCGACCAGGGCGTTGTGATCGGCCACTATCCCGGTGGCGTTGTCTTTTCTTTTGACATTGGCAATCACCTCCGGCGCAGGTTGTCCATTCGGCGGCCCGAAAATAGTAAACCCTGCATCTCCTACCCTCCATTGTTCTTTCGTGTGCATGTTAGTCCTTCCTTTCTGCGAGGGAAATTGCGGCATCAATCAGACTAACTAACCCGGCATAATTACCGCGCTGATTATATGCGTCCTCGCTTCCCGATTGTTGATAAACAATATTTGCCGTATCCTGCCATGCGCTTAATCGGTCTTTTACCGCTTTCAACGCCTTTAGCATCTCCGGCGCCGCCGCGTGGAGGGGGCAGAAGAGAATCTCTTTTCGATCGGGGTCTATCCGGCTTGTGTCAATCCAGCATTTACATTTCATGGTTGCACCTCCTTAGCCTTTCTCTCCGCTTCGGCTTTGGTACGATAGGTAAAGGGCAGCGGGCTTCCGTCGTCGTTTCGGACGCCGTAGCCGTGTGAGGGCATATATTCGCTGGTTAGCCAGTCTTCATTCAGCTTCTTGCGTTCTGGGCTTCCTTTCTCGAACTTCAATGCTTCAAATGTTCTCCTGACAGTTTTCATATTCTCCCCTTTCCGGTTAGGCTGCTATTTCCTGCGCCGTTCGGTTAATGAGCGACTGCCAATTCCAGTGATAATTTCCCTCGGCATTGCCAAGAGGGGAGCCGTTAGCCTGCCCGTTGTTGTATTGCTCTACGGTCGGGGCTTCCGCATTCCCGTATTCTGCTCCAATGATTTTGATTGCCTTATCCACCAGGGCATCGGAGTAATGGCGGGTTGACATGATGTATTTAGCATCCCCGAACGCCTCAATCCACGCGCTATGGCTGTAGGTGTAGGAGTCGTCGGACCCGTCGAAACTTCCGGCGCTGTACTTGTCAATGATAGCGTCAACTTGTTTCGAGGTCGGACCGTCGGTCCAAGAGACATTGATATCATCGCCGCCGGAAAAACTTCTCCCCTTCACTGAAAACTTGACTCCTGGAAAGGCTTTTGCCAGCTCAACGCGGATATTTTTGGCGGCGGTTACTCGGTCGCGGCCAGGGATTAGGTGGGGGTGCTGCTTGATAAGATCGGCGACTTCAATTTTAAAAGCTTCCGCCGCTTCCTTCCCGGCTTTCTCTCGTTTAACAACCGCCTCTTGGGATCGCTGTATCAAGAAAGCGCACTCCTCGGCGGAGAAGTCGGGGTTGTCCTCGTACTGCCAACCCCCAAGTCCATCAAGATAGGTTTTAGAAACGGTGGAGACGTGGTAGTCCTCCACAAACACAACCTTTTGCCCGTAGGTTGAGCCCTCAGCGTCCACCACAACGGCCTTTTGCTTGGGGTTCGCCATGTCGCCGTAGGAGACAACCTGCCCGAGCCTCAGCCCGGATTGTTCTATGGGGACCATGGTACGACCCCCCGAACCAAAAAGTAAAAATGCTTTTCCTGTCTCCATTTCTTTTCTCCTCTCAGGGATTCGCTCCCCGTTGCGGCCCTAGGGACGGGCGAGTATTTCACGCGCAAGTTGCAATATGTCCTCAGCGGTATTGGGTTTTTCCAGCCCGTTCCAAACTGCCGCCAAGGAACAGCGGAGAGATGCTGGCATTTTTTTCGATTCATTCAGTTGCCGCGCTAGTTCTAGCGCCTCAGTTTTTTGATTTGCTGTTGACATTTTCCCCTCCTTGTTGCGGCCCTAGGTGCGGGTGCTCGTGTCGTCTTACCTCGTGCTCAATTTTGCCGTGTAAGGTCCAGTACCGTCGGCTACAGTATTTGCATTTAAATGGCGGTTTCATTTTCCCTTCCTCGTTTTTTGTTGTCATGCCCAAATAGACTAGCACGATCCATGCCAGGCGGAACGACCCCGAAAAACTCAATCGGATCAATGGAGCGCACGCGCGGTATGTATAGAGCAGGGGCCGGATGGTAGTTTTTTGGCACTCGAAAAACAGCGAAATTAGCCTGATAAACTGATTTCCGACATAAAATCAATGGTTTACAAACGATTTCTAATGTTACGCAAAACGGGATAATCCGCTGACATTAAGCGGGATTTTGGCCTAATAAAATTAGGTCCGAGGGGTCGGCTGTAGCAAACTCAACGGTTTTCCGCCTGGCATGGGGATTGCAAGAGAAAAAGGGAAGGGAGGAAAGAAAATGAAAACAAAACATCAGGGGATATTCGACACGTGCCCATACTGCGTGGAGTTCATACGCTATTTTAGCATTACGAAACTCCGAGTTATTAGCCGTCACCGCAATCTACATAACGCAGCTATCGCCCGGCGGGACCGAGATCAGGCATACCGGGACTGCGGCATGATTAAGGTCCGAGGGTCACTTGGCGGAACGTACTGGGAATAGGGAGGTGACGCATGTATAACACAGATCCTATTCCACCAGGGGCCACTTGGGCGTCTTTCTCTGGTTAAATAGAAACGAAAACATTTAACCGGAAAAATTCTTCCATGTTTAGCCTAAAATTTCCCTTGACACCTTCAGAATACCCCCTATAATAGCCGCATGATCGGTCGCTCCGGTCGCAACGCCTACCGGTCGGGGGGTGCCATAACCACCCCCTGGCCTCAACCTGTTATGGGGGTTCTATGTCTCGTACTCGTTACTATCCGGTTAGTCAATCATTCCTGAATGACGCGGAAACGTGGGAAATGCGGGATCAATTTGGGGATAGGTCCGTTTTCTTTTGGATGAGTCTATTATCTGCTGCAGAAATGGATGATGGAAACATACACGGAACCCCCCCCTATATCGCTCGTATTCACGGTCAATACCTCGACAGAACCCACCCACAACGAGCCCAGAACGTGCTCCTATTCATGGTCAATAAGGGGTGGTTAACCCCCACGTTAACGGATGGGTTAACGGTAGGGTATTTTATCACTAAGTATTGGAAATATCACAAGAGACGCAATCCAGTTAGGGAATCAAACTCAGGACAGTTTGTCCCCGTTCCTAACCCTCCTAACCTATCCGAACCTAACCTAATTAAGAATGCAGCCAAGCTGGATTCTCCTAAACCAAAGCTAGACCATAAAATCAAAGAGGTGGCAGACAGAATCTATAACTCCGACCCTCAGAAATTCGCTCGGTTAGTAGTCTGGATTAAGTCAGTTCAAAAACAATCGTTCAAAAATGAACATATTGCCCTGGCTCTAGAATCATTTGAATCTTACGCTAAAGACATCTCGGATTGGTATCCGTATTTGTCGAAGGTCGTAAACCGGGTTAGAAATCAATCTAATGGCAGTGGTGCCGGATGGGATGCTCAGAAGTTCAAGAACGATGAAAAAGCTTGGCTTCGTGACTTCTTAC
>C687J35021_10000150_pt1 | contig 49940 bp, 58 predicted proteins | sample RifCSPhighO2_12_FD_35021 | JGI IMG/M metagenome (IMG submission 35021) | reverse complement strand
CATCTGCCGATAACATTCAAATCTCCGCTTGCAGTCGTATAATAAATTTTTCCATCCGTTCCATTGGTATCAAATAACGCCGTTTGGGTTATGTTCGTGCCGTCCGGTTTCTGGAATAGAAGCTGTTTGCTTATTGCTCCCGATATATCCACGATGACATCATTGTCCTGGATCGTCGACAAAAATTTAGTACCTACATCTCCTTTATGAATTTCATTATTGAGATAACTGATGAACGTTCTTTCTCGATGTTTCCCTATCTCATTCGAAATCTGTCTACTTGAAAATCCTAAATATGAATCGAATTCAACTAAATCTTCAAATCCTTCAGAAACGCCGAAAATAACCGGATCAAGATGAAATGGCTTGAACCATGCCGGTCTTGGAAAAGGAAGAACGGGAACGAAATTTTCCATCCACCAAACCATCGGTTCGGCGCCGCCTGCTTCCAACATAGCCGTTCGATCCTGGTCCGCGAAAGGATACAGCCATTGTCTACGCGGCAAATCCCATACAGGGATTGAATGGTGGCCGATCCATTTATCCAATTGAGGCGTTTCCAATTGCATGAGCGCCAAATCATCAATGAAAAATGCCGGTCCAACATTAGGATTTCTTAATGGAAGGTGCGGATCGCCCGGCTTAACGAACCATTTATCAATCGTAATTTCTTCTTCAAAAATCGCCTCAAAACTATAAGAAGGTTCTTGCGCCGGATTCGGTTTTTTCTTGAATATGGGTTGAGCTTGTTGAATCCCCCAACCATCTAAGGAGGAAGCTGGCAATGTCTCTTTTTCGATATAAAATGAAGATGGATATGAATCTTGACGCCGGATCGAATCAAATAATGGTTCTGAAAGAGGCCGAACCCATCTATCGACGGTTGGAATCTCTAATGTCTGATATTGAATCCAGAAAGAAGCTGGATAAGAATCTTGACGGCGTTGGATATCAAATATCGGCTCATTTGTCGGCTGGACCCAAGAATCCATTGCAGGAGCCGGGATTGTTGCTGTTGCGACAAAAAAGAGGGAAACGGCAAAGACAGCTTTCCGAAATCGAGGTGGCCTGACAACATGCGGTTCATTCGGACCCCATTTATCCGGTGTGATCCTTTCGCCTTCGGTCGAATAAACTTTCGTTTCTATGGGATATTGATAAAAATAATAATTAGACATCAATAACTCACCACTTCATAATTTTTTAGAACCGGATCAATTTGACCGATATGCCGAGACGTCATCATTTCGCCAACAGTAAGGCCGCCCGCTGTATATTCAATGTGAAGTTTTGGGAAAAGGGTCCCATTATCTATCGTCCGTACTTGATTATAGGAGGCATCACCCACACCTTCGCCCATGATTAATATTTGAATAACTGCCGGATCATAACTGTCCGCAATTTCTTGAATGATGGTGTTTATACTCGGACTATCATTATATACGCCGACAGTTAAAGCGCCATCCCATCGAACGTTCGCCGTCGTGTGAGCTTTAGTATTTGCATCAGCCGCTGAAGTTGGAGCGACAGGTGCCTCTGAATCATCGGCGTCTATATAGGCTTCAGGCGCGCCGCCAGTTGCATAACCATATAACTGCATATAGGAAACATTGATAGTTGATCCGGTTAATCCGCCGACTCCGGTATATCTGAACCATGAATTAATAGGCAAATTTGAAGTGCGGCCAAATAGGCAAGCAGTTGTATTATTTTCAAAAAGCGATCCGTTAGTACGCCAATGACCGTCATCTCCGCTTACTTCTGGGGTTAGGTCAAGAGTCGGATCAATAACAATGGGATAAACAAGACTAGCCGTATCTAAATTTAATTGTACGGTTCCTGCTCCAAAAGACACGTTTAATGCTCGCTCCGTTCCTGCCGAATCTATAGCCAAAGGACGCCGCAGAAGGACTACAGGAATGCCGGATAACAGAAGGAATGCGCCTTGTCGAACAAGTCCTTTCATTGTAAATGGAATTGATAATGAGTTGGGCGCTAGGGTGTCTTTAAGGATAAAACTCAATTTGACGCCAAGAAACTGAATTTCAAGGGATATGGAAATATGGGTAAAATCCCACGTCCAGACATTACCGTTTTTAATTGGTGTTCCCATATTAGGAAAAAATTTCTCGAATTGAATCCATGCTTGATCATTATTGCGGTCAGGATAAAACCGCCGGTGTGAATCTTCGCCTATACGAAAAATATAAGGCAGTTTGGAGAATCGGGCAGAAAATGTTTCGCCATCGGGGTCTGAAATTTTTTCGTCAATGGCTTGCCAGGGACCGCCTGTATCTCGAAAATTCATAGGACCGACCTGAGCATCCATGATAAATCGATTTGGCCGGCCTATATCTCCAAGATCATATTGCCGTACAGATTCGGCCCAACGTTCAATGACAGGTCGCATTCCACCATATCCCTTATTTTCTATATTGGATTCTTTCCTTATTGATCATTGATCAATTCAAGACCGGCAATCTGCCTTTTTCATAATAATCAAGTTTTTTTTCAAATGGAAAGCATTCATCGCATTTCTTCATTCCGCATGTTATGCCGAAACATTTCATGCAAAATCCCCGCTTTATTCCCGATCCCATGATAGATACAAAATGCGCATTGCAATGGACGCATTGCCGCGTATCACCGATCACGATATCATCCATCATGACATGCCCGCGCGCTCTTGATCCTTCAAACTTTGTTTTACCGAAACAATGGATCTGGTTCCCCATTGATAGGCGATTCTTTGTGCGGGTATACGTTTTTATAATCATTTTCGCAGCATTTTGCGCAAAGGCGGTCATGGATCGCCGTCCTGCCGATCATGGGACCGATAGGTCTGAAATGCCAATGGTTGATACGCTGCGATTCATATCCTTGCCCTTTGGGCGTTGATTCAAGCCCATGGCCGCATTTGGTGCAAGCTGGAACCTCGATGATCCCGTTTTTGCCGTTCGATTTCGTTAAGACCTTGGTTTTGTTCCATCCAATACAGACCGGACAACCATTTCGATCATAAGACGCCAAATTACCCGGATCTATCCGACGTTCACATTCAGCCGCCAAATCCATAGATGCCGAATTTCCTGTTTTAATTTCCATTCTTTAATCAGTTGTTTTTATTCTTCATAATGGAAACAAACGTTCGTATTGATCGCGCTGCCTGCCACTGTAATTACTTGAAGCGCGATGCCATTGGTCGATGCCGGTGAAACGATTTCTCCATTTGGCGCAGCGACCCAGCGGAACGTGGCCCGCTGATTCTGAGCCCATTGGAGCATAATGGCATTTGCTGTATACGTTGGTTCTGCCGTATGATCCTCTATACTAGTAGCTGCCGCAGCCGGATCGCCTGAATCAAGCGCTTGAGGTGTTGGAGTTAATGTTCCTGATCCATCGGCTGTAAACCTTTGAATCACATATTCCGCCGCATTATCCGCCGGTGTGGCGTCAGAACCGACGATAATATCATAGAGCCTGGTCCTGATGGCCGCGGTGCCCGCCAAACCCAGCAACGATGTGCTTGCCGTGTTGGTCCCCTGCCCGTCAACTGCATATCTTCTTCCCATTGTTTCCTCCTATTAATGCATATTCATAAATCGGTTTTTGCTTCTTCATTGAGTCGTCAAAATCAGATTCCATTAATTGATAAAAATATATTCCTGTTCCATGCCCGGGCGGATTCAAATAATTTACGACGAAAATGGTTCCATCATCGATTTGGCAGGAACCCGTATATCCTTGATCCGAATCGCATCTTGCATTATAATCCAGCGGCATGATAAGCGCATTTTGAGATATCCTGGGAGCAAGCATAGACCATTCAGGCACAAGAGAAGCAATCGTCATTTGAGAACCGGCTCCCGATCCGGCGAATAATCTGGAAGATATAAAAAAATGACCGCTTCTAAGCCTGGCAGCATTAGGCCTATGCATTCCGCCTGGCACAATGAACCCTTCGGGTTCAGACCATGTCCGGCATCCATCCGCTGAAATTGATCTGGCGCCCGGGACGCAAACGGAAGACATGGCACGCATCAAAAGAATCCATTTGTCTCCAATCTCAATCAATTCTCCTTCGCATACGTTTTTTTGGCCGGGGACCAATGCGGTTATCCATTCATTTGAATAAAGCGAATTTGATCTCCATGTTTGGACTTTCCTTATCCCATCGAACGCATCGAATTTATTGACGGCTACGACCACATCGCCATTGATAGCATGACTGATTGAGGGACATAAGCCGGTTATCATCGTTTTTCTCTTATTCCATGTTTGACCCAAATTATCTGATTCAAAAGCCCATACTTCCAGGCGGGCCTGATCCCCAAGATCGGATTGAAAATCATATCCGATTTTGACAGCCGGCATCTTATCGATAACGATGGTTATTTTTAAGTCGATATCAACGATCATGCGCGGCGCGTTCCAAAAAGAATCCCCAGCGATATCGGATTCAGAAATAATTTGATGTTCCCAATGGATTCCGAAATCATCTGATCTAGAAATCCATAACCGGCTCCCTTTTCTAATAGAATGATTTTGACTCTCTACATAACAACAGATAAGTTTACTTCCATCTGTAACGATATCTGGAAAATAAAATCCTGAAATATCATCCGATTCTCTGACTATCGATCTGTTTATCATGCCGCCATCTCCAGGATATCGAACGTTCTATCATTATCTACTAATCTCTTGGCTTCAAGAAATGACTCATCAGTCATCTCTCCATAATGAAGCGGACGTCCATCTCTGTCGGTCAAGAGCTTGTCGGCATCATCAAGTCCCGAGACATAATAATGGAAATTGTCGTCCATGCAAGGGATTCCATGTTCGTCGAATTTGACGCCGAAATTATATGAAAGTTTTCTTTTAACCGTCGGATGTTCGAACATTTCGGTCCCTGGATATGCCGTGGCAATGAATAATTTTTTATTGACTGCATTTTGTGCATCGAATGATTTATAAAAATCTTCCTGCCATTTTATAAAAGCAATCGTGTTTTTTAAATCTTCCAATGTTTCGCCGGGATATCCCATGATCCAGGTGAGGTTAGCATGGATTCCCGCTTTTTTGGTGTTCTTAACTCCTTCAACCATCGTCTTTGGAAATTCCCATCCATCGATTTCAACTGATCCGTTCGATAAAATGAAGCCGTTTTTTCCCATTGCTTTAATGATTCGTTCGGAGGCGCTTTCGGCACCAAATCCTATATAAACGCATCCAGCCTCGGCCATTTTTTCCACTCTTAATGGATCATTAAATCCTTTTTCTGGTTTAAGGTCCGCCGCTTCATCAAGCCTTCCATGGGTTCCCCATTTGATTCCTATCGATTTGACCATCTTCATTTTTTCTGGCAGCTCTATTATCCTTTTTCTATCAACCATAAAATTGTCGTCAAGTACTCCAATGAAATCAATTTTATATTTCGCGGCATATTCCAGCATCTCATCCGCCATGCTTTTGCCTGAACGAATGCCATAATTTCTATCTCCGAATGATTTTCTGAAACAAAAATTACAAGCGAACGGACATCCTCTGCTTGAAATCATATTTATGCTTCGCTGCATGGAAAATGGCGTGGCCGAGCTATTGTTTGCCTGAATGCCCCATATCTGATTTTTCAAATAAGTTTCAAGAATTGGAAATCCATCGACATCTTCCCTGAAAAGATCATAGTCCGGCAATGGTACCAATTCAAGATTATCCGGTCTTCCGCCATCGTATACAAATCTTTCCCTATTTCCAAACCTGCCGATATGGTAAGGCTTGAGCATTCCAGAAAAATGACAATAATCAAATCCAAACATTTTAATTTTTTTGGAATCCCATGCAATTTTGAGTATGGATAAATCGCCTTCTGAATGAGCGACTGCGTCCAATTCTGGTATCCATGAAAATAGATCCTCTTTGAATTCCGTGGCAAGACCTCCGCCAGACACGATGAATGAATCCGGGGCTATTTGCCGAATGATTTTTGCTATTTTTTCCTGCCACCTAAGCGTGGTTATCATGCCTGAAAAAGCCACCAGATCAGGCATTCCATATTTTTCGATGTGGCGTTTGATTAATTGAAACGCTTGGATTCCTGAAATACATCGAAATTTATTTCCGTCGTCAAATCTGTACGCGTTGAGATCTATCGCCGATACTTTACATTCATATAATTTTAATCTAGATGAGAGTAAAGCGATTCCAGTAGGAAGACAATTTGGCGGCGCTGATTCGCGGATCGGCATATTTATAAAAAGGATATTGGTCCCCGCCAAGTTTTTTAGATCAATGTTTTTGATTATATCTTTTGGATGAATATATTTTCTGACTGATCTTTTTGTTTTGGTTAAGTCTGGGAAACGCATATATCGATAGGATCAATGACGGATGTGCTGACATTAGATGCATACACTGAGGATGAAATTATTTTATTAAATCTGAATATTCTAAGGAGATGATCTGCAATTTTGACATCATTTTCTTCATCAATTTCAAATCCATCAATGCTGTTCATAATATATGGGATCGTCCTTTTAGCGAACAATTGGGCATCTATCAACCTGTTTCGGATGAATATGGGTGGTATGAGATATATCGCCCCATTCGCTCGATAATCTATGGGCATATTTTGCGTTTGATACCATAGTGTGGCATCCTCTCTATTGAATTTGAGAGCTCCATCTGGATCAATGGTCATCAAACCTCTTGGCCTATAATTCACTCCGCATACGCTCATCAAAACGGAATCTTTCTTCTCCATTTTCCATTTGGCGATTGATTCATTTATATGCTTTATCGTTCTGAAAGGGCTTGTCGGATATAGAACGCAAACCAGATCTTCCCCCTCAAAATCTCCTCTATCTGAATGATAGAAAAGAACATCTGACATTTTGGCTGTTTCAGTACAAAGAGAGGAGGGTCTTAAAACAGTTTCAATGCCTCGAGAAAAAAAAGGCGTCATGCTTATGAGCTCTTTGTCATCAGTGGATAAAATGATTCTGGAAAATTTCGGGATTGATTCAAATGTCCATTCGATCAATGGTTTCCCGCCGATTACCCTGGTGTTTTTATTTTTAACTCTTTTGGATTCTTTTTTGGCAGGAATAAAATAAATCACGGCGTCACGTATCCTCTCGCATTCACAGTATAATTTCCGGCGCTTACAGCGATGACTACAGCCTGATTCTCTGCGCCTCTGATTGCATTATAATCGTTCCAAGCAATAAAAGATGTTTCATCGGCAGTTATGCCGGTTTGCCACAAATTCGTGCTCGCCGGGCTTTGTATCGTTATAGTGGCTGCCGCACTGCTTTCCACTTCAATACCAGTGATAATGTTATATTTTCCGGCCCCGGGCGCTCCGAATGTTATCGACGCATCCGCAGCAGTATCTTGAAGCCTGCTTGATTTTTGAATATGAGCAAAACCCATGATGCCTCCATCAATCAGAGAATTTTAGTCGCACCACTCTTTGAGCCAAAGGCCTTGTTTGGATCGCTATAGGTCCTTTTGGATCATATTTGACATAGAATATATTCCCCCCGCCTTGGTAAACATCGAACCCTCTCAGATTCATGACAGGAGCGGCAGATCGTACAGAAAGCTCCATATTGTCGGCATTGAAATCATTTTGAGACCTGCCATGCGCTTTATCTGAATCTATTATTTTTTTGATCCAGAGGCCGACACGTATTTTATCTTTTTCGTCAGGCAATATTAACTCGCCTCGTATATTTCCTTTTAGGTTTTGGTTGATTCATTTTTAATTTAATATTTTCTAATTCAAGTTTTGTTACCTTTTCCTGCATCTCACGCAAAAGAGGAGATTCAATATTCAGATTAGGTGACATCGCAAATGACTTTCTTGGATTGGTGTCTCTATTCTGAAATAATGGCGATTTAGTTGGATCTCTCTCTACATCTGGCGCTATTTGTCCACTGGCAAGTGTTCGTGATATTGAGATTTTGCCATCAGGCTGGAAATGAGACAATTTATATCCGCCTTGGAATTCTTCATGATTGACCTTCGTCCATGACGGTGAATCTTTCGGCCTAGCGATAGCCGGCCCTAACGGTTTTTCGCGTTTTTCCCATTTATTGAATTGATCGACATGTTTTTTGGTCAAAACTTCCCCAGCATAAGCCAAAACCCTGTTTTTGCGTCCTATCACGTCTCTTTCAAGTTTCATGCCGGCTTGCGTTTCTTCAACGGAAATTTCCCGGGTTGTTCCCATAGCTCCGTCTGTCATTTTTTAACCTCCATCGTTTTTTTATTTTCTAAGAAATCAACATTCCAACACGCCAATTGATGACGCCAATGCGGAATCTTTTTCTAGATTTCCATCTACGAACATCTCTTTCAAAGAAAGTTCCAGATTCCTCGCTTTCAGCCAATAATTTTAGAGGTTCTCTGGTTTGAAAAATCAGTCCTGGAAAATCCGACCAAATATACCAATCAGTCGTCGATGAGCTATCAAGTCTGGCAGATGATATGACGCCTAGATTTTCATCTGCTAGAACATTTTTGGCTTGACCTGTGGTGGCTCCTGGACCCAAAACTCCCGCGGCAAACGCCAATGGAAGGAAAGCGCTTTGCGTCAGAATATTCGCCGTATATTTTAAGTTTTTAGGTACCACCAAATTTTTGGCAGTCACATCTAAAATATCATCAGCTGAAGCTCCAGTCCATCTTGCCATGATACCTAAGGCTTGAGCGATTGCATTGGCACTGAGAGTAACAGCAGTAAGAATATTGTCATTAGCGGCAATAGCGCCTCCTCCTGTTATTCCAGGATGATTCAAAGAAAAAAATGCTTGTGAATCATAGGCAGTGGCATTGGCTGTTAAAATCGAATACGTGATTTTATCTTCAAACTTCTTATGCCCAGCTCCGATCCTATTTGGCTGCTGAATGACGCGCTTGGTTTGATCATCCTCAATCATTTCATGCGTCACAGCGATAATTTCTCCGTACTTCAGATTGGTAATTTCAACCATGTCATCAAGCCCGAATTGACCTTCCTTGTAAGATTCTCCTTCACGTACTTGCTCGGGAAGACCCGGAGCGCCCATAGAGGGATATCCTTCTTTTGATTTATCGGAATCCTCAAAATGGACAAGCTGTTCATATGTAGAAGCAGCTTCCTTGTACGCTTTAAATAAAAGGTCTTTCAAACCAACATTCAAAAAGCGGTAAAATTCAGGTCTAGTCGCCGCTTCTTTTATACTCCTCAATTGATAAATCGGCTTCATTTGCCGTTTCCTCCTTAAATTTCAAGTATAGTGCTTGTAGTTCTGTTTTCGATCCTATTCCTCATGCGTGAGAGATTCTGTTTATGCCATGCGCAAAACGATTTAAGGCTATTGTTCGTTAAAACAGTTTCGCCTTTGGTATTGATCGTTTCAAACAAGGTTCCTGCATTTCTTTCAGTTTCTATTCTTATTTTTTCAAGGTTTTTATGATTTCCACCGCAATACATATCAGTTTTCCAACAAAAATCATGACCATAAAGAATCAATTTGTTAATATTCCTGACAGAAAGCATGAATCCATTCATGAGACTGCTGACATTCCCTCCTGGAATAATATTGGCTCCTACTCTTGTCGCTATTGCATGCATATCTTGGATCATGGCTTTATTATCGAGATCATAAGCGTTATTGGCCATGATGAACCAAAAAATTCCATCCCCTTTCCAAACATCATTCACAAGAGGATGGATTATCACATTGGCGATCAATTTCGTTTTAACGCGGCCTACATCCAACATTTTCATGATTTCAAAATTATCATCTGATGAAAAACAATAGTCCGGTTCGATATCATTATTCAGAAGGAATTTGAGCGCGGCATCAACACAGATCAATTCTGCATTTTTTCTTTCCAATCGCAAATCGAATAAATCTTCGGATAAACTCGGTCCAGCGGCGCATGCAATCCCTTTTTCATTCCCATTGTCTTTCCAAAGATCGGTGATTGTATTTTGTATGAAAGAAGAATTTTCTTTAGCATTATCCATCCAGCCATCTTTTTTCTTAACAAGGGTCCTGATGGTTCGCGTCCTGAATATTTCTTCTTCAACTAGTTTATTGGCTGCTTGCATCATCATGTTCATCGTCTGCATCTTCATGTCCATTTTTCTCGAAAAGTTCTTGGGGTGGTATGAATACTCTATCGCGTTTGGGCGCGTATTTTTTTATTGCTTCAGATAATGTCAAAAACTCTATAAAATCCGCTTTTCTATATTGTTGAGTTTTTGCATCCAATTCAATTCCGAATATGCCGCCTTCCGTGGCATTTATGACGGTCCCGGCGAATTGTCTGGCCATGGCTTCATGCCATCTTTTGAATCCAAGCAAACTTAAATTCGTGAACACATTTTTTCCATCAATGTCTTCATGAAGGCCAACGCCCACCGTGGTCCTATCGATCACGTTATTCATGTGTTCTTTGCCGGCATAATGATGAGATTGAAACTTCCAAGAAAGATCAAGACCCACGAAAACCACTTGTTGAGATTTAAGATATTGAAGAGCGAAATGATGAGCGCAAGTGCTTACATTTCCACCGCACATAACGATGGGATTGACTCCCTCGAATTCAACCTCATATTCTTGGTTCAAAAATAATTCATCTCCAGGTTTTAGTTCCTTTTTAGCTTTAACGATCCTGGTCAGATGCCTATGATTAAACTTTTTATCTGTATTGAGGTATGGAGTTGTAAAAAACCATCTTGGTCCGCGCCAATAATCTATTAAATGAGGATCTGCCGATGGGGTGGTGACCAGGATTATCCCTGATGTATCGCATTCTTTCACCATCTCGAACATCTTTTCAGACCCATCTATGCAAAGACAAAATTCAGGACGCACTCCTTTTTTAAAAAGATATCTGAGAGCAGCATCAACACAAACTATCACTCCTCTTTCTGAAATATCATTAAGGATATGCGCGTTTTTTTCAAGGCTTGGTCCAGCAGCTACAATAAATGATGTCAAACCCGTTAAATCAGGATTGCCTTTTTTGAAATATTTACGATTGGCGATTATATTGGATTGCCACACATCATTTCTATTTTCCTTCGTCAGGAGATTTGACATATCACCGAGGAAATCCATAGCAAGAGATTGTTCTTGTGTTAGGTCCATAATTTATATAACGCTATGAAATATGCCCATTATGGGTTTATTTACGGCCTTTGAGGATTATTGAGGGGTCTTCAGGGATCCTTCGGCGTTTTCAGGCCCTCCAGAAAGGTTATTCAAAAGCCCTCAGGCGTCCTAATATCCCTTCAGATCCCCTCAAATCCTTTCAGATCTTCTCAAATGTTTTATTTGAAAGATCTTATAGATACCATTTTTCGTGATCAACTACCGTTGTTCCATTCGGCAAAAATGCGCCGGTTAGATTCAAAATCCTATTATTGCCAATTGAGACTTGCGTATTGGACCATCCAACTAGGAGCGCTACAGGAACCATGTTTGAAGTCCATGTGATTGGGATCATCATGCCAGCACTGATCCCCGAATTCGTCCATGAAGCAAACGCGCTAAAAGGCCCGGTGCATGTTTCTTTGGTAAATGCAACCGCCCCTCCAGTTACAGAAGCCTTGACAGCCAGCCAGTAAAACCTGACCGCGCTTTGTCCAGTAGGATTGATCGCTCCAACAACTAAGTCGGTTACTCTAGCTACTGACTGAAGTTTTCCTTTGATTACCAGAAGATTGACTTCTCCGGTGGCTCCTGCATTCACTTGACTTGATTTTTGGGTGTTAACCGAATGCATTTTAATCTTGCATCCTTGAAGAACACGATTGCCAAGCCAAAAATGGATATCCCGGCCACCAATATCTTTCTCATAGAGAAATACTGGTTGAACGTCATTTGCCGTTGCTCCAGAAAAATCCTCATATATTTCGCCAACCGCTACATCCTGCCGGAAATTGTTGATTTTAAATACTTGGGCTCCGGTTGCTCCGCTTGAATATATGACTTTATCTCCTTTTTGGCCGCTTGTTTGACTAATCGCCAATCGAACCACACCGCGCCTGATAACTGGCAAAGCTTCATCAGATGTGGGAGCCGCATATTTTGTAGAACCGACAGTATTGGTGGTAAAGTCTGTATCACAAATTCCTGCTCCCCATTGGGAATTCCATGTGGCGCCAACAGGACTAATTCTGCTTTCACCTCCTAACCTGGCTCTGGAGATAGGGTCTGAATTTCTTGGCATAACGACATAATCTCCCGAGGAAATATCCGTGCTCGCTTTTGGAATAATCATTTGAATCTCGCCTTCATGATCAAAAGCCTGCGCTTGTTGCGTCATTTTCTTCTCCTTTTATCTTATTTAATCAGGAGAGCTCAAAAATTCGGTTATTCCGATTAAACAGCCCGTCCTGCAATATAAATCATTATTCATCTTCAGTGCCATCTCCTTTCTTTTTTTCAATAGGGAGACTTGTATCAATTCCAAATATGTTCTTATTGAATTGATCCTGCTGTTCTCTCTCAGATAGTTCTTTTCCACCTGATCCACTTCCAGGACTATTCACATCTGCTTTTTCAGCGATACATATCTTCTCGCGATCATCAATCAATACTTTCGCCTGATCTGCGATCGTCACGATTTTTTCTCCTTCTTTTCTTTCGGCTAGAGCCAGAAGGATACTTCGAAAAGCCTCGGTTTTATGCTCATCTTTCAATTTGGATTTGGCAAGAAGCGATTCAATCAATTCTTTCTTGGCGTTTTGACGTTCTTTGATTTCATATGCTTCTAATTTATTGGCTAAGGCAATATTTTCCGATTTAACTTTTTCAGTATCTTCGGATGTTTTTGTCGTACGTGATTCCATTGTTTTGATTTGCTCAGCAAGCTTTTTGATCTCTATTTTTGATTTTTCATCATGTGATTCATCTCGATCAGAGCTCGGCTGATTTTCTTTTAAAAATTCCTTTTTTTCGTCATCAGTCATCAATGCGAATTTTTCTTTCAATTCCTCAAATGTCATTTCAGCATCCTCCTTAGATTTGTTTTCTTCAACAAGCTCTACTCCCATACTGGCATTTCCTGGATATGGAACCCAGTTAACGCCATTCAGAAAAGCTATTTTTTCTATGGCATTGAATTCTTCACCATCAACCTTTATCTTTTCTCCAGAACCGATCCCTTTTCCTTCAATGCTTAGAGCCAATTCGGAAGCGGCTTCTTTTCCTCTGGACCAAAGCCATTCATCATATACTTTAACACGTCCTTTCAAAAAAACATTAGAAGCAGATTCTTCCACCCATGCTTCTTGGACGGAGCTGGCCCAGTCTCTCAAATCTCTGTTGGGATTATCTATATTATCAGCATGATTGAAAAACATCTTACGCCGGCTTTCTAACAATTTTTTTGCCGAATTCAAAGCGCTTCGTTTATAGTAATTTTTATGGAGTTTGTTTCCAGGACCTTCTTTTAGAAACGTGACGACGAATTCTCTTTTCTTAGGATCTTTTTCATCTTCAATTACTTCAAGCATATCCATTTGAGTAATGTCGTGAAAATTGCGACTTTTATTCATATTTTCTTCCATTCCAGTTGTTTTCATATCATGATCTTCAAGCCATTTCTTGGCTTGAATTACGGTAAATTTTTCTTTATCAAATAAAACTGATTGTGTTTCGGAACCACCGTCGCGTTTAAATCCAATCACCAATCTAATCCCAGGTTTTGCGTCTTGGACCCTGAATCGAACATATTCTTTAGGGTCTTTTTGTCTGAATCTGTAAAACTCAGCTTTCTCTTCTTGTTCTTGAGTTTTCATTTCATTCTCCTTCACAAATCCATTGGCGATTTTAATGGCCATCGCTTCGCAATCCGAACCGCCATTTTTTTGGCATCTGGTCAAAGTAGAATTAGCTATCGCAACCCACTTGCGTTTGCCTTTAAGCGATAATCCTTTTTTGAACCGATCTACGTCTTCTATCTGCCACGGCATGAAATTAAATCCTGATCATAAAAAGATAAAAAAATGCACCCATCACCATGTGATTGGATGCCTTGATTTTTTCAATAGCACGAAATGTAAATTAACCCGATGGAATTGATTTTTCCTGAATTATAGATTCCAATCGTTCTCCTCTAACCGTTTCCGCTATTTTTACATTCGTGATATGACCATTCTGAAAAGACAAAAATATCTCGCCCCATTTATTCATGCGAATCCATTTATTGATCAATGCATTTATCTGATCTACTTTAATACTATTGTCCATTTATGACTTTGTCAAGATCTTTTTTTACTTTTTATTTTTAATCTCCAATAAGCCATCATGTTCTGCCATGTTTCATCTATTTGAATAACCGGGTTCCATTTGATTTTACCGGCAATTTTTTCGTTAGATCCTCTTAAAAATGGGATATCCGATGGCCTCATCCTGCTCTCATCCGGTTTTATATCTATATTGCCGTTATACGCGGATTGTTTTATAAGAGATTGCAAAACATCCTTGATCTTAACAGATATTCCGCTGCATATGTTGTAAACATCTCCAGGGTCTCCTTTTTCAGCCAATAACCAATAAGCCCGTATGACATCACGTACGTCTGTAAAATCCCTTTCGGAATCCAAATTGCCGACATCGATTACCGGTTCTTTCATACCGTTTTCAATTTCAACGATTTGTTTGGCGAAATTGGATATCACAAACTGTTCGCCTCTGCGAGGTCCTTCATGGTTAAACGCTCTGCATCTTATAATTCTCATCCCATAACTTTCATAATATTGACGACCCATCAAATCTTGCGCCACTTTGCTCAGTCCATAGGGAGATGTCGGTTTCAATTCCGCTGTCTCTCGAATTGGACATTCTTCGGGCGTGACTATCCCATATTCTTCGCTCGATCCAGCGATGATCACAACAACATCCATCTTTAATTTTCTTATCGCTTCCAGAAGATTTAATTGGCAATAAATGTTCGTTCTGATAGTGGAAGCGGCATTGTCCCAAGATCCGCCTACAAAACTTTGGGCGGCCAGATGAAATACGATATTAGGTTTAGCCCATTTCACTAATGATTCAGTGGCATTCGGATCAGTCATATCGCATTCCCTAAGCCATATTTCATCTCTAATGTGCTCAATATTTTCCATACGGCTGCGTTGCCTGAATGGGCCGAATACGACGCATCCTTTGCCAATGCAAAATTCGGCAAGGTGTGATCCACAAAAACCCGTTATGCCTGAAATCAAAATTCTCATTTAAAGGAAGGTAAGGTTCATCCTATCTCCGGGATAACTGTTGTCAAAAAACAAAGATCATTAGGATGGATGGGATATGGAACATCATCTGGATCGAAAATCTTTCCATCAAGATCATCGCATGCATCAACCACCGAATGACCCGGGGAAACGTTCCACATCTTTTTATATCCTTTCTCCCGGGCAAATTCTAATTCAGCTTCTGTATATGCATTATTGGTTTCGGTCCTGATCATCCTGAGAGCGTTCTTATAAGCGGATTTATAAACGCCGCGCGGTAAAGTCAATGTTTCGAGCTCTGATTTTGATAATAGACCTGTGAACGTGAGAGCTTTAAGATCTCTGGCCAAAGTCGTAGCGGCCTTTCCTTGCGATATGGCTGTGGCTACTGTTACCCTTAATGTCCTGATGTTTTGATCCCTCAAATCCCAGATCACATTAGAAAGAGGAAATCCATGTTGAAATACGCCTTTCTTAATTTTTCTGAACCTTTGTCGAAACAATCCCTTTTCGATCCGATATTTTTTCACTCTATCAAAAATCGTTTTGAATATCGGGGAGGTGATTTTCACAACCGCCTTTTGAGGTTCTTCTGCCATGGAATTCCCAGGGACCTCTAGAGAGTCCCCAGGGATTTCCAAGGAATTCCCAGGAACCTCCAGAGAGTTCCCAGAGACCTCCAGTTTCCAAATATTTTGATTCATATTTAACTGTTTCCTTCTTTTGTTTTCCCATTCATTTCATTCTTCATATCAATCCCATCTTGAGCGCTTTTAGCAGATATCGTTATCCCGAATTTGATCGATTTTCTAATTGCGCTTCCTGTCTCTATGCGAATCTCTCTGTAAACGTCTTTATTCATGTTTTCGATGCGCGTGATTAAAGGTTTCAGTTTGACCAATTTAATTTTTCCATCAGGATCCGCAGCCGCTAAAACTATAGTAGAAAGTTTTTCTCCAAACGAGCGCAAAATATCGGCTATTTTCATCTCTTGATCTCGTTGAAATCTGAGATATTCTCGTCTGAGTATTCTATGCCGAATCGCTACTTTATGTCTCACAGCTATCCTAGGATATTCTTTCAAGCAAGCCTTAGCGATTTCTTCGGCTTTTTCTGATTTGCCGGCTAATACTAATCTTTTGATTTCTTCCCATCTATCAACAACGCATTTGACACCTCTATATTTATCCCTAATTCTAATGAGATCTGGATGAAGATTAATCTCGGCCATTCGTTATTCCTCCGGTTCATCCTTTTTGTTAATCTCATTATCTCGATCTTCAGCTTTGAAATCGTCATCCACATCATCATCCGGTCGACCGCTTTTTCGTTCTATTTCAGCTTGCATCATCCTGCGCCGTTCCTCGTTCCAATCATATCCAAGTTTTTGAGATAATGTCTCATCAGATGCAATGCCCATTGATTGCTGCAATTGATAAGTTTCGGTTTCTTCTTTTAAGTTTTGGGCGATCATAGTAGGCCATTGAATATCCACTTCAATTTTAGTTTGTACGACTTTTCTAATCACGGCATCTCCATTTTGTTCCACAGTTTCACGTAAAATATCTCCTACATTGCGTTCCTGTAAATTGACATTCTCCGGTTGAAAAAGGCCAAAAAATCTAGATATCAGCATTTTTCCCCAGCCTCTATCTGCGGCATTTTCCCTGGTCACTGTTTCCGTCGATAAACGCGGAAGCGCTTTCACATCAATGCCATGTTGGATCGCTTTTGAAAAAATTTCTTTGAAATATGCTTCAAAAAAATCCTGAAAGAATTGGACTTTCCTAACGAATGGATTTTGTGAAACCAAGGAGCTTGCATAATTAGATTGACTTGAATCGCCCAGAAGGAATTCCGGGCATTGCGCGCCAGCGCATATGAGGAGCCTTATGGCCCGTCCGTCTTCTTTCGCATCATCGGCTTTAACTTCTGGCGACAGCCATTTATACTCAACCGCTTTATTGTGGGTAATTTTGCTCCCGGGTTTAGGCATCCTTTTAACTTCGCCCCCAGCTTTTCCCTTTTTGAGCGCATCAGGATGCATATCACTGGCTGCTGTCGTTTGGGCTGGGGTTCCGGTAATTATTTCTTCCAAATAATAAGCTGTTTTAGTACGATTCAAAACGATCCGATTAAATATCCAGTCAGCATACCATTGACAACCTTTGATCAAAACCGAGAATGGCGGCAAACCGCGTTTCTGTTCAAAATCCGCGAATTTTATATGAATCATATCTTCCGATTCTATCTTTTCAGTTTGAATTTCATTTTTTTCGTCCCTATATATCCTCTTATATCTATAGACGGTTTCCGAATCCGAAGCTGATACCTGGATATCTGAAATTTCCCAATAATTCAACGTCCTGATGGTTGGAATCATGGCAATCCTGCGAGGGATTTCTTTATTGCCATCAGCGTCTCTAAAGAACCTGATAAATGTTTCCCCTCCCTTTATGACTTTCGATACGATTTGCCTATCCCTGCCATCGAATTTATTGATCGCCATGAACCTGTTTAAATAATCTTGAACAGCCGGATTTTCATCTATTGCCTTGACTTGGAATCCTCTGCCGATTATGAAATGAATAAATCCATCCAGGATCCCCCTGTAAATCGAATCAATCTCATATCGTTCAAAACTGGCATTTTGCGCTTCTCGGTGTTTTTGGCTTGTAAGAATTATTCCCGACGGCCCTTTAACATCATCAATTTCATGAAACCCAGGTTCGTCTGATACCTCAGCACTTTTCCCTCCCGGGATGACGCCCATAAGTTTTTGGTCTATCGCATCTTCATGGATCGTTTCTGATTGGTCTGAATAAATGATCCTGCCATCTTCAATGACTTGATCAATCAAATTTTTATCATTTCTCATATTTTCCCCTTCTATGGTATAGTGCCGTCATTTTTCATCCCCATATATTTTTTAAAACCGGTTCTTCGGTAATATTTATATAAGGCGTCATAGATTGAATAGGCATACATGAATCCGCATATGCTAAAACAAGACTATCTGCTTCATCCGGGCTATCGAATCCCCGGGCCATATAATCTTTTTTTGATTCAAGTTTCATTTTCCCATTGGATTGGATTGATATCCTTCGATTCAGAAGTTGAAGGTTCCTATCATCATCCATTGGGAACGCGACTTTTTTCGCTTCCATCATCCCGGCGAATTCATGATACAATTGCGTAATTGCATCAGCATATTTCTGAGATGTTGGAATAGATGTATTTGTCAATGTGTCTTCATCATAAGGCCTGGCTCCGAAATTCACGCCGACCACTCTATCGCCATAACCCAACTCTACCAATCTATCTACTACTCCAGTCCCGATCCCGGTTGAATCAACAAATACCCGGGAGGCCCCGGCATTCAAAAAACCAACAAGTTCGCCGGTTGTTTCCATCGTCGATCTCTTCTCAAATTTTTTGGTTTCAATAATCACTCCTCCCCGCCTGACGGTTATGACTGTTTTATCAGAACCAAATCCAGCTATATCAGCTCCGATCACCATAGGCCCATCTTCTGGCACGCATTCCATGCCTATGCCATTGGCGAATTCGATCCATGCGGGTTCAATGAATGATCCGATTGATTTTTTCGGCGCGATCCCATTGATTTTGGCTAAAAATATAGGATGAGTCGATCCGTATTTTTTTCTCATTTCTTCAACCCATTCATAGGAAGCCAAGCCGTGAATTATTTCTTTTTTCTCCAGAAAATTCGGATTTTTTTCAGCATCCAGTCTAATCGAATGCCATCCGCTTTTTGGAGATAAAGCGTCTATGAACGGCCCGAAACTAACCAAAGGATTACCCAAAGCGAGCCATTTAACATTGGCGGCGGTCATCAATGATTCGCCTTGATCCCATATTGCTTTTTCAATGGCTTGGGCTTCGGAAAATATAAGCATGACATGTCTTTGATGGAAACCTTGAAATTTCCCCGGCGTTCTCCTAATGTCTTTGGTGGTAAATCCTATCGCGTACCAGCGTTTGGACATATCCATGATAAGTTGGTTCGATAGAAGCCGGCCACCTATAGGCATCCTGGCGTTTGCGATTTTGTTTTCCAATTCTCCCCATATCACCTTCTCTACCTGTCGGGCTGATGGAGCCGTGGCCACTACTATGGATGGGATATGAGTTAACAAAAACCATAAAATTATACAGGACGCTATATAATCTTTGCCGAGCGAATGACCGGATGGAACGATAACGCGCCTATGCTTGGCGATAGCAGTCAATATTTCTGATTGGCCTTCCCAAATCTTAGTCACTCCGAGGAACATCTCGTTGAATATTTCAGGCCGCTCTCGGAGCCTCAAGATAAGACTGGGATCTTCCATCAAGTTTTTCATGAAGCTGCTCCATTAAGTCTTTTACGTTGAATTCTGTTTTTTCCGTCGATTCGCCGGCAATAAGACGTTTATTGCGGATAATTTTATCCATAGCATCCATACATTCTTTCACTTCATTTGGTTCTAAGTATTGATTCATTTTAAGATTAACGCCATAGGTCAATTTATTATGGATATGCCTATGGCCAATAGTCAATGTTTTATAAAGGTTTACTTGATCTTCAACGAAATGGCTGATGACATATTTCTCGGTTTCATCTCTTAGTATCTTTTCTCTTTCTTGGAGCCTGGTCAGCCAATCGAACCTTGCCGCGTGGTTCCTGACCGTCCTTTCGTTACATTTGAATTTTTGGGCAACAAGACCGTAATTCTTGGTCCTGAAATATTCTTCAAATACTTCAGCATCCCTTTTATTGATCGTGACGGATTTCCTTTGAGGTTTTGGATAACCTTTTTTGGAAAAAATATATTTAATCTCGTTATTCTCATTCATTGATTTATTTTTTCAATTATCGCTTTTTTCCCTGTCATTTTTTCCCATCGATTCATAATTACATCACAATATTTTGGATAAATTTCCATAGCAAAACATCGGCGGCCTGTTCTTTCCGCCCCAATCAATGTGCTCCCTGATCCGGCAAACGGATCAAGCACGATCCCATTTTTTCGGCTTGAATTTTCAATGGCTCGCATTGAAAGTTCCGCCGGTTTTTGTGTTGAATGTTCAATTTTTGGATCTTTGGCAATTTCCCATACTGTTCCCGTTGGATTATTGCCCAAAAATGTCGCTTTATTTCCAGCACTGATTCGTATTCGTCTTATCTTTTTCCCTTTCGGCGGCTTGGCAGATAAAAATATTGATTGGCCCGAATCATCGCTCACAAGCACTCCTTGCCCAATTATAGTCGCTATTGATCCGTCTTTTGATGATGCTGTCGTCCATACGGTTGATTGCGCTCTATCTCCATAAAAAATCGGTTTATGACCATCTTTTGATGCATAAAAACATTCTTCATGCAACCATTGATAATCAGAACGTCCTAATGTCAAATGATTTTTAACCCAAATCAACGATTGTTTTTCTATCAATCCAACAGTTTTCATAGCGAACAAATAATCATTTCTCGTTTCTGTACTATGCCAAATATAGAATGCGGCATTGTCATAAGATCGTTGCATCACGTTTTTAAATGCCGGTATCAATAATTTATGAACCAATTCATCTCCAGTCATCATATCCCCGGGTATTTTCTCATGAATTTTATCAAGACTTCCGATATAATTGACTCCATACGGAGGATCTGTAAAAATCATTTCCGCTTTTTCATCAATCATCAATCTATCGAAATCCTCATTTTCCGTCGAATCCCCGCATAATAATTTATGTCCATCCATTATCACAAGATCGCCACGTTTTATTATTGGATTTATTGGATTTATTGGCAGCTCATATTTTTTCGGTTCTTCTATCAAATTTTCTTCATCCGGCATCCATTCTACAATTTGTGCGAGAGCATCCTGATCAAATCCCAGTGTTGAAATATCAAAAGACCCATCATCTTCGCCGATAACGAATTCGCGTAACTGGTTAAAATCCCACTTCGAATTTTCTGCATGTTTATTATCAGCCACCATGTACCGGCTTGAATCTTTGTCATTTAAATCAAGAATGATCACCGGCACATGATCAATATTTTGTTTCCTGGCCGCATCAAGGCGTCCGTGACCGGATATGACACGCATAGATTCTTTTTGGACTAGAATGGGATTGACGAATCCAAAATGCTCAATTGATTTTCGAAGCATATTGAGATCGCTTTCTTGATGTATTCTTGGATTAGCTGGGGATGGTTTTAATTTATCGATCGGAACATATTGAATTTCGAGTTTTTCGTAATTTTGTTTCATATGAGATCCTGGAAGATTTTAGATTTAATCATATCATATCATCCTGTTATATTATCATGTATATCAATAAAATTCACAACCTGATAAAATCGTATTCAAATGATGACATTTTGAACATTTAATTTTAAATTTTCATCTTCTATTTTTTCCATGAAATTTCCCAATGATATAGCCGATTAGAAATATGCTTTGCATGCCGATGAAACTTCCAGCAAACCAAAAGAAATCAGAGTTTATTATGACAAGTAGAACATCGATAATTTCAATTATTATTTCTTCAATAATCATTTTCAATAAATCTTCAATGAATCTTCAATATAGTAAATTTAACTTTATGTTGGAGTACTCTAAAGTACTCTTTGGTTGAGGCCATGATAATCCCAAACGCTAAAGAGGAAATTGTCATTTCAGCACGAGTTCACGCATCAAAATCATCGGTGCTACATCACAAAGTGACGGATGGTGACGGTTCTGCGTATTAACGCGTTACGCGCGTGCGCGCGCGCGTAACGCGTATAATGGGCAGAAGGGTCACTATCCGTCACTTTTTACGGATAATGTCGGAAACCTTTGAATTTCAAAGCATTTCATTTTGGGTCTCAATCCACATTCGAGTGACGTATAGTGACGGTTCTTCATAATAATGCTGTTATATATCAGAAATCTTTGAATTTCAAAACATTTCCTCCTGGGTTTCCATTCCCCGGAGCACTAGGCCCCGGATTCCCCTCTTCTGGCCGCTACGCCAACGCTCGAAGCCGCGTTTGGTCAGTTCCTCGGTAAACTTTTTCATCGAACCCACATATTCGCCCTGCTTCTCCGCCCACATCTTCCAGGCTCCGTACGCCTCTTCGGTCGTGACCGTAGCGCGATCAGATAGGATGCACTCTTCATCCAGCCAGCGTTTGATTGCATCCTGCGATTCAAAGTACTCCTCGGTCGCGGCCAGGACGCATGGCGGGGGNTTCAACCCTATCTGATTCCATTCCGCATAACCTCGGATCGCCCAGGTCATGATGCCATCTTTCTCGGCCCAAAGGCGTTCGGGGAGCGTCTTATCCTGCTTCTCAGGTGAAATGGTTACGGTGAAGGGGATTAGATGCAGACGCCGCCGCATAGCCTCATCCACATTCCGCAATGATGGCTTGTGATTGCTCGCGATCATGAGCTTGAATTGCGGCTTGTAGTCGAAGAAGTCCTGACGCATGAATCGCGCCGAGATTGTGTCACCGCCAGTCAAGGCCTTGATCTTGGCTTCGTCCCAATGTCTGCCCTGACCTACTTCCGTAGCGATAACGAGCCTTGCGCCGCGGAGCTTGGCCAGATCCGTAGGATGACGGTCGCCCCGGGTTTCCATGAACATACCGAAAGGCGCGTTAGTCGCATAATCTCCCCAAATGGCCGCGAGCGTATTGAGAAAGACCGATTTCCCGTTCGCGCCCGTGCCGTAGAGGAAGAACATCACGTGCTCGATCGTGAGGCCGGTTATGCAGTAGCCCGCGACCCGCGCGAGGTAACGCTGCAAATCGACATCTCCGGCAGTGATGTCCGCGAGAAAGCTGAGCCAAGTTGGACATTCCTTGTCGGGACCGGGACAAGCTGGAGATATCTTTGTGCAGTAGTCCTCCCTTCTATGCGGCCTCATCTTCACGCCATCTATTTCGGATTTTCCATCTCCTCCTGCGAGTACAAGCATGCGATTCATGAGGCCTCGATGATTCTGGATGCTTTGGACAATCCTCAGAATCTCTCCGGTGATTTCCTTCATCGATAAGATAAACAGCAAAAAATCTTCATCCCACTGGTCGGACATGGCCGCGTGTTTTCGGTCTGCCCGAGCCAGCTTTTCCACAGCAGCGATGGTGATAGCCGACGCTATTTTTGTGGGGATCTTGGGCTTGTGATGCTGTGCGAAAGCTTCGCGGCAGATCATCCGTGCCAGATCGTAGATGCGAAGAGTCCTCTCCTTTCGCCAGCAGGAGCCATCCCAATGAAGCCAGCAACTCCAGGCGGCCACGTAACGCCAGTCCATCGCATGGCGTGAGGTGAATTTTAAAGCCAGTGCATCGTCGGTAAACTCAGGTGGCCGCAGCTCCTCATCCTCGAACGGTTCCGAACCGTCGCCGGCGGGATACTTTGCGATACTATTGGCGATAGCCTCCACTTCCTTATCTAGTAAAGGCGGCGAGCATCGCTTGGCATTGACGGCCATGAGCGCAGCCACAATCTCATCGCCAGACATGCCTTTGCATCTCATAGTACCGGCCAGGCTGGCCAGAGCCCCATTCCGAAATCCTTCTAAAATAACCTTTCCATCACCCTGCGCGTGTTTGATTCCATTGCGGTTTCGCATTAGGGCAAGAATCGATTCCGGCAGCTCCTCAACAGCCGCCTCGGGATCGATGATCTTGTAGATCGTCCCGTTGATTTCGGAACCGGGTCCGACGATGTAGCCGCCGTCGGCTTTGAGATCGAGTCCGGGCAGGAGACCGATACGGCTTCGCAGGGGGCCGGGCGATTTGTAGTAGAGATGGAAACCTCCGCTAGGCGTTCGGACGGTGAAGGTCGGTGTGATCCCTTTAATCGACGCCAGGGATTCCCGCCCTTTGGCTCCGTTCTTGATATCCACATCCAAGGATGCCCTTCCCGAAGCTTGTCCCATGATGATGCCGATATTGGCTTCAGGGTTCTCGTCCCACCATTTTTTGATTTGGTACACTGAGGTAGTTGCGTCTTTGAAGCCGTTTTTGGTCAGTGGGCGTTTTCCGTTCGGTTCCAAGGGAAAAACAGGCAACCCGCCGGCGGCGAGTTGGAGCGCCCATTCGATTTTCTTCATGATTTGACCTCGTAGTCTTTGATTACAATGCCGTTATCGGAAGATTCTCTCATGACAGCTTTGAGAAAATGTTTGCCTTTTCTTTTTTTAGCTTGTCTGAATTTTTCGGGTATCGGCGGGTTTTTTTCAATCCTGATGTTGCGATAGTGCATGATGGACAATTGGACCATTGGGCCATCCTGGGGCAGTCTGGAATCGGCTAGGGCTATTTTAGGCCATCCTGGGGCCATTTTGGGTCATTTGGGCCATAGGACCGGTGTGTGCCACCGGGACCATTTAAGCCCATTCTAGGGCATCCTGGGGCCATCCTGGGGCATCCTGTGGCCGGCTGGGACCAACCGGGTTCATCTTGGGGTGATCCTGGATGTTAGGGCATCAGTTGTCATCAGAGATCATTTCGGAGACATTTTAAAAACAATAGTAATATCGTTGAATGTCAATGATTCTCATGTTATGCGCATATCTGACCCGGGAAGATACTACAGGATTCAATCAGTCGACGCGAATAATAACTGTTTTCCCGATTTCAGCATGTGATCCAAACTTCCCAGGTCTGGTTCGTATTCAGCTTTTCTCAATGTTGCTTGATAATAAAAAAAGCCCAATCAAGTTTTTCAACTTGATTGAGCCTTCCTCTTATGCCCGCCTGGATATGCCCAAAGACCAATAAAAAGGGCTCCCGTTTTTGGACGGAAGACGGGCATAAGAAGTCATTTTTGGTCTTGTCTCAATATCCATGATGAAACCTTGCATAACAATTTAAAGCATGTCAAGCATTTTATTTTTTAATTATTCCACCCGTATACTAATCCGTTCCTGAAATAAATCAATCTGTTGGCGATTCCATCGGAGAGTCCATATTCCCAGGTTTCGCCCAATTCGCCAGAAATCATAAATTGTCTTTTATCGTATGGAGCTCCCCAGCTTGCCGTGACATCTTCATGTGTCATGCCAATCATGATCCCGCCCTTCATGATAGCATCTTTGAAAACATCCGGCATTTTCGGGTTTGCGGTCAGATATGATTCTCTTCGCGTCTTTTTGGCGGTCGCTACCTCCTCGAACGATGGTTTACCATCAAGCCAGTTGAAGAATCTATCGATCGAGCCATATTGAGTGCCCTGTTTTACGGCACATCCGATCATACTACAGCCGATCGTAAAAACCAATGGAACCATTAAACGAGCAAGTTTTTTCATTTGATTGATCCTCCTTTGAATTCTGCTGATATTTCCGCTATATTCTTGATGGATTTATCATGAGCTGATTGACAATATTCGCAGGCAGGGGCCGGGTTTGGAAGCGCGCCATTCAGACAGGCAATGGCTTTTTTCATCAGCTCGATTCCGCGCGTGAGCGATATATCCATTTCGATCATTCTTAAAGAAAAGAGAACGTTCATTAATGTTTGATTGAATACTTCAGAAACATATGTAGGCCACATGTAAAGCAAAAATGCTTTATCGCCGACCATTAGCCCATTTTTCGAGAGGAGGACCGCGTATAAATCCAGCTGGTGTTGATAATACTTCACCCATTCGCCTTCTTTTGGTTGAGCGCCTTTGGTTTTATAATCAAAAACCCAATGAACGTTTTTCCCTATAAGCAAATCATCGATGGCGCCGATCAAAATCGCGTCATCTAATTTTGCAGTCAATCCTGTCCGCCAATTCCGCCAGTGTTCAAGATTTTCTGAATTTTGATACAGCTTCAACCAATCGGGACAATCCTGGATATTTGCGTAAGGAAGGTCTCCGGTAAATCTGCATTTATCCATAAATTTTTTCATGACCCTGTCTATTCCTCCGGGCAAAGATGGAAAGATCCCGCGCGGCGTGGGAATGCCCAATTGCTTATCTATGTAAAAACATCTCGGGCATCTATTGAATTCTCCGATCGAGCTTGGCGATAAACGCCAGGGTTTTTTCGTTTTATTCATTTCATCTCCCTTGAACGGATGACCGTTTCGGAATAGATTTCTATGCCTGGTATATTTGCTTTTTCGCCAAGTGCCGAAACGATCTTTCTAATTTTTGATTCATCTGGTATGCAGTATTCTCTTGGGACGGCTTCTGGATCCGTTATTTTAAAGCGCCACATGATTGTTTCGGAAATCCCGCTTATTTTGGGGATTCCGGTCGGCAATGGGATCATGGGAACGCTTATATCTATATTTATCGTCCTGGATGCATCCTGATGTCTTCCCATTTTTTCGAACGTTTCGGCTTCTATCAAGAGCTGGTCTTCCCGCCTTTTTTTTTCAGCCAGAGCAGCAGTCATTTCATCCTGCCGTCTGGTTTCTTTTTCAGAGGTTATCCAATGCGATATTTCGGTTTTGATTTCTTCTTCCAGAATCAGGATTGGGCGCATCATCCTTGCTCTTTGAGTTGTAGCTTCTTTATGGGCCGCGTTCATTTTATTGCAGACCGGATCCCAATATGATTTGATTGCTGCAATAGCGCTTTTTACGTTCATCAAAAGATGAGCCAGCTGAACGTACGATTCCGTGTTTGTTATCCTGATTTCTTTTTTATTCTTCTGCACCTCAGAGATAACGCGGGTAAGGTTTTTCAATTGACCGTTATTTTCCATGATTTTTCCTCCAATTTGCCACTGTGAGCGCAGCCATGAAAATGTCATAATCTTGTGGATCAGAATATGTTTTAATTTTGTATCCATCAATTCCATCCAATAGGACGTTTATCCTGGAGAGCTTGTCAGTTTTGCAGGCTAGATCATTGGCGCGGACAATCAATTCCTGGCCTGCTAATTGAATAGCATGCCAAGTATCTTCTTTTCCCGTCTTTATCTCCACGACCCATGTATGTCTCAATCCTCCGGCTGTTCCAATCCTGTCAATGGTACAAGCATATTTGAAAGCTGGATGGAATAACGGAGTTTCGATGTGCTTTGGAATGAATTCGACATCTTTTTTAAAACTTCTCCATCCTTCCAAATAGCCGAAAAGCCTTTCATCGACGGATCCATAGTCAAGTTCAAATTTATCTTCAAATTCTAGGATTTTATGCACGATCCGACCACGTTCCAACGCCCCGTTTCCATAGAAGGCCGGTCCATATGGATCCAAATTGATGATCCCGGTTTCACGCAGGATGCCCGTCACATGAGGGATAATCAATCCATCGAGCTTATATTCATGTTTGCTTGGATCAAATTCAAATCTTGGGTTCATTTTTATTTTTTGGTTCTTTCAAAGGCAGCTCATTGGCGATTTCATCGGGTTGGTTTTCGCCGCCGGAAAATACCTGTTTTATCGTTATCTGACCATCTTTGATCGCCGTATAAAGGCCGGCCAAATGTTGGACGACATCATCATCAGTTTCAAGGCCCAGGCCATTGATATAACTTTTGACATCATCCTTTCCGGCTCCAAGTTTGACGAACCAATTCATTGATTCGTCTATCCTTTCTTTTGCCGGTTTCGATTTTGCATTCGGTTTCGGCAAAGAAACTATTCGTTTCGCTTCAGCCATATATCTTTCTATCAAACCCACTGGGAGGCTGGCTAATATTGCGTTCCTGACGGCTTTTGACATGCCTGCTTCAATCGCTATATTGAGCCTGTCGATCCTTAATGGAACCATTGATTTCGCCTGTTTGCTCCATCCTAACCGCGATATACTTTTGGTCCTGAGCGTGCGTCTGTTCGTCTGATAATCAAAGAAGACGCCTTCCACGGTGATCCTAGAATCTGATTCGTCCACGATCCTGGCTGCATCAGCCGCGTTCCCCCATTTCCTAGCCAGCGCCATAGCCGCTTTGATAGAGGGACCTTCTATCATGACGATCCTTTCCAGCCCTTCGTTCCTTTCTTTATAAGGGATTGAATAATAGGCTTTCTTTGCGAATTCGGGATAAGCCTTGAGTTCTAATATTGCCTCATCTGATACGCGCGATTCGTCCCTGGGTTTTTGTAATGCGATTTGCTGCTGCGTTTCATTTTCCATTCGAACGACTGTCATACCTCGTTCGATCATTTCTTTTAATTGCTGGTCTGGTATTTCTTTTTTAATTGATTGTGGTTTTATTTCTTGCTGAATTGTCATTGTTTTTCACCTCTCCATGTCGCCAAAAAATAGCCCGGCGACGCTTTAGTTTTTGGGAAACGACGAGCGGTCGCCGGGCGAAAAAAATCCCGCAAGCGTTGATTTACGCCCCGGGTTGTCTGGCCGATCTATAAACTCGCCGTTTCCCATATTCATTATTTTACTATATGTTCCGCACAAAATCAACAGCTCTTTTTTGATTGTTGGATTTCATTTCATGTACGCATGGCATGGATCATTATTTTCAAGCCTTTGATTTCGGAACATAACCTCCTTATTTCCATGAAATCATCCAGCCCGGGCGCCACTGCCGCGACTGCTCCAAGATGATCTATATTTTCAGCATTCTTAATAAGCATGTCCGCTAATTTCCTTGAAAGGCTGGCTGTCCTTTCTGCACGCCATTTCAATTGAAGTCTGACGGCAAGTTCCAGCCTGTCTTGGCGTCCGATATCAGAGTTTCCGTTTCCGCTTATTTTCAACATGAAAATACCCCCTTTCATTCAATTCGTTTGCATTTTTTGGATTCATCAACTTATTTTTGGTCTTTCTCTAAGCCGATAAATTCGCACTTTGGCATCATAGCTTCCGCTCACCAATGTCTGATTGTCTCTGCTCATATGCACAGATAGAATAAAATCTTGCGCTTCATCCAATGTCTCTTTTAGCGCATATCGCCCGCTTTCAAGTCGGTACACCCGGGTTTTGTTATCAGCACTTCCGCTCACAAGAATCTTTCCATCCTCGCTCACGCATACAGACATGACATATTTTTTCGCTTCACCGAACATATCTTTGAATACATATTGCTTGCCGTCAAATCTATAAACTCGCATTGTATAATCAATGCCTCCGCTTGCCAGCGTCTGGCCAGCTCCGCTCATATGTACGGACATGATATAATCTTGCGCGTCATCCAATATCTCTTTTAGCGCGTACTGTCCATTTTCAAGCCTATATACTCGCACTTTTTTATCGTCGCTCCCGCTTGCCAGCGTTTGGCCATCCCTGCTCATAATCACAGAACAAATAGAAGCTTTCGCTTCACGCAATGTTTCTTTTAGCACATACCGCCCACCTTCAAGATGGTACACTCGGACATTATTGTCAGCACTTCCACTCATCAGCAACTGACCGTCTTCGCTTATATGCACGGATAAGACACAGTCCCCTGCCTCATCCAACGTTTCTTTTAGCGCATACCGACCACTTTCAAACCGATAGATTCGCACTTTTTTATCGAGACTTCCGCTTATCAAGATTTGTCCACTTCCGCTCATATACACAGACCAAATATTGTCTTGCGCCTCATTCAACTCCTCTTTCAATACATACCGCCCGTTTTCAAGACGATAAATCCGCACTTTATTGTCGGTACTTCCGCTCGCAAGTGTTTGGCCATCCATGCTTACGTGTACAGATCTGACAGATTTTTGTGCCTCATTTAATGTATCTTTTAAAAAATATGGATTTTCTTTTTCAATCATTTATTTTCCCTCTATTTGGAATATAAGATCGTGCAGTAATCATGGCGTCGGCGTAGAAATAAGCAGCGTTACTCAAATCTTGCCTTGTTCTTGGTTTTTTGTTTAGACAATAACTACAATGCTTATCTTTTGATCGTTTCAACTTTTTATTTTGAGAATCAATACAATGATCGGCATTTGATTGGTTAGGAGCTAAAATTAATGAGCTCAAAGCCTTTCCTGCGAAATAATCGCGGAGGGTCATTCCAGGGTGGAGAATTTCTTGCGTCCCGTAAATTTCTCTCCAAACTTTCTTTGTTGATGGATATATTCCTCCTCCATCGTTTATTTCAATTATATTGCTTCTTTTTATCTTACTTCCTTTCAACATTTCTTTTATAAATTTACGCCAATAATGTCTTAACATTTTTCGCATTCTTTAAAAAAGTCAGCCTATGATTCCATATTCTTTGAAATGATTTTCTGTCTTCCTGACTACCCATTTTCAAGCCGATATATCCGCACTTTCTTGTCAACGCTTCCACTCACCAATGTCTGACCGTCCCCGCTCATATGGACAGCTACGATAGAAAATTGTGCCTCTTTTAATGTCTCTTTTAAAACATACCGATTTTCTTTTTTAAACATTTTATCTCCGGTTACGTGTTTAGACGCATCGATATACCCGCACTTTGTTATCATAGCTTCCGCTCGCAAGTGTCTGGCCATTCCCGCTCATAGTCACAGACCAAATAGGACCCCACGCTTCATCCAACGTTTCTTTCAATGCGTATCGCCCGCCTTCAAAGCGGTATACCCGCACTTTATCGTCAGCACTTCCGCTCACAAATATCTGGCCATCTTCGCTCATATACACAGTTAGGTTAGAGACTTCTGCCTCATCCAATGTTTCTCTTAGCACATACCGCTTGTCTTTAAATCGATACACTCGCACTTTGTCGTCATAACTTCCGCTCACAAGTGTCTGGCTAGCTCTGCTCATATGTATAGACCAAATAGGAGCCCGTGCTTCATCCAGCGTTTCTTTCAATGTGTACCAATCATTTTCAAGGCGGTACACTCGCATTTTTTTGTCATCGCCTCCGCTCGCAAGCGTTTGGCCATCCCTGCTCATAGTCACAGACCAAATAGAGGCTTTCGCCTCACGCAATGTTTCTTTCAACATATACTGCCCGTTTTGGCGCCGGTATACCCGCACTTTTCCATCATCACTTCCGCTCACAAGGATCCGCCCATCCCCGCTCACATGCACAGCTCGGACAAAAACCGCGGTCTCATTCAATGTTTCTTTCAATTCATATTGTCCATTTTGGAGTCGATATATCTGCACTTTTCCGTCGGCGCTTCTACTTGCAAGTGTCTGACTATCTCCGCTCATATGCAAAGACCAAATATAGCTTTGCGCCTGGTTTAATTCTTCCTTCAATGCATATTTCTTATTCTCAAGTCGATATATTCGCACTTTCTTGTCAACGCTTCCAGTTACCAATGTCTGACCATTTTCGCTCAAATGTACAGATCCGACAGAAGATTGTGCCTCATCTAATGTTTCTTTTAAAATATATCGATTTTCTCTTTCAATCATTTGATTTCCTTTTTAAGCATTTGGTTTCTTTTTGATCTTTTGCGATCAAACTGACTTCTACGACGCACAACGTTGGCCAGGAAAGCCCCTAAAAAAAGGAGCCTATGGTTTTATACCTACCGACTGAGACGCCTTTCTATTCCCAGTAAGTCCCGCCCAGCTTGCCCCGAACCTTCACAAGGCTCAGCTCCCTGAGTACCGCTTCCCGAGCCCGCCGATTGGCGCGGGCCTGCACATTCCTCCGCCCACGCGCTTGTGCTTCGTCACAGTCCGCGCACAAGGTATCCGCATCCCCGCTTCCGATTTCTTCCCCGCACTTTTCGCAGATTTTCATTTTGTCCTCCGTTTGGATTCCATTTTTAGTCTCCTTTTTGATTGCAATTTTAAATCATTTTTTTTACAAAAAAAATCAATTAATCAGGCCACGTTCAAATTTCCCGATTAACCATTTGATAAAACCCGCTACACTCATCCGTTCGCATTTTGCCAGATTATTGAGTTTGTTCTTTTCTTCTCGACTCATGCGCACTATCACGGCTGCTCGTTTTTCAGTCAAAGAATTTTGTTTCATAATGATAGTTTAGCATGATTGCAAAAGGATGTCAAGTGGTATTTTAAAATATTTCTCTCTTTGATATCCTTAGCTTGGCCTTAAGGAAAACAATATGGGTGGTCATGCTGTTGTCTCGAGCGTGAAACGAAGAACGATGTCTGAGGCTATCTGGGGCTATTCTGAGGCTATCTGGGGCTATTCTGAGGCTATCTGGGGCTATTCTGGGGCTATCTGGGCTATTCTGGGGGTTATCTGTGGGCATTTTGGGGCCATTTGGGCCAAAGCACCCGGGGCATCCGGCCAATTGCACGCGGGCCATCCGGGCAATTGCACCCGGGTCATCCGGGCAATTGCACCTGGGCCATTCGGGCATAGGCGATATAGATTTCAAAAATGAAAGAATTGGTTATTGGGAAAGATTTGATCTGGATGGACAAATTTTCTACGGTTCACGAACCATAAGAAGCTCCATCATTAAGAAGCTCCGTCATTTTGAATCATTTAAAAATCTTCCTATACAGCCGCAGGATGGCTTCGGGTATCGGGGATAGGGTCACTTTACTTTTGAGCTCATCAAATTCATCCTCATACAAATCTCCGCCAAGCGAAAAGATATAGACACTTATTGATCCCTTTATTTTCGATATTGTGCTTTTAAATTCGGGAATTTGAAGAGGATCAAATATGATACCGGTAAAATGGTTTGAATTGCGGAATATTTTAAAGTTCTTTTTACTTATTACTTTTTCAAAAGTTCCTTCTTTGAAGCAAAGCATTTCGATTGCCTTCCTGGTTAGTTTCTGTTTGTTTCTATTCGTGGGTTCAGCATCAACAAAATCCGTGCGGAAATATTTCAGATTGGCCGGGATATTGGTGAGCTCAGGATAATCTTTGTGACCTTTTATAACCTTTTTGATTCGTGGATAACAGACATCCTCAGCAATTTTGTTTTCATTGTTTGTGCAAAGGATGAAATTTATATACCCAATTTCTTTGTCCTCTTTATTGAGGATTAAAACTGCGTGCCCGGTCGTTCCAGATCCAGCAAAGAAATCCAAAACAACCGCATTTTTCCTTTTGTAAAGAATAGGCGCAATACAGTCATATATATTGAATACTGATTTAGGAAAATCAAAATCAGTGCCTGGAACCAAAGAATGAACCAATTTTGTTCCATACTCGTTAGCATCATACCGGCTGTCTTGCCAAACAGTTCTTACCATACCAAAGTCTTTTCCTATCTTTATTTCAAATCCATTTGTTGTCTTTTTAGTTCTTAGAATTGGTTTCCTTAACTAAAATTGGGTAAAAGCAATTTCTTGCACCTGTCCTTAACGATTCTCCACCGTTGGCGCGGAGATTGCGCCAGTCTATGTCTTCTCGGTTTATTTTGCGATGACCAATTACTTTTTGGTTTTTCCGAAATACAAAGTAGGCATATTCGTGCGTATATGAAAAATTTGCCCCCTGAATACCTCTGGGGTTGTGCACAATCGTAACACAATGAATCTCCCAACCCCAAAAAATCTCTTCCAAAAGTGTGCCCAAATGGTGAAATTCATTATCGTCAATGGCACAAATTAAAACGCCGTCATGTGTAAGCAAATTTTTTGCAAGCTGCAATCTTTTCGACATCATGCTGAGCCATTTGCTATGACGGTAACTGTCATTTATGTCGACATAGTTGTTATTGTATTTCCAGTCCTTTGCTCCGGTATTGTAAGGTGGATCGATATAAATGACATCGATCTTTCCCTTGTGCGTGTAATTTAAAACTGATAAGGCATGATAATTTTCTCCTTCAATCAGAATATTGGTTGGTGTAGATGTATTGAACGAAACTTCCTTATCGGTAGATTCCGCCAAAACAGGTAATTTTGTTTTACAAAGTTCTGAGATGTCTTCAGGTTTATCTTCCCAAACTAAACCGTATTTCTTGCGCTTCCTTAATCGCATTACTTCTGCGATAAGTTCTTCTTTTGTCCACGCATGGAAATCTTTTGTCGTCATATGAAATAAAAAAACCCCCGGAAAATTCCGGGGTTTTGAAATCACATCCTTAAATATCAAATTATATTATTTTAGACAACCAGCCCAATTTTCCTCCCTTCAATTTAATTTTCATCCAGTTTCGCGCTATTTCAAGGATAGCCGTTATGAAAATCGTCAATGAGATTGTAACTGTTTGCTCATCAATATTTATTGATACGCCCATTTTTTGAAGTTCGAGTGCAATCAAGAAACTAATGAATGTTTCAATTGCTATCTTGACGCCTTTTTTAAAAGCAATGTTCGCTATCCAATTTGTTTGCATTATTTTTCTCCTAAGCCGAAAGGAATAGAGGCTTTCACTCCAGCACGCCATCGTTTTCGATTCGGATCATCTTTGGGTGAAGATAAAAAATCACGTTCCTTGCCATTGGCATTAAAATCATATGCGCCCCATACGCCAAAAGAAAAAGATTTTTTAATCAAATCCTCCGGTGTATTTATATGTGCCCCCAGATATGCCATAGCTTTAGAACCCGGGGAATCGATTGATTTGGCTGATCCTAATGTGCCGACCAAATTGATCTTGTTTATCCTCCAAAAAGAGGTTTCCGCTCCCGCCAAATTTTCAGCATTGATGAAATCATATAGGTAGCCTGCTTCGATATTTTGAAAAGGAAGGATCAAAGTCATTCCTTTTATTTCAAATTTCAACTCAGTTGCTGCTGCCTTTAGCGCTAACATTAAGATCAAGCAAATTGCGATCGAAATATTTCTCATGATTTTTCTCCCTAATTTTAAGAGCTCTTTCTATCATTTCCGTTGCAACTCCATTTTTGATCATTTTGGGTGTGAACCTTAAAACCGCCCAACCCATCACAGCAGCTTCGGCATACTTCTCGCATTGATCATCGAAATGGGTCGGTCTGGTATGTCTGCCGCCGATCCACTGGCCGCCTTCGCATTCAACAGCGACCATTTCTCCAACCCAAGCGAAATCAAATCTCCATTTCCTAGATGGATGAAAACAATATTCTCGAATCGGTTGATCTATGTCTTTAATTTTCATCAGGAAGGCCAGTTCTTCTTCAATAGGAGAGACCTTCATGATATCTTGGCCAAATTTCTTTTGAAATCCAAAATTGAAAATTTCAAGCCAGGACATGTTTTGCGCTTATCTGCAGGGACACCTCCTATCGCCTGAGCCTCCCTATGGCCGATGATATTTTTGTTTTGGATGCCGCAAACACTTTGAATCTTTTTAACAAGCATCATAGCCAGGAACATTTGTTTCTCGGGCGGAGGCTCCAGATCAAAATTGCCGATCATGCAGATCCCCACACTCTTTTTATTCATGCCGCCTTCTTTGGCATGAGCTCCCTCATAATTCATCGGCCTTCCGGCCATGATTTTATATTCTTCGCCGATCCGTTCTATCCCAAAATGGTAACCGTTCCAGCTCCAGCCTTGTGCAAGATGAAACCTTGTTATTGCATTCCAGTTGACGGTGATATTATCTTTGGTCAAAGAATGATGCAAAACGATATATTCGGCGACAAATGAAATCGGCTTGATGATGGGCAATTCGATCATTTCCACAATTTTAATCGTTTTCCAGTTTTTTATGGAATCATTCTCCAGAGGAACAATCTCCGGTTGTCTCTGGCGGTCCCTTCTCTTTTCATATATCCAATTTTTAATGCGTTCAATAAGAGTGATCATTTATTTTGGTTAGCAAAAACTTGGATCAATGTTTCAAATTTCGCCGTCAATGTTTCCATATTGGTGCGTTGGATATGTCCCATTTCGCGGGTTATGTTTGTCATGAGGTTCAAAGAATTAAGTATTTCTTTTTGCGTTAAGATCATATCATGAACATAACCGTCGGTTTCTCTTCTCCTATCTATTGATCCGTTCTTATATTGTCTTGAGAAATAAAACCTTACAATTGATTGAATTATTTCTTTGATCAGAAATCCAATCCCGCCAATCGTGAACAGGCCGGAAACATATATGATCCATTCTAATTCTTTAGGAGCGCTAAACATGGAGATCGCGTTCATCGAATCGGTATTTCCGTTCTAGTCTTCGCATTTTTATAACCAGGATCGGAAAAAGCATCTTTAGCTAGATCTATATCTTTAGCAGGTACAGTCAAAGCGCCTGATTCTAAAAGTTCTTTGCGCCTTCTGGATGCTAGAGCTTTTAAGGAATTATTTAATTTTCCATCTATTGCTCCATTGATCCAATCCACGGGCTCTCCGATGATCCGATCTTTTAATATCTTTTCTTCCATATCGGTGAAGATCCTATTAAATGTAAAAGCCATTTTTTCTCTCCTTAATTTATCAAAGAGCCTGAAAAATAAGAATACGTCGCGTCATTGTCTACTTCAGCTATCTGTGTGCCACCCGAAATCTCTATCGTACATGTGACGGTATCGTTCGCATCCATATCAGCTAAGACATTTATATGTTGATGATTGAGAGTGTTTTCAACCTGGTCTTTTCTCACTCTATAAGTTCTGTTCGATGTCACAACGCGAAATACGGCATTTGTCTGACCGTCACCGGTTGATGTGGCCATTATAACGGACGCATTTAAGAAATATCTTCCAGTCACAGGCGCCGTAAATGTATAAGTTCCTGAATTGAAATCTGCATTTTGGTCATATATTTCCGTGTCATATTCAATTGTATGTATCGTTCCATTGCCGGTTACATTGGCCGTATTGCTGGGAGCCGTTACGAGGAATGATGATTGAAGCGGTTTTGTTATTATGCCGGCAGAATCTATTTCCAAGCCTTTGACTCCAGCCGTGGAAAAACTAAGCGTATCGGCAGCCGAAGACCACATGCCCGTGTTCGCGTCTCCCGTGAAAGAATAACCTGGAGTTCCAACTGCTCCGAGCGATTTAAGTATTTGAGTCGTATCGACGCCGGTTAGAATCTCTTCATGTTTGTTGGCATTTTCAGCGCCCTGATCCAAATTTTGCCAGGTTATCAAGTCTTTATAATCGTATTCAGCCGTCTGATCTGTATATGTCGACAATTCAACGTCCTCCCGAGTCTTCTTTCAATGATTCCGATATCATGATTGTATCCATTTTAGAATATTCATTGATGAGTTTATCGATGTCTACATTTTCAATTTCTCTATCAACGATGAGTGCCCTGCCGAATCCATCGTCTATTTTCTGCATATAAAACCAACGGCATTCTTGACATGCTGGCATGATTTTATCAAATCCGAATATGCATTCCCTTTTTTCGGATTTCATTTTTTTGATCCAACCAGGATCATCAGCTGAATCAGCAAATTTGGTTTCGCGATAGCATGAAATTTTAATAACTTTCCTTCGTTCAATCAATTTGGTTTTCATCAAAACATCCTATAATTCGGGACATCCAAATCCGTATCTCCGAAATTCCTTACCCAGGCTTTTTCTATGTTGGCAGAAACATTGCTATTAAATTTTGAAACGATGCTCATTCGCCATCCAATGGAGATCCCCGTAAAATTATGGGTCGCGCTGCCAAGCAGGACGCCGTCTTTGATCGCATATATTTTATCAGTATCAAAAACTACAAATTTATAAATGCCCCTACCCATTCCGCTATGAGTAAAATCGCCTCCTGGAGATGTGTTTACATATATTTCAGTCGATCCTATGACGATTCGATAACCATCCCCGGATTGAGATGTAGGAACACTGATAGCGAAAGAATCTACAGTGGAATCATTCGCTAGATTAGCAAAATCCGCTATTATGCCGAATTCCAATGATGTTCCATTGAAGTTCTGAGGTGGATATCGATATGCCAGACTCCCCGTGGTAATTCCAGGATTAATACTGGTCACGTCAAGAGACAGGATTCCATTCGCAACGGCTTCTGTATTAATATTTAAGCTACTCGTTGTTCTAGTCCAGGCAGGAGATTCGTTTTGAGGCAAATTTTTCCCGTTATAAATATGGGTCATATGGAATGTGTTCGTCAAAGCGACAGTCCCGGGCGTCCCTACATAGGCGAACCTTCTGTCATTGGCCGAAGCGTCGTCATAATCCCGCTCTTGTGGCGATAATCCATCTCCTTCAATAGCTGTACTTCCCAGGAATCCCCATTGCACCTCTTCCTCAAATAGGACCGTGATCTTGGTGGTGCGCGGCCTCTCTGAGAAACTCTTTTCGGTTTTTATCACCTCGGCGATTTGATTTGTTATGTTGGCTTTTGCATCTGTGAGCAAAATCCTATCCGTTATCCTCGTTAATATTGCATCAGATCCTGTTTCAAATTCGACGATAACGGGCGGTTGTGAATATCTATTCACCAATCTATTGGCAATTTCCTGAGCTTGGTTGCCGTTCGCTTCGAGCCACCTCGTCGTTATATTTTTAGAGATCCTGCCATAGTTGGTGATAGACGCGGAATTTGAGGCTTGAAAAAATCCGTCATAAACAAAATCAACATCCTCCCAGTCCCATGAATCGCGTTTCTTATATCTGACTGCAGCATAGTTCACCACGTTCGCGATGTCCCTGTTATAAGAAAATTCCATGTTTTTATTTGAGCTTGAGAATGTTTTCACATTGGATTGGCCGAAAATTGGCGCATTCCAATCAACAGCTAATTTCCCTTCAGGCGTGGAATATACGGATCCCAAAAAATTGGTGGATATTTCTTCAAGCAGTTCGGCCAATTCTTTATCCCAATCAACATATCCTTTCAGATTGAAATATGCTTTGTTGGCGGCCCGTTCAAATGATTCAGGATCTAAATCTGGGTTCCCAGACGTTTTATCAGAAGAAAATTCTGGCGTTCTGGTTTTCCATGATTCGTTGACCCCACTATCATAATTAACGCCTGTCAGAACGGACCATATGATCTTTATCGGGTTAACGGTGTTATATTCCATCATTTGAACCGTTGAAAATGTGAATGCATCATTTATGGCCCAGTTTGTACTGCCAGCCGAAATGGTGAATTTAACCTTGTTCCCTGTCGTGAATTCAGTACCGCTTGTGGCATCTCCTATATCGCCCGACACCGATCCCACCACGTCAAAGATAGCCGCTCCATCCGCGCCGCCTGTCGTGCATGTCAATGTCCAATTTTCGGCAACCGTAGAAAAAGGCTTTATGGCCACATCCGTCACCGTGCCGTTGCCGACGTTTCCTGCTGCCGCAACAGGTATCATCCCGGCTGGTTTTATATTGATGGTTCCATCTATCAACCGCCTTATTTTATCCTGGCAATGAATCGTCACTCTGGAAGAAGCGCTATCAAATAAAAGCTCAGTGACATACATGCTGGCTTGGAGGTTATATTCTTTGGTACCATCCGGCAGTTTGAAACCAGCATAAAATTCCAATTTTTTGTCATGGTAGATTTCGCCATCCAAGCTCGTGCCAGCTTTGAATTCCGTAAAGGTGTCATCATAATTATTGAACGTAAGCATTAAATCGCTTGATTCTATTTCATTGGGCGATTCTTCTTTGGTGTGTTCTATGGTGGCGCCGCTTTCATAATTTGATGTGATATCGATATCGCCTGAATCCAGTTTAAGGATGATTTTTTCAATAGGCCTGACATCCAGCTTGTTATCCACTTGTTTTAGAAATTCAACGATCGTATATTGAGGTGCAGCGAAATAATTTGGGGAAAGACATGAGCTCCTATCCCGTTTCTTGGCAGGCAAACTTTGTGGTTGAATCCAATCGGCATTATTTGTGGGCATGCTTCAAACTTCCTCTATTGTCAAAGTTGTTCTGTAATGATCTTCTCGCCCGGGTGCGAGCATATTGAATTCCGGGGCTTCTGAAAAAACGCATTTCCATGATTTTTCTACGCCTTCTACGCCGTTATCAATCGCCGCTAGAAGATAAAATCCTTGCGTCATGTGATAAAATCTCAGGATTTCATTTCGTTGAGCTTCGGTCATGAATGCTCCGTCATGGATTAAATTTATTGTGGCTTTTACCGTGGTTATTTCAGTCAATAGATCTCCCGCAAGGTTCCTGCGTTTGCTCCTTAGGATCTGATCTTCCAAGATAGAATGTTCTGGATAAGCATCAAAAGAATAGGTGTCTGTGATATCCGATGCATTCACCAACATCCATGTCGTTGGAGTAATAGTAGTTGACCATGATGAATCAAGCCAAAAGGAGTATTTTTCGCTCCAGACACTCCAGGTAGCTCCGCCATCCGTGGATGATCTCCATCGCCAATAATATTTTTTCTGATCCGTCAAAGCAGATCCAGGAGTAAACGTGCTGGTCGCTAATGTATTATCTTGAATCGTGATGGATGAAAAATCGGCGTCTTGAGATATTTGAGCGTGATATTTATTAGCGCCGGAAACATCGGCCCAATTCAAAGTTGGGGTGGTATCGTTGGTCAATGCCGCGGTCGACATCAGATGATACCCGTCCTTCGCTTATGGTTGATCCTATCGATTTGCGGTATCAATTTGGCCCGTATCAATCTATCCCATTTGGCTTCATCGGCCTCGACGAATTGTCCTGAAATCGTGATGTTTAAATTGGTGATCCCCATTCCTCTCCCGCCCAGTGGAATTATGGCTTCAGGACCCGCTTCTCCCATGATCCCCATTTTTCCTGATCTGAGCGTTCTGAAAATAGCAGGTTCTCTTATGATAGCTCCATGAGCAGCGGCGGCCAAAAGAGGCCCATAGTGGCCATGTGTGAGAATATCAACTATCCTTGCAGCCGTGTCGCCCGCTTCAATTCTTTCTATAACCGTGGGCAGCCACTTTGTCGCAAATTCTGGACCAGTGCCTGCTTCTTCAGACATGATGCGAAATAATACATCCGGGTCCCTGTTTTGCAGCCATTCCCTTACCATCCTGGGCATGTTTAGAGGTTTGTTCATCTTGGCCCGGAATATTTCAGCAGCAGCTTGAATTCCTTCTTTCCTCCTTCCAGATTCGCTTCTTCCTCCGAATCCCCTTCTGGTAAATTCACCGAATGTTCCATGTCCGGTAATTGCTTGTCCACCTAATAAGGCGATAGCTGCAATAATGGCAACAGGTAGACCTAGAGCGATCAATCCTGCTCCTGCTCCTTCTGTTCCTGCTGCTGCTCCTGCTCCGCTTATTAATCCTTGTGCAACCGCCATTTGAACCATTGCCGTAATCCATGCAGCAACCATTCTTTTAATTACTTCTTCGATGAAGATCCTTAATATATCCTTGCCTATTTGCTCCATCGCATCTTTAAACTTGCCGCCTTCTAATATCATATCGGCCATGCCGGAAGCAAAAGCATCTCGAAATTTAAATATGGCGTCGATGCCGATAGTGTTCCATGATTTGGTATCTTCAGCCATACGGACGGCAAATTGTTGTGAAAAGTTGGCCGTATTTTCAAATGATTCATTGGCCGCATCCGTTCTTTTAAGATATTCCGATCTGAGGTCTTCAGTAGTGACGATAGTGGCATTGATTATTCTTTGTTGCAGAGCTTCCCAATCAACGGCAGTTTTTTTCGTTTGTTCAGATTGTTCTTTAATCGAACCTGTAACCTCCTTAGCGCCTCCTTCAATAACGTCCCAACTTCTTCCAGTTACCTGGGCCGTTCTCTGCATTTCCAAACGGAATCCCAGTACGCCGGTAGATTTTGATATTAAGGCTTTCATGGTATTGGTGAAATCTCTTGCGAATTCGTTATGATCCTCTGCGAGTTGCTTGAATTCTTTCCCGAGTTGCTGGAGTATTTCTACAGAAAATTCTTTTAAAATAGGAATTGACTCGTTTACTTTTTCAAGTTGTTTAGCCGATATTTCCGCCAACTTTGTCAAAGGTCCGCCGACTAAACCTCCAATAATACCCATCGTGTTTTCCCATACGTTGTTCAATGCCTTCCATTGGCCAAGGGTCGTATTCCTTTCTGCTTCCGCTTGCCCGCCGAACCTTTCTTCAAGTTGTTTTAAGATTGCATTGAATTTTTGATTTTTGGGAATGTTTTCATCGATTATAATGCCATGACGAGAGAGCTCTCCCGTAACGCCGACGAATGCTTTCCCAAGTATTTTCGCCGATTGTGTCAAATCTGTTCCAGTGGCGGCAGCAAAATCAAGGGCCGTTTTCGTGGTTTTTTTGAGAGCATCTCCAGTAAGTCCAAAAGTGACTAATTGGGTTTGCATTGAAAGGATGGAGTTATCCGAAAATGTCGTTATTTTTTGAAGGCTTGAAGCATATTGTTTCAAATCTTCAACCACTGCCAAACTGGTAATCCCCTGATTTTTGAGCGATTGGGTAAGAGCGACAATTGCTTTTTCTTCTTCGCCGAATTCTTTTATAGCTTTGACGGTGAATGCAACCAATCCAGTGACAGCCGCACCTATAAGGATTTTATGGTCTAATAGAAATTTTCTGGTTTTGCTCGCAAAACCCGAAACGTCCTCCGATGCTTTTTTGAGATTCGCGCTAAAATTTTTCGTTTCAGCTATTAAAACGGCTGTTAATGTTCCAATTATCGCCATATCATTTTAATTTTTTGCCGGTTTTTTTTACGACCATGCTTTTTACCGTATCACGAATCTTTGATTTAACTTCTTTAAATGCGACATGATCTCCCATGTGTTTCAATTTTGAGTTTATCATCAATGAGGAATCTTTTTCAGAAGCATATTTCGATCCAGCGAAAGCCTGAATAAGGGCTTTTAGAAGAATATGGGTTGGAGGATTTTCCGTGATATAAGGCATGAGAGCCTTAATTTGAGGATATGTGAGCTCATTGATTTCCGCTATAGTCCAGCCGTATGCGGACATGAGCGCATGGTACATCCCGGGCCATCCTATCCCGTCTTGTTTTTTTCCGACATCGCCGGGATCGCGATGCCGATCTTGGATAAAAAATCCTCCAACTCGTTCAATCTTATGCAATCCTCTACGATCCTCTTGCGCATAGGAAAGGTTATATTTTCATCCACGAATTGTTTGGTTAAGAATTCAAATTGATCGGGCGAAAATATAATTTGAAGCATTTCAAAATATCTTTCATCAGCCAAGTTGATTATATCTGAAAATTTCTTGCCCGCACTCGATGAAGCAAAATCATCAAGCGATTCTTCAAGTCTCTTAAACAGGCGTTTTAACTTGATCGAATTGAGAGGACGCAGCTTCAATTTCCTGCCTGCTATGACATACGTTTCCCCTATTTCAGGATCGAATGGATCCGGTTTGTTTCCATTTTTTTTGATGATAGGTTCTTCAGCCATTATACCTCCCTAATTATTTTGAACAGGCTCAATCCAGGGCCAGCCGTTGTGCTGCCAAGCCCCTGAAATGTAATCCCATAAGTGGTAAATGCCGTTTCATTGAACGGAATCGATAAGCCGCCGGCTATTGTGGCAATGGGGATTTCAATCTGAATGAATTTTCCATTCCCATCTTTGTGAACGAATTTCAAGTCGACCTCTTCAAGATCTTTGTCATCGCCCACCCGCACCCTGAGCGAATTGGTGTCTTTGTAATCATAATACACATTGATCACGGCGCTGTTTAAAGATGCGTTCAGATGCCTGATTTTGGCGATGGCTGCGGTCAAGTTCGTTCCTCTCGTGTACCTGACGCTTTGATCAAGTTTGGTGTATTCTTGACTGGTGATGCTGACGGCACTTTGCGCAAGGTTCGTGGTGGTCGTAATGCTCGCGCCCAATGTCAGTTGTTCGTGGATCCTGATCGTTGTGGTGCCAGTGAGTTGTGATGTTGATATGGTAAGCCCTAATACTGGTATAAGCTGAGCCACCGTAAAATCCGCCACCTCAGCCACCAATGAACATCTTTCAGCAGTTTTAACGCGTTTAGCTATGGTCAACCTATCGCCCGGCTTTTGTTCAGCCACATCATATTCATAAGAAAAAGTTACCGTTCCTTTCAGGTTTCCGACGCGCCTATATTTGCCAGATGCGTCATTTTTTCTTTTGAAGTATAATTCTCCCAAGCCAAGCAGAAGATTTTGTTTTTCTATGGCCATTTTATATTCCTCCTCAAATAGATTATTGCTTCCATGCGCCTTTTGAATGGCGCATAAGTTTCAATTTTTCTTTTACATCAAGATAAATCCCATTGGTGCTGGCCCAAAGTTCATCGATCGTCGTTTTCAAGTTTTTTTGGGGGAGGCGGTTCAGGATGCCGCCTTCCGTGCAATTGATCACATTTATTTTCATTGATTCTCTGAGCGCATACATTGTTTCCATATACATTTTAAACGGCACATAAGTTTGAATGCCGTTTATCTCTATTTTCCCGGATCGTTTCGCCAACAATTCAGCATGATTGTCTTGTATCTTTCCCTTGAATTCGCCGCTATGTTGATCGAATTCAAACCTATCGGCATGGACCTTTCCCCCTGTATATGAAAAATCCTGTCCCACCAAAAATACGGGATCCAATCCCATTCTATCGGCTAAAAGAACACTCGAATTCCCTACGCAGCCGGCATTGATGAGACCCTGAAATTTTGGGAAAAGAACGGGAAGGATCCTATCCATGAATTGCACGCCTGGATGCATCATGATGAACCAAAATTTTTGGCCTTTCCATATATCGCATATTTTCGGATCAGCACAAACGTTGAGGATAAGCGTGTGGCGCTCGTTCCACGGATGATTCAAATATTCCGCCACCAGCTCATAATGGCAATCAATGCTGATCACTATATCCGGTTCTATTTTACGGGCTAGAAGCATTTTATAAGCCCTATCCGCGCATATAATGATCCCTGGGAACCTATGAAGTTCATCGATATTTTTATCTAAACTCGGGCCGGCTCCCACGCATACCGCCGGAACATTCCTTTTGGCTATATTTTCAAATTCGCCTATATGCCTGCCGGATTTTATTTCGTGATAATGTTCTGCTATATTGATGGCATATGTTCCAACCCATTCATCCATTACCTGATCGGCGATAGGATCTCTATCAATTGTTTTTAATGGAAATCCTTTTTCTATTCTAATGCCCGATTTTTCCATCTTGAGAAGCTGTGATTCCAGTATATCAAGGTTTCCATCAGCCTGGGGGAATGCACCATTCGGCATGATCCGGCGAATGGTTATGACGAATTCATCAAAGATGATCCTATCGTCTATATTCAGTTCTACACGGTTCTGGAACCTGACACGACATCCAGAATCTTTCTCGCTCAAATCGATATCGCAGACAGAATCGGCAAAAGGCTTATAAACATCCTTATATTGGCCGGCATGTTTTTCTTTTTGCTGCCTGTCTATCCTGACTGTTTGATCAACCAATGTTGTCATCGCGCACCCATACTCTATATGTCGCAGGCTTGGTGAATACCTTAAAATCATCGTCCCATGTTTCAGGGCCGTCCGCTTCGAACCTTACCTGATGAATCACGGCATTTTCCGTTGGATCAGATACTTTCCATTTCCTGTTGAGTCTAAGTTTGATCCTGGCGTGGATATCGTGCATCTTGGATAAGTATCTTGACCATACGGTGAATTGATAAAGTTGTTCGAGCGTTGTGCCACTTCTATCATGTTGATCCTGGTCTCCAATAGAAGAAACGAGGAAATATGTGATGAAACTATGATCATCATCCTGCCTAAAATCAACGCTTTCTGGAAGATGAGAATGATAAACATTATAAGGCGCCGTGGATGTGTTCCCCAGGAGCGCCGGAATGCCGTCATTGGGATCATCGTCGTCTCTCAAAGATTTATAAAGTTCCTCTTCAACTTCTTTCATCGTATTTTTTAAGCCAGGTTTCTATCCGATCGGCAGATTCCTTAATCCAAGGATGCTTGGTTTCTTCCAAAGCAGGACGCATGAATGGAAATGGCTGTCTACCGGGTGCTCCATATTCGACCGCAGCCGCGTATTCTTGGCCGACATTTATTTCTCCTTCCACAGAAGACCCTTTTTTTCTAGAAGGTGTGGCTTGTATAGAGCTTACTAGATTTCCGGTCCTGATTTTGAACCTTGGCGTTCCATCGGGATTTGTAAATATCATAAAACTGTCCAATGCTTTTTTAGATGATCCAATGCCGGTCCCCACTTGAAAATGTCCTTCTCTAGCATGTTTCTGGACCATCGCCGTCCCAACATCCACGGCATTCTGAAGGATCGGAACAACTTCGCTGCCGATCTTTCCTAATTTCATGAGCAGATTCTTTAATCTGATCTCATCGAATTCTACAGACATTAGGAATGTCCCCTTGCAACCGAACAGAGCGCTTCTGAATGATCATCATGAGAATTGATTTTATTGACCGTGAATTCATCATCTCCAGTAGACCAGCCGCTTTGTCTGATTCTATCGCCTTCAATGATATCTATACCGCTGCCAAAAAATATGACGTGAGTAGAAATCACCTTTTCTCCTAATTCGCCTTGATTCATACCACCCGATATCGGTTGAATATCAGCATTGGCTGTGGTGACGGTGGCCCAGCCGGATGAATCGGTTTCAGTTCCTATATCATCATAAACCGGCGTGTTACGCCGAATCGTCACCAATTCTCCCCATAAGGCGGTATCAAGCAAATCAGCAGTATCATCTGATAAAGACATGACTTATTCTTCGTCGATAAATTTCTTGACTATATCATTAATTTTATGTCTTTGTTCTAACGTCATTCCTTTGAGCATATCATGAAGTTCCATTTCAATTTTAAAAAATTCATTATTTGTATCTTGTACGTCCATCTGCGACATGTTGGAATGAATTTCTTCTTTTGATGGAATAGGTATCGATAAATTCTCGAAGTTTAATTCAATCATTTGATCCTCCTTTAATTTCAATTATTCATCGCCAATTTGCTGATATAAAGGCGCGCCTGTTCGATCCTCAATTTCATATCCGGTATCGCGCCGAATGATTTTGGGGACCTTTTCTAAAAGTCCCTGGTAATGCTCTCGAATCTTGATCAGAAGTTCAAGTCTTTTGCTTCCAGAGACCGATTTATTGCCGATACTATAATCTGTATATTGGACGCCTCCGGTCCCGCTGGTTCCCAGGGTATCGGTGATGGTGGCGATCTCTGAATCTATATCAGCCAATTTGGATATCAGACTGGTTTCATCAAGTTCTGTTGCCATTTGATCCTTCAGGGAAAAATGAATTGATCCCGGCATGAGCAGATATTCTAGACCATGCCGTTCTGAATCCGCCATAATTGTTTTTATGGCCCCACCAACACTCGGGAACCACTCCCACGTTCCATTCTTTAATCAATTGAATTAATTGAGCCATCGGCATATCTCCCTCGTCTATTTGGATACCTTCTCCATCGGTTCCTTTTCCATCGGATATATGAATATGAGCCGTGACCGGTTTAACCTTTTTAACGAATTGAATGATGTCATAATTTACGAATTGACACCAAAGGAAAGCATGGCATAAATCCAAACATAAGCCGCGTCCAGTGGTCAAACAAAAATCGAGTATTTCCACGGGTTCCATCAGGATATTACAATACCATTGCCCGCCATAAAACCACGGTTTAGGGGGCATGTTTTCTATCAAGAAATCCACGCCTGTGTGGTTCAATCCTCTCAAAGTTTTTTTCAAAGCCTGCCTTATATAATGTTTTTCCCATGATTTTGTCGGATCAATCGACCATCCTCCAGGATGAAGAATCGCTTTAGGTTTCCCCTTAAAGTTTTCCCCCCATTTTCTGGTGATCGAAAAACAATTATTATAAAATCGCTCAGCTCTAAGCCTTTTACTTTCATCTAAACTCGATGAATCCATCAATTCAGTTCCATCGTATTCTGGAAAATGAACGATCAAAGGCAGATTATAAGAATCGGTTATATCTTGAACCATATCATCGCTTGATGCATGGATTTCCACCACTTCCGGGTTTAAGGAAATGACTGTTTTTATATCGTAAGGCCTGGCTTTGAGGCCGCATCGCATCATATCGGCATCGCCATTTTTTCAGACATTATAAAATCAGCTTCCATGAAATCAGTCAGCTCAACTTTTTCCCCCATCCATACATTATGTCTTAAATATAATCCAAAAAATTTATCTGCTTCATTTGGAGGAATGCCGTAACCTGGACTGGTCGCGCAAAAACTTTTTTCTTCTATGATGTTCTCGGATTCAATGGAATAAGACCTGGCCCATGTCAAAGATTTACCCAAAATTTCTCTGGCTACTTTTTCTCCTTGATTGACCTTTTTTTCAGATCCCATAGCTTCTTCTACGGCTCTTACATGTCTTACAAGTGTTTCCAAACCATGCGGTTCTATGCTGGCGGAATGATCTGGACCCGGCAGAGTCCTATCCAGCGTAAAATGTCTTTCCAGCAAATTGGCACCCATAGCCACTGCTGCCACAGAAGTGGGAATGCCGCGTTCATGGCCGGAATATCCTATCGGCACATCATACTTTTTCTTCATATTAATCATGAATCCAAGATTGATGTCTTTATTATCCGTTGGATAAGATGAAATGCAATGCATTAGGGCAATGCCCGGTCTCAAATGATTTTTGCTGTCCATCGCGAGATATTCGGGAATAAGATCATCCATCTCTTTTTCAGAATGCATTCCCGTAGAGAGGATCATAGGTTTTCCCGTTTCAATCACACGTTTGATAAGAAATATATCACTGAAACATGCGCTGGGGATTTTGTATGCCCTTACTCCCAGCCTTTCTAAAAAATCCACGCTGGGGATATCCCATGCACTGCATAAATATGCAATTCCTTTTTTATGACATTCATCGAAGATTTTTTTATGGTTGTCTTCGCTGAGTTCGCATTGATATAGAATTGGAATATAGACTCCAAGACTATGTGATTCTTTTGATGAATTTGACAAGGCATCCGTTCTATAAAGCGCTTTTAAATTTCTCTTTTGAAATTTAATGGCATCCACTCCCGCTTTGGCGGCAATATTGATCATTTCAATCGCTTTATCCATCGATCCATTGTGATTGATCCCTGCTTCCGCGATTATGAAACATGGATTGCCGGATCCTATATTCTTATTGAAAAGTTTCATATCAATTTTTTCTTAGATGCATTATAGATCCTAAGACCATTAGACATCTTCCAGAAACCATCCGGGGGCATCTGGGAACCTCCGAGGCCATCCGGGAGCCTCCGGGAGCCTCCGGGGCCTCCAGGGCCATCCGGGTGCCTCAGGGATCATCCGTGGGTCTCATGGACCATAGGAGTCTCTAGAAGCCAGCCATGAGAACATTTTGCCAATATGAACGTTTCTGGAATTTTAAATTCAATTGGATCATAAAAATCTATCTTCTCGAAAAATTGTTTAAGGAATATTGAAAACGTTTCAAGAGAAAATTCATGTTTATGAAATTCGGTCATTGGTTCTTTGTCTTTATGCGGCGTGGTAATCATTAAATCACCCGAAGATTTCAGGCATCGAACGGCATTTCTCATAAACAATTCCTGATCATCGGCATCAAGATGCTCTATGGTTTCAATGCAAACGATAGAATCGAACGAGTCATTTTGAAATTCGAGCTTGGAAATATCCATGATGATATATTGAGCCTTGTCCCATATATCCATTTTAGCAGCTCGGTTAATGGCATAATCTATGGCTTTTTCATCGATATCGACACCGATATATTTCTTGGCGCTATTAAGCAGGATCGCCGCTCCATATCCGGTCCCGCATGCCGCATCAAGGACTTTGCCTCCCTGAACGATTCCAGTCGATGCCCATCGATACCTGTTAAGATGCCTTTCAATCATATCATGTCCATAGAAGTCAGGGCGATCTATGTAAATGCGTTCGTTCGTCAATATTTGCGAATCATTCATTGACGTCATGCACTTGAAATTTATATCTGTCGGAAATCCATGTTCCGCCGGCCAGGACGATTTTTGATTGAATGCTCCATCTGCCGATAACATTCAAATCTCCGCTTGC
>C687J35021_10000145_pt1 | contig 51292 bp, 55 predicted proteins | sample RifCSPhighO2_12_FD_35021 | JGI IMG/M metagenome (IMG submission 35021) | reverse complement strand
ACTGATGGGTTACACCAACCACAACTACCCGGTGATGGAAATCGCGATCAGTTGCGAGCACGGCGGCACGCACACGGGAGGTACGAAGGAGCGCAAGTGCGTCGGCGACATCATCGCGATTCGCCGTCCGGCTCAAGCTGTTGGCCGACTGGAGCAGTCCGGCTACCTGTGGCTGCGAATCGAAGGACTCGAAGAGAACGAGATGGCGCGGCTCACCGATCCGATTGAGGGCCACGACAAGCGACGCTACTGCATCCCGCTTGATAGACTGGCGCAGGTGGTTCCGTCGTTTAACGTCGCACGCGCGCGCGACCTAGCCGACAAGTACCAGCCATTTCTCGGCGTGGACGAAGATCCACCGTTCCGATTCATTTGCTCGGAACGTCCATTCAACGTTCACGGCTTGGTCTGGGACAAGCAGACCGGAGGCTACATCTAATGCCATCCGCACGTCGCGTCGGAACCAACGAATCAATATCGACCTACGGCGCTGGCCAAGACTATGTCCTCCTCGCCACATGGGAAGCCGACACCGACAACGACAATGTTACGGCGCAAATATCGCCGGTGCTGGAGTGCCTTGCGGCACAGTACGACGACTCCATTTCGCTGAGTAGTGCAGTAAACAACGCAACTTATTTCAGGATACTTCGCCCGAAACCGGGCAACTTTCATACCGGCATCCGTGATACGGGGGTTCGTTTTTATTCTACGGCGGATGGAACCACCATTACATTTCTGGACGAATTCGACCAGGTGCAGGACGTCTGTGCGCGAACGACTCAGAATTCTGTAACAAGCCGCGTTGCCGTCAACTTTTCGACGGCTTGTACGGACGCTGCGCTTGTCGGCTGTATTCTCACGAATTCACAGAACGCTGGAACCGGTGCTAATATCGGTATCAACAGCGCCGCAGGTGCGACCAACCGTCATTTTGTGATCGACTGCATCAGCGAGGGCAACGAAAACGACGGAATTAGAATTGCAAGCACCGCTAGCGTCGCTCCGGTCATCTACAATACGACCGTCGCTGGAAATGGCGCGCAGGGTTTTGATTGTGGGGCAAATGCCACCATTGCGCTGGTAAATTGCCTGGGCGCGTCTAACGTTGGCGGTGACTTTAGCGGCTCCATCGACTCCGGCAGCAACAACGCCTCCGAAGACACTACCGCGCTTGGCACCTCTCCGCGCACAAGCCAGACATTCACATTCGTCAACGCAGCCGGATTCGACTACCACCTCGCCGCTGCCGACGCTGGCGCGAAAGGCTTCGGTATCGATTTGAGCGGTGATGTCACCTATGCGTTCGATGATGATATTGACAGACAGTTGTTTGGAAATGCGTGGGACATCGGCTTTGATGCGGTACGTGCAGGTATTACACGAAATACGCGATCCAATCCACTTGGTATTGAGATCGGAATGGGGTGGAGGATGCCTGTTTGAATCTATCGAAGAAGTGCGGAAAGTGCAGACAGTTCAAGGTGTTGACGTGTTTCGCAAAAGATGCACAGAAGAAAGATGGGCTTGCCAATACTTGCAGAACGTGCCAGAAAACCTACTACCAACAAAACCGTGAACGTATTCGAGAAGCACAGAAACTATATCGAATTGCGAACCGGTTATCGGTATATGCGATTTCCGCCCGGTGGCGCGAAGCGAACCGCGAAAGAACAAACGAACTAAACCGGTTGTCTTACCATCGGCGTAAGCATATTCCAGTTCCTCCAAGATCCCGCATTTCGCGGAATATGAAGAGTCGAATGTATTATGCGCTGAAACGTAACAAGCAACGGATGTCGTGGGAATATGTAGTGGGGTATAATGTCACTGAACTAATGGCCCATCTGGAAGCACAGTTTGCCGATGGGATGAACTGGGACAATTACGGTCAATGGGAGATTGACCACATTCGACCGATTGCAACGTTTGAGTTTAGATAAATGAGTGACTCCTCATTTAAAGAATGCTGGTCACTGCAGAATCTACAGCCACTCTGGGCGTCAGACAATCGTAAGAAACAACGGAGGTACTATTGCGTATCCTACACTGGTTAAGGCGCGAATCATCTGGTTTAGCGTGGTCAACGCTAGAGCTTGCCAAATACGAGGAGCGTCAAGGGCATCATGTAGGTGTTCGTCAGCCGTCCGAGAGTATGCCTATCTATGGCCGCGTGAATGGTGACTGTGATGTTCATGCCGTGCACTCTCAGTTGAATATCGACGCCTATGCCGATAGGAAACCGAAGTTAATGTGGATGCACGGTGAACCGCTCTCGTCTGTCGGTAATGGTATTTCGATGAAAGCCATTGTGGATTTGGCACCAAAGATTGATGCCTTCATCTGCATGCGCCGACAAGAGTGGCCTATATGGTCAACTATCAAGAAAACCCACCTTGTGCGTAAGGGTGTAGATTTAGAGCGCTTCCATAAAATACCGGAAGTTGTAGAGAGACTATCCGGTGAGCCAGCAGTTCTATACGCAGAAAACTGGAGAGGCTCGCGCAATCCGCTCTACCTCTGTGTGGCAATGGAGAAGGTGCACAAGAAGTTTCCTAATGCACGACTGCATCTATACAACTGCACAGACAAGAAGATGCACGGTGCCTTTGATGCACTCATTAAAAATAATAAGTGGTGGACATTTATTAGAACACTTCAAGGCGCTCAGGAGGATATCAACATGCTCTACAACAAAGTTGATATGCTTGTGAGTGGTCTGTATCCGCTATATGCCAGAGGTATAGAGGCGTTCGGTGCAGGCAAGGCGTTTATTGGTCCAGGTTACCGCGAATATGATGACTATCCGTGGACTTGTGATATGGACCCGGATTCTATAGCAGATGCAATTATCAACTGCTGGGAGAACTACGATAAAATAGACTACCGCAAGTGGGCTGAAGAAAGGCATAATGTTGAGGATACAGTTCGACAGTCCGTTGAAATCTACCAGAGATACATCTAGATATGCGGAACGTGGCTATCTATGAAAAATACATTTAAATTGCACTGCTCAACTGCTGAGTATGAAGCGTTTGTTAAATGGATTCAGCTTAAAATTGCCGGTGGTGTAGAGATAAACGGCATCAACCTGACGCCAATGTTGCACAGGATTCACGATAATCTGCAGCCACGAAGGATTGCCAAGCCGAGAACCATTTAAAGTACGCATCTAGAACCCGAAACGTTTATTGAAGTGGTTTTAGTTCTGGTCGGGGTGCGTCTACGGCTTTGCAGTGGCTACGGTTTAAAATTGGATGCGACAGCGGCTTCGTTGTCGTGTGTGCACAAGAGAGTAGCAGCGTAGTGGAAGATATTTATAATTGTTGCATGACGCCGTTCGAACTTCGCGGTATTGAAGGTCGCCAGGGCACTGACTACTGCAGAAAAATGATGCACCCGGTGCCAGCTGCTGCTGTCGTAGAAGACCGCATTGATTTTATAGTTTCACATTGCCGAGACAAGAATGTATTAAACATCGGCTGTGCGTCAGGGCATCTACATTCTAGAATCAAGTCTGTAGCTAAATACGTGATTGGCGTGGATAGGGCTCTTAACACTGCGGATATTCAGATTGATGTTGACATGCAACCCCATGTTATTTATGGCGATATTGTTTCTAAAAACTTGCCTTACCCGGATCTTATTGTTGCTGGGGAGATTATAGAACACTTAGCCAATCCAGGTCATTTTCTTCATACCCTGAGGCAGTTGAAAACACCTCTGTTGATCACTGTACCTAATGCGCTTGCTGAAGGCGGGCGCTCATGGCTACGGTACGGATATGAGCAAGTAAATAATGATCATGTTGCGTGGTACAGCTACCATACACTCAAGATACTGGTAGAGAGATATAATTTCAAGATAGACGAGTTCTACTGGTACGGCGGGAAGCCCTTGACGGCAGAAGGTCTGATATTTGTGGTGAGCTAAATGGCGCAGAAAATCTATCAAGGCCGGACGAACAACCACATCAACTGGATGATGGTGGATAGTGCTGACTTCGCTACGCCGGAGAGTGCACTATCTGCCGCAACAAAGATCAAGGTGTACGGTCAGTTGCGTTCGGCAACTGGAACCAATTTTATTACTTCCGGTACAGGGTCATTGACTGCTGCTATAACACATGTTGGAGCATCGGCTCTCGGCATATACCATATCGCTCTTGCCAAGGCTGATATATCGGATGCGTCGGCTGCGTTCTACGATACTTATATTATTAGCCTGTCTGCAACCGGGGCTGCTTACCAGACACTGATCCTTGAAGGCGAACGTGCCGATGGCAGCTATGTCTCCAACGTTCTGAGCTACCTCTCGAACATGGCCAGTAACCTGTCCGGTGTTGTGTCTGATATCCGGTCCGATGTCAGCGATATGCACTCGGACTTGATAGTGATGTCGGGCATACTTAGCGATGTTTATAGTGCTGTTGTAGCTATCCCAGTTAGTGTCTCTGCATCGGACATGAGCGATATAGCATCGCGTGTCTGGTCCGCCAAATATACGGCGCATTCAGCTGCATCCAGTTTCGGTTCACTATTTTCAGATATCTACTCCCGCGTAGTCGTGATCCAGTCTTCGGCTTCCGACGCAGCTTCTCACGCTCAGCAGGCTAATAGCAGAATCTTAGCCATGTCAGACGTGTTGTCCGACTTTTATTCAGATTTTCAGTCTAGAGTGCCAAAACGTGTAGCTACGGACTCACAACTGTCAGATGTTCATAGTGACCTGAGATCTCAAATTGCTGGGATTACGGCTTCAGTCAGTGCGTCAGATATATCCGATATCGCATCTGCAGTGTGGGCCGCGAAATACACAACCCACTCCGCAGCTAGCAGTTTCGGTTCGCTGTTCTCGGATATCTACTCCAGGGTGGTGCTGATCCAATCGGCAGCTTCCGATGCCGCATCTTATGCACAGCAGGCCAACAGCCGTATTCTAATCATGTCGGATGTTCTATCGGATTTCTATTCCGATTTCCAGTCACGTGTCCCAAAACGGGTGGCTACTGATTCACAGTTGTCGGATGTCCACTCCGACCTGCGGTCTCAGATTGGCGGCATAACAGCATCTGTTTCGGCATCGGACATTTCCGATATTGCTTCTGCCGTTTGGGCTGCGAAGTACACAGCAAACTCTGCTGCTAGCAGCTTTGGCTCACTATTCTCAGATATTTACTCTCGTGTTGTCCTGATTCAGTCATCTGCGTCAGATGCCGCTTCCCATGCTCAACAGGCAAATAGCCGAATCTTGGTAATGTCGGACGTTCTATCGGATTTCTACTCAGATTTTCAATCCAGAGTTCCGAAGCGTGTCGCTACCGACTCTCAACTAAGCGATGCAATCTCTGACATCAAGAGTGCTGTTGCTGCAATCACTGCCGCGATCACGGCATCTGACATTTCCGACATCGCCTCGGCAGTCTGGGCACAGAAATACATCGGCGTGGGTGCTCACAACGTTGCATCCTCGTTTGGTTCATCTTTCCGTGTCATGACATCTACCGTATCCGATGTCGATTCCATGCTGACAACTATGTCGGATATCCTGTCCGATTTCTATAGTGATTTTCAGAGTCGTGTTCCAAAGTTGGTAGCCACGAATTCTCAACTGTCGGATGTGCATAGCGACCTCCGATCACAGATTGCTGGGATTCCAGTCAGTGTTAGTGCTTCCGATATTTCAGATATAGCGTCGGCTGTCTGGGGGCAAAAGTACAAAGGTGTCTCGGCCCACAACGTTGCGTCCTCCTTTGGGTCGGCTTTCCACTTGGCAGCATCGAGGATTTCGGATATCACATCCATCCTGGTAGTAATGAGTGGGATACAGTCTGATATCTATTCCGCTTTATCTGACCTGCAGTCAGATTTTCAGTCACGCGTGCCTAAAGCTGTGGCTACACAGTCGCTTTTATCAGATGTTCATTCCGATCTTAGAAGCCAGATTGGTGGAATTACTGTATCGGTCAGTGCCTCTGACATTTCCGACATCGCAAGTGCCGTCTGGTCAGCGAAGTACACTGCACACTCTGCTGCGTCCAGCTTTGGTTCTATGATGTCCGACATATATTCTCGGGCGGCACTGATTCAATCAACTGCATCGGATGCAGCGTCTGCCGCACAACAGGCAAATAGCCGAGTTCTCTTGAACCAGTCCCGCATTTCCGATATCGCATCGTTTCTAGTGGTAATGAGTGGGATTCAATCGGATATCTATTCTGCTCTGTCAGACTTTCAGAGCGACTTCGGTTCACGCGTGCCGAAACTGGTTGCAACCAGTTCGCAATTAAGCGATGTGCATTCGGATTTGAGATCCCAAATCGGCGGTATTACAGTCAGCGTCAGTGCTTCCGATATCTCAGATATTGCTTCCGCTGTGTGGGCTGCGAAGTACACAGCAAACTCGGCGGCCAGCAGTTTTGGTTCCATGTTCTCGGATATCTATTCGCGTGTTGTCTTGATTCAATCATCAGCGTCGGATGCTGCGTCACACGCACAGCAGGTGAACAGCCGGATCTTAGTACTATCGGATGTGTTATCCGATTTCTATTCAGATTTTCAATCACGTGTACCGAAGAGAGTCGCTACAGATTCTCAACTCTCTGACATGCACAGTGATTTACGCTCGCAAATTGGCGGCATCACGGTTAGTGTTTCTGCATCCGACATCAGTGATATCGCGTCCGCAGTCTGGGCAGCTAAATACACCGCTAATTCGGCAGCATCCAGTTTCGGTTCCATGATGTCAGATATCTTCTCTCGGGCCGGGCAGATCAATAGCCGTGTTCTACAAACAAGATCCGATGTATCCGACACCCTATCTAAGGTGATTGTTATGTCGGATGTACTTAGTGATTTCTATAGCGATTTCCAGTCCCGTGTTCCGAAACGGGTAGCAACTGACTCACAGTTATCTGATGTGTATTCTGATTTACGTTCTCAAATCGGCGGTCTCCCCGCTAGTGTGAGTGCATCGGACATCTCGGATATTGCCAGTGCCGTCTGGTCGGCAAAATATACTGCTAATTCAGCTGCATCTTCCTTCGGCTCTTTGATGTCGGATATATACTCCCGAGCTGTGCTTATACAGTCCGCTGCTAGTGATGCGGCATCAGCAGCAACACAGGCCAACAGCAGGGTACTTTTGAATCAATCACGTATTAGTGATGTGTACTCTGCGATTGTCGCGGGTGTTCCGCTGGACGCATCAACCATATCGGATCTTCGCTCGGCCATTGCGGCTGGACCTACTGTAACTGTCACGGCATCGGATATCTCAGATATAGCATCCGCAGTGTGGTCGCAGAAGTACATCGGTGTCGGGGCACATAATGCCGTCTCATCGTTTGGGTCTGCTTTCCGTGTAATGACATCGACTGTATCCGATGTGGATTCCATGTTGACTGCCATGTCCGATATACTGTCAGACTTTTATAGCGATTTTCAGTCACGTGTGCCAAAGCTGGTAGCTACCAACTCTCAGGTCTCGGATTTGATGTCGGATGCAGTCAGTGATCTGAAATCGTTTGTTGGGGCTGGCGTAGCCTTAGACGCATCTACAATGTCAGATATCCGTTCGGCTATTACGGGAGTCACGGCTACTGTATCTGCATCGGATATCAGCGATATTGCGAGTGCAGTGAAGGCAACGCTCTCGTCTGATTTGTCGGATATCTTGTCCGCAGCTGTTCAGATTAATTCTCGCGTACTGGTCAATCAGTCGCAAGTGTCAGATATTCAGTCGCTGCTGACTGCGGGTGTCCCTCTCGATATATCAACAATGTCTGATATCCGGTCCGCAATCACTGCCGGGTCCATTACTGCATCGGATATGTCCGATATAGCATCACGGGTGTGGTCCGCAAAGTACACTGCACACTCCGATGCATCAAGCTTTGGGTCTCTGATGAGCGATATCTTTTCTAGAACCGCTCTTATTCAGTCCTTGGCATCTGATGCTGCGTCTGCCGCACAACAAACAAACAGCAGAGTGCTGTTAAATCAGTCCGCAATCAGCGATGTTTATTCGCTTCTCTCAGACCTGCACTCCGATGTTACCGTGATGTCTGGTATCCTCTCGGACACATACTCGGGTGTAGTGGCTCTAAGTGGTGCGGTTAGTGACGCACATTCCGCTGCTACATTGGCGGCTGGACGCGCCAGTGCCCTGCAGTCCACAGCCAGCGACATCTACTCGCTTTTGTCGGATGTGGGTTCCGATATCACTGTGATGAGCGGCGTTTTGTCTGATGTCTACTCCGTGTTGACAACCACCCGTACGGAACCTGCACAGGGTGCACCGGGAGTATCTGAGACACCATTCACAAAACTTGACTATGTCTATAAGGCGTGGCGCAACAAGCTTACTCAGAATTCATCCAAAACCAAGATATATGCCGATGACGGGACGACTGTTGACCATTCTGCGGTCGTATCTGACGATGGCACGACATTCACGCGCGACGAAATAGGGACAGGAGTCTGATGCAATGGCCGTAGACACAAGAGACAAGAGGGCATCTGCATTGCTGTCCCGTTTACTGCCGTTACCAGATGGCCTAGTACTAAGTGCATTAGATCGCGTGCATGTTGCTGGGCTCTATCGAATGACTGTGGCTGCTCTGTTTGTACTGCCGGATATACTAAAGGCCAGTACTCGGGCGGCAGTAGCGTCCAAAACAACATCCGCTGCCGTTCTTCGTAAGAGTACAAAGCAGGTTGTAGCTTCTAAGCCTACAACGGCGGTAGTCGGGCAGAAGTCCACGCGGCAAGTCGTAAAGGACAAAACTACTGGCAGTCCATGACAGCCTGACTGTATAATCTAACTTATGAGTGTCGCCGGAACAACTTACAATGTAGTCGCTGGGTGGACTGCTGCGATAGATATCGACCTCAAGGACGACGGCGCTACTCCCTCCGGCACGCTCGGCGGGACTGTTGAACTGATCCTGAAAAACTCCGCAGGTACGCAATTGCCGTTTACCGGTGATGTGACCATCCAGGATGCAACCAACTGGCGTGTGCGAGTCAGCCCCGATGCTGGCGATTTCGTTGCCGGTATTTATAGGGGCCGCATCAAAGTCACGGATGCTACGGGCAAGGTCGCATATTTTCCAAATGGCGCGTGGGACGTTTGGATTTGCAACACAGAAGCCTAGCAACTTTGGTAACCTGTGGTAGCATATTTTCACAATGAAAGTACGCTACAAGACTTGGGACACCGCAATCTGCGAATCCGTCATTACAAATAACGAATACGGGCTGCCAAGTTCCATGGCCGGGATGGTTGTCGTGGATATCGGTGCGCATATCGGCGCATTTGCGGCAGCATGTGCGGCGCGCGAAGCCAAGCGAGTCATTTGCTACGAACCGGACCCTGAGAATTTCAACCTGCTAAAAGCTAATATCACCGAACTGGCATCTAATCCAGAGACCATTACTGTTTTTGAACTCTATAACACTGCGGTTACCGGTGAAGCTACCAGCAATTTGAAATTGCGGCATCTACGCAATCATGATTTCGGTAGCGGGGACAACACTGGGCATATTGATATTTTTGGGTTAGATGAAATCAACGGAATCCAAAGTACTGGTATCAACAGCGTATTGCAAGCGGCACATAGTCCGGTTAATTTACTGAAGCTGGACTGTGAAGGGGCAGAATGGAGTATTTTCGAGTCAGGTGATTTTACGAATGTCCACTATGTTGTAGCCGAACTTCACCTGATATCTCCTGGCGAACATCCATTATATGACGTGTTGGCGGATATGAGTTTGTCAGAACTCACGCTGCATGCAGTGAGATCCCTGCAGAAATACGGACTTCATCCGAAGATTCGTGCAATGGGAGACGATTTGGGACTGCTCGTGGCTGAAAGACCTGTTGTGTCAGCCGCAGTCGCAACCAAAAAGGTCTTGTGGATCGGACACGCTGGTATCCAGTCCGGTTACAGCAAAGTCACGAAGAATATCTGTCGTCGTCTATTTGAAATGGGATGGGATGTGCGTGTCTATGGTGTGGGCTACAGTGGCGAACCCCACACGTTACCCTACAGAATATACCCTGCGGACACACACGGTACTCGTCTAAAGGCACTGATTAACGAGATGGAGCCAGATGCTGTTGTTATGCTGGACGACCACTGGAATGTGGCGACACATATGCAGACCATGGCCGCACACAATATGTATCCGCCGTCCGTCGGGTATGTGGCTGTTGATTCTGAGAACGTGCGCAAAGATGTCGTGTCGCAGCTGCGTGCGTTAAAACATGCTGTCTTCCATACCGAGTTCGGTCTAGAGCAATTCAAGAAAGCTGGTTATATCGGTCAAGCGAGTATCGCTGGTCATGGTGTGGATACGAAACTATACGGTACTTACGACAAAGCGGATGCGCGCTCAAAAGTACAACTTGCCGTACCGCGTGCAAAGTTACAAGATGCATTCATCTGGGGCGTGGTTGGGATGAACCAGCCGCGAAAGCGTTTGGACTTGTCACTGGCATACTTCGCGGAATGGTGGAAATGCGCAGGGAAACCGGCAAATGTTTATTTGTATATCCACTGTAATCACGACGGGGTGTGGGACATCACACAACTATCGGATTATCTAGGCATACGCGGTCAAGTACTCACAACCAGCACTGCTCTGCCGGAAAATCAGATGCCTGCGATGTACAGCATCTTCGATGTTATGCTATCTACCGCCGAGTCCGAAAGTTGGGGAATGTGCCAACACGAGGGCGCAGCCTGCGGAATTCCTCAGATTGCGGTCAGGTGTGGCGGTATGCCCTCCTGGGCTGGTGAGGCGATGTACTGGGTGGAACCGTCCCAGTATGCATTTACTCCAAACCGGACAAACACAAAACGGTGGGTTGCGTCGGAGGAGGATTTTGTAGCGGCAATGCACGCAATGTACACGGATGAGAGTTTGCGGAAAGAGTACAGACAACGCGGACTTGAACTAGTCAGGAGACTGCCTTCTTGGGATGATATTGCGCTGCACTTTCATAAAGTGCTTGTAAATGTGGTGCAGCGGACAGAAGATGCGTCTTCTGTTTCTTTAAGTGCATGGCAATGAACGTTATTCACGATATCGAACCTCTCTTAGACGCTGGAAACCTGTTCCGACGCAGCCTTGACGGTATTGATCTCGGGAAGCATCAGCTCGGTTATCTGGGCATGGCAAAGGGGTTGCTCAAGCGTACCGGAGTTCTGCAAGTAAAAGATGTGGATGAGAGCGTTGTTTCCACTATAGAGAAAGCTGGATTTTTTGTGGTAGATGTTTTTAACCTTCGCGGTACATGGTACGCACACGCGATGCCAGAGATTCGTGTTGAGAAAGTAAACATCTACGGGCCGCCTGGTGTGGGTGATGTTATTTGGACACTGAATAAACTGAAGGACATCCGAAATCGTGAGCAGCCATGCCGCATCAATTACACAGTTTGTGCAAACCAGTTTGAAGGGTCGCGTTCCTTCGATTTGTTGAACAATTGCGGTCTTCTTGATTCATGTTCTGCGGAAGAAATGCCATTGCCACGAGGCCCAGTGTGCCCAGATGTAAGCCTTCCGATGTATAGCCTGTTCGCCAATCCGCACGTGGATGCGGGGAAACATCTCGGTGAGTGGTTACCGGAGTATGCCTGCGACTATGATATTCAGTTCGAGATACCGGAAGTGGTTGACGAGCAGGTCTTGGCTCGAATGAAGAAGGTGCAATATGCCACTGTCTATTTCAGTTCCAATGCATGGAATGAAGAATGTACTGCCGGTCAAGCTTGGCTTCCGAAAGACTGGGCTGCGACTTGCATTTACCTTAATAAGATTGGACTGAAGCCGGTCGTACTGGGCCGCGAATGGGACGCCACATACTGTGCGCGAGTGGCTGACGAGATTCTGTTGGCTGGCGAGAAGCCAAGCAATACGTGGATTAACATGATTGGGAAAACGCCTCTACTTACGGCTCTCGGTCTCATGAAACACGCTGTACTGACTGTGGGTAGCGGGTCTAGTGGACTAACTGTTACGGCCGCATACCTGGGATACAATGTGCTGACGTTCTGGCCAAAGCCCGGTGTGCTGCCAGTTGAACCTCACCTGTGTACTCTAATCAAAGATGGGTTCTCTACATGCTGGATGCCGCCAAACGTCATGGCCAGAGGCAGGTATACAGCACTGCATTTTGGTGAATTTACGGTTGACGATGTTCAGTCCAATATTAGGCGCATGGCGGGGTATATAGATGTCCGTGCTTAAAGAATTGGCCATCAAATACTCGTGCGATAAGTACTTTGCGCACAGCTACATTGATAGCGGGTTCTATGATAGGCTGTTCAATGGCAGAGATGTGCAGCGATTGCTGGAAATAGGCATAGGTTACGAAGAGTTGATGTCGCCGCTTGTACCGAATTATGTCCACGGAGCTAGCCTGAAAATGTGGGCAGACTACTTCCCACAAGCGCAAATCTTTGCTTGTGATATACGCCAAGACACACTTATAAATACCGAACGAATTCACAGCAAGGTATGCGACCAGTACGATTACAGTGCCTTGACTCGTATGACAGTGGAATTTGGTGGAAATTTTGATGTCATTATCGATGATGGGTGCCACCACACACTAGCACAGGTTATAAGCTTCATGGTACTGTGGCCGCACTTATCAAACGGTGGCGTGTATATCATCGAGGATGTAGGCTATGCCGATGTCTTGGCAAAGGCCGTAGATGGTACCGCACACATATTCCGCAAAAATGGCCGCTGGGATGATGTAGTGGTGATCAAACAAAAATAATGCCAACACTATCTGTACTGTCCTGCAATGTCTATCCAGGTACTGCGCCGGTGGAGTTCATGCTACGCAATCTGGCGATACAGACATTTCAGGATTTCGAACTTATTTTCGTGGATGCCTTCTATGATGCTAATGCACAGTTCGTATCGAACACGTGCAAGTCTCTTGGATTAGAGCGAGTTGTGCATACCCCGGCGTGCGAGGCTCGGCATGTTGGCAGAATTCTCCATTGGGAGCTTTACAACAATGTGCTGCTTCTGGCAAACAGTCCTTGGGTTATGTACTTTGGTATGCATAGATACATGCATAGTGGTGCGTTGCAAGCTGTTGCCGAGTGTGCAGCAAGAGATATCCCTGTTGTACTTTGGCAGGGACGTGCCGAACGAATGGATGAACTGCCACTGAATATTGAAGAGACTTACGAAATGGACTCACATGTCGAGCAGTGGCATGCACTAGATCATTCCGGGTTTTTCTCCGCACGCCGGGACATGCTTATCAACAGACTTAATGGCTGGAACGAGGCCAGTGTCAACCATCATTGGGTGGACTGCGATCTATCGACACGTGCCAAGTTTCTGTCATTGAATGTCAAGGTAATGCCGAGAGCACTGATACGGCTGGAGCGGTCTGGGCACTATGGCCGTGATGAGGTTTCGGGCGACGGTATTAGCCAGTTGTCTGGTATAGGCAAGAGTGTGTGCAGTCTAGATACGAACCCGAACTGTGTTGTTTATCTCATAAATGCACTGCGCGATAGTCGGCGTCATATAGATGTGCCTGTGCAGAGGCTGACTCATAATGGGTTTGAGTGGGCACGGTGTGCGGAGTGCGGCACACTCGGTATAGAGGACTCGGAAGCATACTCCAGGCACGTTATTACTCGTGCGTTAATTAAGGCCCCCATTAATGTTGCCGGAGTTGGGCGCAATTTAATTACTGTTGACGCGGCGATGCGAAATGCGGATATAGCCGCCAAAATTGAGCTACTTCGTTCCAGCCATACAGACCCACGATTTTTGGTAGAGTGAGTGAGCACAAGATACGAGCAAACTATTGCTGCGGAGTTGGCCATACTCGCGGACCGTATACGGCGCGTGCAGGTATCGTGTGGGTATGATTATAGAAAAGATATCCCGCAAAGCATCAAGGATAGTTACCCGCACATCCACAGTGGCACACACGGTGCACACCACGTTCTCTATGGTGAGAACAAGTACGCCGTAGCTGCGGTATTACTTCCGAGAACAGTCTACGAGGTTGGTATCGGCTGGGGTATCAGTGCCAGGGCATTCATGGCTGCATCTGGTTGCGAGTATTTTGGTGTGGACTCTGCGGAAATGGGTGTCGATATTGCAACCGCACTGTCTGGTACACCTGGACACTGGCTGCAAGCAGATAGTGATGACCTAGACGTATTCGCGCACCCAGCGGGAAAGATTGATTTAATACACATCGATGGCAGCCACGAGATACAGCACAAGGAACGTGATGTAATGAAAGCCATAAACTCTGGTGCAGAGTGGCTACTGGTGGATGACTGTCACAACCAGGCAGTTGTTGCCGGTACATTTTGGGCATTCTACAAACACTGGAATTGGGGTTCCATTCCATATATCTTCATGGAAAATTCTCATTCTGGCGGAATACTGTTCCAGATAGGTGCACGCGGTGTGGTAACAGGACAGCAGGATGTTGATTAACCGTGACTTTCTGTCAACCGGCGTGCAACACGTACCGGGCGTGTTTTCTGCAGATGAGGTTTCCGAGTTACTAGACTACATTGAACCGCACATATCAACGTGGGAGCGCATACAGCCGAATAATGGAACGGCTTATGCAGGTCTGGCGGACCCGTCAGCAGCAGTCATTGCTCGTGCCGCACGTAAAGCTGCCGGGGTTCTGGCTGCACACCATTTCACGGATGTAAGATGTGCACTCGGTGTTATTGTCCCGAAGTGGTATAACGAAGGTCGTCGTCCATACCACGTTGACTGGTGGAATTGGGACAATTTCACAGATACGTGCCGTGAGACACCTCCACAAGTCGGCGTACTGTGCTATCTGCATGCAACAACAGCACATCATACAGGAGCGCTGCTGTATGTGCCGGGTTCGCACCGGCGCGAGGTAATTGGGCATTACGAGTACTGGGAAACGCCTAAGCAGCACCCGAACGAAGAAGCACTTCCAGTAAATGCTGGAGATGCAATACTGCTGGATGCCAGAGTTTTACATGCGGTTGATTCCAATTTAAATCTGCCGTGCCGTGTTGCTCTGACATTCTGGTTTTTGCCGGATTATACAACCCTGAGTGGTAGGTCTAAAGCCACAGTTCAAGGTTCGGTCCCGGCACAATACTGGCAATATCTTACAGATATGGTACCTGAATATTCGGGTACGGACGTGCCACAAGTACACACCAAAAAGCCCCAATTCCCAATAACATACGAGCGTATTGAAGCACTGACGCACGGCTTGACAGACGCAGAAATTCTTTGCCAGGTACGCCAGCCAGAAGATGCTTGGATTGATACAGATAGCACCTACACATGGTACCGTGCTGTGGGTGCGGCCAAAGTTCCTGCATTTATTCTTGAACTTGGTGTGCGGTACGGGTATTCTGGTGTGGCGTTGCTGTGTGGAGCGGCGTGGTCCGGCAGAAACGAGACTCGATATATCGGCATAGACGGTGAAATTGACGGTATTGCATCCAATCGAATTGCCTTGAACAATCTTAGACCCGTCTCAGACGATGCCAGAGTATGGTCTATGAATACTCGAAAGACGGCAGCAGTATGTGAAGCGTTGTCTGGATATGGTAATCCAGATCTTATTCACATTGATGGAGACCACTCACCTGATGGAATTCTTTCTGAGATCGCCATAGCCAAGATGTATATCAGTCCGGCTGGTATTATCTTGATTGATGATACCGATACGCCTCACGTAGGTACTGCGGCCAGAGACTTGTGTGATTTTTATGGAATTCCGCCGCTAATGCTGCCGACAAAGCATCAGTTGATGCTTATTGATATGCGTAAAAGGACAGTTTTCCAATGACACATGATATTGATTCTGCAGGATGGGACAGCGTTCTGCCGGGGTGGGTTATATGGTGCGTTTGCGGGTTCTGTACTGCTCCATCCAAGTTGATGGAATCTGCTGGGGCATCCTATGATGACCATCTACGTAACGTAGGTATACTGAAGGAGGGCTAGTTTTAAATGATTTTGCCTGGTAGTAGAGTTCGGCTCAGTAAACTTGCACTTGATTGGCAGACCAGTAATCCAGCACTTTTTCGTGGGTTGACATCTAAAAGTATTCTAGTGGTGAGCAAAGTAGAAGGTAACCAGGTATATCTGGATAATGCGGAATGTGAAGTTCTTCATACGGACTGGCTGGTTGTGTGCACGGATGAGTGATGGTACACGGGCTGTAGTGACAGACGAGTATGCTGAAGATGTGATACCAACTGCTGTCTTATTAGACGCTTACACAAAGATGCTACTGGTAAGACATACGGAGAATGCCATAGCAGAAGATTTCCGAACCAACAAAATATTTTCATTCTATCACTCGTCGGCGGGGCAAGAAGCAGCAGCGGTCGGCGTATGTTTGGCTACAGAAAAGGGTGATAGGGTTTTTGGCAATCATCGGTCTCACGGGCATTACTTGGCGTGCGGCGGAAACTTGTACAGAATGATATGTGAGATTTACGGCAAAACCGATGGATGCTGCAAAGGTAAAGGCGGTTCAATGCACATGCTGGATAGAGATGCTGGGTTTATGGGCAGCACACCAATCCTCGGTAGTATTGTTCCGATTGCCACTGGGTCCGCATTCCAACAAAAAGTATCAAAGCACCGGAACATTACCGTGGTATTCCTAGGTGACGGGGCCTCGGAAGAGGGTGCGGTCTACGAAAGTATCAATCTCGCAGCAACCATGCAGTTGCCTGTTATCTATGCAATTGAAGACAATCTCTACGCCGTGAACACTCCAAGGCATACGCGCAGGTCTGTAGGATTTTCGTTGTCCAAAGTGGTAACCGGTCTCGGTGCGGATTTCTTGGAAGCGAACGGCAACGATTTTAGTAGTGTTTACACTGCAGCCCAGCATGCCAGGACACAAGCAGCAGCCAATCGGCCAGTAGTATTGCATTTGTCTTGCTTCAGGCACATGGCGCATTCTGGACCAATCAAAGATGAAAGTGTTCGCAGTATTGACACAGAAGATGTACGGCAGCAACACGATCCCATAACAACTACCATGTGCCAACTAAAGAGCAGAGGGGTGTCTGGCGACACCCTGAACCATATATTAGACAAGATTACTGTGCAGATAGCGGAAGTTTTTACTAGGGCAAAAGACACAGCATCCCCGTATGTCTGAAATTATTACCTTTGCACAAGCAATACACCAGGCAACGGAAGACGCAATGAACATGTTCGATACCGTGCATGTTCTCGGTCTCGGTGCTACCTACCCAAACGGACTTGACGGTACCATGGGCAGTCTGGCAAAGCAGTTCCCAGACAGGGTACACGATACCCCGTGCAGTGAAAACGCAGTAACTGGAATGGCTGTAGGCATGGCCATCTCTGGACTTCGGCCGATTGTTCATCATGGCAGGGTAGAGTTCGCATTACATGCAATGGACCAGATAATCACACAGGCGGCGAAATGGGATTACATGTTCGGTGGTGGATACCCATGTCCGTTGACACTGCGAATTGCCACTGGCAGGCAGTGGGGGAACGGCCCGCAACATACACTGACGGCCAAAGGGCTGTTTGCTGTCCCAGGACTTCGGGTCGTGTCACCGGCCACACCAGAAACCGCACGAGGCCTACTATTGTCCGCTGTGATAGAACCGAATCCTGTTGTTTTTCTCGAATCTAGATGGCTTTATAAGTTGCGTGGCACTGCGGATGCCAAAACTGTCTCTTTAGATAAATGCCGTGTAATGCACTACGGCGGGGATATCACCATTGTTGCGGTGGGGGATATGGTACTAGAAGCATTAAAAGCGGCACATATTCTTGAAGAGTGTTCCATATTCGCAGAAATCATAGATTTGGTGTCGGTGTATCCGCTGGACACTCAAACAATTCAAGAATCTGCGGCTAAAACAGGGTATCTTCTTGTGGTGGATGCATCTACACCAGGCTACAGTACCGCTAGAGATATTGCCGGTGCACTGGATCTGTACGAGATAAAAACTGCGGCACTCACGTGCCCAGACACTGCATGCCCGACAGCACCGGCACTGGCTTCTGGGTATTACCCGACAAGATTTAGTATTGTATCCGAAGTTTTCAAGATGTTACACTTGCCATGTCCAGACTTTCCGGGATTATCTTTTGTAGAATTGCATTTGCCGCCGTCAGATAATGTGATACAGTTTTCTGGCAATTTAACAAAATGAATGAATCTGTATTCGTAACTATCGAAGAGGCTGCCAAGACTGCTGGCATGTCCATACGGCAATTTCGGCGCATTGCGCCACTTGTCGGACTGAGCCCTATCCGGTTTAGCCGGAAGGCATATACGTCACACCGGTTCGTGCGTACACAAGTGCTTGAAAAGAAAACACAAATGCAATCATTAACAGGACAATCCCGCAAACCATACACATACTCTCGCCCGAGATTGCCGGGTGCGTAATTCAAGAGAGCGGTTGTCAACACTTATAACGGGCGCAAGTGGCAGCATTGGCCACGAGATAGCTAAGAAATTCTCAGCTATGGGCCATGTCATCATAACGGGACGTGATGCAACCAAACTGGAGTGGACGCGTACGGCGTGTGAAGACCCTGCAGATATCTCCGTTGTCATTGGGGATTTATTCAATGTACGAAAGAAACTAGTCGCACTTGCAGACCTGTATAATATACATACTCTTATACTTAGCTCTGGGCAGTACGAGGGCAGCGACCCGATGGATTTGGTGACTACAAACTTAGTGGCCCCAATTTATTTGGTCAAAGAAATACTCCCCCTGTTTCTGTGGAGACGAAGCGGGTCTATTATTCACATCAATTCATTGGCTGGACGGAACGCATCACCCGGGGAAGCCTTGTATTCTGCGAGTAAACACGGCATGGCTGGCTTTCTGAAGGCAATACGGCTTGAGAGTCGTAAAGACGGCATACGCGTCCTAGACGTCTTCCTGGGCGCTACCAAGAGCCACATGACAACGTCTCGCCAAGACAACCAATTCTTGATGGAACCGTCTGATGTGGCTGATGCTATTTTCGCCGCGGTATCCAACTACCAGTCTCTTTATCTCGAAGAGCTTACGATAGGTCGAAGAAATTTCCCTAAATAAACTAGAAAATCAAACCGGAACGGTAGGTTTTGCCATCGAAAGTCAGGACTTTCTTCCGGTTTGCTAACATGGCCATGTTATAACTGACATGCACCCACCCACTGTTGGGCTCCCCGGGCGTATACATCTCCAATATCAGCTGGTCCCATACTAAATTCTCACTAATCCACTTTGCAAGAGCTGCATTGCTGGCGGTAAGAACTTCAATATCGGCAGCCTGACCCGTTGTATGCTGGCTTTTACTGTACCACGTGGATGGCTTGTTCTTTAATACACGCTCAACGGCCTGCGACCTGTAGACACTATTCGGCGTATATGCGCCAAAATGGTTGCGTATAGGCTGCAGGACATTGCGTGTCAGCTCAATAGCTGCGCGTAGACGCGTATCGGCAGTAAGCCTGTTGTCAATACCGCGACGTAAGGCGATGTCGGACTTTATAAGTTCGTATACCTGAAAATTACGAGAGATTCTGTCGTTGGTGTATGTGTTCGAACACCGGAATGAGTCCGTACTATCGGACTGCCTGTCTCTACCGGCAACATTGCTGAGGCCATTCACTATTTCTTACCGTTCGTGAGTCCGAGCCTAGATTCAATTCTAGCAAGACGAGTCTGTACGACTGGGGCACCCTCAGCACGCAGAATATAAAGTTCCTGCTCTACGGCAGATAACTGCGCCATGATACTGAACTGCCGGTTCTGGATATCCTGCATCTGTGTGCTAGAAGCGACTAAGGCTGTATCAAATCTAGTTAGAGTCGTATCCACAGGCTTAATTGCCACACCGTATAGTAATATTATAAGCCCGGCTGCCGACAGCAGTGATGGCCAGTTTATTCGGTTGACCTGTGATATATTTAGGGTCAACTGTTCCACGGCAATACGAATGGCTTCGGTCTTGTCTGCAAGCAACGCCACGGCGACTTCCAGTTTTGCTATTCTCTCGATTGTATCACTACTCATTTCCATTGTATACTCACACAACTACGGGTGAATGTGGTTACTGCAGTGGGCGTTCGACAAACAGAATGATTCCAGTTTGCGTTATTTGGCATACCCGTTTCTTGCAGTCCAGTTCTTTATCGGCGGCGTCTCGTGCGGTGGCCGAATTCCCGGCAAAGATGAGAAACTGCGTTTCCGTATGCTGACCTATAGTATAGGGGAGTGTCGCCTTGATAATCGTCATTTCGGGGTTGGAGTACTTGACGTGGCGTGGAACGCAACCTGACATGCACCCTGTGATGAGAATCATCAAAAGCCAGTGGTACATTGTGGTTCTACCTCGTTACATGTAGAGTACCACGAAAGTCTGGCGTGAGCCAGTCATTTTTATTCAAATGATAATCCGACCTGCCAGTCGTCGTAGGATGCGTTTGAGCAAAGCAAGTATGGAACCGCACGCACCGGATAGCTGCTGCTGATTTCCAGCCAGCCCTCGGAATTCCGGCCCGCTGGGTAGCCCCAAGTCTGTAACAGACCATACAAATCATGGACTACAGTTGATCTAGGATTTACAGATAAACTGAATGTGTAGGTATCCCCAGCGCCCTGGTAAGGTACACCCACACGAAACCGGACCAAGAAGGATGCCGATATTGTATCGAAATTCGTGATCACAAGTCCGCTGCGGTACGAGGAATCCTCAAAAACTGTTCCATTGAGCCATGGATGCGTCGTCGATGACCGCTGGTAAGACAGCGGGCCGTGATTGTAGTCTTGAAAAAATGGGATTGCGTAGCTGCATCGCCATATTGTTTTAAGCGGCACTTCCTCGCGTATCACCGGAATATGCGCGCCGCCCTTGTTCCAATGGTCTGGGAAAAACTTTCCGCCACACAGCATCGCACGTACGGAACAATCGATTGGGTTTCCGTTTACTGGACTTGGCATGAACTCCACAGTCGCGTGTCCTAGAAAATCCATGGGCGGGTCGGGAAATATATTGTAGGGTATCAGCGTCGTCGCCATACTGGTCTGTGGCTGCAATATGTAGTCGCGGTATGGCAATCCATCGCCCCACACGCGCGGAGCGCCTGTGAGCCCACTAAACACGAATCTAGCCGTAACCGGGGAACTGTAGGGGTTTAAGACGGCAAGCAGGGTATCGTATTGTGGCCGCGAGTTACCGTCTACTGGGCTGCCGTTGCCGTCGAACCCGGTCGCAAGAGTACCATCTGGATTTTTTGCAGGGACGTGTAACGCATACGGTATAAATACTTTCATCGTTAATCCATAGTAAGTGTAGATGCCGTTGACAGTCTCGGCGTCACACCTGACGAAACTGGAATACTCGGGGATATCGCACCGCTCAAAAGTATCTTTCCAGCACCGGTTAATGCTGTGCCGACCGCAGCATACGTCACAGTAATACTGCCACCAGTGGCTGCTGGAAAGTCTACATTTGCAGTCGGACTGACACTATTGTCTGTGACCGTCCACCCGGACGCAGACCTGGCCACTGCGACACGTGCATAGCTTGTGTAGGTTGTTTCCGATGTCGTTTGACTACCGGCATCACCAGGATCGGCAGTATGCAGTGATACGTACAGGTTCGTTAATGGACTAGATGCCGCGTTATCTGCAAGATTGGCGATAGCGGTTGCAGTGAATACCAGCTTGAGAAGGTCATTCTCAAATGTATTCCCGATGCTCCCGCCGCTGATGGGTTGCAACCATAGTGCACACCGAAGTATAAAACGATTGCACTTTTTAAGGCCATCGAATAGCCACCATTGACGCCAGCGTAATGGAATATACTTTCGGAACAGGAGCCATGTGCAGGTACGCAATAGGATTCTGCGTAGACGGCCATTCCTCCTGTTGTTGCGACTGTGGGCAAGCCATACTGCTTCGCGGATCACAAGTTCTAAACCTGCGGCGGCGGTTTTACGCTGCCTCGGAATGTATCTCCAAGAACGTAGACGCTAACGAGATAAAAAATAACTTCCGATAGGTTTGCGGCTATATTCTCGGGAAACCCAAGATTCACGGCGAGTGCAGTGACTACTCCAATCAGTACCATTTTGAACCGGTTGGATTCCAGTGCTTTCTTTGACATTGACGTCACAGCAGGTATCTCGCTGCGCAAATCCTCTAAAGCCATCAGCACATCTTCTACAGTCTTTTCATCCAGCTTGCGCTTGACTTTGACGGTAGTGACGGAGTCTGCGATAGCATCAATCTGCGACAAGATGGGCACATTCGCTTTCGCGCCAATATCGGATACCGCCAGAGCGCCTTTACCAATGTTTTTGAAAACGGACAGTATATTCATAAGATCCTATTATACGCCCGGCTTATGTAATACCGAGCTTGCGTGCAATACCGAGCAGCAGAACGTCTCTATCAGACTGTTTCCACAAGGACACATCAAGTGCAGCCACAGCCATTGCCGCAGCGTCTTTCGGGTCAATTACAGGGACTATAGCAGCAAATGTGTCTGTCACCGAATCGTACGATTTGCCGACCCACGGACCATCAACCCGGTCTGTCACATCCAGCATGTCGCCTGGGAGTTCACCAGTAGCACCGGGTATGCCAGCGGATATGGTCTCTGATATTACCACGTTGTCTTTTATTTTTATGTAGTGTCTCACTAGTAGTATTCTACCACTTGAAAGCCGTAGATTGTCTGATTCGTTGTGTCCGACCTATTGGCGGTAACAGTTGTTGCGTTTGTCAAGGTGACATAGCCTCCGTTGCCAGATCCTGTCGGATTGCTTACGCCAAGAAAATGGATAATTGACTTCGTTGTATCGACAGATGTAATCGTGGCTGTATTCGATGAATTGCCCGCAGTAATGGTTATGGTTCCCAATTGAATACTTCTGATTGTCCCAGATGGCGGTCTATTCGTCTGCATTATGAATCTGCTTTTAGCGTAACGGAACCGCGATAATTGACAGATGAGCCTGAGTCAATACTAGCCTGAATAAAAGTTCCGGCTTCCAGACACTCAAAAGTATATTTCTGCGTCTCGCCCGCGAGCATTGCAGTTGCGGTGCTTTGTGCCACAACACGCTTTGTATTGCCGGAAGCACCCCCACTTTCAATAATACGTATTTCCAGTTGCCGTGCGACTGTATCGAAATTGCAGAATGTTAGTGATAGAAATATTGCAGTCTTCGCTGCAGGAATTGTATAGATAGTCGTGGTGGCTGTAGTGCTTAATGCAGCGCCGTCAATTTCTGCGTGTGTAATGTCGCCCTGTGCCATTGTTAGATACCCTGAGAGTAATTAATCCAGAATAGTGTCTCGGATGTTGTCCTCAAATAGTCGTCTCTATCCACTATGGCATCCATAAGAGTCTCATCAACTGGGCTGCCTGCATCAATCTGTCCTGTCGAAATCGCTGTATAAGGCGGTAATGCCATTTCTTAATATACCTCTGTGCTTCTCAATATACCCCTATGCTGTCCCGATAACGGCCGCAACAGACCCGTCTGGATTTAATCCGACGGCATCAGACACATATATATACGTTTTATGGTCTGCAGCCGTACCACTAGTATAACTCACGGTCCCTGCTGGTGCGATGACAGCGATAAAAGCGCTCCAGCCGGTCGCTAGAAGCTCGAACCGCACTCGTCCGTCAATCCACTCCACGTCACGGTTGACAATTTCCATCAGTTCGTCGGTCACGCCACGTGTGCCATTCGCACGGTTTGGTACCTTGTCGGAGGTTATTTCTATAATATCCGACGGCTCCATCAAATTCTTCTGCAGGTGGGTATCAACCTGCACAATAGGTGCGGTATTCGCATACCGGCGCAGTATTGCACGCCCACGCTGTGCCATATAGTCATCTGTGTTTGTAAGATCTGTTCGAAAACCTCTTGATTCAATGACAAGAGGCCATGTCCCGTAAATGGCCTGTGATGATACATCTTCAACAGTCTGCGATTCGTCGAATTTCTGGGTTATCGCATTCCAGTCGTGCAGGAAAATAACTTTGTTTATGATAGACGACCCATTGGCACGCCACTTCGGTGTGCCGATAATGGCATCATTGTCTATGGACCCAGCAACATCGGTCGGAATTGGCTGGCGAAAGGCTTTGATACCGATACCATCGGCAGTCGTAATAGGGTATGCTGCCATCGGAATAAATATTTCCCGCTCTAGCCACTGCTTTCCGTTCTCACGTTCAGTGATGCGGAACTCCATTTGAAGGTCACTGCCGGTTGTGACTTTTGCAGAATCCCATCTTACCGTATCGACCAGTGTCGAACTGATACCCATACCGGACTTGCTGGTACCTGTGATGACGTCTTGAGCAATATCGAAGGGGTGTGCCGGACCCAACACAATAACTTCAATAACTTGTGCATCTGTACTGTGAGCTGCCGCTGTCGTGCCCTTTTCCCCGCGCACAAGTCCACTCAGTGTGCCTGTCAGATTGGTGGTATAAGATACGATTTCATCATCAATACGAGCGTACCCGGATGCGCCGAAATATGTTGTATCGTTGATATCCATTGACGAAGCGCCGCTTGTCATCGGTCCAGTTAGAAAACTCGTTGCCACATCAAACACACTGCGGTTACCGAGAACGGCGACATCGCGTGAAACTACCGAGAACCCAGTGGCATCATCAAGCATGCCGAAATCATCCACGACCATGGCTGGGAGTTCTGCAAAATCATGTTCCGGTAACCCGGCAAATCCGGCTTTGTGTGTCGCAACACGCCCGAGAATACCGTCCGATATCACACGTGTCAGTCTGTAGTCTTTATCGACAATCGTATCCGTGATGGTACCGATAGAACTGCGCCCCTCTTCCGGTATAACGCGGCTACTAGAGCCGGAAGGTGTTCGCATGTACGGAAGTGTCCACTGTGCTTGACTTGCTAAGTAATGTCCACGGACACGCGCACGCGGCAATGCAAATGAGTACAGCGAGAATTCGTCCAGCGAACCGTCAAAATAGCCTGCACCGGCAACAGTACGGCCAATATTCAAATCGGACGCTGTTGCCACAATGGTTTGATTCGATACCGTACCAGTCGTGTCCAAGCCGTTGATGTACAGCGCCACAGTAGCTATTGCTTTCGTGACAGCGACGTGATACCAGATACCCGTAGTGTCCAGCAAATCCAGGGATGTAACAATGACACCTGTCCCAGTCTTTGTAAATATAATCTCATCACTTGAGTTGACACCCAATTGATAGCCGCCTGTCCCCTTGTCAATAAATGTCTCCGCCGTACCCGTTCGAGTGCGCTTGACCCATATTTCGAGCGAGAATGTATCGCCAGGGTCTAACAAAGTATCATCTGCTACAGTCACACGGCCATTTCCGGCTGCCGTCAGCGTGACAGCAGTGTCCGGGTCTCCGATTAAAGCACCTGCTGCGGCCAGTGCATAGCTTCCAGCATAGATACCATCCAGTCCATTCGCTGTGGTATCGTCCGCTGCTGTACCCGATGACTCGCCGAAACGCAAGTAGATGCTAGGTGCGTCTCGCAAGACCTCTATTTGAGTATCATTAACTTTGTGTGTTGAGAACTTACCACTGAACGGAGTCCACCCTGCGGTATAGTGTGTCAGAATCCTGTCTGGTGAGACTGCATAGTTATAGAATGCAATCTCATCCAAGGAGCCGTTCCAGTAGTTGCCAGCACCGTTCCGGCCTATTAACAGTGTGCGCGCGTTTGTGGTGAACACACCTGCAATGCCTGTGCTGGTTCCGGCCTGAGCACCATTTACGTAGAATATGGTTTTCGGGCTGGCATTGTTGTCGAACGTTACAGCAAAATGCACCCACCGTGCCGCAGTGATAACAGACGCATCCGAGGTTGCACTGTCCGTACTCTTGCGGTAGAGCTTCAGCGCACCTGTTGTGGTAACAGACAGTCCCCACGTATCCGCAGTTGCACCACCTACATCATCTTTGTCGCAGACATACCTCTCGGCGGCAAGAGAGTCTTTGTACAGGTAGCCCTCTATCGTGAATTGTGTTGTGAAGTCTAGTACTGCATTGTCTGGAACAGTGATATAGTTTGACGTTCCATTGAAATCAACACCAGGGTCTGCATCCCCTACTAATGCACCTGCAATGCTGGTTGCCAATGCATCACTGAGCCTGTAGTAGGCCACTGGCTTATCCAGCATGACAGATGCGAAGTATCCGTTGACCTCGCCGACGCCCTCGAACTCGGTCATATAGACGGGCGTGCGGAAAAGTCTATCGTGCTCTGTCTGGTAATTGGTGGATGGTGTTAGCATTTCTAGACAAAAGTCCCTACCAGTCTATTCCCGCTGAAATCTTGGACACGGTCTGTGGTCACTGCCACTACAGGCGTTCCAACCCACTGCGTTGTAGCTGCAGCCGACGATGTCCAGATACCTGTAACAATTGCTGCAGATGACGTATTTAGCCCGTCCGTCACTACTAAGCTCGGTGTGAATAAAAACCCCTCAGTAATTAACGGGCCAACAGACATACTATGTTGCCCTGGTCACTGCCGTTGGTGTCGTGGCATCATTTATGGTAAACGTCATTGCTGTCGTCGAACCGTCCAGTTTCTTACATGTAATCGTAGTACTGGAAATGTTCTTCTCGGCCAAGAATGACCATATCATGAACATTGCCTGCTGCATTGTAGGTACTGCACCATCTGCTGCATAGCTTTCACTCCCGAGAGGAAAGCTGGTTGCACTCATGGTGTTGCAATCGATTTCAGCTTCTATCTGGAATGTATGTACTTCGGTATCGGCTATCCCACTGACGGTTGCTGTAATGTAGATCGAGTAACATTTCCCCTTTTCGTACCCATTGGCAGCAGATAGCGTTAATTGCTCTGAATAGAACCCCTCTGTATTTGCACTGTCCAGAAGTGCCATACTTCCAGTACCTATTGCAGTTGCAGTTTCATCCTCATAAACGCGGTAAGTTGGAACAGCATCTGCGTCCACCGCACCACTACTATCCCTGGTGGTCAGAACGAACGTAAGGAGATCATCAATTTTCCAGCTACCTAAGTATGGCATTCATTCCCCTATCTCGGTGTGCGCGCTGGAATAGTGATAGTGTCACCGTTTGCGATAGTAAAGGTTGGGGTTCTACATAGTGTAACAGTCTTTGTTGCAGCCACATAATCACACACAGCAACTTGTGCTTTCTGTGCCGCTGTACTGCTGTCCGTTATTACTGCAATCAGCCCATTTATTACATCATTCTCTGTAGGGCCTACAGTCAAGTTGAATACAGTCTGAGAACTAAGTCCTGTTATTGCGGTAGGGGCGACCATGACAGCACTTAGGCCTACTATGTCACCGGACGTGGCATCTGCTGCTACAACACGGAAGTGTCCCTTGTTCGCTACCTGGGTCACACTACCTACCGTTGCACGGCATTTGACGTTGTACCACTTTCCTACTTCAAACCCGTTCGCCGCTGAAACCGTGAAGCTGTATCGATATTCTCCAGTATGTGCTGTTCTCAATGTCATATTCTGATCATTGAGAATGGCCGTATCCGTATCTTCTTCGTACACATCGCAGATTGGCGTGGATACCGCATTAACTTGTGCGCCACTCGAATCAAACGTATTGGCGTCCTCAATGTGATAGACCTCATCGATAGGAACGTTCTGCCCGAACAGAGTACCGGCCACAAGTAACCAAGCAAATAACAGTATGTTTTTCATCGAATCACCGTGGGAGCAAAGATATCTGGTACACCCGAACCACCACCGGCCCCTCCAACCCAACGAACGACGGCTCCATCGTATTGCGATCCACCTGCCGCATCCGCCAATGCCTTGCCCGACCCGTCATACTCGATATTGCCTTGCGCGGAGTTTTGCTGAGACCAGCCGTCAGTGGAAGCAAAGTCGGCGGCTGAATGAGTGAAGCTGTCAGATTCTACTGGTGTTCTGGCGCCCACAGAATCCAATGTGCCCGCCTCCCATGATAATGCAATCGACCCGGTACTTACCTTCGCTCCGACAATTCCGTAAGTACCGCCATCGGCAATAGCTGTATCTGTAACAGCCGCTACGATGGTACCATCGACTCGACACGAAATAGAATCATCCCTTGCTTCAATAGCTAATTCGTCATTAAACCCGACTGGGGTTTGTAAACTGGTAAACGATGTGTAAGTCCCGGCGACATACTTGAAAAACGAAACCCACGTGTTACCAAAAAATAACTCCGCCGTGCATGCGTAGAAGCTACGGCTGGCCCCACTTGAAGCATTATTTCTTACTGATACGCCGATATAACCATCGGTCAATGAATCAATTACGATGAAGGAATATGTGCCTGTTCCAGTCTCTGCTCCCTCTAACTCGTAAGCGCCTATCGATGGCGGATTGGGCCGCGTGACCCCATCATGATCTGTAGTGATTCCAGCAACAGCTACACCAGCGCCAACCATTGCGCTAGTTGGAATCAAATGAAAGTTGGCGGCACCCGCATTCACAAACCCGGGACTGGCGGCCGTCGCACATCCAGAATCGCATCGATTGTTACTGTCTGTGACGGTACCATCAAACGTCGGGTCGTCGGTAGTGTTCCCGTCCATAATATTATTGCGAACAGTGGCAGATGAATCGGAAAAGACGTAAATGCTGACTTCGCTATTTCCATAGACGGTGTTGTTGTATACACCACAACTGGTACAGCTATACCGGATTCTTATTCCTTGTCCTGTCTGGGCTCGGGCAATGTTGTTATACACAAGATGATTGCTTCCGCTGGATGCAAGAATCGCTGCACCGCCCGCACCGACACCATTATTATAGACATGGTTGTTACGAATAGTGTTGTTATCTGAGGTGAAACCTTCGGCGGCCTCGTAAACATGGATACCATACCAGCCATTATCATGGACAGTATTGCCGTCAATGATCGTATTATCGGCTGGAACGTAAATGCCATGGCCGAAGGAGCCTGTAGTACAACAGCCATGGACTTCATTATTCAGAATTTGATGGTCGGTGCCGTGCATGAAAATGCCGCCTGGTGCTGTCGATCCGAAGCGGGTAATTCCATTTTTCACAATGATGTTGCTGGAAGCGCGGTCATGGACGTCGTAACCGGAATTGCCAGAAACGTTGGTCGCATCAGTGACAAGTCCATCAAAGGTGACATAATCGATATCGGTGCTGAAATGCCAGATTGCAAAATCGGCGATGGGTGACGACGGCATCAGTATTGCTTGCTGGTTGTTTTCGGCTTGAATGATAGTCGGCGCACCTGCGCTTCCCGATGGCACATCGTCAATAAATTGCTGCTCGGTATAAGTCCCGTTGCCGATAATCAGCGTGTCCCCGGCTGCTAGGTGAGCAAGTCCTGCCGCAATAGTCAATTCCGCTGTTTGTCGCGTCAACCCATCGTTGGCATCAGAACAATTAGGGGGAGCAGACCCACCAGTGCAGTCTTTCGCTGTGTAGTATGTCGTAGCCATGGCTGGATGTACATCTGCCAGGCCGATAATAATTCCAAGAAGCAGTAACAATTTGAGTCTGGACACGTGCCGACATTCAATCATATCTGACAGCTGCCTAATCATTCAATACCACCTACTCCCAATTGACGAGTATGCCATAGACTACAAAAGGTCTTCTGTGAACTCTAATGCCACGTCGTACCAAAGTGGCGGTTTTTCTATTATAACAGATGTCCCTGATAGTACGGCTGGCCAGAACTGTTCCGACCTGAACCGTGACAGTGCATCATAGGAATGGTTCAGCGTTTCCGTTAGAGTAATTGTTGTGCCAGACTGACTGTCCACTTTGACAACTTCAATATCCGATGCACTGCGCAGAACATATAACCCGCCGTTGTCGATACCGGACGCGCTTGTGACAATGATAGATATAGCACCGGCAGACGCCTTCTGCGTAATCGTCGTATTCACGACTTCCCCAGAATCTCGTGCGAATGTCCATGTACGCCCGGACTGTGCCCACGCTTCCCACTGCCGCAGGTTTCTTTTCAGAGTCGCGTCTGTCGCATTCGCATTGACCAGCCAACGCCATTTCAGCTGTACAGTACAGTCTGCACGGTTTGTGATAGTTTCCATGACTCCTGCAACCGACATATTTCTGGCAGTTTGCCGAGGATACAATATCTCCATATCATGAACATCTTTTGTGAAATCAATATTCTTGGAGTTGTATGTAATCCGGTTTGCCATCTAGAAAGGACGCACCTCGCTAGCCACAATAGATATTTCTCCGTCTCGGCGAAGTCTGTCCATTTCCTCGGCAATATAGCGGGCATACTCACGGTTACCGATAATGTTTCCGTTGACTACGACCGTATAGCTGTTCCCTGCCTTTGCTGCTTCGTGGGCGGGGCGCACCTCTTCACCGCGTTCCAGAATTGCTGGACCAGTCTGCTGTACCGGATAGGGCGTTCCCATGTGATACCGTGGCGTATAACGTCTCCCGAACGGTCCCTCTTCATAATAGGGCCGTGCGGATGCGAGCGGTGCACTGGGCTGTTCATACCCTATAGGCTGCTCATGCCCGGTTGTGGCCTGCGGCGATGTCGGTATACCTGTATTCTGCGCAGCACTTGATGGAAGTCCAGTATCTTCAATTGCCAAGTTGCCAAGTAACCCATTCAACGCTGCCGATGCCACGCCTGCGGCACCTACGACTGCCATCAGTGCATCCCGCTCGGCATACAAGGCATCGCGCCGGGCCATCAAACTCTGAATTGTATTATTCATCTGCTCAAGTTCGGACACGCGAGCGATACCCATCGTCTTCATCAAGGCTTCTGTTGCTGCAATATCTTCCTGTAGAAGAGCAACCCTAGCATTCTCAAGAGATATACTCTGTTGCAGTGCAGTCTTTTGCGCAGTACTGGCTGCCAGTTTCTGCCGTGTCTCTTCTTTAGAGTCTTCAATGGCTTTTAAGGCCGCATCTGATGCGGTCTCGTGTGCAATACGCGCCTCGGCTTGCTGTCTTATTGTTTCTTCCAGTTCATTGCGCAGTGATGACAATTCAGATATACGGTCACTTATTTCTTTCTCTTTGGCGGTCCTGTCCATGGCATCCAGTGCCATTTCCGCGTCTTTGACGGCTTTCTCATCTTTAGATGTCTCGACAATGGCGCGCAGTCTGTCCCGCTCAACCTGCAAAGTCAGGTCTTGAATACGGTCTTCAATAGATTTACGCTTCTCGGCAAGAGATTTCAGATTGTCAGCAGTGTCTTTAATAGCCTTATCGTACTCACCCTGCCAAAACTTCGCATCCGCCAATTTCTTGGTGTGCTCGTCAATGTCTTCTGTCACTCCGGTAAGCTCTTTGGTCCAACCCTCAATATTCTTTCGGCTTTTCTCAAGTGCACTGGTCAAGTAGTCAAATTTCTTGATAATTTCTTTCTCTAGTGCATCACCAACCTCCTTGAGTTCTTTATTGACTTCCCCTATGCGCTCTATAGCCTTTGCTAAGTTGTAGAAAGCCTGTATCGCACCAGGGATTTCAAGTCCCACTGCTTTCATGGTATCGCCCATCTTGACGATATCATCGCCCAGGAATTTGATTATTTGCGATGCGGGCACACCACGCTCTTGCAGCTCGATAAGAGCTTCTTCCATGACGGTCCAGCCACCTGCAGCATTAGCAACACGGCCGACCATTTCTTCCACGGCTTCAGTGTGCGCACGAATGGCTTCTGCTGCCGCTTCTGCAGCTTTTCTGGCACCGTCATTGGCGTCCATCTGGTCCAGCAAAGCCTGCATGTATGGCGGTATTTCCATACCAAGCACTTTCATACGTTCTGCTAGTGTCTTGATATCATTACCTATAAACTCGACAATCGGACCCCAGTCCATACCAGAGTCCACTAGCTCTGCCAGGGCACCTTCCATGGCTTCGAACCCAGCCGCGGCATCTGTGACACGCGATGTAATCTCTTTAATAGCCGCCTGACGTTCAAGTTCAGCACCTGCATCTTCCAAGGAATCCAGCCATTCCCGCCACGACGCAACGAATGGTGTCATCGTAGACATAGCCTGCTGTCCGACGATACCTGCCGATGCCGCTTGTGCTTGGAACGTTGTCCACATATCCTCGAAGGCACCCTTGGCTTGCTGTACCTGTGCTACCGTCAATGTCCCAGCGTCTTTTGCAGCAGTCAGGGAATTGAACAGGTCTGTTACGGCTGCGGTCATCGGGTTCTGTATTTCTTGCACGAACTTGTCCGCCTGCTTACGGAGTTTTCCGAATAGTCCAGTGAGTGCTGCGCCGACAGCAGCTACACCAGCAATCGCAACCCCAACCCAGTTAGTGGGACCAGCGGCTGTCAGTAAAGATAGTGCTGCACCACCCGCAGCACCTACAATGGACCCGCGAACACCACCGGCTGCACCGCCGATAGCAGCGCCGCCACCCATAAAGGCCATCCCCCTAGCACTGCCAAGAGATTTGATACTGTCTCCAATGCTCTTGGTTATGTTCTTTATAACTGGCGCGATATGATCTCTTAATAGTGTCGTCCACTTTTCTTTTAATGGAGTTAACAGGTCTGCGACAAAGACAGAGAACATGTCACGTGCAGCTGTCAAAGCAATGCCCTTGAACACATCACCTACACCCGAGAAACCTTTCTCAATCATTGCATCAAACACTTGCCCCGCAGCCTTGGCCAAATCTTTGAAAGTATCGTCAGCTCTCTTCTTCGCGGCATCGGATATGGTAATATCGATGTTCACTTTTAGCGCATCACCTGTACGGAGCGTTTCCAGGCCTTTCAATGTCTGTTCTAACATTTCCATGTCAGACGCCATGCTACCGATAATATCTGGCGCAGGACCAAGCACTGGGCTCGTACGCAGCCAGTCTGGAGTACGAAAAATATCCCGCGTATCTCGATCTTCGATATTCTCGCCCGGCTTCATCATGCCAAGTTTCAGTAATCCTTGCAACTCCGCCATCTGTGCGATATTCTTAGGAATTTCTTTGCCCATCGCTTTTAGTTGCCGTACTGTTTCGTCTATAGATTTTCCAAGAGCCTCAAACACCAGCGTTGCTGGCGTGCCATTCCGTGCTAACTGCGATAGTGCACCGCTCAGAGGACCGGCATTTCGGGCAGCATCTGTAACAGAATCAGTCATCTTCTTGACTTGTTTGGTGTATTCCTCGGTGGCCTGCTCTTGCGACGCACGCTGACGGTCCAGAATTTTCTGCTGGGCTGCCTCGAACCAAAGACGCGTGTCTAATTCCTCGCGCAATGACGCAACACCACGTTCCCGGATTTGTGACATTGAGAACCCGGCTTCGCGCAAAGCTTTTTGCTCCTTGGCTAGTACGCGCCCAAATTCTGCCTCGGCTTGCGCAGCGTTCTCCACAGCAACCGCCTCATCGTCCCAAGCCTTTTGTAGGGAAAATATGGCTGCAACGGTCCCGAGTATAGCCACAGTCGGGAGTGCAGCAACTAGAGCACCGAATGCAATTTCCGCCGAAGCAATAAATCCAAGTAAACTTGTGAAGGCGACCACCAGATTTACTACGACAAGCTTAACAGCTGCAAATCCAGCAATCCACTTGAGGAAAGCCAAGCTGCCAAAAGCCGCCCCAACGCCAATAACAGCAAATATGAGAGCTTGATTTTCTTTGGTAAGTCTGGCTGTAGCCTCCACAAAATTGACGATTTTGCTGGCTGTGGAGAGTAATGCCGGTGCAACTTCGAGAGACGCCGTTATTGCTAAATCTCTCAAGCGCGCCACCAGTAAATCCAGTTGAGCTGCCGTAGTTTGCATGCGCTTTGCAACTTCGGTGTCTAATGCACGCCCAGCCTTACCCATTTCATCCTTGGCCGATACCAGCGCACGCTCAAAGAACCCAACAGCTTCAGATGCACGCAGGGTCACATCGCGCACACGTATTTCTGCCAGCCCCAGCTTCTCAAGTACCTTGAATGTACTCTCCCCTTCTGGCGGTATGGCTTTCAGGCCACCCAAAAAGGCAATAAGTGCTTTTGATGCATCTTCACGGAATGCTTTTGAGAACTTCTCCGCACTCGTGCCAGCTATTTCCGCGAACTTGTTCAGCCGTTCCCCGCCAGTATCTACACTTTTTGCCATCTCAATCAAAATGCGTGACATGGCAGACCCAGCTTTTTCTGCGCGTAGTCCGGTCGATGCAAGTGCGGTAGCCAGAGCCGCAATCTTATCCTCCGACAACCCTACCTGCTTACCGGCAGCAGCAATATTCAACGAGAACGAGAGAATCTCCTGCTCCGTAGCTGGAAACTCATTGCCGAGCCGGACAACAACAGATGCGAATGTCTTTATACGGTCAATGGGGATATCCATAATTGCTGCAAACCTAGCAAACCCAGTCGCAGCCTCTTCGGTACTAAGTGTGGTAGCTAACCCTATTTTCGCAATTACTTCCGTGAACTCGGCAATCTTTTGCGTCGGTACCCCCAACTGCCCCGCTATCTCACCTATTTTGTTCAATTCGTTAACGTTGATTGGCACTTCTTTGGCAAGTTGACGCATCTGTTCCTGCAACCGACCAAATTCTATGACGGACCCCTCTACCGTCTTTCGGATACCGGCAAACGACGCCTCGAAGGCGATGCCTGCGTCTATCAACTCCCGAAGTGCGCGAATGGCATTTACAACCACAAAGGCCGACAGCATACCGATAACCGCACTTCTAGCCTTGCCCAGTATTTTCTCCATACGGTCGAAAGCAGTTGTTGCTTGGTTCGATGATGCCGTTGCTGTAGTACCGACACCGGCGAGAGCCGATTGAAAGCTCTTGATACCTACAAGGCCCCCCGCTGCGTCAACTTCGAGTACGAACCGGACATTTGCCAAACTTAACTACTCCTGCGGTTCTTCTCAGATTCCGCTTGGGCTATTTCGTATTCTTTCTTACTCTTCTCAGATTCTTGCCTGTTCAATTCACCTTTAGCTACTATCAGTTCCGTAGTCGTCAAGGAATCTAACTCCGACTCTATCAGAATGCCGACATCCGCAGCGTTGACTAATCGAAATAAACGGTCCACGGTTTCCATGACACCATCACGGTTGGCAAACACAGATGCCTTCTGTATATAGACGTTGTGTGGACAGGCACTACCCGCTTCTATGCCATCTATTCCGTCTGGTATCGCATCACACGCATCAGAGGACCGCATCAACCATGGACAGTGGTGATCATTCGGCTTGTCTGCACGAATTTTGTCCTGAGCGTCTTTGTCACCGATGTGCGGATAAAGATCAACAAACGAGTCTTCCCGTGGGCACTTTTCTATACCAGTTGCATCATTCCACGCGCGAAGAGCCTCAACAGTACTCTCCGCGACTAGCCGTTTTTTTCAACTAGCTCCCCGAATATCTGATCTACAATCCACAGTTTGTGCCACAGAGGGACAACCGGCAGCCATTCGGACTTATCACGTTCCGCACAATCAAAGACAGTACCATCTTTGCTATACCCTGCCCCAGCAACGGACTTTATAACTGAATCATAAAGCTTCTCAAGAGTCCCGTGCTGTTCGCTGATAGTCCACAGTGTAGTCCTGCGTATAAACTTCGAGCGCCGTGCACTGCGGTATTCGCGGTACTGTGCTTCCGTGGGGTGGCTATGGTTGTGGTACATATCAACACGGACCACAGCATCTGTCACTGGATCGTAGATATCTTGATACACATGCACAGACCCGGACAATTCCAACGAAATATCAAGTATGTCGTCAGTCTCTTCATCTGTCTTCGGCGGGTCCATCTTCACGCCACCGAACGTGTATTCCACGATACTTGGTTTGAATTCTGGATACTTATCCAGCCACGCTTTCTGTTCATCCGGCGTACCAGTTGCATTGCCCAGTTTGACAAAATGTGCGTCCAGCAACGGGACATAAATGCTAGTTTCTTGCTTGACTAATTCAATATCACGCTTCTCGCGCCTGTAACCAGCAGTTGCCTTGCGCAGAATAGCTTTCAGTTCATCCGGCTCATACGGCGTCAAATATACATAGACTGTTGGCGTTTTGTGCCCTAATGAGATTTCAACTGGAAAGGCTGTGGTTTCATTAAACGCCCAAACTGGTTTGGTATTGCGGAATGCAATAGCGGATTGAATGTGGATTGATGCGGGTCTACTATCGGTCATTTATTATGCTCCAAGAGGCCGTCTTTAAAAGACGGCGTGTTGTTTTATTATACCTTGCTGTAGGTATCTAACTTGTGGTACGAGCTAAATCGCTGGCACTACGGAATGTGGCCGTTGCCTCCAGATTTGACCCGTGCGGGCCTCCCATCGGCCTGTAACTCGTCAATATTGCCGAACCGCTGTATCTTGGATTTGTCGCAGATACGGCAGCACCCGCATTTGCATATAGAATCAATTGGAAACTAGCCTGAGTTGCACTGTTAAGTGCCGACAAAGTTGCATCGATCTTTGATGCCGCAAAGTCCTGTAAGAAAGTCGCATTAACAGTCCAGCTTTCTAGACCAGCACGAACAATTTCAGTCTCACTGCCTAAAATATTGTCGGGAAGTTCCGATATAGATGTCTCTAGCGAAACTTCCCGAACATGATCCGATAAGTTGACACCATTGACGGTAAAATGCGCATTGCGCCAAACACCGAAATACCCCAAGCGGTTTTACCTCGCCGGGTCGGCACGACACGGCTCACATAGGCCACCTTATCCTTTTAGGCTGTAGTGCGTGTCAGTGCTGCCGTACACCGGAATGTTGCAGTTGCTTCCAAGTTTGACCCATGCGGACCGTGCATCGGGCTATAGCTTGCAAGAATCGCATTTCCACTGTATCGTGGGTTCGTTGCAGACACTGCCGCAACCGAATCCGCACCGACAATAATTGGGAACCCTGTTACAGACTGTGTGACCAGACTCAGTGGTTGCAATGTCGCATCAACCTCACCAGCCGCAAAGTCCTGCAGGAACGTCACACTGATTGTCCAGTCTTCCAGACCAGGCACGACACGTGCAACACTGTCACCATGAACACTCGATGGAATTTCCGTGACAGATGTCTCCACGGAAATTTCACGTGCGTGGTCATGTAGTTGCACACCATCAACCTGAAGGAAACCATTTCTCCAGACGCCGAAAATACTCATTATAAAGTACTTACCCCCACTACTATATCTTTTCTAGGTTCTTATACAGGGAGGCCTCTGTAGAAGCGTGCCTGTTCCAAGACACAATTCTACGGCATAGTCAAGAGAATTTTACTTGTAACGGTGGGGAAATTACTTGGCGAGATATGCAGCCATTGACGCTAGGGTAGTTCTGTTGTCTTGCATCAGCCCAATGGCCATATTACATTTCCTACAGAGACGCCCGCGAACCATCTCCGTCGTATGATCGTGGTCAAGCGCCAGAGCAGTACCATGGCTGTCTGCTTTGCTACAAATCTCACAAACACGTTTGCACACAAAAGGCTCTAGTTTTGATGCACGGATTCTTGAATAGCTGCCTCCATCTGTCAAATAATGCACTGCTGCGAGAACTGCAACTGGGTTCTCGTGAAACAACCCAATAGAATTGTTGCAGCGGCGACACAGCAGTCCGCGCACCTTGCCGGTAGCATGGGAGTGGTCAATATCGAAATGACTTCGAGGCTGGCAGCCTTGGCGACAAACTGCACAGAGACCGCCCTGTCTCGTGTACAGGTCAGCATACACCGAGCCAGTAATACCATAAACTCTTTTCAGTTTTGATTCGCGCGCCCGCCGAGTCCACGATTTCTTATCTCTAGTCTCGTACCTCTGTCGTGATTCGATGATACGGCAGTCCCTGCAAGAGCACCGCAAGCCACACACAGCTCTGGAATCCTTACCAAAATCCGCAATCGGGCGATTCTGTTTGCATGTCACGCAATATTTAACATCCCCGTCCGATGTCTGCACAGTATGCCTGATACGGTTTTCAATCGCTTCCCGCGCACGGCAACCGCAACTTCTGGACGCGCCCTTTTGAAGACTGCCAGTCAGCGGGTACGATAACCGGCCGCAGTCGCATCTGCATTCCCATACGCACGAACGGTAACTTCTCTCTGGCATAAGACGAACGACAGTCAATTCCCCGAACCGTTTTCCAGTAAGATCCAGTTTCTTCATCATACGATTGTGTGAGTATTACTTGTGTGAGTCAATTCGGTATATACGCCAAGACTTGATAGCACCCTTGGAGAACCGTAGAAGAAACTCGTGGAGGGTCTTTTCCGGCGAGAACCTTTGGGTTGCTATCCACAGCTCCCACCGTTGTGTGAAATCCATTACGGTAAGTAGAAGTGTGTCATTCAGTACCTTATTGTCAACATCTATAAAATAAACATCGCATGCGTCTGCAACAGACACAAGCATCTGGCAGGTTGCGTCCAGTAATGGCTTATAGGTATTCGTGACACTTACTTGCTGTATTTCTTGCGTCACAGTACGAAGATGGTCTGCTAAACAGGATGCCAGCACGGTGCTCAATCTAGAGAGACTCTCCCTGGTAATTGCACTTCGGGCAGACATAGATCGTATGTGCACTTCCCATAGTTGTGGCGTCGTTTTCGTGCGTAAAGATGGTACCGCACTTCGGGCACGCCGGTTCTGCACTTCCAGTGTGCTGATCCGGTACTTTTTCAGTGCGCAGATACCCCTGGAGCATTGCCAGGGAATGGTCTAGTGCGCGCATTTGAGAACGGAGTGCTTCTATGGTATGCGCCAGAAAGTCGGTCTGTTGCATGGATTTACCGCCGTGATTGTACTTTGAATTCCGCAATAAACGTCGTGCTGCCAGATTCCTCACGGTCAATAACACGAGGGCGACTAATGCATTCCATGTAAGTATAAACGACAGAACCTATGGTTGTATCGCACCTGCCGTCCAATTCGTCAATGACAGCAAGAATATTCGCACGAGCTGTGTTAGCAGACGTATGTCTTGCCATGATTTGTATCATGCCCTCATCGAGCACGGCAGCTACAGGACTCGCACCAGCGTGCGTTTTTATGTTCTGTGGCCCAGCATACTCCACAACAGCATATTGATTGATTGGAGATGGCTGCAGCACATTGACACTGACGTTGGATAGACCGAACGTTGTCACGAGATAGTCACGGATATCATCTGCTAGGTCTGGCGCTGCCATTACTTTTTAAACAACCCCAACGCTAATTCCTTCAATGTGGCCTGCATCAACAGTACGCCTTCAGGACTACGCCGCAATCCATGAGTTTCCACAAACTTTGGTCCTGACCCTTTGCGTTTGTACTTGCGTGGGCTCAAATCATCATGCACGGCATCTGCATAATACACAAACGCTCCTGTCGCTGCACCAGCCTTGCCGCCATAAACGACAGTATGCCCCTGTGGCGTCGGTTCAACACGCCCTGTGCTCTGCAAATCGGATGTATCAACAGGCACCATTGGAGGAATACTGTCGGAATCTTTCAAGATTTGTTCTGCAAGTCTCTTGGTAGAAGTCTTCAGACGAATCGGTACTTGTGTTACTAATAGTGATAATTTTGACAGAGCCCACGGCAAGTCTGGATTTGTGACTCGTATTTTCATGCTATAAAAATGCTTTATACAATCTCACAGAATCATGTAAATCACTGACAAATTCAACGCGTCGAATCTGGTCGGCACCACTTACTGTTTCTGGGTTCGTTGCGGAACTGGAACCTAGGTACAGGTAGCCTCCCTTGACGACAGCATGCAGCGTCCACACTTTTGCCCGCCCCTGTTCCTGGTCTCCGCGTTCATTGACATTCACGAAGCGCTCTGAAGCTTCTTCCCACCTGACACCTGTACCGTTAACGGCAGACAATTCAAGCGGCGCTGCAAATGTCGTATCGCCATACTGGTCCGTAGAACTGGGAGCCCAGTACGTGGCAGTAGACGTCAGTGCGCGAGAGAGACTCCCTGTTGACGGCATTAGTCAGTCAAGCCTTCTGTGTACCGGCCGCTGTTCTCTCGCGGTGCCGCCCTAAACGACGCTTGCTTCATTGCAAGATTAGCCAATGCACCGGATGTGTCAAGTGCAACAGCTGTCTGACCATACGGTGTTAGATTCAACCCCTTACCCCATGAAGTTGTTACCGCGGCAGGAAAGGCCCACATTTCGAAATCACCTAGCTTCGAACGTAGTTCATGCGGGTCTCGAAGCCAGCAGAAATGTGCCGCAACATAGCGCTCAATCTCTTTCAGTAACCCAGTTGGCAGTGTCGTGCTCGTACAAACCTGAGTTACCAGGAGATTTGCCGCTGTTATAAATGCGGTAATTTGATCAAATTCCATGGAAGTATCAAAAATTTCCCGGACCTCATCTACGGTCACCCTGGCCATTTGCTATCACCCCCACACACACACCTATTGTGGGTCCATGTCAGTTCAATCACCGGTACCCGTTACCGTTTGTGTTGCCGCAATATCATCCAGTTCTTTGCGGCGAACTTCTACGGCAACTAGTACGCGCTTACGTACACGCGGTTTATTGCCGGATTCCTGCACAAAGAAAGTATCTAATTGCTTTGTGTCCGTCACGGCAGCAATCAACTCTATGGCAGTCTCCACGTTTACCATGGTAATATTCTGTGTCGGTGACACCTCAATGACCTTTCCTTTTGCGGCAGCTTGTGCCGTAATACCCACCAAGTCCGCTGGGTTCGTATTAATTCTAGCAGCAAACACTTCTGGGGAATCGTCCGAGACTGTACCGGCTGGAGTCAGTCTGTATTTATTCATCTTATATTCGCCAGGTGACGGTACAAATGTATAGGGTGAACTGTATCGCACCTTGATATAGTCCGTGATGTTCCCGTTTGCATCTTTTACAGGCTGTGCTGGGTCTTTCCGCTTGACCTTTCCGCGTGTAAGTGTGTATAAGGTATGGGTCGGGACCGCTGCCGACGAAGTGAAATTGTTTGACACTCAAAACCCCCCAAGATTTTTATTGACAATGCATTCCAGGTAAGTATACCATGTGACATGTCATTAAGAGCTTACATAGCCCTAGTCATCGGCTTCGTGGCAGGCCGATACGTAGCAGCACGCTCTACTCTCCCAGAGTGGGTATTGTTTGTCTGTGCAATCGGTATGGGTTGCTTCATCGGATGGTGTGTTGTTAAACTTGACAACTACACCAAACTATTTTAGAAAGGATAGGCATATAGCATGGCAACGAAGAAAAAGAACACTGCGCCAAAATTAAGCGCGAAACTGCGCAAGTCCGCAAAGACAACGCTCGTCAAGGCCAAGAAACTCCTGAATGGTGGAGCGAATTGGGTACAAAATAAGGAAAGCGAGAAAACAGACCAGGGCGTCAACTACTGCATGATTGGCGCACTCCGTGAAGCCAACGGCCCTGGAGAGGCTATGGCAACACATCTACTTGCACATGTAATCGATTCGAAGAGGTATGTGCTTATTCCAGATATCGACCCATGGGACAGTCCAGACAAGTCTGACGCAAGAATATGGGCCGACATTCTGGACAATGTTGACCCGGAAGATACAATCATCGATTACAACGACACTAGGCTCAGGAAATACAGTGCCATCGAACTGAAATTCGACAAAGCGATTGCACTGGTCGATACACTCTGAATGGCACCAAAAATCATTGCAGTATCACAGCACACATCGTCTAAAGCTGTACTGGTATCTAAAATTCCGGTGCTCGTGCTCGAACTGGATGCATCATACGCCACAAGAGCCGTATATTACGAATGGGAAAAAACCGGACATCCAGACGGTATTTTCGTGACGGAGTGTAGGTTCGTACCGGCTGTCTGTAGCCAAAAGAACAGCGGGGAGTAGAGAGGTTGGCAGATAATTACGGCTTGCGGGCATCAAGAACTGCGTGCTCTTCGGGAGACATGGCAACCCAAAGTGGGTCCATCAAGTCGCGCAGTTTATCCGCAAGTGTGTGTGCGTCTTCGGACTGCTCATCGTCCAGGTCCATCATGATACGTTCTAGACTTAAATACAGATCGAAGGTATGTGTCATAGCAATAGTACATATACCACAGACACGGCACTGAAAACAGAAAAAAAGGAAAGTAAATTAGACGCTTTTAGTGATAAAGTGCTTCCGGTAAATCAGCTGTACCATCTCCAGAAACTCACTTCGGGAATAGTTGCGTTTTGCGTAGTTACAGCGTGTGCAGGCTGTAACTACGTTATCCGGCAGGTAGCCTCGCGTGCTGTCAATGCGGTCGATACCGTTGTAGGCATAATCAACTGCTACCGCCCTATCCGGGGGAGTTGTAATCCTTGTTGGTGGTCTACCGCAGTAATAGCAATCACCATTAAACAGACTTTTCGCATGTTCATCTGCCAGACCCCACACTAAGTTTCGTACACTCGCACTACGTTTGTAGTCCTTCAGAACAAAAGAATGCCCAGGCAGATACTTGGTCGATGGTAGCATTTCACGGCGCAGACAACCGCAACTCTTAGTTGAACCCTTTCTCAGATTACCGGACTGTACACGCTTCACAGTACCGCAGTCACACAGACAGTCCCAATAACACTGCCACCGCCCATTGCCCATTTTACGCCGTATCACGCTGCTGGTCACGACTAGACGACCAAACCGCATACCAGTCAAGGTCGGTAGCTTCAAACATCCGCAGCTTTTCGCAATCCCGCGTTGGAGATTGTTTGTTCGGACATTGATAGTGTTGCCGCACTCACACAAACACTCCCACGTTGTGGCCGTTAGTCGCGATTTAGCAGCACGTAAAATAGGTCCAGCACGTGCAACCATCAATTTACCGAACTTCCTGCCGCACAAATCTAATCTTTTCACGGTAAAAACAGCATAACACAGGTTGTGACTTTAAAGGCCGGAAAATAGAAAAGGGTGGTCTGTCCGACGGACAGACCACCCTAAGTTTTGCTATATCAGTCTATTAGCTTATATACCGGTTATGGTACAAATACCAGACTTATCGTCACTAGTGCTTTTCACGCGAGCGGCCATAGCAGTCATGACCTTGAAATGCATCATGAGTCCACCTTTGGTCTCCCACTCCACAACCGTCAGTTCTTGCCCGATTGCAAGATCAACCACATCGCGGCGCATACTGACAAGGACTGCATTACCAGCACTCAGTCTGTCCCCAGGCCGCACATCTTCCAGACCCTGGATACGTGCAAGACGGTCGAAGACTTGGTCACCAGAACCATCAGTGAAAAAAGTTCTAAGTTGACCGAACTGTGTCGTTGCCACATACATGACCCACGGCCCGAAGAAGCTGTCCGCTTCCAGTTCATCAATCGCATCAATAACATCAATTTGAACGTTGGTCGCAGTGCCCCAATCTGAACCCGCTTCGGTATTCACATCTGGCGCGTTGGTATACCCCAACAGCGCATTACCGTCAAGAGACCCGCCAGAGAAGCCATTAAATAGAATTTCTTCCATCTGTTCGGCAACCTTCTGGCCAGCTACTTCAACTTGAGTACGGTCAATTGGCGACCCGTGACTCTGAGAGCCGCGTGATGCAAGCAACCTACGGATATTGATGCTGAAGTCCTTGTGGATGATAGGGACTGGCACGCTTACCAGAGTAAACGTTACGCTGTCCTTTTCTCCATCGGTAACACCTGCAAAGTCCACATCAGCAGCGGACATATCACCGAGCTGCTCATATTGGCTCAGTAGAACACCAAGTCCCCCCGTATTTTCGACCAAACCGCGATTGCGCAGGTCATTGATGCCGATAAGCCGCTGACGGGCAATGCCAACCAACGTCTCGTCCAGCAGTTCCCACTCGTCCTTGCGCAGCACGTCGTTGGTACGCAGGGCTTGTGTGTCGCCATTGGCACGAAGCAGTGCTTTTGCTGGACTTCCACCTGCACTGATGAAATCGCGTGCATGATTAATAAGTGCTGTGTTCGTTTCCATTTAATTTACACCACCCTCGCTCTGAAGCGTAGAGACCCCGCCGCTGCGACACCCGTACTTGCGTCGGCATCTTCATCGGCCTGTGCTACGACAAAATTTGTGCTCGTCTTGGCTGTAAGAAATCCAGCCCCATCAGACATCAGAAAATCGCCACGAGCGACATTCTGTCCAGAAGCAAGGTGAGCCCAGACGATTGTACCCTTGCCGCAGTCTGCATAAGGCACGCGATCACCAGCCGTGAACGCTTCCGTAACTGGATTACCTACGTAATCTTCCTCAAGAGCAAACATTGCGGCAGCATCACCACCGGACGTAGAGTGCTTCTGGAGCTTGTCATTGGCATTGAATTCCAGCAACATTCCAGGCGTGATTGCTGCTTGTGAGTTGTCTTCGCGGTATGTGTAATTGTCACCACGTAGAATAATTGTGTTAGGCATCTATTTACTTGCGCCCCCTGCGTTCGAGTAATGTCACGACCGGTTCCGGCTTTGCCAGTAGAATAGCGGGCGGTGCTGGAACGGCATTCTTCGGGTCGGTACGTGTAGCACACGCAGCAGCACGGAACGGAGTACCATCTGGCTGAAGCATGTTTAGTGTCTTTTCGAGCATAGCGTCACTGAATGCTTCCAGTTCGGCTTTCTCGTACGGGCACCCGGATGCAGCGACTATTGCAGCAATCTTGTCATTGCGAGCCTGTTTCTTCTGGTCGGCCGCAGCTTTGATTATTTTGACATCTTCCTCACTCAAGCCCATTGTCTGAAACATCTGTTCTTTTGTCATGGCAACCGGTTCCGGTGCCACAATCTTTTCAGTCGCAGCCACTTGCACAGTGACATCAGCCTGAACTTCAGACTTTGTTTCCTTTTCAGCCTCTGGCTCAAAAAGTGCTAGCTGTTCATCGTTCATGGCCATCAGCCACTCTCGGTGATTTTCAGCAAACCGAGTCTTGTCGGATGCAATCAATGCATCGACTCTCTGTTTCTTGTCCATTAGGATTTGTTCTCCACTGTTCCATCGCAGTCCGAGAGACTTGATGGTATTCGTAATACTGTTCGTAACCACTTCTTGAACTTTGGCCGCCAGAGACTTCTCCGATGCATCACGTTCGGCACAAGGCGTACAGGCTTTCTTCTCGGTGTCCACACCAACCTCGGTTGCAAGCTTCTGTTTTCCATTATCTGCTATGGACACGTCACTTGAAATATTTTCCTTGACATTTTCTTTGTGACGTGCATCGGCGTTATCGCTTGACGCAGCCATGAAAATGTCCCACGAATCAATGTCCAATATGACTGAAAAGATATTCAGCCACGACCGTGGGGCAAAATCCAGCTCACCATTCACGAGAGCTTGAACCTTCGCAGGCTCAATGTTTGCGGCTATTGCAAGCCTATTAATCATAGAAGTAGCAGACCCGTCACCGTCTGCATGCGCAGCCAGTACACCGGCCAATACTTTACCGAGTTGCTTACCATTTACTTGAAACTGTTTATCTGGCATAATATCCTCAACAGATTTTATGGTCTGGTCATTAGGTTTTGCGACATTATTGCGTGGGGCTCCGCAGCCATCCGCCCAATTGCATGCACCTGTATTGAATGGAAGCAGCGCTAAATGATCGGGGCGTACGCCCGTCTGGCTACCATTGAACTTCTCAATCGTGCCATCAGAGTTCTTCCACTCGCCCGGGACTTTGTCTACAAAAGTGTAGTAAGCTGTCGATACTTCCAACTGCTCACCAGCATTCAACTTTCGTAGTACTTCTGCGCCGCCAGGCACTGTACCGGCTTTTTCCACATCTACCCAGATTTCCCCGGAAATGCCTCGGATATCTTCCCGCTCTACAACATTAAAGAGGAATCCAACAACTGAGGATTCCATAACCTTCGGACTGTTGGCTGTGATGGCTTTGCCGTCGTCGTCTGTGGGATGGTCAATAGGCAGTGGTCGGCCGTCCCATGCTTCTGGGAAGATACTTATCTCATCGAAACTTATGAATTCGTTATTGTGGACACCCTCGCGTATAGGAACGCATGGGGCTACGGTGAAGGTACGCCCGTCTAATTTCTCGCTCCGAATAAGGTCTTTTTGGATTTCTAGTGTGGCGAGCTGGGTTCTGCGGAGATTAGAGTTCGCATTCGACGCAGACTTCTTCTTTTTCCGCCATGCGCCAAGACATACAGCCGCGCGCTGGGACTTGTCTGGAAATTCCGCCATCATACCATCGGACCCCATACACCTGGATACAAACTCGTCCTTGTCTTCATCCGGCATCGGGTGAGGTACAGGCATAATAAATGTAGTTTACATCGGTGACAGGAGTCTCGGAGATGTAGTCACTTTTTTACACTTGGCAGGTGTGTAGGTGCGTTCAACACAAAAAAATGGCAGGACACTCCGTGCATACGCCGATGACGCTCATCTGAAGGGACGAATTGTCATCTAGCACGGTCCTAACACACGGTCATAACACAATAACACCGCCGATAGACTATAAGGGTTGAGCGTTAGCGAGACCCTTATAGTCGTTACAGCACTAAACAGAACTCAGGCAGCACACCACGGGCATTCCTGTGTTAGGCAGACACACCTACGCTGCACACCGCGGGCATCCCCTTCTGAAATCCTATAGAAGATGGTATGGATCCTCTTGCGTCTCGCTCTATACATAAGCATTTCGACTCTATGACGTTACTTCCCACGTAAGCTTATTTAAGCCTGTCTTTATACTGGGATGACTGATTATGTACGCACTCTGTATTTTCAGAATACGACCGGGGCGCGGCCCGCGTTTGTAGGAAAGATTCTTGATGAATCTCTGTTCAATCACCTACTCGTTGCCCGGCATCAAACCAACCTAAAAAAAAGGCTGGACAGTCCCCTTTCCGACTCGTCAAAGAAGTCCACGGCGGGTATTTTACCGTGTGCTCTGGGCATTACTGCCCTGCGCTTTCGATTTGGTATCGGCTTTGAAGCGACAATCAAACAAGCCGCCCCAAGGTAGGTACATCTTCTGGCGATGCCCTGACCGGGGTAAGCGAGTGAACTTTTCAGGTTCTCCCAATGCATCGTGCCGGTTTTGTTGTTTTTTATTGTGTCTGCGTTTGCGTCGAATGTATTCGTGAACTTGATCGTGGCACGAGTTGCATATAAAAAAGACATCGTCTCTGTGTTCTTCGCCGAGACGAGTATATGTGCGGTGGTGTAGTAAGACGGCGCGATTGCGGCAGTTATACACTTCGCACTGATTTGATTTTAGGCCCTTGATATACCGTTTGCGAAATTTCCTCCAGTGCGTACTTTGTATATATTCATGGTAGGTCATCCCCAGCAATTTCAGTCTAAGTCTTTTGTAATTTGTGCCGGAGTTTGCTAACTCTGTGCCGAGAAAGTCAATTGTCGTACGGTTCTCGTGCGGCAGACGAGATGGAAGTTGTGCGCTTGGGCGTTCTGCAGGTATGTGTTCACCGCGCGAGTATTCGAGAGAAATCTCTCTAATTTTGTTTATTTTGTGGAGTTGGTGTGCGCGATGCGCGATATAAACACCCCCAAAAATTGACAAGTGCGGCATTTTTACAGGGGCCGCTTTTTTATTGTACACCAAGTACCTCTGGGCTTTTCGCTTGATTTGTACTGGTGGTGTTAGTCCACATTTGAACACTGTTACCGTGCAGCGGCCCAGACTTTAGCACGCTGCAGCACTTTGACGCGGTTATCGACCTTCCAGTGCTTGCTTCGGAGACGCCATTTGCGGACTCTGCGAAGTTCATTTGTGGCATCCCTCGGCTGACGCTTATCGCCGGACTTTGTAAATTCGATCCAATGGTGACACCGTTTACAGATGCTGAAGAGATCTTTGAGGGTGGTGCCAGTTAGATTATCTTGATGATAACTGCCGTGATGGACTTGTCTGGCTCTTTTGCCGCAGCCAAAGCATAGTGGGTCGAGTGTAAGTTTGCGTTTGCGAATTTCCTTCCACAGTGGGGACTGTAGATATTGCTTATAACTGGTGTACCCGAGGTCAAATAGCAAATCATTTCTGCGAATATATTCTTGCAAGCACGATTAGCTTCGCACATGGACACGCACATGTGCATAATGCATTAATGGCAATTAAAAAGATTTCAGCTCCAAAGTCCGAACAACCGAAAATGGGTCCGAAGAAAGGCGTAAAGCCGAAAGCGAAGCATCGTCGAATAGGCGACCGCGCACGCGGGTATTCGGGGCATAAGTAGGTTAAGTCCCTTTAAAACGGCGAGTGGCGCTGACTAATAAAAGCCAGCGCCACTCACCGGAAAGGAGACTAGATCAATTACTACTACTATATCACAACTGCTGCGACGTTTGTGGTGGTTTTATCTCACTGCCGGAAATGATGGCCCTATTTCCGTTGCGATAGATGCACGACTTTGGTCTATTTCGATAACAATCGCATTGCCACGACCAATGTTTCCAGAAGCGTCCCGTGCTGTGGCGCACAAACTGTGAATACCATTCGGCACAGTTGCAGTGTTCCACATCATTGAGGCATTGAACAATTGACCGGGGGCTGGGTTTGCGATCTCAGTCCCCAATGGCTGGCCGTCCAAACGAAATTGGAGTGACACTGCAGCGATATCGTCCCAAGCTGCGGATCGAAGTGTTACTGTGCTGGAATACGGCCCCTTTACGATATTCATCGGAACAGCAGCAAATGCTGTGTCCCATGTGTTGGGGCCACTCCCCAACAAAGTAAAGTCTGTCTTACAGCCGTCCGAACGAACCCCGACTTGTTTGACCCAATATGTATCAAATACATTGCGAGCATGTCCGATCATAGCCACCTGATCCCACAATGACCGCGCTACGGACATTGCCCTCGAATCTGTCATACCCTGTAGGGCAAGAACCAAGACCAAACTAGCTGCTGTGAGTGTCATACATCAACCTCTGGGCCTATTGTCAAAGTAAAGTCCCCGACTACAGGCACGGGCGGGGGTGGGGTTAGCAATGTTTGAAAGATTGCGGTCTTTTTGACTCCACTAACGTTCACTGTCACTATGTTGCTGACGGTACTAGCTTGAGCAAATACAACATCGCACGTCATACCGTCTGCCGACGGCCACAGTGATACGTTTCCTTCTGGGGCCACCGTGTAGACGGGTACTGTATCAGTGAGTACTATCGGTTTCGGAGGCACGCTATTATCCACAATGTTAGAAACGGTTAGAACAGATTTTTTGCCGGGGTGGAGTATCATCTGAAATCTTCCTCCGAAGACGGTTGAGCTAAGATTAGCATAGCCGTATGAGCCGTATTATAGTCTGTAGACGCTATTGATGGTGCAGTTAGGTCAATTGTCGTTGGGGGAGGTGGTGGGGGTTGAGGTAGTGTTCGCGGTACTATCCCCCACAGTGGGGTATCATCGAATCCGGCACGCTCTATTGTAGACCAGTTTGATGCCCCCGTTAACCGTGCCCATGACGCTGCTGCACCCACAGCCCCATGGTCCACTGCATATGCAATAGATGGCATCAGGTTGCCCCAATATCCCTCGTGGGCTGTAGTAGGATGACCTCCACTTGCAGAATCACCCAGGAGTGTATTCCCACACGAAACGTTGTTACCAAGAGTCGCATTTGAAACAGCTTTCCAATTAGGATACCAACTCGATGGGTTATCGTTACCGCCGCTACTGATCTTGATGTTGTACGAAGAAGCATAGGTAAAGCAAAATCCGTTGGCATCGCCCAGAATTCCAACCGATCCCCTGTACATCCAGTCGCGCACCTCATTGTATACGACCATGTTCGTTAATGGTTCGAGATCGGAACCCATCCCAACCGATTGAATAAAAAAATGCTGCTGCCACGGCGCGATTGTGCCGGGAGCATACAGATCAACATTGTATTCATGGAGATATCCGATGCCTTGTCCTCCCAAGGTATCCTTTACCGCCTTCCAATGACTGACGTTGTTTGCCAGAAGTATTCGATAGTCGGCGGCAACGGCATCGCCAGTTGGGGCCAGTGCAAGCGTCTGCACCATGTTGCGAAAGTTCCATGCCGTGCCTCGAGTCTCAGCCGTGAGCAGGCGATTGACACCTGAGCCTGTTCCATCATTGAGCGCCAGAAAGTCCAAGGACAAGTGCAGCAGCATAGTTTCGTAGTACCAATAGTCCCCGGTAACGAGATAGGCAACGTAACCTTCAGATGGTGCATGGTTCATTTCCCATGTATACGGACCGGCACGCAAGTCATAGGTACCGCCATTGATGGCATAGCTCGGGAAATCCGACGGCTTGGCTGGCAGTTGCGTGGATGGGTTGCGCCATGCAATAGGGTAACTGTTCATGGAACTGGCATTTGCCAAGACTGACTTGTACGCACGTGCATCCGCACCAGACGAAATGTAGAGTGCATCCCATAGCGGCAAGAGACCAATCTGTTCCTGATAACCGCCATTGCCCATACTCGGTGTCAGCATGCCGTTCGTCATTGGTGTGTAGGATTGGTTCAAACTATTTAGGATGCTGGAACTCGGGTTCCGTTTCCAGTAATTCGGAACGAGTTTGCTGTTCATAAGGTACGTTGTGTCTATTCTTGGAACAACCTGCGGGTCTGTGCCAATCCATCCATCGGCGGTCCACCGCGTATTCGCATAATGAATAAGTGTATTACCGTTGTTTGTGAATACAGTCGTTGTACCTATCCGTACGGACGGTGTGTAGGTCTTGTTTGCTGTTGTCGTGTTAACGTATCCATTTTCGACGTTTGTGCGCACCCACACTCGGCCACCCTTGTACATCCGTACGTAAAACCACACTGCCAGCGTCGGGTCGCTCCCGACAGCGCGTCTGTAGTGCGCTTCGACCATCTCTGGTCCGCTGATCCATGTCCGAAAAGGTGTGGCAAGCAGACTGGAAAGACTCACCGTCCCTATACTTCCCAGCTGAACCGAAGCAGCCGGATTCGCTGCCTGAATATCTGCGGCCGTCAGGTTTGTTCCCGATGGCACCGACGCAGACGAAGAAACACCGACGTTGCTGGGAACTCCCGCCGTCAACGCAACCTGACCGGATGCGATGGCATGTTTCACGCTGTTGTCTGTCCAGCGACTTTTAACAATGACTTGCGAAGTTGGCACAGTAAGAACCGGAAATCCGGTGAGGTCGCCCTTCTTGAAACCGAGTCCAACGGTAAATGGGAGAGTACCGCCGAGACTGGATGTCAACTGGAAAGACGTGACTTGGGATGTCTGCGGTGGTGGAGGTGGAGGTGGTGGAGTAACTGTATCTTGTGTCAAGCGAAGTGCATAAGCATTTTG
>C687J35021_10000142_pt1 | contig 52726 bp, 60 predicted proteins | sample RifCSPhighO2_12_FD_35021 | JGI IMG/M metagenome (IMG submission 35021) | reverse complement strand
AAATAAAGGTCTGCAATGAAAGCGTCACTGATCAATAAACTCGACCTGTTGCAGGATCGTTTCGAAGAGCTGACCGCGCTGCTCGGCGATGCCGAAGTGATCAGCAACCAGCCGCAATTTCGCGCCTATTCCAAGGAATACGCCGAGATTGAGCCGGTATATCAGGCGTTCAGTGCATTCCGCAAAGTTCAGGCCGACCTCGAAGGCGCGCAGGCTCTGCTCAAGGACAGCGACCCGGACATGCGCGAGATGGCCGAGGAAGAAGTCGCCGAGGCCAAGGAACAGCTGATCGAACTGGAAGCCCGCCTGCAGCGCATGCTGCTGCCCAAGGACCCCAACGACGGCCGTAACGTGTTCCTCGAGGTACGCGCCGGCACCGGTGGCGACGAGGCGGCGATCTTCTCCGGCGACCTGTTCCGCATGTATTCGCGCTATGCCGAGAAGCAGGGCTGGCGCGTCGAGGTGCTGTCGGCCAGCGAAGGCGAGCACGGCGGCTATAAGGAAGTGATCGCCCGGGTCGAGGGCGACAACGTTTACGGCAAGCTCAAGTTCGAGTCCGGTGCCCACCGCGTGCAGCGTGTGCCCGAGACCGAGTCCCAGGGGCGCATCCACACCTCGGCCTGCACNGTNGCNGTGCTGCCCGANCCGGATGAACAGATGGCCATCGACATCAACCCGGCCGATCTGCGTGTGGACACCTACCGCTCCTCGGGTGCCGGTGGTCAGCACGTCAACACCACCGATTCGGCGATCCGCATCACCCACATTCCCACCGGCACNGTGGTGGAATGTCAGGAAGAGCGTTCGCAGCACAAGAACCGCGCCAAGGCCATGGCCTGGCTGGCGGCGAAACTGAAAGACCAGCAGGAAGCCGCCGCGCACAAGGAAATTTCCGATTCGCGCAAGCTGCTGGTGGGTTCCGGTGACCGTTCCGAACGCATCCGCACCTACAACTTCCCGCAAGGGCGGGTGACCGATCACCGCATCAACCTGACCCTGTATTCGCTCAACGAAGTGATTGCCGGTGGCGTCGAAGCGATTATCGAGCCGCTGCTGGTCGAATATCAGGCCGATCAGCTGGCCGCGCTGGGCGATTGATGCGCACCCTGCCTACGGGGTAATTCCCCTGTAGGAGCGAGCTTGCTCGCGATGTTTTTCGCTCGTTGATCGCCGGAGTGCCGGACCACAGCAAACTGGCTCCTACAAAAGCGATGCCCTATGGCTACCATCGAAACCCTGCTTAACGCCGCCGATCTACCCGACTCGCCCACCCCACGCCTGGACGCCGAGCTGTTGCTGGCACACGCCCTGGGCAAGTCGCGCAGCTATCTGCACACCTGGCCGGAGCGCGAACTTGAGGTCGAGCAGCTTGAGCGTTATCAGGCCGCAATCGTTCGGCGTCAGGCCGGTGAGCCGGTGGCCTATATCCTCGGTCAGCAGGGCTTCTGGAGCCTGGAGCTGGAGGTCGCCTCGCACACCCTGATCCCGCGTCCCGATACCGAATTGCTGGTGGAAACCGTCCTCGCGCTGCTGCCGGCCACACCTGCTGCGGTACTGGACCTGGGCACCGGCACCGGTGCGATTGCCCTGGCTTTGGCCAGCGAGCGCCCGGCCTGGCGGTTAACCGGTGTGGATCGCGTGCCGGAGGCGGTGGCCCTGGCCGAACGTAATCGCGCACGCCTCAACCTGGCCAATGCCGGTTTTGTTGCAAGCCACTGGTTTAGCGCTTTAGATGGACAGCGTTTCCAGTTGATTGTCAGCAACCCACCCTATATCGCTGCCGATGATCGCCACCTGGGCGAAGGCGATGTGCGTTTCGAACCGAGCAGCGCCCTGGTGGCGGGCGCGGATGGGCTGGACGATATTCGCCTGATCATTGCCCAGGCTCCGGGCTATCTTGAAGCAGGCGGCTGGCTGCTGCTGGAGCATGGCTTCGACCAGGCCGCGGCGGTACGTGAGCTGCTTAGTGCGCACGGTTTTAGCGCGGTGGAGAGCCGGCGTGACCTGAGTGGCCACGAGCGCATCAGTCTGGGACGCTTCGATAATGAGTGACGCCATGAGCCCGCAAGACATGCTGAATGACGAGGAGTTGCTGCGCTACAGCCGGCAAATCCTGCTGCAACAGATCGATATCGCCGGCCAGCTGCGCCTGAAACACAGCCGCGCGCTGATCATCGGCCTCGGTGGCCTGGGTTCGCCGGTGGCGCTGTATCTGGCGGCGGCGGGTGTCGGTGAATTGCATCTGGCGGATTTCGATACGGTCGACCTGACCAATCTGCAGCGGCAGATCGCCCACGACACCGCCAGCATCGGCCTGAGCAAGGTCGACTCGGCCAGCAAGCGCCTGCTGGCGATCAATCCGCAGCTACGTCTGCAGGCTCATCGCCAGGGCCTGGACAGCGATTCCCTGGCTGCAGCGGTTGCCGCGGTGGACCTGGTGCTGGATTGCTCGGACAACTTCGGCACCCGCGAGGCGGTCAACGCCGCTTGTGTGGCGGCCAAGGTGCCGCTGGTCAGCGGCGCGGCGATTCGCCTGGAAGGCCAGCTCTCGGTGTTCGATCCACGCCGCGCTGACAGCCCCTGCTACCACTGCATCTACGGTCATGGCAGCGAAGCCGAGCTGACCTGCAGCGAAGCCGGGGTGGTCGGCCCGCTGGTGGGCCTGGTCGGTAGCCTGCAGGCGCTGGAAGCCCTGAAGCTGCTGGCGCAATTCGGCGAGCCGCTGGTTGGTCGCCTGTTGCTGATCGATGCTCTGGGCAGTCGTTTCCGTGAGCTACGGGTCAAGCGCGACCCGGGCTGCAGCGTCTGTGTCGGCCATGCCGAGTAACGTATCAAGAGGCGCGCCGATTGGCGTGTTCGACTCCGGCGTTGGCGGCCTGTCGGTGCTGGGCGAGATTCGCACGCTGCTGCCCAATGAGTCGCTGCTTTATGTGGCCGACAGCGGCCATGTGCCCTATGGTGAGAAGAGCCCGGAATTTATCCGCGAGCGCTGCCGGCTGCTGGCCGAGTTTCTCCTGGCCCGGGGGGCCAAGGCGCTGGTGCTGGCCTGTAATACCGCCACGGTGGCGGGGGTGGCCGAGTTGCGTGAGTTGTACCCGCAGCTGCCGATTATCGGCATGGAACCGGCGGTCAAACCGGCTGCAGCGGCGACCCAAACGGGCGTGGTCGGTGTGCTGGCCACCACCGGCACGCTGAAAAGCGCCAAGTTCGCCGCACTGCTCGACCGTTTCGCCAGCGATGTACGGGTGATTACCCAGCCCTGTCCGGGATTGGTCGAGCGTATCGAGGCCGGTGAGCTGGACAGCGCCGCCACCCGCGAATTGCTCCAGGGCTTTGTCGCACCGCTGTTGGCCGAAGGCTGCGACACGCTGATCCTCGGTTGCACCCACTACCCCTTTATCAAGCCGCTGCTGCGCAGCCTGGTGCCCGAATCGATCAGTCTGATCGACACCGGCGCGGCAGTGGCCCGGCAACTGCAGCGGCTGCTCAGCGAGCGCGAGTTGCTGGCTACCGGGCCGGCCGAGGCGGCGCGCTTCTGGTCCAGCGGCGAACCCCGGCTGATGCAGGCGGTATTGCCGCGGCTTTGGGGCCAGGCGGCCGAGGTTCAGGCGCTGTAACGACTGCTGCATGCGATGCATGAGTCGCCTTTTATTTAGATCAAAGATTTCTATACTTCAGGCAACGCAACACGGACTTCTTCTGATTTCGCTAAAAACAAAAGGACGATGCCATGAGCAAGTTGTTTTATTTGGCCGCAGTGGCGGCCCTATCAATGGGGAGCGTGGCTGCCGTACAGGCCGCCGATGTGACGTTCGCGGTCGGCCAGTCCGGTGAGTCGACCATGGTCTATCGCCTGGGCACCCAGTTTGATTTCGGGACCTTGCGTCAGTACGACAGCGGTCGCCTCACTGGCTATTGGGACGCCGGCTACACCTACTGGCAGGGTGACGAGACGGCCAGCAACCATAGCCTGTCCTTCAGCCCGGTATTGGTCTACGAATTCGCCGGTGAGACGTTCAAACCCTATGTCGAGGCTGGTATCGGCGTGGCTCTGTTCGCCAGCACCGAGCTGGAGGACAACGACCTGGGCTCGTCCTTCCAGTTCGAGGATCGCCTCGGTTTCGGGGTGCGTTTCGCCGATCAGGAAATCGGCCTGCGGGCCGTGCACTATTCCAATGCCGGGCTTAAGCAGCCCAACGACGGCAGCGAGGCCTATACCCTGCATTACCGCCTGAGTTTCTAAGCCACGGCGAAGTCAGAAAACCAGGCGTTGGCCCGGTTTTTTATCCTCTGCAGCGGCACGCTCAGCGATAGATGCTGCTCATGCCGCGACGCTCGTCCAGGCATTCGGCCGAGGCGGTTTCGAATTCGCGGCAGATCAGCGGACGCACTTCGTAGATGGTGCAGCGCATGCTGTCGCGATCCAGTGCGGCGCACCAGCCGTCGTCCAGGCGCAGCATCACTTCGCCGCCCCAGTCATCGGTGTCGATATAGCGTGGTGGCACACCGGTGTCGGTGATCAGCATGACTTCCAGCTGGCAGCAGCAGGCCGCGCAGTTGCTGCAGCTGACCGCCGGTTCGTCCGCGAGTTGGGTGTGGGGGATGTTCTGACTCATGCCGCGCAGTGTACGCCATAGAGGTTATTGCGGCGTCTGCTGCCGACGTAGGGTGGATGGCGCTTTACCCATCCACCATGGCTAGGCAGGGCGGCGCTGGTGGAAAACGCTTCGCGGTTTGTCCACGGGGTGGCCGTCCACCCTACGCGGCTTGGCGTGTGCGCAGGCTTTGCTCGTATTGCGTACGATAGAGCTTGGCGAAACCGTGCAGCACGGGCATCACCAGGGCCCAGGTCGCGCCGATCAGCAGCAAACTTTGCCAGGTGCCATAGGGCAGGCCGACGCCGGCGATCTGTGCGCCTGCGTAATAGGACAGCGGCGCGGCCACGGCCCCCAGCAGGCTGCCGCGCCACCAGGGTTGTGCGGTCCAGGCCAGGCAGTGGTTGAGGGTGGTGGCCAGCAGCAGCCACAGGCAGGCCAGCCACAGGGGAATCAGCGTGCGCGGCGCGCCAAAGTCGAACACCCCGAGGTTGAGCAGGAAGCTGTCCAGCGCGCTGCCGGCGAGAAACACCGTGATCAGCAGTTTGCCTTCCGCCGCCCAGCTGCTGGTCCACAGCAGATGCACCGCCAGCACCGCTGCGACAATCAGCAGCCACAGGCTGTCGCCGCCGAACACGCAGGCGAACCAGCCGAGCTGAAACAGCAGGGTGTTGACGATCAGTTTGGCCATCCAGGGATCCTCGGGTAACGGGTGCTCAGGGCAAGCGGCCTAGCAGCGGTTGGGGTTGGGCCGCCGATTTGGCCAGCAGCAGTTGCGCGGTGCCGATGGTGCGCTCGATAAAGCCGCCCTCGCAATAGCACAGGTAGAACTCCCACAGCCGATAGAAGTAGTCGTCGTAGCCGAGCTGTTCGAGTTTGTGCCGCGCCTGGCGCAGGTTGTCGTGCCACAGGCGCAGGGTGCGGGCGTAGTGCAGGCCGAAATCCTCCATATGGTGCAGGTTCATATCGGTTTTGTCGGTGACTATTTCCAGCATCTTCTGCACCGAGGGCAGCGCGCCGCCGGGGAAGATATAGCGCTGGATAAAGTCGACACTGTTTTTCGCCTGTTCGTAGCGCTGGTCGCGGATGGTGATGGCTTGCAGCAGCATCAGGCCGTCGGGCTTGAGCAACTGGGCGCACTGTTCGAAATAGTTGCTTAGAAAACGATGGCCGACGGCCTCGATCATCTCGATCGATACCAGCTTGTCGTACTGGCCGGTGAGGTCGCGGTAGTCTTCCAGCAGCAGGGTGATCTGCCCTTGCAGGCCCAGCTCGGCAATGCGCTTTTCGGTATAGGCGAACTGCTCGCGCGACAGGGTGGTGGTGGTGACCTTGCAGCCATAGTGGCTGGCGGCATAGATCGCCATGCTGCCCCAGCCGGTGCCGATTTCCAGCAGATGGTCGCCGGGTTTCAGGGCGAGCTTCTGGCAGATACGTTCGAGCTTGTTCAGTTGCGCCTGCTCCAGGCTGTCGTCCGGGCCCTGGAACATGGCCGCCGAGTACATCATGGTCGGATCGAGGAATTGCTCGAATAGCTCGTTACCCAGGTCGTAGTGGGCCGAGATGTTCTTGCGCGAACCCTTGCGGGTATTGCGGTTGAGCCAGTGCAGGGCCTGCACCAGAGGGCGGCCAAGGCGAGCCAGGCCACCTTCCATGGCATCCAGCACTTCCAGATTGCTGACGAATACACGGATCACCGCGGTCAGGTCCGGGGTGCTCCAGTAGCCGTGGATATAGGCCTCGCCGGCACCGATCGAACCGTTGCCGGCCACCAGGCCCCAGACCGCTGAGTCGAGCACCTGAATCTCGGCGCTGAGGCTGGAATGGGCGTCGCCGAACTCCAGGCGTTCATCACCTTCGACTATCACCAGGTGGCCATGACGCAGCTGTTTCAGCTGACGCAACACCGCGCGACGCAACAGGCTGGCACCGATGCCGCTGCCGGCGCGCACGCTATCTTTGGCGGAGACAAGGCTAGAGCTTTTCATGGTGGACTTCCTTCGATACGGGGCGAGCGACGCGCAAATCGCCTTCAGCGGCCCGGTGGCTGAACAGGGGGATGCGTTTGAGCAGCAGGCGCAGGGCCTGCCAGTAGATGGCAACGAGGGTCTTGCCGGTCATCCAGGGAAACTGCAGCAGGTAGCGGTGCAGGCTGGCGCGGTTCAGTTCGGTGCGCTGCAGGCTGAGGCTGGCGTCGAAGACTTTCTCCTCGCCGCTCCAGTCGGCCATATGCAGGCCCAGGCGCTCGCCAACCGGGCTGAAGCTCATGCGATATTCCAGCTCACGCGGCAGAAAGGGCGAAACGTGAAACGCCTTGACCACAGCGACGTGTTGATGGCCCGTGCCCTCTGCCGGCAACACATAGTGGTAGCGCTCGCGCCAGGGCGTGTTGCTCACCTCGCAGAGAATCGCCGCCAGCTGGCCATCGGCTTCATGGCAGTAGAAGAAACTTGCCGGATTGAAGGCCAGGCCCCAGCTGCGTGGCTGGGTCAGCAGGCAGATATGTCCCAGTGGTGTATGCCCCAGTGCCTCGCCCACCCGTTGGCGCACCGCATCGATCAGCTTGATGCCCGCGCCGGTGAACTGCGGCAGGTAGTCGCTTTCGCGGAACGAGAACGGGGCGAAACGCCCGCGCCCGGCCAGCGGCGACAGCGCCAGCACCGCGTCCTGCTCGCTCAGGTCGAGATAAAGCAGGCCCATGCGATAGCGGAAATTGTGCAGGCGTGGGGCAAAGCGTCGGTGCTGCACCCAGCCGCTGTACAGGGCGCTGTTCATCACAGTGCCTCACCGAATTCGCGGGCCACGCGCAGCGCGCTGACCACGCCGTCTTCATGGAAGCCATTGGCCCAGTACGCGCCGCAGAAGTAGCTGTGGTTGGCACCTAGCAGCTCTTCCCAGCGCGCCTGCGCCGCCATGCCGGACAGGCTGTATTGCGGGTGAGCGTAGGTGTAGCGCGCGAGAATCTTGCTCGGGTCGATGGCGGCGGTCTGGTTCAGGCTGACGCAGAAGGTGGTGGCGCTCTGAATGCCCTGCAGGATATTCATGTCATAGGTCACGGCAGCCGGCTGATCCACGGGGCCGCCGAGACGATAGTTCCAGCTGGCCCAGGCCAGTGGCCGTTTTGGCAGCAGTCGGGTATCGGTGTGCAGCACCACGTCGTTATCGGCATAGGGCAGCGCACCGAGGATGTCCTGCTCGCTGCGCGTGGGNTCGGCCAGCAGGGCCAGGGCCTGGTCGCTGTGGCAGGCGAANATCACCTTGTCGAAGCGTTCGGTTCCGGCGGCGCTGTGCAGGGTCACACCGTCGGCATCACGCTCGACGCGGGTTACCGGGCAGTTGAGGCGGATATGCTGNTTGAANGANTCGGTCAGCGGCGCGACATAGCTGCTGGAGCCGCCCTCGACCACGCACCACTGCGGCCGGTCACTGACCGACAGCAGGCCGTGGTTCTTGAAGAAGCGCACGAAGAACTGCAGCGGAAAACCGAGCATATCGTGCAGCGACATCGACCAGATCGCCGCACCCATGGGCACGATGTAATGCTCGATAAAGCGCTCGCTGTAGCCATTGGCCTTGAGGTAGTCGCCCAGGGTCATATCGCTGGCGATGCGCTGCTGGTTGAGATCGTTCAGCGCCTCGCGGTTGAAGCGCAGGATGTCGCGCACCATGCCGATAAATTTCGGCGAGATGAGGTTACGGCGCTGGGCAAACAGGGTATTGAGGCTATGCCCGTTGTACTCCACCCCGCTTAGCGGGTCGCTGACCGAGAAGCTCATCTCGGTGGCCTTGAAGCCGACACCCAGCTTGCCCAGCAGGCGAATGAAGTTGGTGTAGGTCCAGTCATTGAACACGATGAAACCGGTGTCCACGGCATAACGCTGGCCATCGACCTGCACATCCACGGTGTGGGTGTGCCCGCCAATCCAGTCGCCNGCCTCGAATACGCGGATATCGTGGCTGCGGTTGAGCAGATAGGCGCTGGTCAAACCGGCGATNCCGCTGCCAATAATGGCGATCTTCATGAGTTGTCCTTGGTCTTGGCTTCGGTGCGGGCCATACNGGCACCCATGGCCACCTGCAGGCGCTTGGGCAGATGGCCGAGCAGCTTGAGCATGGCAATAAAGGGGCCGGGGAAGTTGATCTCGAACGGCTGCCGGTGCACGCGTTCGGCGATATGCCGGGCGGCTTTATCCACCGGCCAGCGCATGGGCATGGGGAAGTCGTTCTGTTGCGTCAGCGGGGTGTCGACAAAGCCCGGGCTGACCAGGGTCACGGCGATGCCCTCGGCGGCCAGGTCGATGCGCAGGGCTTCGATCAGGTAGCGTAGCCCGGCCTTGGACGCGCCATAAGCTTCGGCGCGGGGCAGCGGCAGGTAGGTCACCGAGCTGCCGACGGCCACCAGATGCGGCTTGTGGCCCAGGCGCAGGAGGGGCAGGGCTGCCTCGATGCAATAACTGGCGGAAAACAGATTGGCGCGGATCACCCGCTCGACCATCGCCGCCTCGAAGCGTTGCACCTCGACGTATTCGCAGGTGCCGGCATTGAGGATCACGCTGTCCAGCGCGCCCCAGACCTGACCTATATGTTCGCCGATGCTGCGTACCTGGGCGGCATCGCTGAGGTCGCCGGTGACCACCAGCACTTGCCCCGGGTAACGCTTGGCCAGGGCCTGCAGGGGCTCGATGGTGCGGGCGCTGAGGGCCAGGCGATGGCCTTGTTCGAGCAGCTGTTCGGCCAGGGCCGCGCCGATGCCGCTGCTGGCACCTGTGAGCCAGATGCGTCGTGGGTTTGTGCTCATGCCAACCTCCGTTTCAGCCAGCGAATCGCCGAGCCGAGCAAGGGCAGGTGCTCGTAGAGCAGGCTGCCGGCGTCGAAGTAGTCGCGGTGACGATAGACCTTGCTGTGCCACAGCAGGTGCGAGCAGCCCTCTACACGGATCAGCTGGCCGCCGGCCAGGCGTGGGTGGCGGTAGCTCATGGTCCAGCGCAGGTAGCCTTCGCCTTCGCGCACCTGGTCGAAGCCGTAGAAGTCGAAGCGCAGTTCACTGACGTTAGCGTACAGCTCGGCAAAGTAGCGCTGCATATTGCTCAGGCCGCGCACCTCGTGCAGCGGGTCGCAGAACAGGGCGTCGTCACTGTAGAGCTGGCCCAGGCGGTCGAGGTTGTCCTTGTTCAACCCGGCAAAGCGCTGGGCGAACTGGCGCAGAAAGTCGCTCATAGCGCTGCCTCGCCCGCCAGGTGCGGCAGGCACTTGAAGGCGGCCAGGGCGCGCGCGCGGCTGGCGCTCAGGTCGACCATGGGGCGCGGGTAGTCCGCGCCGCCAAACAGCCCGCCGCCACTGAGCAGCGCGCCGCTCGGCTGGTGGATATGTTTCTTGCTCAAGCCCTCGAGCTCGGGCAGCCAGTGACGGATAAAGCGTCCGTCCGGGTCGAAGCGCTCGGACTGGCTGAGGGGGTTGAAGATGCGGAAATACGGCACCGAATCGGTGCCGGTGGAGGAGCTCCACTGCCAGCCGCCATTGTTCGCCGCCAGATCGCCGTCTATCAGGTGGCGCATAAAGAAGCGCTCGCCTTCGCGCCAGTCGATCAGCAGATTCTTGGTCAGAAACATCGCCACCACCATGCGTAGGCGGTTGTGCATCCAGCCGGTGGCCAGCAGCTGGCGCATGGCGGCATCGATGATCGGGAAGCCGGTGCGGCCTTGCTGCCAGGCTTTCAACTCCTGCGGAGCGTTGCGCCAGGCCAGCGCCTCGGTTTCCGGGCGAAAGGCGCGGTGCATGGAAACCCGCGGATAGCCGACCAGAATNTGCTTGTAGAACTCGCGCCAGAGCAGCTCGTTGATCCAGGTGATGACCCCGGGATTGCCGCTGTCGAATTCGCCCTGGTTGACCTGCAAAGCCGCATGCAGGCACTGACGCGGCGAGATCACCCCTGCGGCCAGGTAGGCCGAAAGCTGGCTGGTGCCGGGCTGCGCTGGGAAGTCGCGGGCACTCTGGTAGAAGTCGATCTGCTGCGTGGCGAAATCATCCAGACGCCGCTGCGCTTCGCTTTCACCGGCGGGCCACAGTTCACGCAGTTCGGCAGCGGGCAGAGCGAAGCCTGCAACTTGTTCAGGAATGGCATCGCTTTGGATCGCGACCGGGGGCTGCGCTTTAGGTGTGGCGATCAGCGCCGGCAGGGCGGTATGCAGGCGCTGATAGCAGACCTTGCGGAACTGGCTGTAGACCTGAAAGTAGCCGCCGGATTTGGTCAGCACGCTGCCGGGTTTGAACAACAGCTGATCCAGATGACTGCGAAAATTTACCCCCAGACCATCCAGCGCCTTGGCTACGGCCTGATCGCGGCGGGTTTCATGCACGCCATACTCTTCGTTGACCTGCACGCTATCGATCTGCAGCTGCTGGCACAGTTCGCCGATCGCCCGCGGTGCGGCACTCCAGTTATCGACTTCGCGCACCAGCAGCGGCACATTGAGTTTGCCCAGCTCAGTGGCCAGTTCCTTGAGGTTGCGCAACCAGAAGTCGACCTTGCTCGGCGCGTCATCGTGGCTCAGCCACTGGCCGGGGCTGAGNAGGTACAGCGCCACGGTCGGACCGCTGCTCATGGCGGCGGCCAGGGCGCTGTTGTCCTGCACCCGCAGGTCGGTACGAAACCAGATCAATTGCAGCATGGTATGTCCCATCAGCTGTTCAGCAGGTTCAAGTCGGTAAGGATTTGCAGCGCGGCCAGCGGATCGGCGGCCAGGCTCAGATCGGGATTCTGGNNGGCCATGCCGCTTAGCTCCTGCTGATGNATCTGCACCGCCTGACCGGTGATGAGGCAGGGGCAGTCGTAGCCGGCCAGCAAGCGTTGCAGGTGATTGGTATTGAGCGCCTGGCTGGAATACAGCAGCACCGCGCGGGGCTGGATATGTTCCACCGCCAGGGCCAGTTCGGCCGGCGACAGCGGCCAGTCGAAGACATCCACCGGGCAGTTGGCGCTGCTCGCCAGCCAGGCGGTCAGCCACATGCCAGGGGCCATGGGCAGGTCGGAGACATTGATCAGCAGCAACGGCGCGCCGCTGTACTGACGGTTGTTGTGGTACAGGCGTGCGCCCAACTTGCTGCGCAGCCAGGAGTAGAAGAACACCCGCTCGGCCTGGGCCCCGAACTGGTTGCGCCAGCGCAGTTCCAGTTCTTCCAGCAGCGGCATCAGCAGTTGCTGGCACAGGGTGTGCGGCGGGTAGAGCGCCAGTTCGCTGTTGAAGCAGTCGTCCAGGCGGCGCTCGCTGAGGTTGCAGATGCTCTCCTGCAGGCGCTGGCGTTTTTCCTCCCACTGCGAGCTGGCCTCAGCGAACGCCGGCTGGCCGCTGCGCAGCAGCCCCTTGACCTGGCTGACCGAGACTCCGCGGCCGAGCCAGGTGAGGATCGCCTGGATCCGGGCCACATGCTCGGCGGAATACAGGCGATGGCCCTTGGGCGTGCGGTGCGGCACGATCAGGCCGTAGCGGCGTTCCCAGGCGCGCAGGGTGACGGCGTTGACCCCGGTGATGCGCGCCACATCGCGGATCGGCATAAAGCCTTGGGCGATGGCGGTCTGGTAGTCGTCGCCGGCGGGGGCGTGGCTGTGGGTGAGTTCGTCCATGATCAGAGGGCGTTGCGCAGGCTGAGGTTTTCCGGGTGCGGCTGCAGGTAGACCTGCTGCGCGATATAGCGGTCGGGGTGACGGCGAAAGTGATGCTTGAGCAGGGTCATGGGTACCACCAGCGGCACCACGCCCTGGCGGTACTGGCCGATCAGTTGCTGCATTTCCTGCTTCTCTGCGCTGCTCAGCGCTTGCTTGAGGTAGCCGCTGATGTGCTGCAGCACATTGCTGTGGGTGCTGCGGGTGGCGCAGCTTTTCAGCGCGCTCATCAGTTCGCTGAAATAGCGCGGAGCCAGCTCAGTGATGTCGTGCTGAGCGAGGTTGCCGAGCATGCGCCCCAGGCTCTTGTACTGCTGCGGATGGGTGGCCATCAGCAGGTACTTGTAGCGCGAGTGGAAGTCGATCAGGCGCTTGCGCGTCAGGCCCTCGCGCAGCAGTTGTTGCCACTCGGAGTAGGCAAACACGCGGGTGATGAAGTTCTCGCGCAGGATCGGATCGTTGAGGCGACCGTCTTCCTCGACCGGCAGGTCGGGATGGCGGGCGCAGAAGGCCTGGGCAAAGATGCCGCGGCCCTGAGGTTCACTGGGGCGACCGTTGTCCTGGTAGACCTTGACCCGGTGCAGGCCGCAGGACGGCGACTGCTGCATAAAGATATAGCCACAGATATCGCCCAGCTCGCCGGCCATGCGCTCGCCGTAGGCGGCCAGGGGGGCGGTCACNTCCACCTCGCGGTTGACCGTGCCCACTGCCCGGGGGGCCTGTGGATCNCCGACCAGACGGATAGGCTCGCGAGGNGTGCCCAGGCCAATCGCCACTTCGGGGCACAACGGGGCGAACTCGAAGTATTCGGCGAGGGTGCGGCTGCACAAACGCGATTCCTTATGGCCGCCGTTGTAGCGTACTTCGGCCCCTAGCAGGCAGGCGCTGATGGCGAGTCTGGGTTTGGTGGCGGTGATCTGGGGCGTGTTCATGGCGCGACCTCTGATGGCGTCTTGTACATGCTGTGATGCGTGTACAACTTGTGTTCATCATAGGTTTGTTGTTGTACAAGTCAAATGTTTTGTACAGCTTATGTACTGGAATCGGCCGGATGGCGCAGCGAAACACCCCCTACGCTTGGGCCTTGGCGTTCGAGGTGAGGGCAGACGGGAGGGGCTTTATGCGGCAGGGACCGGCCGCTGGGCGGTGTGGCTTACTTCCAGCCCATCAGCCAGTGCTGGGTATTTTCCAGGGCTTGCCAATCCAGGCGCTGGTTGCGCTGGCTGAGTACCGCCTGTAATTCGACCTGCAGCACAGTGCCTTCTTCATCACAGAAGAGTTCGGTGACCAGGAAATGTTTCTCACGATTCAGTGGCTGTGCTGCCGTCCATTTCGACAGCAGCAGCTTGCGTGGATTTAGTCGGCGCTTGGCTGGCGCAGTGCGCGCCTGAGTGCTCATTGCAGGTGCTCGAGCAGGCGGCGGGCGGCCTCCTGGCCGCTGAGCCAGGCCCCTTCGACGCGGCCCGACAGGCACCAGTCGCCGCAGGCATACAGGCCCAGACCGGCATCGGACAGGGCCCCCCATTGGTGCGCCGTGGCCGGGCGGGCATACAGCCAGCGATGGGCCAGGCTGAAAACCGGTGCCGGCACGGCGCAGCCAATCAGTTCGGCAAAGGCCCCATGCAGTTGCTCGATCACCTCTTCCTTGGGCATATCCAGATGCTGCTTGGTCCACTGGCTGCTGGCATGCAGCACCCAGGTGTCCTTGGCGGTGTCGCGCCCGGGTTTGCTGCGGTTGCGGGCCAGCCAGTCGAGCGGGTTGTCGCGTACAAAGCAGCCTTCGACCCTGGTTTCCAGCGGGCTGTCGAAAGCCAGGGCCACGGCCCAGGTCGGGTCCATGGCGACGCTGGCCGCCGCTCCGGCCAGCTTCGGTGCACTGGACAGCAGGGCGGTGGCCTGGGGAGCGGGGGCGGCCACTACCACATGGCTGAACGGGCCGTGGTTGTTGCCTTCGGCATCCTGCAGGTGCCAGTGCTGTTCGCCGCGAAACACTTCGGTGATGCGGCAGGAGAAATGCACCGGCAAGGCCCCGAGCATGGCCCGGGTGATGGCGCTCATGCGCGGGCTGCCGACCCAGCGTGTCTGCTCGTCTGGCGAGGCACTGAGCTGGCCGTTGTCGAAGTGGTAGAGGCTGGGCGTCCACTCGCTGACCCAGCCGCGGGCCTGCCACTGTTGCACCACCTCGACGAAGCGGCGGTCACGGGCGGTGAAGTACTGTGCGCCCAGATCCAGTGCGCCAGCGTCGCTGCGCTTGCTGGCCATACGGCCGCCGCTGCCACGGCTCTTGTCGAACAGTTGCACCGCATGTCCGGCGGCATGCAGAGCCTGGGCTGCGGACAGCCCGGCGATGCCGGTACCGATGATGGCGATGGGGTTGATGGCTGTCATGGCTTACCTCGTGCTCCAGACCATTTAGGCTACGCTTTAGACAGAAGCTATACAATATCGATTTTATGTATAGGATGTGTGGCTGCAATCGCGCCTACCTATAGTTAAGACAACTGGCTGCCGGAATAAAGGCACGCCGGTCATAAAACTTGATGTTGCGCATATTCAATGCCAGGCCATGCGAGGACGATGCCATGCACATACTTCTAACCGGCGGTACCGGTCTGATCGGGCGCGCGCTGTGTCGGCACTGGGCACAGCAGGGCCATCAGCTGACGGTATGGAGCCGCACGCCGCAGCAGGTCGAGGCCCTGTGCGGGAGAGGGGTGCGCGGCATCGCGCGCCTTGAGGAACTGGCCGAGGAACCGCTGGATGCCGTGGTCAACCTGGCCGGTGCGCCGATTGCCGACCGGCCCTGGACGCGCAAGCGCAAGGCGCTGCTGTGGGCCAGCCGCATTACCCTGACCGAACAGTTGCTGGCCTGGCTGGCGAGCCGCGAGCAGAAACCCCGGGTGCTGTTGTCCGGCTCGGCGGTGGGCTGGTATGGCGACGGCGGCGAGCGTGAGCTGCATGAAGACTCGATTCAGGTTACCGACGATTTTGCCGCGCAACTGTGCGGTGCCTGGGAAGAAACCGCACTGCGCGCCGAAGAGCTGGGCATCCGTGTGGTGCTGCTGCGCACCGGGCTGGTGCTGGCCCGCGACGGTGGCTTTCTCAAGCGTCTGTTGCTGCCGTTCAAGCTGGGCCTGGGCGGCCCTCTGGGCAGTGGCCGGCAGTGGATGCCGTGGATTCATATCAGCGATCAAATCGCCCTGATTGATTTTCTCCTGCAGCAGGAGCAGGCCCGCGGTCCTTATAATGCCTGCGCGCCGCAGCCGGTACGCAACCGCGAGTTCAGCCAGGCCCTGGGCCGCGAGCTGCACCGTCCGGCGTTTATGCCGGCACCGGCATTTGCCTTGCGTCTGGCCCTGGGCGAGTTGTCCGAGCTGCTGCTCGGCGGCCAGCGCGCCTTGCCGACGCGCCTGCAGGCCGAAGGTTTCAGTTTTCGTTTCACTCATTTGGATGTGGCCCTGGCGGATCTGCTGGGCCAACCTGACTAGGATTGCGCATGACCGATAACGCATTGCTGCTGGTAAACCTGGGGTCGCCGGCCTCCACCGAAGTCGCCGATGTGCGCAGCTACCTTAACCAGTTTCTGATGGACCCTTATGTCGTCGATCTGCCCTGGCCGCTGCGGCGCTTGCTGGTGTCGCTGATCCTGATCAAGCGCCCGGCCGCTTCGGCCCACGCCTATGCCTCGATCTGGTGGGAGGAGGGCTCGCCCCTGGTGGTGTTGAGCAAGCGTCTGCAGGAAGCCATGAAGGCACAGTGGAGCCAGGGCCCGGTGGAGCTGGCCATGCGTTATGGCGAGCCGTCGATCGAGACGGTGCTCCAGCGTCTGGCCGCCCAGGGCATCAAGCAGGTGACCCTGGCACCGCTCTATCCGCAGTTTGCCGACAGCACCACCACCACGGTGATCGAGGAGGCGCGGCGGGTGGTGCGCGAGCACAAGCTGCCGATCCACTTTTCGATTCTGCCGCCCTTTTATGAGCAGCCCGAATACATCGAGGCCCTGGCCGATAGCGCCCGACCTTACCTGGAGCAGGACTTCGATCACCTGCTGCTGAGCTTCCACGGCCTGCCGGAACGCCACCTGCGCAAGCTCGACCCGAGCAAGCACTGCCTCAAGGGCCCGGACTGCTGCATGAGCGCCCCCCCCGAGGTGCTGGCCAGCTGTTATCGCGCCCAGTGCATGCGCAGTGCCCACGCCTTTGCCCAGCGTATGGGGCTGCGCCCGGAGCAGTGGTCGGTGTCCTTCCAGTCGCGCCTGGGCCGGGACAAATGGATCGAGCCCTATACCGAAAGCCGCCTGGAGGAGTTGGCCGGGCAGGGGGTGAAGAAGCTGCTGGTGATGTGCCCGGCCTTTGTCGCCGACTGCATCGAAACCCTGGAGGAGATCGGCGACCGTGGCCGCGAGCAGTTTATCGAGGCCGGTGGCGAAAGCCTGCAGCTGGTGCCCTGCCTGAACGACCACCCAAGCTGGGTGGCGGCGCTAAAAGTACTGAGCGAGCGGGCACCCTTGATGCTTTGAAGCGGGCAGGCATTAGCTCGAAAGGATGCCTTGCATTCGCCTGACTGATAACACCTACGGGCGATACTCATCGCCCTGTATATCGACCTAAGCTGGCAGTTCTTTCAACCGTCGTGCAGCGCACCTGTGCTGCCGAGGAGACTGCCAGTGCCTCACAACAACAATAACGGCTATCCCTCCAGTACCCGCGCCTGGGCCACTGTCGCCATTCTGATGGTGGCCTATGTGCTGTCCTTTATCGACCGGCAGATTCTCAACCTGCTGGTGGGGCCGATCCGCCGCGACCTGATGATCAGCGATACGCAGATGAGTCTGTTGATGGGCCTGTCCTTTGCGCTGTTCTACACCGTCTGCGGGATTCCCCTGGGGCGGCTGGCCGATACCAGGAGTCGTCGTGGCCTGATCACCCTCGGCGTTCTGTTCTGGAGCGCGGCCACCGCCGCCTGCGGCCTGGCCAAGCTGTACTGGCAGTTTCTGATCTGCCGCATCGGCGTTGGCGTGGGCGAGGCGGCGCTATCGCCGGCGGCCTACTCGCTGATCGCCGACAGCTTTCCCGCCGAGCGCCGCGCCACGGCGATCAGCGTCTATTCCATGGGGGTTTATCTGGGCTCGGGTCTGGCCTTTCTGCTCGGCGGTCTGGTGATCCAGTTCGCCTCGGCCCAGGGCGATGTGCTGCTGCCAATCGTTGGCGAGGTGCGGCCCTGGCAGTTGATCTTCCTGATCCTCGGCGCGGCCGGGGTGCTGTTTACCCTGCTGATGCTGGCGGTCAAGGAGCCGACCCGGCGTGGCGTCGGTGCCGGCGTCGCGGTGCCGCTGGCCGATGTCGGCCGCTATATCCGCGCCAACAAGCGCACCGTGCTCTGCCATAACTTCGGCTTCGCCGGCCTGGCCTTTGCCGGCTATGGCAGTGCGGCCTGGATTCCGACCTTCTTCATTCGCACCTACGGCTGGGACGCCGGCCAGGTGGGCATCGTCTACGGCAGCATTGTTGCGGTGTTCGGCTGCCTGGGCATCGTCTTCGGCGGTCGCCTGGCCGACTGGATGGCCAAGCGTGGGAGCAGCGACGCCAATATGCGTGTCGGTCTGTACGCGGCCATCGGCGCGGTGCCTTGTGTGCTGGCTTTCCCGCTGATGGAAACGGCGCTCTGGGCAGCGATCCTGACCGCGCCGGCAGTGTTTTTCCTGAGCATGCCGTTCGGCGTGGCTCCGGCGGCAATCCAGGAAATCATGCCCAACTCGATGCGCGGCCAGGCCTCGGCGATCTACCTGTTCGTGATCACCCTGATCGGCCTGGGCATAGGCCCGACCGCAGTGGCGCTGGTGACCGACTATGTGTTCGGCGACGACATGGCGCTGCGCTACTCGCTGCTGATCGTTACCAGCATCGCCGTGTTCAGCTCCATCGTGCTGCTGAGCATGAGCCTCAAACCCTATCGGGAGAGTGTGGTGCGCCTGCAGCAGTGGGCGGCCGCGCCGGCTTGAGGAGCGGTCATGGCCTCTGGTGCGCGGTGTGCACCAGAGGCCATGCAGGTATCAGACCTGCTCTTCGCTCAGGGCCTTGCTGCGCCAGCCCTTGCCGCCCGGCAGCAGCAGGTTGAGCGCGATGGCGATGATGCCGCACAGGGAGATGCCTTTCAGGCTGACATCGCCGGCACCTATGACCATGCCGCCGATGCCGAACACCAGGGTGACCGCAACGATGACCAGGTTGCGCGCCTCGGACAGGTCGACCTGGTGGCGGATCAGGGTATTCAGGCCGACCACCGCGATGGAGCCGAACAGCAGGCAGAGAATGCCGCCCATCACCGGCACCGGGATGCTCTGCAGCACCGCGCCGAACTTGCCGATAAAGGCCAGGGTCATGGCGATCACCGCCGCCCAGAGCATCACCTTGGGGTTGAAATTCTTGGTCAGCATCACCGCCCCGGTGACTTCCGAGTAGGTGGTGTTGGGCGGCCCGCCGAGCAGGCCGGCGGCCGAGGTGGCCAGGCCGTCGCCGAGCAGGGTGCGGTGCAGACCCGGCTGTTTCAGGTAGTTCTTGCCGGTCACGGTGCCGATCGCCAGCACGTCGCCGATATGCTCAATGGCCGGGGCAATGGCCACCGGCAGGATAAACAGGATGGCCCCCCAGTGCAGTTCCGGGGCGACGAAGTTCGGCGCGGCCAGCCAGGGCGCGGCGGCCACCGGGCTGAAGTCGACCACACCGAGCAGCCAGGCCAGCCCATAGCCGACGAAGATCCCGCAGAGAATCGGGATCAGACGGAAGATGCCGCGGCCGACCACCGCAACGATCAGGGTGGTGAGCAGCGCCGGCAGGGAAATCATCAGGGCGATGTCATAGGGCACCAGCTGCGCGCTGGCGTCGCCGGCCTTGCCCATGGCCATATTGGCCGCCACCGGGGCCAGGCCCAGGCCGATGGCCATGATCACCGGGCCGATCACCACTGGCGGCAACAGGCGGTCGATAAAGCCGGTGCCCTTGAGCTTCACCGCGCCGGCCAGGAGCATATAGGCAACACCGGCGGCTACCAGGCCGCCGAGGGTGGCGGGCAGGCCGAAGTCGGCCTTGGCGGCGAGGATAGGGGCAATAAAGGCGAAGCTGGAGGCGAGAAACACCGGCACCTGGTTCTTGGTCACCAGCTGGAAGATCAGGGTGCCGAGCCCCGCGGTAAACAGCGCCACGTTGGGGTCCATGCCGGTGATCAGCGGCATCAGCACCAGCGCGCCGAAAGCTACGAAGAGCATCTGCGAGCCGGCCAGGGCCTGACGCCAGGTGGCGTCCTGCATATGATCCTGCATGTTCAGGCGTCCTTCTGCTTGGTGCCGAAGATCTTGTCACCGGCATCGCCGAGGCCGGGAATGATATAGCCGTGTTCATTCAGGCACTGGTCGATGGAGGCGGTGAAGATGGTCACGTCCGGATGTGCGTCGTTGACCACCTTGATGCCTTCCGGCGCGGCCACCAAGACCATGGCGCGGATTTCCTTGCAGCCGGCTTTTTTCAGCAGGTCGATGGTGGCGACCATGGAGCCGCCGGTGGCCAGCATGGGGTCGATGATCATCGCCAGGCGCTCGTCGATTTCTGGCACCAGTTTTTCCAGGTAGGTGTGCGCCTGCAGTGTTTCCTCGTTGCGCGCCACGCCCACGGCGCTGACCTTGGCCCCGGGAATCAGGCTGAGCACGCCTTCGAGCATGCCGATGCCGGCACGCAGGATCGGCACCACGGTGATCTTCTTGCCGGAGATCTTTTCCACCTGCACGGTGCCGCACCAGCCTTCGATCTCGCAGTTTTCCAGGGGCAGATCCTTGGTCGCCTCGTAGGTCAGCAGCGCACCGACTTCCTGGGCCAGTTCGCGAAAATTCTTCGTGCTGATATCGGCGCGGCGCATCAGGCCGAGCTTGTGGCGGATCAGCGGGTGGCGGATCTCGAGGATGGGCATGGCGGGGTCTCCGGCAGGACGGGTAGAAAACTGGCCTAGATTAAAGCATTGGCGATTCCAATTGCTGCCTCGGGGCCGGGTGAAATCGGCAATTAGCGTCTAAATTTCGTCTGTTGCCGACAATTTGCCCTGTTTGTCTATAAGCCCTTGCTCTGCCTGCCGCAGATGGGTACCTTTGCCGGCTTTTATTTTGACGCATCGATCAGCTTTTCTGCTGCGTATCGTCCCGCTTCCAAGAGGAAACAGCATGTCCGTCGATCTCGCGCACATCCGCCAAGTCATGGCCGAAGCCGATTGCCTGTACAGCAATGCCGAGGTCGAGGTGGCTATCGACACCATGGCGGCGGCCATCAACAGCGAGATGGCCGAGAGCAATCCCGTGGTGTTCTGCGTGATGAATGGCGGCCTGATCTTCTCCGGCAAGCTGCTGCCCAAGCTCAGCTTTCCGCTGGAGTTGTCCTACCTGCACGCCACTCGTTATCGCAACGAGACCAGCGGCGGCGAGCTGTTCTGGAAGGCCAAGCCGGAAATCTCCTTTATCGACCGCGACGTGCTGATCATCGATGACATCCTCGATGAAGGGCACACCCTCGGTGCAATCATCGATTTTTGCCGGCATGCCGGTGCCAGGAACGTGCGCATCGCCGTGCTGGTAGACAAGACCCACGACCGCAAGGCGCGCCCCGACCTCAAGGCTGATTACGTCGGCATGTCCTGCGTTGATCGCTATGTGTTTGGCTACGGCATGGATTACAAAGGCTACTGGCGCAACGCGCCGGGGATCTACGCGGTAAAGGGCCTGTAAAAGCTGCTCGGTAGGGGGCTGCCTCTGCAGGGGGCGCTGCGTGCACCGAGTCTGCAGATAGGCCTCGAATCTGCATTGTTCTATCGTCGCCCGGATGCAATACCGGGAGCGGTTTATGCCGCGCTAAATTTCCCTGGATTGCATCCGGGCTACACGACCTCTGATCCCTCATCGGCCTTGGGCGTCAGCCAGCGCAGGGCCTTTTCCCGGGCCTGGGCAAGGTCGTGCACGTAGGCCAGATGGCCTTCGACGCGCTGGATGCCGGCACGCCTTAGTTGCAGGCGCACATGGGGCACCGGGCCACTCAGGATCAGGCCGACGCCCTGGGCGCGGTAGTCGCGCAGCACGTTGTCCAGCGCCGCCAGGGCGGTCATATCCAGCAGCGGTACAGCGCTGATATCGACGATCACCACCCTGACCCCCGGGGTAAAGCGGCGCAGCACGCTCAGGGCCTTTTCCGCCGCGCCGAAAAACAGCGGGCCGCGAATGGCGTACACCAGCACATGCTCAGGCAGATCACTCAGGGCCTGGTGAAAGTCCCGGGGCAGGCTCTCGGTGTCGGTGAGGTCGCTCATGCGCTTGATAAACAGCCCCGCCGCCAGCAGCAGGCCGACCCCCACCGCCAGCACCATATCGAACAGCACGGTCAGGATCAGGCAGGTCAGCAGCACCAGCACGTCGCTGCGCGGGGCGATGCGCAGGGTGTGCTGCACATGCCGCACCTCGCTCATATTCCACGCCACCATCAGCAGCAGGGCGGCCAGGGCGGCCATCGGCAGGTAGCTGAACAGCGGCGCGAGAAACAGGATGGCGACCAGTACCACGGCCGAATGGATAATCGCCGCCAGGGGCGAAAAGGCACCGGCGCGCACATTGGCGGCGCTGCGGGCAATCGCGGCGGTGGCGGTGATGCCGCCAAACAAGGGCGCGAGCAGATTGCCCAGGCCCTGGCCGATCAGTTCGCCGTTGGGGTCATGCTTGCTGCCGGTCATACCGTCGGCGACCACCGCGCACAGCAGCGACTCGATGGCTCCGAGCATGGCGATGGCAAAGGCCGGGGCGAGCAGCTGGCGGAACAGTTCGAAGCTGATTGCCAGCGGTTGTCCGTCGGGGCCGGGCAGCAACCAGGGCCAGCTGAAGCTGGGCAAAAAAGGCGGAATGCCCGGGTGCTCGACACCCTCCAGGCTGTAGCTGAAACGCTCGCCGATGGTCGCCACTGGAATCTGCAGGCTTTCCAGCAGCAGGCCGAGCAGGGCACCCAGCGCCAGTGCCGCCAGATGCCCCGGCACCCTGGGCACCCAGCGCGGCCAGATCAGCAGGACCGCCAGGCACACCAGGGCCACCAGGCTATCGCCCAGTTGCAGGCTGGGCAGGGCCTGCCACAGCCCCTGCAGCTGCTCGATATAGTTGCTCGGCTGACCGGCCAGGCTCAGGCCGAGCAGGTCCTTGAACTGCAGGGTGGCGATCACGATGCCGATCCCGGCGGTAAAGCCCAGGGTCACCGGGTAGGGGATAAATTCGATCAGGCGGCCAGCGCGCATCAGGCCCAGGGCAATCAGAATCAGCCCGGCCATCAGGGTGCACAGCAGCAGGCCGCCGAGGCCAAATTGCTGGGTGATCGGCAGCAGTATCACCACAAAGGCCGCGGTCGGGCCGCTGACATTGAAGCGCGAACCGCCAAACAGGGCGATCAGGCTGCCGGCCACCAGCACCGTATACAGCCCGTGTTGCGGCGGCACGCCCACGGCAATCGCCAGGGCCATGGCCAGGGGAATGGCAATGATGCCGACGGTGAGGCCGGCACCGAGGTCGCCGCGCAGAGCGCGCCAGGAGTAGCCGGCACGCAGGGTTTGACGCCAGGCAGCGAACAGCGGCGGTAAGGGCAGCGACATGATGACTCCGTGGTGGATAGGGGAAGTATAGGAGCTGCTGCGGCGGCTCAGAGGTGACCTAAGTCGGCTATTCCGAGCCCCGTGGCCATGCTAAAAAGTTTGGCTGGCTGGCGATGCGTTGAGCCCTGGCCCGCGCCGGGGGTAAACTGCCGGCCCCCGAGGCCCGGTATGTTGGAGTTGATGATGCGCAAAGACAAGAAACAGGTGATTGGCGAAGAAATCGGTGACGAGCCGATCAAGCTGTTCCTCAGCGTGGAGCCGGCCGATGCCACGCCGCCCTCGCTGCACAAGCTGGTCAAGGCCTACCGCGGCCTGCGCATCGACGACTTCGCACGCTTTGTCGACTTCTTCGTCGCCGCCGGTTACGACCTGAACGCCAAGGATGCCCAGGGCAACGACTTTATCGCCCTGATCCAGGACCAGCGTTTTGCCGAGCCCTATATTGAAGTGATCAAGGCCGCCCGCGGCTGATCCCCTTCCGCCAGGCCGCCCCTCTGGCTTGGCTTGCGCATTTTGCTCCATGTTGAGCGCTGCGCTCCATTCTGCTGTTGCTCCCCAGCTATCGCGGGCCTAGTTCCATGCCCGCGAAATCGTATGGTCGCCAAATTACCCGCCCAACTTCTTGCTACTGATCACGCAAATCAATAGTGCTGGGCGGGGGAGACGACCGGTCATATTCTGCCCGGCATGAACTCAAGCATCCGACTCGACAAGCGTGACCTGATCCTCGCCAAAGGTGCCGAGGTGATGACCCGTCGTGGTTATCACGGTGCTGGCGTGCAGGAGATCGTTCAGGCGGCGGGGGTGCCGAAAGGCTCCTTCTATCACTACTTCGCCAGCAAGGAAGACTTTGCCCTGCAGGCCCTGCAGCAGGTCTATCAGCCGCGTCTGGCGCGATATGCCGAAGCCCTGGCTAATCCGGTCTTGAGTCCGCGCGAGCGCATCCTCGGTTATTACGCCGAACTGGTGGAGCACTTCGCTCGCCAGGAACGTCTGGAATACCACTGCTTTATTGGCAGCCTGAGTTTCGAGATGGCCGAGCTGTCGCCGACCCTGGGCGCACAGGTCGATGCAATCCTGCAGCGCTCGGCGGACATCCTTCAGGGTTGCCTGGAGGAGGCCCAGGCGGCCGGCGAACTACCGGCCGACGAGGATTGCCGCAACCTGGCGAGCTTTATTGCCAATGCCTGGCAGGGCGCGCTGACCCGGCTCAAGGTGTCGAGCAACACCCGGGTGCTGGAAGACTTTATCCAACGTCTGCAACTGCTGTTGCAGGCCTGACATTCAACCTTCGACTAACCATGACCGGCCGCCAGGCCGGCTAGAGGAACGATGATGACCGATCCCGTTAAAGCGCTGTTCCAACCCTTTACCCTGGGCAACCTGGAGCTGCCGACCCGTGTGGTCATGGCACCGATGACCCGTTCCTTCTCCCCGGGTGGCGTACCCAACAGCAAGGTCATCGAGTACTACCGTCGCCGCGCTGCTGCTGGCGTTGGCCTGATCGTCACCGAAGGCACCACGGTTGGCCACAAGGCTGCCAACGGTTACCCGAACGTGCCGCGTTTCTACGGTGAAGACGCCCTGGCTGGCTGGAAGAAGGTGGTCGAGGCGGTGCACGCCGAGGGCGGCAAGATCGTTCCGCAGCTGTGGCACGTGGGCAATGTGCGCAAGCTGGGCACCGAGCCGGACGCCAGCGTCCCAGGCTATGGCCCGAGCGAGAAGATTAAAGAGGGCAACGTGGTTGTGCANGGCATGACCCAGGACGATATCAAGGAAGTGATCGCCGCCTTCGCCCAGGCCGCCAAGGATGCCAAAGCCATCGGCATGGACGGCGTGGAAATCCACGGTGCCCACGGCTACCTGGTCGACCAGTTCTTCTGGGCCGGCAGCAACCAGCGCACTGACGAATACGGTGGTGACCTGGCGCAGCGCTCGCGTTTTGCCATTGAGCTGATCCAGGCCGTGCGCGCCGCGGTGGGCCCGGACTTCCCGATCATCTTCCGCTTCTCGCAGTGGAAGCAGCAGGACTACAGCGCCCGTCTGGTGGAAACCCCGGAAGCGCTGGAAGCTTTCCTCAAGCCGCTGGCTGACGCCGGCGTGGATATCTTCCACTGTTCGACCCGGCGTTTCTGGGAGCCGGAATTTGACGGCTCCGAGCTGAACCTGGCGGGTTGGACGCGCAAGCTGACTGGCAAGCCAACCATCACCGTCGGCAGTGTCGGCCTGGATGGCGAGTTCCTCCAGTTTATGGTCAACACCGACAAGGTGGCCCAGCCGGCCAGCCTGGAAAACCTGCTGGAGCGCCTGAACAAGCAGGAGTTCGACCTGGTGGCCGTAGGCCGCGCGCTGCTGGTCGACCCGGATTGGGCAGTTAAAGTACGCGATGGCCGCGAGCAGGACATTCTGCCGTTTAGTCGTGATGCTCTGACCAGCCTGGTCTGATTTCCCGCTTTATCGTACGCGCCGCAAAACGGCGCGTTACCTCTCAAGCCCCGGCACATCGGGGCTTTTTTTCGTCTGCNCAATTGCCGCGGCNGGGTGGCGTAACGGCCGGGGGAGTTTTCCGCGGGCCNCCGGCTGCGGCTGCTTATATGCAAACGAAGTAAAAAGTTCCCGTGTCATCAAATATTTATATATCGGCAACGGCGCTGAAATATCCCGCCGCCAAGATTCCCTCCAGCACGAACGAGCCCTCAGCGCTCGGGTGTTTTCAACACTAAAAGTTTATTAGAGGAATCTTCGATGATCCGTAAGCACAGCTTTCGTGGAGTAATGGCCGGCTTCGCAACCAGCGCTCTGGCTCTGGCCGTTTCCGCCCAGGCTTTCGCCGGCACCGTTACCACCGACGGTACCGATCTCGTGATCAAGACCAAGGGCGGCCTGGAAGTGGCCACCACCGACAAAGAATTCAGCTTCAAGCTGGGCGGCAAGCTGCAGTGGGATGCCACCAACTTCGACGGCCTGATGGCTGCTCGCCAGAACGAACCGTTCGACGACACCTTCAACACTTACATCCGTCGCGGTGAAATCGGTCTGGAAGGTGTGGCCTACAAGGACTGGGGCTGGGGCGTGCGTCTGTCCTATGACGGCTTCGCAGATGGTACCGATGTCGATCGTGCCTATGTCACCTACACTGGCCTGGAAGTGGTCGATGTGACCATTGGCCGCTTCGGTGTTGATTACGGCCTGGAGGGCACCACCAGCTCGTCGTGGATCACCGCCATCGAACGCCCATTTATGTACGACTTTCTCCACGGTGATGAAGACGCCCAGTTTGGTGTGAACGTCAAACACTCCGGCGACAACTACGGCCTCATGGCCCAGGTTGCGACCTACGATGAAAGCGACAACAACAACAACTACGAAACCGATGGCAACGACGAGCTGTTCGGTTACACCTTGCGCGCTCACTGGGCTCCGTATCTGAACGGTACTGACGTTGTCCACCTGGCTGCCAACTACCACGACAGCAGCTCGGACGACGACCGTGCCCGCGCTCGTACCCGTATGGGCATTCGCAGCGATGACGATATGCGTCTGACTTTCGCTGATGTGGATGTGGCAGACAAAGACAGCGAATGGCTGCTGGAGTCGGGTGTTCAGTTCGGNGGCCTTCGTGCTCAGGCTGANTACTTCCAGCGCAGCATCTCTGGTGAAACAGATCTCGGTGCTGATTCCGATGCGGATCTGAGNGGCTACACNGCGCAGGTTTCCTACATGTTCGGCGCAGCTCGTGGTTACAAAGGCAGCGATGGCAAGTGGGACAAGCCGACCGATATGAAAGGCACCTGGGAAGTCTTCGCTCGTTATGAGAACACCGAGGTTGACTCCGATGCGAACGCCATTCCAAGCAACCTGGGCCTGACTGGCATCGTGGCTGCAGATACCAGCGATGAGTTCGAAGCCAGCGCCATGGTCGTCGGTGTCAACTACTTCGCTACTCCTGCTGTACGCATGAGCCTGAACTACGTTGACTACGAAGTAGACAACGTCAATACCTCTGCCAGCCTGACCAAGAATGGCAAGACTTACAAAGTGGAAGACGACGGCCAGGCCATCGTAGGCCGCCTGCAGTACGTATTCTAAGCAACACCGCTTAATCGCTGCTCCTTACTTTGAGCCCCGCCTTGTGCGGGGCTTTTTTCGTCGCGATTTATCTCCCGCCTGGCCTGCGGCTCGATCTGCGCGCGTTCGCCCATAGCGTCATGCGGGCTCTCTGACGCTATAGTGCAGCCTTGCCCGACTCGCCGAGCTGACGATGTTGCCGACCCGCCTGAACTCCATCCATGAGATTGCCGCCAGCCAGTGGGATGGCCTGCTGACCGAGGTGCAACCTTTTTTGCGCCACGCTTTTCTCTCTGCGCTGGAGGACAGTGGCAGTGTTGGCGGACGCAGTGGCTGGCAGCCGGCTCATGCGGTGCTGCCGGGTGAGCAGGGCCAGCTGCTGGCCGCCATGCCGGCCTATGTGAAAAGCCATTCCTACGGCGAGTACGTGTTCGACCATGGCTGGGCCGATGCTTGCCACCGGGCCGGTATCGACTATTACCCCAAGCTGCTCGGGGCCATTCCCTTCTCCCCTGTGACCGGGCAGCGCCTGCTTGGCGAGCCGCTGGCCGCCGGGCAGTTGCTCGATAGGCTAAGTGAAAGTCTGGCAGCGCAGGGGCTGTCGAGCCTGCATATCAACTTCACCAGCCCGGCCGACGATGCCCTGCTGCAGGGCCGCGACGGCTGGTTACAGCGCCTCGGTTGCCAATATCACTGGCACAACCGCAGCTACCGGGATTTCCAGGACTTTCTCGACGCCCTCAGTTCGCGCAAGCGCAAGCAGATGCGCAAAGAGCGCGAGCAAGTGGCGGGGCAGGGCATCGAGTTTGACTGGCGTGAGGGCCATCAGCTCAGCGAGTTGGAATGGGATTTCGTCTACCTGTGCTACGCCAATACCTACCGCGTGCGCGGCCAGTCACCCTACCTGACGCGCGCCTTTTTCAGCCTGCTGGCCGAGCGCATGCCCGAGATGATTCGCGTAGTGCTGGCCCATCAGGCCGGCCGCCCGGTGGCCATGGCCTTTAGTCTGGTCGGTGGCGACAGCCTGTACGGGCGCTACTGGGGTTGCCTGGCCGAGTTCGATCGGCTGCACTTCGAAACCTGTTTCTACCAGGGCATGGACTATGCGATTGCCCAGGGACTGCAGCGTTTCGATGCCGGTGCCCAGGGCGAGCACAAGCTGATCCGCGGCTTTGAACCGGTGATCACCCACTCCTGGCATTACCTCTGCCATCCAGGCCTGCGCGATGCCGTGGCGAACTTCCTCGTCGAGGAACAGCACGGCATCCGCGCTTATGTCGAACAGGCCCGCGAGCTACTGCCGTACCGCCAGAACTGAGATTTTTCGCGGCCATGGGCCGCTCCTACAAAAACAGCGTGTTGTCAGTCTATCCTCGACGTAGGAGCGGGCCATGCCCGCGAATTTCTCAAGGAGAACGCTTATGGACGAGCGTTACAGCTACCGGAAACCAGGGCACGCAGCATTACGCAATGGCCGTGCATCTATCTGCAATACGGCTTATCTGATCACCACAACAACTCAAAATCGCGAACCGCTGTTCAGCCACTTTCCTGCGGCGTGCTCGGCCGCTCGTTGTTTCGAAGACGCCGCCTTGCTCAGAGGAAGCCGCATGCTGGCCTGGGTGTTGATGCCGGACCATGCGCACTGGTTGCTTCAGCTTGGCGAGGTCGACAACCTCGGCGATGTGATTGGCCGGCTCAAATCCGCCAGTTCCCGCCACACCAATCGCACCCTGAATCGAATGGGGTCGCTGTGGTCGCAAGCCTTTCACGATCATGCCCTGCGCGAAGAGGACGATCTGCAAGCCGTCGCCCGTTATATCGTGGCCAATCCGCTGCGAGCGGGGTTGGTCAAGCGGATCGGGGATTATCCGTTCTGGAATGCCATCTGGCTTTGATCCGGATCGGTGACGGTTGGTGTATTCAATATCGCTTCGCGGCCATGGAGCTGGGCGTCCCCCCCGCTCCTACGGGGGGAGTGGCGTCTCGACGACCAGGCGATCACTCCACCCCAACAAACCCCCCGGTCTGGTGCTGCCAGAGCCGCGCATAGAGGCCGCCTCGTTCGATCAGCTCAGTGTGGCTGCCGGTTTCGACGATGCGGCCCTGGTCGATCACCACCAGGCGGTCCATGCGGGCGATGGTCGATAAGCGGTGGGCGATGGCGATCACGGTCTTGCCTTGCATCAGGGTATCCAGGCTTTCCTGGATCGCCGCTTCGATTTCCGAGTCCAGCGCCGAGGTGGCTTCGTCGAGCACCAGGATCGGTGCGTCCTTGAGCAGCACGCGGGCGATGGCGATGCGTTGGCGCTGGCCGCCGGAGAGTTTGACCCCGCGTTCGCCGACCTGGGCGTCGAAGCCGCGGCCGCCCTGGCCGTCGTCGAGGCGCGGGATAAAGCTGTCGGCGCGGGCCTTGCGCACGGCTTCAAGCAATTCATCCTCGCTCGCATCGGGCTTGCCATAGAGCAGGTTGTCGCGGATCGAGCGGTGCAGCAACGAGGTGTCCTGGGTGACCATGCCAATCTGCGCGCGCAGGCTTTCCTGAGCCACTTCGGCGATGTTCTGGCCGTCGATCAGGATGCGCCCGCTTTCCAGGTCGTAGAGGCGCAGCAGCAGGTTGACCAGGGTCGATTTGCCCGCGCCGGAAGGGCCGACCAGGCCGATCTTCTCACCGGGTGCCACCCTCAGGCTGAGGCCGCCGATCACTCCGTTGCTGTTGCCGTAGTGAAAGTGGATATCGTCGAACTGCACCGCGCCGCGGCTGACCTGCAGCGGCTTGGCCTGTTCCTGGTCGAGCACCTGGCGCGGCTGGACGATGGTTTTCATGCCGTCCTGCACGGTGCCGACGTTCTCGAAGATGCCGTTGACCACCCACATGATCCATTCGGCCATGCCGTTGATACGGATTACCAGGCCCAGCGCCAGGGCGATGGCACCAGTGCTGATCAGCGCCTGGCTCCATAGCCACAGGGCCAGCGCGCCGGTGCCGACGATCAGCATGCCGTTGAGGCAGGTCACCAGAAAGTCCAGGGTGGTGATGATGCGCGATTGCAGGCGCACCTTGCCGAGCAGCTCCTGGATGGCGTCGCGGGTGTAGTGCTCCTCGACCTGGGTGTGGGCGAACAGCTTGAGGGTGGCGATATTGCTGTAGCCGTCGACCACCCGACCCATGACTTTCGAGCGCGCCGCCGAGGCTTGCGCGGAGCGCTCCTTGATCCGCGGCACGAAGTACCAGAGCGCCGCGCAGTAGCCGATGATCCATAGCAGCAGGGGGGCAATCAGGCGCAGGTCGGCGGCGGCAAACAGGTAGAGCGCGCTGGCGGCATACACCGTCACGTGCCAGAGGGCGTCGACCACCTGCATGGCCGAGTCGCGCAGCGAAGGGCCGGTTTGCATGATGCGTTGGGCGATGCGCCCGGCGAAGTCGTTCTGGAAGAAGCCCAGGCTCTGCTTGAGCACATAGCGATGGTTCTGCCAGCGGATCAGGTTGGTCAGGCCGGGGTTGATGGTCTGGTGGGTCAGCAGGTTGTGCAGGCCGAACACCAGCGGGCGGATGACCAGCGCCACCAGCAGCATCCACAACAGGGTGCCCTGGTGTTGCTGGAAGAACTCGCCACTGGGGGTGGTCTGGGTCATGTCGATCAGCTGGCCGAGAAAGCTGAACAGCGCCACTTCGATCAGGGCGGCGACGAAACCGACCACCAGCACGGCGATCATCAGCGGCCAGACCTGGCGCAGGTAGTGGGCGTAGAAGGCTAGCATGCCGGCCGGCGGCTCGACGTCGGGGCTGGGTTTGAAGACGTCGATCAGGCTTTCGAAGCGGCGAAACAGCATGTCAGACATCCTGCCCAGGTCGAGGGGAAGAGCCTGATTCTAGCGAGTTTGCCGGGGCGGGTGTGGCGCGGATGAGGAGGGTGGGCATCTGCAACATGCCCACCCTGCGGGGTGGCTCAGAGGCGCTTGGCTTCGAGGATCAGTACCGGTTCGCGGGGCACATTCTGGTGGCCACCACGGTTGGCGGTCGGCACCTGGGCGATCTTGTCGACCACGTCCATGCCCTTCACCACCTTGCCGAATACCGCGTAACCGAAGTCGCGCGAACCGTGGTCGAGGAAGGCGTTGTCCTGATGGTTGATAAAGAACTGGCTGGTGGCCGAGTCGCGCACCTGGGTGCGGGCCATGGCCAGGGTGCCGCGTACGTTGTGCAGGCCGTTGTCGGCTTCGTTCTTGATCGAGGGCTGGGTGTCCTTCTGCTGCATCTGCGCATCGAAACCGCCGCCCTGCACCATAAAGCCCGGGATCACCCGGTGGAACTGGGTGCCGGCGTAATAGCCGCTGTCCACGTAGCCGAGGAAGTTGGCGGTGCTGATCGGAGCCTTGGTGGCTTCCAGTTCGATTTCGATTTCGCCCAGGCTGGTGGTCAGCAGCACTTTCGGGTTATCCGCGGCCAGCAGGCTGGTGGCGAACAACAGGGAGCAGGCGGCGAGGGTGAGGGTTTTCAACATGCGTGTAGGTCCTTATTGGGCAGTGGGGGCAGCCTGCTCGACTTCGCTGAGGAAGGCCAGCAGATTGCTGTTGAAGCGTTCGGGTTGGTCCAGCGGGGTGGCGTGGCGCGAGTCGTCGATCACCAGCAGACGGGCATTGGGCAGTTCATCGACATAGGCCTGCTTCTGCGCCACCGGGGTGTAATCGCGGTCGGCAGCAATCACCAGGGTAGGACAGGTGATGGCTGCCAGTCGTTCGCGTACGCCCCAGCCGATAATGGCGTCGAGGCTGGCGAGGTAGGCGCGCTTGTCATTCTGCGGCCAACGCTCCTCGATCTTGCGCCGCAGATCGCCCTGCTCGGGCTTGGGAAACAGCAGGCGGCCCAGGCCCTTGGCGATTGTGTCGAGGCTGAGCAGGCGCGACAGGGTCCAGCGCTTGGCGATTTCCAGGTAGTCGCGCGGGCTTTTCGCTTTCACTTCCGGGCCGCTGTTGACGATGCACAGGCTTTTCAGCAGGTCGGGGCGGTCCACGCCGAGCTGGAAGCCGATCATGCCGCCCATGGAAATACCCACCAGGTGCACCGGGCCGTAGTTCAGGTGTTCGATCAGGGCGATGGTGTCTTCGGCAAAACCGGCGATGCTGTAAGGCTCGCGCGGTTTGTCGGAACGGCCGTGGCCGCGTACATCGAGGGCGATCACCCGGTAGTGGGCCGCCAGGTCGGGGATCTGATACTCCCAGTCGCGGGTGCTTGAGCCCAGGCCGTGAACCAGCAGCACGGGCGCGCCGTGGCCGTACTCTTCGTAGTGCAGCTGGCAGCCGTCGTGATTGAAATAGGACATCTGGCGGACTCCTTATCAGGCCGAGGGCAGGGGGGCGGCAAAGGCTGCATTCAACGGCGCGGCATCGAAGCGGCGGATCAAATCGACCAGGATCTGGGTCGCTGGGCCCAGGGGTTTGTCTTTGTTCGAATAAAGATAGAAGAGCGGGTTGCGGCTGCCACCCTGATCCAGGGGCAGGGGTTTGAGCAACCCGTCCTTGAGTTCCCGTTCGATCAGGTGGCGCGGCAGCCAGGCGAAGCCCAGGCCGTTGCTGACGAAGGTCGCCGCGGTGGCCAGGCTGCCGACCGTCCAGCGCTGTTCCGCGCCGAGCCAGCCGACATCCCGTGGCTGCAGGCGGCCGGAGTCGCGGATCACCACCTGCATATGGGTTTCCAGGTCCTGAAAGGTCAGTTCGCGTTGCAGGCGATGCAGGGCGTGGTCGGGGTGGGCGACGGCGATAAACTCGACCGAACTCATCTCTGTGCCGAGAAAGCCCGGAAGGCTCAGGGCGCTGATGGCCAGGTCGGCGGTGCCTTCCCTGAGCACCTCCTCGACCCCGGACAGCACCTCCTCGCGCAGGCGCACCCGGCAGCCGCGGCTTTGCGGCATAAAAGCGGTCAGTGCGCGCACCAGGCGGGCGTTGGGGTAGGCGGCATCGACCACCAGGCGCACCTCGGCCTCCCAGCCCTGTTCCATATGGTGGGCCAGGTCTTCCAGCTGGCTGGCCTGCTTGACCAGTTGCCGCGAACGGCGCAGCAGCACGTCGCCGGCCTCGGTGAGCACCGCCTTGCGTCCGTCGATACGCAGCAACGGCACGCCGAGCTGCTCCTGCATGCGCGCCACCGTATAGCTGACCGAGGATTGCGAGCGGTGCAGCACTTCGGCCGCCTGGGCGAAACCACCCTGGTCCACCACCGCCTGCAGGGTGCGCCATTGGTCGAGGGTCACGCGTGGGGCTTTCATCGATTTATCCTGTCCACTAAGGTGCAAATGCCGGCTCAATCAACCTAAACTGGCCGTCTTTCGCTGGAGACTGCCCGCATGAAAAAATTCTGTTGCGCCTTGCTCGCCTGTTTGCCGCTGAGCGTTTTTGCCTACCCGATCGAGCTGGAAAAACAGTTCAACGGTGCCGAAGTCTCGGCTTCCACCCAGGAAATCGACCACAACATGGGAGCCCTGATGCTGCACAACTATGGCAGCAGCGCCGCCCAGTGCACGGCGCTGTTTCGCAATGGCCCGGAGGCCCCTCGCACCCGCAAGGTCAGCCTGGCGGCAGGGGAAAGCAGCAATGTCACGGTCAAGTTCACCCGCAGCATTATTCGCCTGCGCATCCAGCTGACCTGCGGCCTGCAATAACCTGCCGGGGTTTTCCCGAGCCTAATCCCGGGGGTGGTATAAATCAACTTTATCGATAGCTTGGCGCAAGTATTTGCGCTTTTTTATCGGTTTGTGCCTATCTACTCTGTGCCCATCGACGTTCATCACCCCCTACGCGATGGAGCACCCAACATGTCAAAGCTTCTGGTAATCGAAAGCAGCGCCCGCCAACAGGGTTCGGTATCGCGCCAGCTCACCGCGCAATTTATTGCCAACTGGCGGGCCGCCAACCCGAGTGATCAGATCAAGGTGCGCGACCTGGCCATCGATCAGGTGCCCCACCTGGATGCCAACCTGCTGGGTGGCTGGATGACTCCGGCCGCGCAGCAGAGCACCGCCGAACAAGCGGCGCTGGCCCTGTCCAATAGCCTTACCGACGAGCTGCTGGCCGCCGATGTGCTGGTGCTGGCCGCGCCCATGTACAACTTCACCATTCCCAGCACCCTCAAAGCCTGGCTCGACCATGTGCTGCGCGCCGGGGTGACCTTCAAGTACACGGAAAACGGCCCGCAAGGCTTGCTCAGCGGCAAGCGCGCCTTTGTCCTGACCGCCCGCGGCGGTATCTATGCCGGCAGCGCCATGGACCATCAGGAACCTTATCTGCGTCAGGCGCTGGCCTTTATCGGCATTCACGATGTCAGCTTTATCCATGCCGAAGGCCTCAACCTGGGCGGCGAGTTTATGCAGAAGGGCCTGAGCGAAGCCAAGGGGCAAATCGCCCAGGTCATCTGATCTCAGCGCTTATCGACTCTCCTGGCATCCGCAGCTCCCGGATGCCGTTCCCCGACCCGTTGCGCGAGCAGCGGGTCGGTTTTTTTTATCTGCAGTTGCCACGGTGGGTGGCGATTGTTCAGTACGTCGCGACAGGCTAAGGTCGCCGCCTTGCAGAGAGGTGGCTATGCGTTATCTGGTGATCGTGACCCTGTTGTGGGCCTTTTCCTTCAGTCTGATCGGCGAATACCTGGCCGGCCAGGTCGACAGCTATTTTGCCGTGCTGACGCGCATCGTCATCGCCGGTCTGGTGTTTTTGCCCTTGACCCGCTGGCGCGGCGTGGCCCCCGGGTTTATGCGCGGCATGCTGGTGATCGGGGCGCTGCAGTTCGGCGTGACCTATGTCTGCCTGTACCTGAGTTTCAGCGTGCTGACGGTGCCCGAGGTGCTGCTGTTCACCATTCTTACGCCGCTGCACGTGACCCTGATCGAGGACGCCTTCAACCGCCGCTTCAATCCCTGGGCTCTGCTCGCCGCCCTGGTGGCGGTGGCGGGCGCGGCGGTGATTCGCTATGACCAGATCAGCGCCGACTTCTATTACGGCTTCTTTCTGCTGCAGATCGCCAATGCCACCTTCGCCGCCGGCCAGGTGTTCTACAAGCACCTGCTGGCGCGGTATCCGGCGAGCATGCCGGAGTACCGGCGCTTCGGTTATTTCTACCTGGGAGCCCTGGCCGTGGCGCTGCCTGCCTTTCTCGTATTCGGCAACGCCGCCCGCTTGCCCGCCAACGCCACCCAGTGGAGCGTATTGCTCTGGCTCGGCCTGGTTGCCTCCGGTCTTGGTCTTTACTGGTGGAACAAGGGCGCGAGCCTGGTTGATGGCGGCACCCTGGCGGTGATGAATAACGCCCTGGTGCCGGCGGGGTTGCTGGTCAACCTGCTGTTGTGGAACCGCGAGGCCGACCTGCTGCGCCTGGGCGTGGGCGGGCTGGTGATTGCGGGCTCCCTGTTGCTGACGCGGGTGGCCATGGCGCGCCAGCCCGCGCTTGAGGTGAGGCGATGAATCTATCGGGGCGGGGCGTGGCACTTTCAGTCGGGGCCTCGGTGCTGTTCGCCATGATCCCCGGCTATGTGCAGCAGCTGGCACCTCTGGACGGCCTGCAGGTATTCGCCCAGCGGGTGCTCTGGTCGATTCCCGCGGTGTTGCTGCTGGTCGCCCTGTCGCGCCAGTGGGCCGTGCTGGGCCGGGCCTTTGTGCGCTTGCGTCACGAGCCCCTGCTGCTGGCTGCGCTGCCGCTGGCCGCCGGGATGATGGCCATCCAGTGGGCGCTGTTTGTCTGGGCCCCGCTGGCCGGGCGGATGCTTGAGGTGTCGCTGGGCTACTTTCTTCTGCCGCTGGCCATGGTGCTGACCGGGCGGGTGTTCTATGGCGAGCGGCTGCGGCCCTTGCAGCGCCTGGCGGTGATCTGTGCATTGCTCGGTGTGGCCCACGAACTCTGGCTGACCCAGGCGTTTTCCTGGATCGTGCTGGTCACGGTACTCGGTTATCCGCCCTATTTTATGCTGCGTCGCTGGATGCGCCTGGATGCACTGTCCGGCTTTGTTCTGGAAATGCTGATGATGGCACCGGTGGCGATCTGGATGATCGTCGCCTGGGGCCCGCCGCAGGTGTTTGTCCAGGCACCACAGCTGTGGTGGCTGTTGCCGGGGCTGGGCCTGCTCAGCGCCCTGGCGTTTGCCGCGATGATGGCTGCCAGTCGCCTGTTGCCGATGGGGCTGTTCGGCATTCTCAGTTATGTCGAGCCGGTATTGCTGTTTCTGGTGGCCCTGGTGTTTCTCGGCGAGCGCTTCAATGTTGCGCAGTGGCTGACCTACCTGCCGATCTGGCTGGCGGTGCTGCTGGTTGCCTGGGACAGTACGCGGGTGCTGCTCAAGCAGCGCCGCGCCTTTGCGGTTGATTAAGGTAGAGAGCTGCGTGCACCGCTAGAGCGGCCTCGGCGCGAAGCGACCGCCCGGCATTTGTGTGTCGCGCCAGCACTGCCTAGGAATTGTCCGAAATGATGAGGTGACCCCTACTGCGTCACCTCATGGCGCGGCCTCTCAGTCCAGTATGTTTCTCAGCACTTCGTAGACGATTCCGCTGGCTATGGCCACCAGCACCACGTCGGTGCCGACCTGCTTCCACTCGTAACCTTCGTAGCGCGGCAGCTGGCTGGCCACGCGGCTGTCGAAGTTTTTCGCGATACCTGGCGGGAGCGGTTTGCCGCGGGCCAGGTTCTTGGCAATGCCGGGCGGCAAGGCGCTGCTCGGACCAATCAGGTTGCGGTTCTCGCCCAAGACGATGCGCACCCGGCCGATATCGATCGACGGCCCCTGGATGCTGACGCCGACATCCTGTCCTCGTTGGTCGTGACCGCCGCCCGACTTGCCCGGATGATCGGCCTTGGGGGCGGCGAGGGCACTCTGGGTGGCCAGTGTGGCGGTGAGCGTGCAGGCGATCAGCAGGGCGTGGGGAAGACGGCGCATAGGGTGCTCCAAGGTGATTGTTCTGTGCGATTTGAACCCTTGAGCAGGGCTTCGTTCAAGGGCGGCCGTCGCTTTGTTTGCCAACAAGTGCAAAGAAACTCGGCCGCAAGGCCGGAAAGCGTTAGGCTATGCGGCTGATTTTTTTGTTTTTCGTCGAGGTTGCCCCGTGTTTGCCCAATTCGCCCTGCATGAACGCCTGCTTAAAGCCGTGGCCGCGCTGAACTTTGTCGAGCCCACCCCGGTGCAGGTGGCGGCTATTCCGCTGGCGCTGCAAGGCAAGGACCTGCGGGTAATCGCACAAACCGGCAGCGGCAAGACTGCCGCCTTCGTGCTGCCGATGCTCAACCGCCTGCTCGGCGATGGTGCATCCTCGCCGCGCATGAGCGTGCGCGCGATGATCATGCTGCCCACCCGCGAGCTGGCCCAGCAGACCCTCAAGGAAGTCGAGCGGTTCGCCCAGTTCACCTTCCTCAAGGCCGGCCTGATCACCGGCGGCGAAGACTTCAAGGTGCAGGCCGCCATGCTGCGCCGCGTCGACATCCTGATCGGCACCCCTGGGCGGCTGATCGAACACGCCAACGCCGGCAACCTGCTGCTCGATGAAGTGGAAGTGCTGGTGCTCGATGAAGCCGACCGCATGCTCGACATGGGCTTTGCCGAAGACGTGCAGCGCCTCGGCGAGCTGTGCAACGCCCAGCGCCAGACCCTGCTGTTCTCCGCCACCAGTGGCGGCGCAGCCCTGCGCGAGGTGGTCGCCAAGGTCCTGAAAGACCCCGAACACCTGCAGCTCAACCGGGTCAGNCAGCTTAACGAGGGCACNCGNCAGCAGATCATCACCGCCGACCACAACCACCATAAAGAGCGCCTGGTCGAGTGGCTGCTGAAGAACGAGACCTACGACAAGGCGATTATCTTCACCAATACCCGGGTTCAGGCTGACCGCCTGTATGGCAAGCTGGTCGCCCACGACTTCAAGACCTTTGTGTTGCACGGCGAGAAGGACCAGAAGGATCGCAAGCTGGCCATCGACCGCCTCAAGCAGGGCGCGGTGAAGATCCTGGTGGCCACCGACGTGGCCGCCCGCGGCCTGGATGTCGACGGCCTGGATCTGGTGATCAACTTCGATATGCCGCGCTCCGGCGACGAGTACGTACACCGTATCGGTCGTACCGGCCGCGCCGGNGCCGAGGGCCTGGCCATCTCGCTGATCTGCCACAACGACTGGGCGCTGATGTCGAGCATCGAGCGNTACCTCAAGCAGCGTTTCGAGCGGCGCAATATCAAGGACCTCAAGGGCATCTACCAGGGCCCGAAAAACCTCAAGGCCTCGGGCAAGGCCGCGGGGCCGAAAAAGAAGAAGGTCGACCCCAAGACCGGCAAGAAACTCGCCAGCAAAAAGCCCGTGGCCAAGCCGAGCAAGCGCAACACCATCAACCGGCCGAAACCCGATGCCCCGGTGCTGGTCAGCCAGGACGGCCTGGCCCCGCTGAAGCGCCGCGCACCCGCGGCCGAGTAAGGCGATGGTCGGGCGGCGTGGTTGCGGGCTGGCGCTGATGTTCTGCGCCGGCCTGGCCCAGGCGCAGGGCGCTATTCANAAATGCCTGCAGCCCGACGGGGTGATGCTTTACAGCGATCAGCCCTGCGCCGTGGCGCACAGCAATCTGGCCTTGAGTGTCAGCGGATACGCCAGTTANCCGCCGATGCTGCAGGGCGTCGCCGCNTTCTGGCACGAACGGGTTCAGCCGCTGCTGGTTGGCTTNGATCTCTATTTCGATCCCCTGGTGTTGCTGGCGCTGGTCTACGGACTGATGAGCCTGATCTGCTTTATCGCCTATTACCGCGACAAACAATTCGCCATCCAGAGCCTGCAGCGCACCCCCGAGGCGCGCCTGCATCTGTATGAATTGCTGGGCGGCTGGCCAGGCGGTTTGCTGGCTCAGCGGCTGATCCGTCACAAGAACCGCAAGCTGAGTTATCAGCTGATGTTCTGGTTGATCGTGCTGCTGCACCTGTCCCTGGCGGGGTTGGTGCTATGGCTGATGAAAACGCCTGCAGGCGGCTGAACGACGGCAGGTTATCCGCCGTCGTTCGCTTGACGCTTACTTCGGTACGATCAGGATCTTGCCATCGCGTTCGCCGCTGGCGGCTGCGGCGACGGCCTGCTTGATCTCGCTGACGTCATAGGTGGCGGCCACACGGGTGTGCAGCTTGCCGCTGGCGACCAGTTGTACCAGTTCGCCGAATACCTTCATCTGCTCGGCCTGGCTGGCGGTCTGGAACCATTTGGCCAGCCAGAAACCGCGCAGGCTGACGTCGCGGAACACGAAGGAGGACGGGGACACCTGGCACGGCTGACGGCTCATCATGCCGTAGTTGACCAGCACACCGCCTTCGCTGAGGCTCGCCGCCAGATGGTCGGTAGATTCGCCGCCCACCGCATCGATACCCAGGCGCACGGCCGCACCACCTGTAGCGGCGCGCACGCGCTTGGCCAGGTCGGGCCCATCGACCAGCACCACATCGCCGCCCTCGGCTTCAACCCCGGCCACCGCCGATTCACGGCGCACCACGTTGATGGTCTTGAAGCCGCGCAGCTTGGCCAGCTGGATCAGGTAGCTGCCGACCCCCGAGTTGGCGGCGTTCTGGATCACCCAGTCGCCGGGCTGGAGGTCGACGAACTGGCTGAGCATCAGGGAGGCGGTCGGCGGGTTGACGGTCAGCATTGCCAGTTGCTGCGGGTCGGCTTCCGGCAGGGGAATAAGTTTGTTGGCCGGTGCATTCAAGTGGCTGACCCAGGTGCCGCAACCCACCGGCAGCAGCACCATCTGGCCGACCTTCAGGTTGCCGACCTCGGCACCCAGCGCCTCTACTCGGCCGACCCCCTCATTGCCGCCAATGGCTGGCAGCGGCGGCAACATGCCGTATTCGCCGGTGAGGGTGAGTACATCGGAGGGGTTGATCGGCGCGGCCAGCACCTTGACCCGCGCCTGGCCGGCGGCAGGCTCAGGTAGCTGCAGGGCAACTGCCTCGATTGCTTCCTGGGGAACGGGGCCGCGGGTTTGATACTCGGCTTTAAGCATGGCAATTCTCCGGTTGAGGCTGAACAACGTCGCAGAAGTCTAGACCGGAGTGGCCAAGGTGCGACGAATCCTGCGTCATCGATCCGGGTGATCGGCAGCTGTTAAGCAAACCGAGTGACGTCTAGCTTGGGCTGTCTTCCATCTCATCGCCGGCTTCGTCCAGTTCCTTGAGGCGCTGGTCGTAGCCTTCGCAAGCGTTTTCCAGCTTGTCGGCGGAGGTTTCCGGCGAGGTTTCCTTGAGCTCTGCGCGCAGCTGGGCGGCACGGGCTGGGTCTTTCTGCGTGATTTCTTCGACTTTCGCCGCAAGTTTCCCGGCCTTGGCGATCTCCTCCTCGGAGCTGCAGGAGGCATAGGCCGTGCTCTGGGCAAATAGGAAGAAGGCGGCGCAAAGGCCCAGAGCGGTTTTGCTGCGCAGAGTGGTTTTCATGGCAATGACCTCGGGGTGAACAGGCTGACGTGCTTGGTTGAGTACCTCTGGCCGGGGAAAGTTCAGGCTGTTTACCCGCTGCGCTGAAGCGACCGTTGGCTCTAGCGCACGCGGTCGCGGCTTGTACCGCCAGGTTGAGGAGCCGACCAACAGGGTGAAGGCTTACCGAGACAGAACAGTTGCTGGCGCTCGTCGAACACCAGGCAAAGCGGCACCACCGTGCATGGTTCTATGCCGGGTCGAACCTAAGTGGCTATGGGCGGGTCGGACATTAAGAGGGCCGTATGCAACTTAAGGCCCTCGCGCTTGCCACTGGGATGGGCGCAACGCGGATGGGAGAGGAAGAGATGGCTTATAACTGGGATCTGATCGAGCGCTTGCTGCATGAAGTGCAAAACTCCGCCGATAGAAATTTCGCGCCCCGTGCGTATGCCGCGGAGCTGGCGCAGGAGCTTGAACGCGCAGGTGAGCACACCAACAACCTGGATGCGCTGAAAGCAGAGGCGGCGGATTACGAGTCGCAGCTACTCGGCGCGGGCTTTATCGAGCCGCGGCCGGAAGACGAGGGAGGTAACGGCGAGAATTTTGTGCTGACCCCGCGCGGCCTGCAACTGCTCAGCATGATCGATAGCAGCATTCCCGGGGGCGAGCACTCCCGTGAATTGCTTGACGAGCAGGGCACGGCGGCATTGGCACCTGAGGTGTTTGACGCGACGGCGGCCCGAGCCAATCTGGTTTAACGCCCCAGGGTAACTCTTGCTCACCGGCCCGGTCGTGGCCGGTTTGTCAGCGTACCGAGGGCTCAGCAATAGACATCGACTGACTGGGGGGAGTCTGGGTGTGGCCCGGACCACTTATTCGCAATAAGCGCTCTCAGTATTAGGGCAATGCAGAGCCATGCCATAGCCGGCTATGCTGGGTACTGGTTCAACTCGGGTGTCCCTATGAAGTGGTTGTGGGTCTGTTGTTTGCTTTCATGCAGCCTGACGGTGTCGGCGCAAGCCCTGCGCGTAGGCTTTGGCACGCACAAACCGCCCTATATCTTCGAGAATGAAGCCCGCGGCCTGGAGCACGATATCGTGATGACCGCGGCGCGGCGCGGCGCGGTGGGCTGGAGCCGGTGGCGTACTACGCGCCGATGGAACGTTTGAATCTGATGCTGAGCAAGGACCAGATCGACGTTATTGCCACCACCAATGAGCGCAGTGGCGGCCCTATTTTTTATTCGGACGTGTATATCCGCTACCAGAATGTTGCCGTGGCCTTGCGCTCGCGCAACCTGGATATCCAGCGCATCAGTGATCTGGTTGGCTACTCGGTGAATGCTTTTCAGCGCGCGCGCTTTCTGCTGGGCAGTGAGTACCAGGCCATGGCTGAAAACAACCCGCGCTACCGTGAGGAGGCGTTCCAGATTGCCCGCAATCGCATGCTCTACAGCGGTCGGGTGGAGGTGGTAGTAACGGATATGCGGATCCTGCGCTACTTCAACCGTGAAGTGTACGCCCAGGTTGATGTGTCTCAGCCGCTGGCCCTGTTTCCGATTTTTGCGGCCACCGACTACAAGCTGGGTTGCCGTCAGCAGGCCCATTGCGAGCGCTTCAATCAGGGTTTGGCGATGATTCGGGAAAATGGCGAGTACAGCGCCATCGAGCGCCGCTACGCCATGCACTGACGGCCCGGCCGTAATCTAAGGAAATGTTCGCAAGGCTGCAGGCGTGGCGGCGGCGATGCATGATTGGAACCCGGATCGCACGAGGACATCGCCATGCCGCGCCTATCGTTGTTCGCCTGTCTGTCACTGCTTATCGCCTGGCCATTGCCGTTGCTCGCCCAGGCCGCGGAGTCTCCGGGCGAGCAGGGTGTGCTCAGCGTGACGGTAGTGCTCAAGGGTCTGCAGCACCCCTGGAGCATGGCCTTTCTGCCCGCACAGCAGGGCCTGCTGATTACCGAACGGCCCGGGCGGCTGCGTCTGTTGGATGCCCAGGGCATGCTGTCCGCGCCGCTGAGCGGTGTGCCGTCGGTTTATGGTCAGGGCCAGGGCGGTTTGTTCGACGTGGTGCTGTCGCCGGATTTCGCCCAGGATCGCTGGGTGTACCTGGCCTATGCCGAGGCGGGCGAAGATGGCCAGGCCGGTACGGCCGTCGGGCGTGGTCGACTGGCCACGGATAACAGCGGTCTGGAGGATTTCGCGGTGATCTTTCGCCAGCAGCCCAAGCTCTCCAGTGGCGCGCATTTCGGTGGGCGGCTGGTATTCGATGGCAATGGCTACCTGTTTATCACCCTGGGGGATAACAACCAGCGCCCGACTGCCCAGAACCTTGACAAGCTGCAGGGCAAGGTGGTGCGTCTGCATGCCGATGGTCGCGTGCCGGCGGATAACCCCTTTGTCGGCCAGGCCGGCGCGCGCCAGGAAATCTGGTCCTACGGCCATCGCAACCCCCAGGGCGCGGCGCTCAACCCCAGAACCGGGCAACTGTGGACCCATGAACACGGCCCCCGCGGCGGCGATGAGATCAATATCCCCCTGGCCGGCAAGAACTATGGCTGGCCCCTGGCGACCCATGGGGTGAACTACTCCCTGCTGGCGATTCCCGAGGCCAAGGGCAAGACGGTCGAAGGCACCGAGCCGCCCCATCATGTCTGGGCCAAGTCGCCGGCGATCAGCGGCATGGCCTTCTATGACGCCGAACGCTTTGCCCCGTGGCAGAACAGTCTGTTTATCGGCGCGTTGGCCGGCCAGGCTTTGCTGCGTCTGCAGCTCGACGGCGACCGGGTGGTGCAGGAGGAACGCCTGCTGCAAGAGCGCAACGCGCGGATCCGCGATGTGCGCCAAGGCCCGGACGGGTATCTCTACGTATTGACGGACGCGGCCAATGGTCAGCTGCTGCGGCTGGGTTTGCAGGCACAGTAAGACCTGGCGCGGGGCCGTGAATCAGTGATGGGGGAATGCTAGGCGGGGTGATGCGGGAGGGGAACTAGCCAGCGCTTTGTCGCAGTTGAGCAAAGCGCTGCTTGGCCAGCTACAGCTATCAGCAGCTATTTCTTGCCGATGGTGATCTGCTTGGTAGTGCCGTAAACCTGGCCGCTGACACCCTTGGCGATTTGCTGAATTTCGCCACCGGCTTTGATAAAGGCGGCGATTTGCGCGTCGATCGAAGCGCTGGTTTCAACGGCCGGGGCCGCCTTGGGTTTGCTGTTGGATGCTTTTACGCGCATGACGGCCATTAACCTATTTAAAAATTAATTTGGCCGCGCATTGTACCAGAGATACTTGACAATTGCTTGATAAATAAATGCCGAATGACAATAGACGTACTCGGGCATATATCCGCGAGCCTCGGATAATTCTCTGAATAATTAACCAAGCCGTTGTTTTATCAGCAGTAAAGGTTTCGGCACCTGGTGTCTAGATGCCCGTTCTGAGCCGCTCAGGGCGCGCGTTTGTGCCGGCAGCCGGCTGCCGATGCGCTGCGCGTAGGCTGAGAATCCGGCGCGCAACTCGGGTAGAATGCCCGGCTGAAATCGAGGGTAGGGCATCATGGCTGTAATTGGACGAATGAATAGTTTGCAGGTCGTGAAGCACACCGACTTCGGCCTGTACCTGGACGGTGGCGCGGATGGCGAAATATTGCTGCCCAAACGCTATATCCCGAGCGATACGCCGAGCGAAGTGGAAGACTGGCTGAATGTTTTTATTTATCTGGACAGCGACGACAAACTGATCGCCACCACGGAAAAACCGAAAGTGCAGGTGGGTGAATTCGCCAGCCTGAAAGTGGTGGATATCAACCGGGTCGGTCTATTTCTCAACTGGGGCTTGCCGAAAGACCTGCTGTTGCCCCATTCCGAAGAAAAGCGCCCGCTGCAGGTGGGCGATTACTGCGTGGTGCATGTCTTCCTCGACAAACGCAGCAAGCGCATCACCGCCACGGCCCGGCTGGATCGCTACCTGGACGTGCTGCCAGCCAACTACAAGGTGGGCCAGGAAGTCGATCTGCTGGTGGTCGAAGCCACCGATATGGGCTTCAAGGCGATCATCAATGGCAAGCATTGGGGCCTGATCCACAAGAACGAACTGTTCAAGTTCGTCCGCGGCGGCATGCAGGAAAAGGGCTTTATCAAGGAAGTGCGCAGCGACGGCAAGATCAGCCTGAGCCTGCAACCGGTAGGCCAGGAAGCCGCCAGCAGCCTGGCCGAGCAGATCCTGAGCAAGTTGCGCGAAGAGGGTGGCGTGCTCCACCTCAACGACAAGAGCTCGCCCGAGGCCATTACGGCGCTGTTCCGCGCCAGCAAGGGCAACTTCAAGAAGGCCATCGGCGGCCTGTACAAGCAGGGGCGCATCCTGATTCACGAAGACCGCATCGAGCTGGTCGACAAGTAGCGCCAGTGCCGTCGACCCTGCCCAGGTCGACGGCTGCCTGCGGCCGGGCGTCGCCAGCAAAACCTGCTTGAACGTGTGCCGACTCCATTGAATACTGCTCAAGCCACGCGCCGTTGTAGCTCAGTCGGTAGAGCACGTCATTCGTAATGATGGGGTCGGGGGTTCGATTCCTCTCAACGGCACCAACTTTCCCGTCGGTCGAGGCCGCCATGTCTGGATGTAGAGTTGCGCTAAGCCTGGGCACGCTGTTGCTGGCAACTTCGCTTCAGGCCGAGCCCGAAAACCCGCCGAGTATCCGGGTCATCCCCAAGAGCTATATCAGCCCCGGTGCCAGTGGCAGCATCGGCACCTCCCAGCAGTCTGAACGTCATGACCTGTATGGCGGGCAGCGCCTGCCGGGCGCTGGTTTGCGGCAGCAGCACAACTACCAGGGCAGCCAGTCGGTGGAGAGCCGCGGGGTTATCCGGCAAAGCATTGAATACCCGGGCGGCCTCAGGGTTGAACAACTCCCGGGGCAGAGCACTGAGTCCTACGAGCGCAGCCGTTAGGCCGCCACGGCGAACCCCAAGCGCAGTGCCAGAAATGCCAGCAGGCCCAGGGGGCCGAACATCAGGGTCAGCACATAGCAGGGCAGCAAGGCCCAGTGGCTGATGCCGGCGATGGCCCCTTCACTGCGGATATACAGGCCCACCATCAGATCGAACGCCAGGATATGCACCCAGGCGGCTAGCGCGGCGGTGGGTTGGCGCAGCAGGGAGAGCACTCCGGCGAGGCTGAAGAAACCGGGTCTGCCGCTGCCGGGTTCAGGGCGCTGGCGCATGGCGGAAAACAGTAGCCAGCTATAGATGATGGCCAGCAGGGTCACGCCAAGGCCCAGTACCAGTTCGTCGGTATAGGACCAGAACGGCAGGCAGACCAGCATCAGCCAAGCGCCGAGTGCGATCAGCGTAGTCAGTTTGAACAAGGGCTTCAGCGGGGCCATGGGCTGCTCTCGATATAACAGGGGCAGCCCAGGGTAGTCCTCGCAGGCGGGGCTTAAACAACAAATCAGTCGCTGAATAGGGTGCCATTAGCCGTCATTGCTGCTTGCCCCATAGCTGTTCCAGGCGTTTGTCGCGGCCGCAGCCGTTGCGGTAGTAGGCGTAGCGCAGCGGATTACGCTGGTAGTAATCCTGGTGATAGTCCTCGGCCGGGTAGAAACGGGTGGCGGGCAGCACTTCGGTGACCACCGGGCCCGGCAGCTTGCCGGAGGCTTGCAGGGCGTCCCTGGAGGCTTCGGCCTGAGCCTTTTCCTCTGCATTGGCATAGAAGATGGCGCTGCGGTATTGCGTGCCGCGGTCGCAGAACTGGGCGTTGGGCGTGATCGGGTCGATGGTGGGCCAGAAGGCTTCGAGCAGTTTGGCATAGCTGGTCTTGCTGGGGTCGAAGCGCACCTGCACCGCTTCGATATGGCCGCTGGTGCCCGCCGAGACCTGCTCGTAGCTGGGGTTGTCGAGATGTCCGCCGATATAGCCGGAGGTGGTTTCGAGCACCCCCGGCAGCTTGTCGAAGTCGGCCTCGGTGCACCAGAAGCAGCCGCCGGCAAAGATCGCCACGCCGCTGTCGCTCGCAGTGCCGGCATTGTCACTGGGCTTGGCGGGTTGCGGGGCCTGGGCCGCGCTGGGTTCGCAGGCCGCCAGCAGGCCGGCCATGAGCAGGGTGATGCTGCGCAGAAGGGGTTGATGCCAGGTGGATGTGCTGCTCATGTTCAGCTCCGCAGTTCGGGCAGGCTTTCGCCTTGGGGAATAAAGCGCAGGGCCACGCCGTTGTTGCACCAGCGTTCGCCACGGGGTTTGGGGCCGTCGTCGAACACATGGCCCTGATGCCCGCCGCAGCGCGCGCAGTGGTATTCGGTGCGGGGAAAGATCAGCTTGAAGTCGCGCTTCTGGCCAACATGGCCGGCTATCGGCTGAGTAAAGCTCGGCCAGCCGGTGCCGCTCTCATACTTGTCCTGGCTGTTGAACAGCGGCAGGTAGCAGGCCGCGCAGATATAGGTGCCCTCGCGCTTCTCCTGATTCAGCGGGCTGCTGCCCGGGCGTTCGGTGTCTTCCTCGAACAGCACCGCATAGGCTTGCTCCGAGAGCAGTTCGCGCCAGGCGCTGTGGGGTTTGTCCAGGGGCTGCACGGTGGCGGCCGCGGTAATGGCCTCGGCCAGACTGAGTGGGGCCTGGCCGAGTAGGGGCAGGGCGGGCAGCAGGGCCAGGCCCTTGAGTAAGGCGCGTCTTTTCATGGCTGTGTCTCGCGTGATGTCCGGCTCAATAGACAGAGCAGCCTAGGCGTTGTTACAGCCATAGCGGGATTTTGTCCGCTGCTACTTGTAAGCAAGTATTAGCGACTGCGTGGCTCAGCTGATCGGCAGCTCGTGCCGATTATGAGGCACATCGTCGTCGTCGACGATAACGCGGTTGCGCCCGGCGTTCTTGGCGCGATAGAGGCGCTGGTCGGCGCGCTTGAGCATGCCTTCCCAGTGTTCGGCGTTGCGCAGGGTGGCTCCGCCGACCGACATGGTCACCTTACCGCCCGGGCTCATGAGGTGTTCCGCCAGCTGTTGCTGCAGGTGCTGCGCGGCGGCCTGCAGCCCGGCCCTCTCGGTATTGGGCAGAAGCAGGAGAAACTCCTCGCCGCCGAAGCGGAACAGCCGGTCTTCTTCGCGCGAGGAGCGCTTGATCAGTTCGACAAAGTCCACCAGCACCTGATCGCCGGCCTGATGGCCGAAGCTGTCGTTGATGCGCTTGAAGTGGTCCAGGTCCATCACCAGCACGCCGTAGCTGTTGCCATGACGCCGGCGTATGGAGGCGGCGATGCGCAGCTCCTCGTTCATCGCCCGGCGGTTGCGCGCGCCGGTCAGGGGGTCCTGGATGGCCAGTTGCTGCAGCTGGTCGCGCTGGCTGCGGGTGCGGTAGGCGAAGATATAGGTCAGGGTGCTGGCCATCATGCTGGTGACCAGAAAAGAGACCATCTGGTAGTTGCTCTCGAAGACGCGCCCAAGATGCAGTTGCCCGTAACCGACCATGGTCGCCAGTACCAGGGTGGTGGCGATCAGGGCCTTGCCCGGCGACACCATAAAGAAGTTGAAGAGGATCAGCGGGTAGATCCAGAACAGCCCGTTCACCCCCAGGTTGATGGCGATCAGGGTGGCTCCGATCGAGAAGATGGCGGCCAGGTAGATGCCTGGTTTGACCGTGTCACCTGTTCGCCAGGCATAGAGCACGGCCAGTATGGTCGAGAGGACGATGGTGGTGTCGGCAGCGGCCACCAGATAATTCCCTGTGGCCAGGCGATAGACGGCATAGGGTGAAATACCGATCACGCCAAACAGCCCCATCAAGGTGATGATGGACAGCTGGAAGTCGTTACGCAGACGCCTGAGCAACCGCGGTATACGCATGTTTTTAGCCATTCTTGTCGTTTTTATGGGCCAAGCATGCAGAGCTTAGCTCGAATAAGGCAACTGTAAAAACAGCGTGGATGTGCCAGGTTCGCCGGCTATCTGCCACGTGGGTCTCTAATCGGCGGGTTTTCCGGGTTTGCACCACCATCACGGACCATCGCCATCAGGCTTTTACTGCGGCTATAGCGGGCCAGACGTTCGGCCAACGGCGCAGGCAGGCGCGTGCATTCGGCAAAACCCAGGCGCTGGTAGAAACCCTGCAGCTGCGGCTGACAGAACAGCCAGACCGGCTCATCGCAGCCATCGAGCGCCTGTGCGATCAGTTGCCGTGCCAGGCCCTGGAGGCGTCGTGTCGGAGCCACCAGCAGGCTGGTCAGCCATTGGCCAGAAGCCACCGGACGCAGGCACAGCGCTGCGATGACCTCGCCCTGCTGGGCTACCCACAACTGATCGGCCTGGCTGGCCCGCATGGGGCTGCGATGGGCGCGGTAGAACTTGTCCGCGAGGGGCTTGAGCGGAGGGGGCAGGGCGCGAAAATGCAGGTCAGTCATGGCTGTTGATGGCCGCATGGGTGGCTGGCAGGTTTGCGGTTTAGCGCCCACGGCCGGTCAGGCCGGCAGACGCCGCCGCTCGGCGCTGATTTCCGGTAGATCCTGGCGGCGCATGTACACCCGCAAGGGTTCGCCGATATTCAGGCGGTCGTCAATATTCTGCTCGAACAGCAGCTGCAGGCGGCTCCGGTCGAGGTGCATCAGATTGCCTTCATAGGCCCGCCAGACAAATTCGCAGGCGGGGGTGATGCTCTGTTCCTGCACATCGAGGCCGAAGGAGTCTTCGGAAAAACGCACGATATGCCGGCCGGTCTTGCCGTTAAAGCCGACAAAACCCTGCAACTGGTCGGCGGCGGCGCAGATGCTGGCGGAGGTGATGCTCATGGAAACCTCGTCGATAACGGTTGATGGGGCGTACCCCGGGAAACAACCGTCATAGGCTAAGGCGTAGCCGGCAACGCACCTTGCTCAGGATCAATAAGCGGGCAGACATTCGCGCGGCGGTACCGCGGCAGAGCGCGGCCACCGCCAAGGGCGCGTGGGCTCAGTTCTGCCGTGGCGAGGAGAAGGCGCTGATCTTGCCGAAGGGCGCGCTGTGCATGTCGACCTTGACCGCCATCAGCGGCGAGTTGTTGACCCAGATATCGTCGATCACGATGGTTTCGCCCAGGTCGTCGTTGTCCGCGGCCACCAGCAGGTAGTAGGTGCCGTCTTCCGGGGCTTCGCCCTCCCAGCTCAGGCTGATCTGGCCGACCACGGCCGAGGCCCGCGAAGGGTTGGCGGCGATCACCGTGCCATAGGCATCCAGCAGCAGGGCGCGCGGCTTGAGAGCCAGCTTGTTGAAGCTGATGCAGGGCTTCTGGCACAGCGAATTGACATTGAGGCTGTAGGGCTCGCCCTTTTTCAGCTCCAGGGAAAATACCCGGTAGTTGGAAATCGAACTGCCGAAGTCCAGGCGCGGCTCGTTGGCGCTGATCGGCCATTGCCGGGCCAGCAGGCCGGTGTCGAACGGCAGGGGAATGGCCTGGGTGTTGTGGATGGCTTCCAGGGTGGTCTTGGCCACCGGGCCGCTGCCGCTCTGGACCGCGTCCTGGTATACCGCCTGCTGATTGCTGGCGCAGGCTGTCAGCAGTACGCAGGCAGCCAGGGTGAGAAACTTGTGCACGGTAAAACTCCTGTGTGACAACGTCCTTGTGTACACGCCGGGCACTCTAGGCGCGGCGGCCGGCGATTCTACTCGCTTTGGCTGTTGCTGACTGTGATTGATGTCCCTGGCTCACAGCCCCCGGCAAGCGCGGCACCGCCCTGGAGGCAGTGACTGCGCGCTTGCCGGTGTCTGGCGCTTAGCCGGAAAGCCCGACGTAGACATTCTGCACGTCATCGTGGGCGTCGATCGCTTCGAGGAAGGCTTCGACTTCTTCGAGCTGCTCGGCGCTCAGGCCGGTCACCGGATTCTTCGGGCGATAGCCCAGTTGCGCCGAATGCACGGTGAAACCCTGCTCGGGCAGGGAGCGGCACACGGCGTCCAGGTCGGTGAGTTCGGTGATAAACAGGGTATTGCCTTCGTCGGCGGGCTCGAAGTCCTGGGCCCCGGCTTCAATCGCCGCCAGCTCAGGGTCTGCGCCTTCATCCGAGGACGCCTCGATCAGGCCGACATGGTCGAAGTCCCAGGTCACCGAGCCGGATGCGCCCATCTGGCCCTTGCGGAACAGTACGCGGATCTCGGCCACGGTGCGGTTGACGTTGTCGGTCAGGCACTCGACGATCAGCGGCACCTGATGTGGCGCAAAGCCCTCATAGGTGGTGCGTTCGAAGTTGACGGTTTCGCCGCTCAGACCGGCCCCTTTCTTGATCGCCCGCTCCAGGGTGTCCTTGGGCATCGAGGCTTTTTTTGCCTGATGCACGGCCAGGCGCAGCTTGGGGTTCATGTCCGGATCGGCACCGTTGCGTGCGGCGATCATGATTTCCTTGACCAGGCGGCCGAAGATCTTGCCTCTGGCGTTGGCGGCGGCTTCTTTAGGTTTGGCTTTCCACTGGGCGCCCATGCTGTTCTCTTGGTCTGTGCGGATGGAGGAGGTCGTCTGCCTGGCCGGGCGAGCGCCAGCCCTCTGGCTGAGCGGCGGCACAGTGGCCGGCGACGCATGCAGGGAGCGATTTTAGTCCCTCCAGCGGCCGCTGGCACCCTGCAATTTTGCCTGGCGGGTCGGCCGGGGCGACTTCGTGCCGGCGACTGCTTGCAACCAGGCGCTTGGAGCGCTGGTCTATGCTTAGACCAGACTTGGAAAAGGAGACTGACAATGCGCAAGGTATTGATTGCATATGACGGTTCGGCTCCGGCCAAACGCGCCCTGGAATACGTGATCAATTTCGCCCGCGATCATGCCGCGACGCTGCATGTGTGCCTGCTCAATGTGCAGCAGGAGCCCATGCTCTATGGCGAGTACGTGACCGGCGAGATCATCAGCCAGTTGCAGCAGTCGATGACCGCCGCGGCGGTTCAGGAGCTGGAATGGCCGGCGGACCAGTTGAAGGCCGCAGGCCTGGCCTATACCACCTACACCGCGCTGGGCAATGTCGCCGAGCAGGTCGCCGCGCTGGTTCAGCAGCAGGGTTGCGACACGGTGGTGATGGGCACCCGTGGCCTGGGCAGCTTTACCGGGATGTTGCTGGGCTCGGTGGCCACGCGGGTGATCCATGAGGTCTCGGTGCCGGTGCTGCTGGTGAAATAGTCTGGCGGCAGGCGAGGATTAAACCGGACAGAGGTTACCGCGCCTGCCCGCTGGGCCGCACAGTGCCGGCACTGTGCGGCCGGTTTGTTCCCCGACTGTATAGGCCCGTGCCCGGCAGCGCCTGCTCTAATGGCGGCTTGCCTATGCTGAGGGGGCCGCTATGTCGCCCAAGGATTTATTGCTGGCCCTGGTGGTGATAGTCGTCTGGGGCATGAATTTCGTGGTGATCAAGGTCGGTCTGGACGATATGCCGCCGATGCTGCTGGGAGCGCTGCGTTTTCTGTTGGCGGCCTTTCCGGCGATCCTGTTTATCAAGCGGCCGCAGATCCCGCTGCGCTGGTTGCTGGCCTACGGGCTGACGATCTCGTTCGGCCAGTTCGCCTTTCTGTTTTCCGCCATGTCGCTGGGCATGCCGGCTGGCCTGGCTTCGCTGGTGCTGCAGTCGCAGGCGTTCTTCACCCTGCTGTTCGCCGTCTTGCTGCTCGGCGAGCGCCTGCGCCGGACCAACCTGTTCGGTTTGCTGGTGGCCGCGGCGGGTTTGCTGCTGATCGGCCTGCAGGGCGACCGCATCATGACCCTGGCCGGTTTCGCGCTGACCATCGGCGCGGCGGCCATGTGGGCGCTGGGCAATATCATCACGCGCAAACTCGGCAAGGTGAATCTGGTTGGCCTGGTGGTCTGGGGCAGCCTGATTCCACCCTTGCCGTTTCTGGCGCTGTCCTGGCTGCTGGAAGGGCCGCAGGCGATGGAAAGTGCGCTGCGCGGGTTCGGTCTGAGCTCGATCCTGGTGCTGATCTACCTGGCTTTCGGTGCGACCATCCTGGGCTATGGCCTGTGGAGTCGGCTGTTGTCGCGTTATCCGGCCAGCCAGGTGGCCCCCTTTTCGCTGCTGGTGCCGGTGGTCGGGCTGAGCTCGGCGGCGCTGCTGCTCGATGAGCACCTTAGCGGCCTGCAACTGCTGGGGGCGTTGCTGGTGATGTGCGGGCTGTTGCTGAACGTCTGCGGCGGCTGGTTATACGACCGCCTGCGCCTGGCTCGGGTGCCAGGCTGATTCAGTCGCTCAGGCCGGGGGCGGCGCGAGCCAATCACCCCGCTAGCAGGAGCCTTGGCCTTGCCTAGCTACGCGGGGTAGAGCTCGCGGGCAAGGACTAGGCACCCCCGCCGCTCCTACAGAAGCGCCTGCCTCGGTCAGCAGGTGGTTGGCTTAGCGTTTGCCCATGGAGCGGCGGGGG
>C687J35021_10000139_pt1 | contig 52973 bp, 62 predicted proteins | sample RifCSPhighO2_12_FD_35021 | JGI IMG/M metagenome (IMG submission 35021) | reverse complement strand
GCATGTCTGGCTTGTCTGTCTGGTCGGTTGGGTTGCCTCAATTGTCCTGGCAAGACGTCAACCGGGAAACGACGGTGGGGAGTATTTCAGCAGCCTGCTAGGGTCGCTGTGGCCGTGTGCGAGAACTGTAATACCAGAGCGTGTAGCCGTGGAGGCCTCGCTTACCACCGCGTGTGTGAATTCAAGCACCCTACGAAACAGGTTTTCTGCGGCAGGCAGGCATTTGAACATCTCAGCCCTGCGCCCCTCGCTAAGCCATTCTTGCAATCGAGGCTGTGCCTTAACCTGCAAAACTCGGTCCAAATCGATTCGTAATTCAGCGAAATGATCAAAATCGTCGGTGCGAACATAGCCTAGCCCGAAATCCCAAGACTCCAGCCATTCAATGTGCGAAAGTGAGATCAGTTGGGGGAGGAAGCTGCGCGCAAACAGTAGCGAGTCCATGTACTCATTCGGCCTGGGTTGCCGGGACGCAAGTCCGGTGGCCAGAGATGCCATGGACGGGAAAATCCTCAGCAGTACATCTTGCGGGATGAAGTCCCTGGTTTTGAGTTCAGACCAGTAGCAGACAAAGACCTGAAAGGAGCCCTGTCGGCGGGTGTAGGTGGCACCGCCAAAGGGCATCTTGTCCTGTACGGATGTGTGTCTCCCAGCAGTCGTCAGGACAAAGTATTCCCGAATCGGGCCGGGGTACTCATTCGTCATCACCAGTTCTTTCTCGATTTCGGCCCAGGTAAGCGATCGGACGTTCCGAAGTTTTGACTGCCCCACGATTCCAAAAGCAATATGGTTCGGAACAAGGTCAACCCCGCACTGCTTTTGTCCTACGCCGCCATAGACGCTATACGGCATGTAGCAGCCCTGGCGCTGTTGAGCAAGCGCCTTCATCCAATAGCACCCAATCTCCTGAAAATCTTCCCAACGGTTAATTTGCAGATCACTCATTGCGTCCCTTCGAGCAGTGGTTGTGTGTTGCAGGTGGTCTACTTTGGCGCGATGAGCTGGCACGTTGCTCAGGCTCAACCGGCAATGTCTAACGGGGTAATCTGGCGACCCCGGGCGCAAGTGACTGTAAGCGGTCAGTTCACATCCTCGGAGATGACCACAACACATGGCCATCCCTAATGGAGGGGGCGGATCTTGGTGCAATTTTTCCACCCCTCATTTCTCCGAAAAACACCCGATTCGGACGCATCTCATCGAATCGGCTGAATTAGCCCCCCGGCCCCATTTACTTTCGGTCACACTCCCGCGCATTGGGGGTATGGATGACTGTTTTTCGATCAATGGACGATGCAATTGCCATGGGCTTTGTCCTGGCAATCAACAAGACCTACTTGACGCACAGGGGCTGCATCCTCTTTGGTTTTGACACCAGCGGGCCTGGAATCAAAGGGGCGTCCTACGGGATTCGCGTCGAGGTCCCCGAGGACTATACGAAGACGTACCTGGGGGCGCGGTCGAAACCCTTTGGCCAATCCATTGATGTGTCTATCGGGGGCTCCCTTGGAAGCTTCGCAGGTGGTGCCAGGAGGGCTCAAGGGGGGAGGATCGTGCAGATGTTCACGCCCCAAGAGTTCGAAAGGGCTCTGCATGAGGCAAAGGAGTGGACGGACTCCTGGTTCCGAGCCCATCCAGATGCGATCTCGCTGTTCAACGAGCGGCAGCGGAAAGAAAAAGAACTGGAGAGGGCCGCCGCCAGGGCGGCCACCTGACGCTTAACGCGTCGGCATGTCGTAGTGAGGGTTGCGAGTCAGGTTGTAGGCGGCTTCGGCACCGTACTTTTTCTGAATCATGCGGACACGATCACCAACATTCGCGTACTTGGGGAGGGTGAGCAAATCGGAGACGAACACCGCCTCCTTGCCCGTGGCTTCGTCCTGGATCTTGATGACCATGAAGCGGTCTTTGTTCTTCGCGTTTTCATGATCGAAAACGTCCAGCGCGAAGGCCGCAAGGCCGAGGGTAGAGCTGCCTTGGGTAGCCGAAACGACGCCAGCGGCAGTGTTGGTCACGGTCAGGTTGCTACGGCGCTTTTCTTCCATCGCGATGAGCGTGCCCGTCGCAGTCTGCGTGACATTGGGATCGCTTGCCCGGAAGAAGGCATCGTCGATTCCTCGGGTGGCGCAGCCGGTGATAAAGGTGACGACAGCCAGGGCGGCGATCTGGGCGAACTTACGCATGGAATCCTCCGTTGAATTGATGTGTCATTGTAGCCGATTGGGATTGAATTAACAAATTTCATTGATGTTTCATTGCAACGGCGTCGGTTCACTTGTCAATCAATCATCTGATTGATTGGTTTGATTTGCAATGAAATTCATTAAATGATTTAATTGCAGTTGATTGAATAATGGATTGTCGAATGAAAACGAAATTTGCTGCCATCGGACTTGTCCTCTGCATGACCATCGGCTATGCCCAGGCATATGACGTGAAGCGTCAAATGGGCCGTGTCGCAGGGGATGTTGTTGACTCCCTGTCAGTCCAGCAGGTGCAAGCAGCTGGGTCGTTGGAGGTGGGGTTCTCGCCAAAGGGGGGCGCAGAGGCCTTGGTCGTGAAAGTCATCGACTCAGCAAAAGCTGACCTGAAAGTCATGGCCTATCCACGACATGGAGTGCCTGATTGCCTACAAGAAGGCCGAGCACGTCTGTGTGGATGTGCGTGTGTGCACAAACTCATTCCATTCAGGTCGGGAATACACCAGCACCGTTCGAGTCTCTTCCTACAAGCGGGGAGAGTGGGATAGCGCCCAACTGCCGTTTCTGGTGCTGGATGCAGTCGATCCCGAAGAGCTGTACTGGTTCATTCACCACCGGAACACGCGTACCAACCATCTGGAGTACCTGCGGTTCTTCAAACGAGCGCTGAAACTGATCGAGGCCGAACGCTCCCTGGAAGCTCCAACCCGTGCGGCACTTGCTCAAGCCCTGAGCGAGGGGAACGTAGGTGCGGCCGAAGAGCGTGGGGCCCTTGTCTCTCGTGCGATCAAGGCTTGGCGTGCAGCCCACCGAGGTCAGCCCCTTCCTTCGCCAGAAGCCACCAACAACGCTGAATGGCGAAGACTGCTGGACCAGATGTTCGCCCTGTCAGTGGATGGCAGCTCCAAAGCGGTTGAAGCCGAGTCGTTCGTTCGCAACTTGGGATACGAACCTCTGAGGCTGGTGCTGTCCGGCAAGGCCAAGTTTGCGATCTACGCGGCGCCGAATGAGGAGGAGCGCGATGACCGTCTTGAGCCCCATGCCTGGGTGCACCGCATCACCCTGGAGCGCAAGAAAACCAAGCTGGTCGAAGTCTCCAGGCGCTGGGAACTCTTGCCAGAAAAGGCTGCTGCTGAAACCGTACTTCATGAATGGGCGGGGGCAAAGCATTGGCAACTGGGCTCTGCTTTCCGCACTCTCGCACGCAAGACCGAAATCCTTGGGCGGACCCAGACGTTCCGAGCGGCTGTTGCAACCTTCCTGAAAGGGCACCAGCCCGTGGATGCGGTCCAGGTGCTTCGCGAATTCGAGGCGGCGTTCGTCGCGTCCTCTGGGCTGTCCGCCTCTCAGGTCTACTATCCGATACTCGCTTTTCCCATCGCCGTTTGCTTCCCCAAGAAGGGCAAAGGTGACATCCAGTATCTCTGTCTTGCGAACCGGCAACCCCACAGGTTGCTGGGAGCATTGATCAAGGATCACGCCCCTGAAGCCTTTCAGGCCTGTTCCGACAGGTTTCGCAGGGTCTATGGGTACCAGCGGTGGATTGCCTCCATGTGGAGCGAGTCCCGAGATGCCCGTGGTGACTGGACTCTTGCCGAGGTCAGCGCGGACGCCTTCAGCGGACCCACGGGCGGCTACGTCAAGACCGAGTTCATCAAGTCGGTTTCCACTGGATCTCGCCAACCACTGAGCCTGTTGATGGCCGATTGGTTTGAGGAGTGGAAGAAGGACAGTCTTCGCTACTACAAGCTGTGGTCGCCGACCGATCTGCTGGACGCTGAGGGGTGTCTCTTGATTGACGAGATCATGGGCTTCAAGCAGGCAGAGAACTTCGCCCCCCATCAGGCGCTTCACGTCAAGTACAGCTCTTTTGGTCGCCGTGCAACCGCGACCGCCTCGAATTTCCTGGAGTGGTACGACCTGGCCCCAGCTGGCATCGAGTTCCCGGACTATGACCTGGAGATGTTCGGCAGTGGGTATGGGAAGTCTCACTACGGGCACACATACCTGAATCGCGAGGATGCCCTTGGAAAGCTCAGGTCGTCAGTGAAGGGCGCTGTCCTGTCGGATTCTCGCGAGCATCCTGACGCACCTCAGCCACCTCCCGGCATTGAACGGCTCTATGTGTTGCCAAGAACAGCAACGGGTTCCTTGAACTCACAGGGTTCGCATTGAAGCTGCAAAGTGCATGGCGCCTTGCTCAACGGGTTTGCATCATCACTGGGAACGCAGAGGCCATTCCGGAAAACTTGCAAAAAACCTCCGACCGAGGCTTCAGCCCTACAGGCCGACCCTTGTCGTTTGAGCCCGAAATGGCATGTATCGAGAAAGTTTGCGTCTTCAATGGGAAACCAAACGGGCAATGACGATCACGGGTTTGTGCGAATAGGAGATATCCGGCGTTTTGTGTTGATTGATTTGGCCCCGGTCGGTATCATTCATTCATATCCGGCAAATTGTGTGTAGAACATGCCTATTTTTCATCTCTTCAGTGTCTCCCCCGTGGAGGTGCAACCCCATGAGCTGCCACGCGTTCTGTACCGGGACTTCATGGTTTGCGCGCCATCTCTCGAAGCCGCCTGGTCTCGCATCGCTGAGTGGGAGGGCGTGGTGGATGCCGCCGAGGTCTGGGGGGCTGAGCGTGATTCCTCCGAGGAGACCTACGTGATCACCGGGCCGAACACCCTGATGACGAAAGAAGCGGGCCTGGACCATCACAGCCATTGGCGCGCAATGCAGGCTGAGGATGGGAAGTACACCCACCTTCATAGCGGTCCTTTGAGCATTGAGCAGTGGCAGGAAAACCATTTTGCTCAGTACCTCGCCCGCACTCACCCGAAGATGTTTGCTGCCACGGACGCCGCGCCAGGTGCTACCACGCCGACAGATCGACAGGAAAGCGGCGGTATGCAGCTGCTTGTGCCGTCTGTCGCCGCGAATGACGATAACGCGCAGCAGGCAGACCAGACACAACCAGACACAACAGAGATGATCGCGCCATGAACGACCCTATTTCCTCTGTCCTGGAAGACGCCATGCGCGTGATTCGCGGACTTCGTGAATACATCGCGGCCATTCCCAGCGATACGGTTGCCGCGTTCCCTGCCATGCCGGGAATTGATGGCGATTGGGTCGATGCGACCCTGGTCAACCTGCAGGCCACGAAAGAACATCGCTCCCTCCAAGGCATTCCGGGTGTCAGCGATGGGGCTCCGGCTGCGCTTGTCCCAGGTGCTTACTGGTATGTCCGCACAGGCCACCCCGACCAGATTTGCGAGAAGCGTGAAGGCGAAGACTTTGTGCGGTTCACCAATGGTTCTCGGCAGGATTGGATCAGGACAGGGGAGTCCTTTGTTGGCCCCCTGCAGACGCCATCGCTTCCTGCAAAAGTCTGAAAGAGCACCATGTCCCTTGTGATCCCAGCGGCCGTCCTGCTGCCCGTCAAGTCCCAAATCAAGAGCCCCCTGATTTCAACAGCGATCTCCCAAGGCCGCGTGTCGCTTCGCAACGGTGAGGATGACCCCGATGCAGAGGTGAGCCTCAACATTGCAGCTTTCGATCTCGATGCGCTGGTAGAGCTTCGCGGCTTCTGCGACAGTGCGGGCAATAAGAAGGCGGTGCGGGTGCTCGACGCGGTTTTGAAGGCCAAGGGGGGTGCCATTGACAGCAAAGTCCCGAGCTTTGGTGCTTTCCTGCCCATGCTCCAGGCCTACCTGCACCACGACCGGATTGATGGATGGATCTATGCGGAAGCGGCCGATGGGTGCCTCTATCCTGAGTTGATCCTCAACGCGACCTTCAACGACAACAAGGGCTACAAGAACAAGCCCGACCCCCATGTCGTCATCACCACCATTGCGTTTGGCCTTGATGCCGATGCGCGTTCTCGCAGCGAGGGGGCGCGCACTCGGGCGCACACGTTCCGTCCCGACGATGCATTGCACAAGCCGGTGGCAGAGATCCTGGCGGCTTCCGGGTTGTTCAAAGAATCCCGCGCGAGAAAGGACAAATACCAGAAGTCCATGGAAAGATTCGATGCGGAGGTGCGGCTGAAGTTTGCGGAGCAGTTCCGGGTGACGGGGCGGTGCTTCGCTTTCGACAATGGCTCGTATCGCCGACGTGGCGAGATGTTGGACAACCGCCGCGTCATTCACGATCAGGAGGCCCGGGAACTGCCGCAGTCCCAGCGCTTCATGGAGTCGTCACTGTTTGACGCGGAGGATTTTCTGGGGCAGGTGCCTGTGCATCCCCTGGTCAAGGTGTTTGACCTCAAATCGCATGAGTTCATGTGGGTCCACTCGGACTACATGACCCCGTACCGTATCAGCCATTCCCCTTGGCTACCTCGTAGGTCGCAACGCTGCGAGCATCAAGCTGCTTGCTCTACCCGAGTCGGCGATGCACCCGAACCCCGAAATGGACACCACGGCATTTCTGACTTCGTTGCTGGAAAGGCACCCACAACTCAAGCCGTTCTACGAGGCCAACGATCTGCCCAGGAGTGGCAATCAGTTCCTTGAGTCGGTGCTGGTGCGTTACGTCACCGCTGTAATCCTGGGGGCACCGGACCACGCCTTCAGGAAGTATTGAATCCGATGGCTTGACCCCGTGCTTTTTCTGTTGAGAGATCTATGAAACCACCGTTCATCCTGTGCGCTCTTCGCTTCCTGCTCACCTTGGCAGGGGACAGGAACGCATTTATGTATCACTTCTCAGACGCGATCCCACAAGGGCGACCTATTGACCCTGAACATGTCCTGCGTTTGCGCCGCAACTACCTGATGCTCGACGTTGTTCTCTTTGCGGTTTTGGGAATGGTTTTCGTGTTGGGAGAGGCACCCCTGACCAAGGGCCTTTCACTGTTCCTGTGGCTTCTCGCAGGTTACTGGTTGGTGAAACTGAAGTTCAACGGAATTGACAAGGACACGGTGGCCAAGAAGCCGTCCGATGACCACGTTCGCAGGGGGCTGGAGGAGGTGTTGCGCGATCACCCAGCGCTGGCGACTTTCATCGACGCGAGCAATGCCCGGACAGCAGTCTCGAATTTTGAATTGGCTCTCCTGATGCAGTGGTCCATGCACGAGTTCCGGCACCAACAACTCAAATCGGGAAACCGGTAATGACGGCAGAGGAGATCGAGCGAGCTGCGCACCAGCGTTATGACCTGTGTCCGACAGTCAAGCCAGACTGGTCACAATTGGGGGAGATCACGAAAAGCGTATGGCGAGAGATGGTGGTGCCCAAGGCAAACTCCGGGGAGACAGCCTCATCCAGCATTCAAGGAGCCGCCGAGGCCTCTGCAGGCCCCCAAGGAGCGCTTTTCTGATGGACCTGGCAGGGTAGGTACTGCCGAGAAGAAGAATGCATCCTGAGCCCCTATGTCTGTGACAACCAAACTTCCTGCCACTGCTGTCCCTGGCCTGCCCAGAGACTATCGCCTTCTTGCTCAGGAAGAGGAAGCCGATCGAATTCGCTACACCGCAGAGTGCACCACGATCCCCAAAGCCTGTCCGTACTGCGGGGGAAAGCCGCGTTCCTGGGGCTCGAAGGAACGGACCTACATGGACTTTCCTCGTGCCGGCAAAAGGGTCGAGATTCTTGTAGTCATCAAACGGATGCGATGCCCAGCATGCAAGAAGACATTCCTGCAGGATCTCCCCGCCTTCAACCACATCCACGGATTGACGCGCCGGTATTTTCTGGATGTGGCCGAGAAGTGCTACACCCATACCTTTGGTCAGATGGGCGAGGAGCTTGGTATTGAGGACACTTCGGCCCGCTTGCTCTTCCATACCTACCTCAAGGAGCTTGAGAGCTGTGTCCGCATTTCAGCTCCTGAGGCGCTGGCGCTGGTACCGCTCAAAGTTGTGAATAAGCCCCGGACTGCGCTTATCAACGCCAAGGCCAAGACGCTTGTTGACCTTTTGGCAAGTCAGGAGGACAAAGTTCTGGAGCCTAAGCTGATGGAGTTCGCGGCGGAGGGAGCAGCGCGGTTCGTGGCCATCGGATTCAACAAGACAGTCCGGAAAACTATCAAGGCTCACCTTCCCGGGTCCATTCTGTACGTAGACCAATTCTTCGTTCTTGAGATGGCCGACCTGGCACTGGAACAGACCCGCAAAGCTGTCCGCAAGCCCCTCAAAATCACCCTCAAGCGGTATCTGTCCCACGATGCAGAGGTCTTGGCCAAGGCCGATACGGATTTGTCCGAGTCCGACCGAGCCCAGATGAATTATTGGTTTGCCCTGTACCCCGTCCTTGGAGAGGCGTACCAGGCGCGCGAGGCCTTCCGTCAAGCGTACAGGCCGGGGATCACCGCAGATGAGGCGTTCGCCCAGATGAGCAGTGCTGTGGCGGAATTGAGCCCCAAGGTGCGCACGCACTTTCGCTCCTTGTCCGGTGCCTTGAAAGACTTTGAGCCTGAAATTCGGGCCTTCTTCACCTCTGGCGCCCGTGACTTCTCGCTGGCGAATTTGCCGGAACTGGGAAGCCTGGGCGACTGGATCGACGCAATCCCCGAGCGAGGAAAAGTCTTCGAGATCGCGCGAGCTTCAGTGCTGTATCCATCGAGGATGCCAGGCACCACCTTCCGCACCCCGGGAAGCAGCCTTGACCGCTTGCGGGCTGAGGCTATGAAAAAGTTGACCCGCTGAAGGCCTCGTGACAAAACGGGCAACCACTGTGAACCTGACCACGGAGTACCACGCTTGAACGAACCCAGGACACCGGATCGCGCCACTGAGCTGCAGGCGCACTTAAAGCGCGTCGCAGAACGTGAGGAGGGCATGCAGATCCGGATCGAGGCCAAGCTGCTGCACTTGCGGAATCGGCAGCGGGATAACGAGGTTCGTCTTTTGCGGCAGGCTGGCAAGGCCACCAGTGGCGCGAAGAAGGTCTATTGGCTTCGGCAGGCGGCCGAGGCAATGGCGGAGCCTGTCTTCGCGCTTTCAGCGTGTCGCACCGGGTGCTCGCATTGCTGCAATATCACTGTTCCCATCAGCCGAGTAGAGGCTGAGGTGATAGCCCGCGAAACAGGCGCGCGCCTGAACAAGAATGCCGGTATGAAGATGGGGGACGAAAGCGCTGATCTTCAGGCCATCGTCAGCGATATGAGCGCCATCTACTACGGCATGCCCTGCACATTCTTGAACAACGGGAAGTGCAGTATTTATGAGTCACGGCCTTTAGCTTGCAGGCTGTTGCTCAACATGGACGACGATGATTTGCTGTGCATCATCACGCCCGAAGCGAAAGTCAATGTTCCGCGTATCAACACCACTGAGCACGAACTTTTGGGCGTGGCGGCATTGGGACTGAACCAGACCTACGACGATATCCGGGAGTGGTTTCCAGAGGGGCTCCCACAGCGGTAGCTTGGAGCAGGTCAGTGCCCCAGGATGCCACGCCAGATTCGGTGTAACGCCTCAACGGAGGTGCGCAATGTGTGCGCCGTGCGAGGCCACTGCCTTGCCATCCTGTAGGGCGTTAGATGTCGCAGCGCGCGTCGTGCCAGTGAGAGCTTGGGGTTGTGGGGATGCTGCCAGGGTTGTGCACCCGAGTTGGCTCGTTCGATGAATGCCCGCCCCTTATTTGTGAGACGGATTTCCCAGTTCCACGACTTCGGGTGTTGGCCTTTGAGGGTTCCTTCCTCCACTAGCCCACGGCGTTCCAAGTCGGGAATGGTCATCATTGCGTCGAGACGGTAGTTACCCCCCCAAAACGCCATCTGCCAGGCGTGAGCAATTTCCTCCCAACGGTTTGCAGTGCGCCAGTGAACAGTTGATTCCTCGTGCCATGCCCCTCTTTGGAGCGATCGAAGCACCTTGAACTGCAAGTTGGTGAGGCGCGGTTGTTTGGGGCGTGGTGTAGGTTCCGCTGCCATGGTGTCGAGGGCGTCAGGTGCTTTGGAACTGACTCATGCGCGGCCACCCCCAGCGGTGCCAGGCGGCCATCAGCAGCATGGTGGTGGCGCTGCGCCCAAGAAAATCCGCCCAGTCCCAGGGACCTGCAGCAGCTTGAAAGGCGATGCAACACACCAATGCAAGGGAGTAGCAAACTAGGCTCTTCTTCATGGGTGAAAAGTAGGATGACTTGTGAATCTTCGACAAACTTAGATGGCATTCTAGAGATTTCCCTCGTGAGACCAGACCCAACCATTTGTGAGAACCTGTATCAAAGGGAGCGTTCTTGGTAGTGCCATGGGGGGCTTAAATCAAACTTTCGACCATCTCTCTGGAGCCAGACTGCTCAGAAGAACGCCCATAAAAAAAGGGAGGCTTACCTCCCTATTTCGATCCGGGGCTACTTGAGGCCCCACTGTCTTTTCAGATGGCAAACGTGGCGCGGTCTTCGTCGCGGATCCATTTTGGCGCTTTGCCACGGCCTGTCCAGGTCTCACCAGTGGCTGGATTGCGGTACTTGGGAGCGACGGTCGAGCCCTTGGCGCTGCTGGCCTTGCGCCCGCCTGGAAACACATCGGCTTCGGTGAGTCCGAAGGTGGCCACCAGTTCACGCGCCTTGGTGATTGCGCCAGACATCTCTTCTTTGCGAAGAGCTTCAATCTGGGCATCCAGTGCATTGCGTTTTTCGATGAGGTCTTTGTAGCTGACGGGATCGGTCATGTGGTTCCTTTCGGGGGTTGAGATGGGGCAGGGATTGGCTCGGAGAGCCTTAGACAGTGGATGGAAGGGGAAGTGGCGGCACAAACTTCAGGAGTTCAGGCCAGCGGGTGATCTGTGGCGGTGAGTAGCCCTCATCCTGCATGGCTTTGAGGGCCAGAACGATGTTGGGGACGACCAGGGCTTCAATTTCAGGATCTGGGGTCCCACATGGTGCCGGCAGTGCCGTCTCCCATCCAGGGAACGCAGACCAGGGCACAAGTCTCTGCGAGCCGTTGCGATGTTGGACTCGGATCCAGGCTTGCCCTTCAGGCGAGCGCATCACTGCGATGGAGCTGCTCATGGAGTGTTGCCATGGCCATGGGTGGCGGGGGGCTGGCGCTTTGGGTTGCGTCGGCATGATGGCCAATCGAGGGCGCTGTGCCCTGCGCAGATTGGACTCACGCAAGCGGGCCGCAGCCTCAGCCATCACTCTCTCATGCTCTGCCTTGAAAGAAGCCAGCAGCTCAGCGGTGTTGTTCACCAGGACCAGCCTTTCGGCGTCGGTCAGGAGGCGTCCATTGCCGCCGCCAGCGGAGTAGGCCGGAAGGCCCAATGCCTGCGCGCCCCCATACCGCTTGGCAAAGCAGGTGGAACCCAGCACCATCAGTTCGCCATTGTCTTCAACCACATGAATCGCCGCATACACCCCGTGGCCGCAGCCTGGGTTGCCACATTGAACGCGGGCTTTGGGCGATACCGCCACGATGGCCAGCAATCTGGCCTGGTGGCGGGCTGCTTCTCTCGAAGAGACTGGCGTCATGAAGTTGGTGAAGGGTGCGCAGAAATCTGAAGTGGTGCCCCGGTGGCGGGTTACGCCCCGGGGCTATTTTTAGAAACAGTTGCCAATGTAATTTGGCCGGATTCTAGTCGGATTTCTATTGAGTATTCTTGAAACGTGTCACTTTTTGAAAATCGCAGGTTGTGAAGCGCTCGAATGGACCTGGTTATTCAATGGCGTGCACTGGCTGAGCGCGTGCAGAAAGACGCCGCCATCCTCGTTTAATGAGCAACCCCGCCAGCAGCCCTAAGGCCACGGCCCCAGATTGGAATTTGTCTTCCGCCGTCAGCAAATGCACATTCATCATCAGGAAGCCAAAGAACATCAGCGCGACGAATGTCACGCTTGAGCCCTGCTTGCGGGTCCAAAAGTACAAGCCAGAAATCACCATGCCTCCAGAGAATGAAACCACAAATTGGTAGAGGAATGGAACTGTCAATCCTTCGATGGAACCCACGAAGGTCAACAAGCCCGTAATGAAGGCGATAGGGGTTACATGACGCAATTCCAACACGTTCAGTTCTCCTTTGCTGACAGTGATCGCTTATTGCTTGTTTCGCATGCCAAATCAGAGACATGAAATTTCATTATGCATAGCCCAAATACAAGGTAAATCGATATCCGCCATATTTGGCGAAATGAAGCAAATTCGTGCGTTTTTCAAAGAAGCACTGCAGTTGCAAGGAGCATCTCAAGAATCTGCAGGCCAAAAAAAAGCCCCCATCTTTCGACGGGGGCTCCAGGGAGTTGAGCCATCGGCAACGGCCGGTGGATCAATGAAGTGTTCCGGTGCGGAGCACAGTAGGCTGCTCCATGTCGGACCATTCCAGTGGCGGCAATGTGCGCATGACTTGCGCAACGGCCGGGTTGAGCGCGGCGGCCATGTTCAGAGTGGCCTCGACCATCATGGCCAGGTCCATCATGGCGTACCGGTCCGCCTCAGGCATAGAGCCAAGGGCAGCACGCGCTTTGATCAGTAGAGCGCCGATTTCTAGTAACGGCTGGCGGTTGAAGTCCAGGCCGTGGTTGCCAGCGTATTCCATGATCCATTCACGCTTTGTGAGCGACGAAGCAGCATAGAAGTCCGAAGCGTAAACGCGTCGAACCCAGTCGGCCACATCCTTGATCAGGATGGGTTTGATGGCAGGCTTGTCGCTTGCTTGGGTCATCATCAAATCAGGCACCTGCGCACTCAGCCTCCTCGCGGGCGAGGGATTCGAGTTGGGCACGTGTCAGGCCTCCTTTGGCCATTCGTTGCAGACACAGGCTTGCTGTTTCTGCCGAGCGTTCGCGCACGTCTTTGGGGAAATCGGTGTTGTCGCGGCGCGCTTCAGCTTCTACGAGCATTTGCAGCAGCATTGAGTGGGTCAACATAAATGCGTCTCCAGAAAATAACGGCATTACCCAGGCGGGCATAACCGTCTAGGTTTGTGAAAATGATTTCTGCCGGGGTGATTCGGCGGTTCAGCCTTGGTGAAAGGCCGTTTTGAAGTTCACATCGCGCAGTTTCAGGCGGTAGTGATTGAGGTAGAGGCTTGAGGTGGCCAGCATTTCAGCGCGAATGGGAGCATCAGCTGGGATTTCATGGTGCTCAGCGATGTACTTGACGGCAATCGCGTACTGCTTGTGGAAGTCCGTGTTGTCGAGTAGGTACGTGTTGACCTTGCCCTTTACGCCAGAGGTGTTCACAGTCGGTTTGACGGTGATGATTGCGCCGCGCAGTGTGGACGGCTTGCAGTAGCTCACGCCTCGCAGCCGCCCATCGGGCCTGAATACCAGTGCCCTGAGAGGATCGTTCGAAGCTGTAGACGGTATTCCAGTGGAGTGGATACCAGCAACCCCACTTACGCTCCCCAGAACCGGTTCAACGATTTCAGGATGCGCTTGCAGAGCAGCGTTGATCGCGTCCTCTTCCGAATCGAAGCCATTAGGCCCGGAGTCTTCAAAGCCCCACACTTCACCATCATCGTCATAGGTGATGCGGATGGAGTGTTCAGCCAGGGCTTGTTTCCATTCAGCAGGCTCGCGGCCCTGAAACCCACCGTTGGCGATGGGCAGGGCACGTCGAGCCTTGATCTTGAAAATCTCAAGGCGAACGATGAGTGAATCTACGTCTGCCATGAGGTTGCTGTCACTCCCTGTTGTCAGGGCGGACTGCCATCGCTCCACCAGGTGTGTGGTGGGTTCGATGAGGAGGTGTTTTGCGAAGTCGGTGTGGGCCACCAGCTCCTGCTTGAGGGCGAGGAGGGCGGTTTGACTTGCGGTGATCGAGGTGTCTGTATGCATGTCGTTCTTTGGATGAAGAACGGGAATCGAGGCCCATGGGCATCAGATGCCCGTAGGGGTTGGTGAATCGTTGTGCTGATTTGCCGGTAGGCACGGCCAGCTGCCGTATCAAACCTCTGCGCAAGGCGGAGGATGGAATTCGCTTACCCAAGCAGACGGAGGGATTGCTTGGGAAAGCCCCCTGCGGCCCCTGAGGGCACGCAAGAGAGCGGGGTGCACCAGAACCAAAGGGTAGGGGTGCAAGGATTGAAGGTAGGGCCTCTGATGGCCTTCTACCGGTTGTGGGAGCAAAACGTCCCAGCTCAGGCGCCAGAGGGCGGCGTGATTGCGGTGTGCTTGGCCAACTGGATCTCCAGCGTGTCGCCTTCGCTGTCTACGCAGATGAAGAATCCGTTGTGCCAGCGGCCGTTGGCAATGCCGTCCTCCGTCAGCGTCACGGCGAAGTTCACGCCTTCGCTGTACCAGCTGAAGCGAACAACCTGGTTGCCGTCATTGGCGACCACATCAGAAGTTTCCCAGTGCTGGAGCAACTGCTGGTTCACGGTCACTGAGTCGGCCTGGTTGAGCATCGCGAGAAAAGCGATGGTGGGTTCGCGCAGAGGGGACCCCTGCGCGCCGTCGCTTTGCGATGGGGGTTCATTCCCCCCCAACGGAGTGTGCGGCGTGATGTCTTTCAGCTGCGTTTGCAGCAGAACATCGCATGCAGCGACCTCAGCGTCCGCCCAGGCATGGCCCAGGGCGTCACGATCGGCAGAGGTGGCAGAACTCATCATTTCGCGGTAGGCCTCGACCGAAGTGCGCAGGAGCGACAGCTGGGCGGGGGAGAAGCCGATTTCGATCAGTTCGTTGGAATTGGACATGGTGCTCTCTTGAGAAAAGGCGAGCACCGGCCCAGAGGGCATCAGTGCCCGTCTGGGTTGGTGGGGATGATTCCGGATCAGGGATCAGGAACGAGATAGCGGCAAGAACAGCTCCAGCGGATGGTCATCCGCCAGGGGTTCAAAGCCGTAGCGTTGGTAGAAGGGCAGGGCGGATGGTTTTGAGTCCACCAGGATGCCCATTCCACCAACGATGGCGGCGGTCTCGGTCAAACGCTCAATGGCATTGGCCAAGAGGATGCGACCTAGACCGAGGCCCTGTTGCTGGTTCGAAACGGCCAGACGGCCGATGCGGAAGACAGGGATTCGCTGCGGATACTTCTTTGCCTTGGATGCGGAAAACTCTGTGCTGCGCAACTCGCCGATGCTCACCGAGTAGAAGCCGTAAACGGCAGGTGAGGTTTCGGTGTCTGTTGCGACAAATGTGGAAGAGATTCCCTTGTCCATGTGCTGGCGAGCCATGGTGGCCAGCCAGCGGTTCAAATCAGCATTGCCGCAGTCGAATGACTTCCTATCGTGGTGACCACGCAATGGAAGTATTCGAACCATCGATCTTCGCTGCCTCGTAGTCGGCCATGAGCCGTTCTAGTTCCGGCGAGAGTGCCGTTGTGGCGTCAATCCGCTCCAGCACGCGTTTGTAGCCGCGCGCCGTGAGATTGATGATCTCCGTTGGGGTGGAAGTACGTCGAGCGTCTGCCACAGCGGCCTTGACCACAAAGTCTTCAACAGTCACACCCTTCAATGCAGCGGCTGACTTCAGCTTGTGCAGCGAAGTCGGCGATACACCGATAGTGAGGCTTTTGGAGGATTTCGTGGGCATGGCCAACCAGGGCTTGGACGAGGTTCTTCGTGTCCCATGAGTGTAGCCAGGTCCGTTCATCGCGTCACCAGTCCTTGTTGAGTGGCCGGGGCAACGAGATGGGCAAAGCCGTACTCCGTGAGGACCTGATTCCCAGCGACATTGGCTTGAGCGACCTTGGAGGGGTCACCTGCAGCCAAAGTGTTGTGGATGCTTGCGGCCTCGCGGTCAACCGAGGCAGCTTGCATCGGGTGTACGGGTACGCCTTGCATCAACTTCACGGCGTCGTCAGTGCATGTCGGAGCGAGCCCCAGCCGGTGTGCGACCAGAACCTTCACCGCTTGGCACTGGCCGTAGGTCAGGGGTTTGCCTTCAGGAATGCTGTTGGCATTGTTTTGCATAGCTTGATCTCCTAAAAAATGGAAGACAAGCACCGGCCCCGAGGGGCAAACAGGTGCCCGTCATGGGGGGGATGAAAAATCTGCTTCAGTTAAGCATCAACGATGCGCGTCGAACGCACCAGATCGTGCGAAGCCATGTAACCGACACCATCCAGCTTCAACCATTTTTGGGTGGAAGATGTTGTTGAGAACATGTAGCGAACATCTATGGGGCCCTCTACATGATCGGTTTGCGCTTCCACGCCGTCATAACTACGCCCAAACTTCCTGCGGCCTTTATCGACATTGATTGGGACGTTGTGTTCCAACCCATGTTTTCATGGACTCGGGCGCTTGAGGGCTCGGTCTTCGCGTGCGTGTTTGCATTCGGGCTTTGGCTTACGGCCCGCATCGTGTTCCGGCGCCGCTCCGCAGATCACCGCACGGCGCTTTTCATGTTGGGGTTGATTTTTTCGACGGTGGGAATGGTTCTTGTGGCTTTTGCCCCTGTGTAGTTTGGGCCCCTCACAAGCTGATAGATGGCTCGCGAGGATGTCAATTCCACCCGTGAAGCTCCCTTTTGCAGACGGCCAAAAACATGAATTCGCAATACCCCGCTTTCAAGGTTGCCAGGCTCAACGGTCATAGCAGCTACTACCTTTTCGCCTCGCCCAAGGATTGTGTGGAGTTCGTCGAGGAGCGACAGGCCGGTAACGAGTTTGGTTTCCTGATCAGGACGCTGAAGTCCCGTACCGTGGTCAAACAGCGGGAGGCGTATTCACAGCACATTCCCAAGGAGCAGTGGTTCTCCGAGGTGCAGGCCTCGATGTTGGCCCACCTGGATTGCGCCATGGAGATGGTCAATTTGGCCACCCACGTTCGCACAGTCAAAGCCAAGCCGACGCTTGCAGACTACGCGCATGTGGCGGGCGACTCTGCACAGTCGTTTGAGTACACGAAGCGCCGCTTGACCACGGCCCTTCTGCAGCAGGATGTTGGCGGGAAGAACGATGTGCTCTCCGGGATTGGTTTCCTCCCTTCGCCCTCTGCTGCATGACCCAGGTTTTGGATGGGACCATGACATTGACTGATGCGATTGAGGCCCTTCGGCCGCTCCACATGCCCCATGCCACCTGCCATGGCGAGCGCAGCGGGTTTTTGATGTCCGATGCGGCCCGCGCGTTGGGTGGCCTCGCCCAGGCATCGAATGCACTCACGCTGCTGATGGCAGCTGACTTGGTGGTTTCGGCTCCCAAGGTGTGTGGCGGCGATGTGCAAACCGTTTTCAGCTTGGCAGAAGAATCCGCCCCCACTCTTCACTGATGCTTCTCGCATGCAGATTCGCACCACCCCATGAAAAACGAGTTGCCTGTTTCAACGTCGGCTGCGTGATGCTGAGTGCCAGCCTTGGAGCGATCTGTCTCGGGGCTCCGTTCTGAAGCCACTCATAAAGACTCATTACGAATATTTAACCGGTTAAAGTTTTCTCCAGATGGCCCTTTTCACAGTCCCTGATCCGTCAACTCGTGTTCCGGTGGCCATGTACACCGAGCTGCGGGCTTGGATGCTGGCCAACGACACCGATGCTCTGCAGATGGTGGACTGGTCGGAGAAGACGCTCTCTCCCCCGGTCTCACCCGAGAAGATGGCCAGTGAGGTCATCTGGATCATCCTGTGTGCAGGCCGCTCGGCACAGGCGGCGCGCACCATCGAGCGCAAGGTATGGGACGCTATCAACGATGGCAGACCGGTCGTGGAGGCGTTTGGGTACCGGGCAAAAGCAGCTGCAATCGAACGGGCATGGAACGAACGCGAAAAGGATTTCGAATCCCTGCAGGGGGTTGTGTCCGTTGGCAGCGTGGAGGCCCTGGTGGAGTGGTGCGGGTCTCTACCGTTCGTGGGGGACGATACGCAGTTCCAGCTGGCCAAGAATTTTGGGGCCGACCTGGTGAAGCCTGATCTCTGGCAATCGCGCCTGGCAGGGTTTGCGGATCGACCTCGGCGCTCGGTGAAGTACCGTTTCCCCGCCTGCATGGCTTTGTGCCGGCCACTCGCCGAATCCACTGGTGATCGCGTCGCGACGGTGGATAGTGTGCTTTGGTTGGGATGCAATAAAGGGGTTCTGCAGGTGGATGCCCATGCAGGACCTGTGACGTTCGCGGAGAAGGTGATCACCGCCCGCTCCATTTTTAGTCCTCAGGCAGTGCCAACCCCATGAACATCCAAGTCACAGACAGCCTTGCCTCGCTGCGCGCCCAGCTCGTGCAGGCCCAAGAAAAACTGGCGATCGCGCAGAAGGCAGTCAAAGCGGCCGAGCGGGCGGAAGAACGTGCGAGCAACCTGGTCGAAGACATCCGTGAAGCCATTGCCATGTCGCAGCTGCAGAGCTGGAGAGAACATCCTGATCTGGCGGAGTTGATGAACTCGGGCGAGGGCAGCACGATGGTCTTCTACAGGGCATTGGGTGAGGTGGCGGGGAGGTGGGGCTTTGGTCTTGGTGGCACGTGGACGGACACCAACCAAACGGTGCTGCGGTTCGGCCTGAACAGGGGTGAGCGCGGGGCTGTTGATCGAGTCGCGGCGGCGGTGCTCTACTTTTCCCCCGCGATGAAGCCCATCAAGGGTGGTTCTCGGGAGGGGTGGGTGCGATTTGCTGTCTCCCACCAAGAGCCAGAACTGCGCTCATGGGAGCTGCGCTACGCCAAGAAAACCGGTAAGGCGCGTCTAGTGTCTCAGTCCTACGGGACGGAAGAGGACAGGCACGATTTCGACACACTGTTGGCAGCGCTGCACTACATCGAGAAGCACTTGTGGTGCGACAACGTGATCGACGAGGACACCACGACCCTTCTGGAAGACGGCACTGTGGTGCTTTAATTCCTGGACACCTCCTAAGGACCCCATCTATGGGAAGTTTAGACCTTACCCCTGCTGAGCCCCATATCCACGGCCGAAACGTCATCCTTGACCTCTCCGGATCCCCCATGGTCTACCCCGGCCACCCCTTGGTGCTGGCCACAGCGATCATGAAGGTCTTTGGCACTTTCGATGAGGCAAATGCGCCCACTGGCCACGGCTGGTGCGCAGCTCTCGGAGATGACCGCATTCCGGGGGCAGGTGATCACGTCGGCGCGGCCATGAGGACGTTGACCGTTGGGGCGGAAGGGGAGGGCGTAGATGCGATGGTTGCCTATGCCCGCCGCTACTGGGAGGATGGCCAGGCTGGTGGCCACCAGCGAAATGTGGCTGCTGGCGCGGCCCAGGCCAAAGCCATTGAACCTGCATTCCGTGCCTTGGCGCAGAAGTGGCTGCTTCAGGCCGAAACCGACGTTGTGGCGTAGGACATGCTGAAGCCTCCGCTCTTCGATAGCCTCCTGGCTGGAACACCCTTTCGGGGCCTGATCATTCATCGTTTCGTGGGGCTCTGCGCCTACATTGGCGTGCCCAATGAGCACTGGATGGCGGAAATGGACGAGCTGGTGCTCCAGGTCCACGGGAGCATCACTTTCCGGGGCCCCGGGGGCGATGGATACAGGCCAGAGGGTTGGTACTGGTGGGGGTGGGACTATCAACATGCCTCCGACTATTGCGAGGTTCCTGAGGAGATTCAGGAGGTGATCCCCCCTGAGCTTTCCGAAATCATGAAGTCGCACATGAGCCATGGGAAGAAATGGACAGTGGCCGAGGTAGAGCAGGATCTGATCGATGCTGCCGTTGAGTTGCATGCCAGGGTTCTGGCGTACCAGGAGTCGGCTTCTAGGCTTGTCGAGGCCAGCTCCAGGGCCACCATGGGAGACGCTGGCAGCGATGCCGGTGATGCTGCCTAACGGGGCGTTTTTCAAGGGGGGTTTTTGGGCGCTGGTGCGTAACCTAGGGAGCATCTGAAACGCACCTGTGGAGCCCTTATGAATGAAGCCCTACGCCTGCAACTCCGGGATCTGATCAGCGGTTGCACCTTCCCTGCTGATGAGCATGGTCACGTGCACCGGAGGTTCCGATTTGTGGCGGTGACCCCGGGCACTGATGGCGCTGAAGCAACGGTGCACATCAACCATCTGGAGATGGTGTGGCAGCTGGCCGGTGTTGATGAGTCCCCCCTCGAATACCTGGAGGGCGTGCTCGCCGGGTCTCCATTCGCTGACAAGAAAATCACTGTGGCTTTGTGCCGCGAGTGGGCTCTGCCATGGGATATCACTGCGGTGGACCCCAGCCGCGACTTCCCAACGCTCATTCTGTTTGAGCACCCTGATTTGTCCGTCGATGGCGTTCTGATGCGCGAACCCCACCACGGCTCGCATACGGAGCTTGCGGACGGCTATCCCGAGCGCGCAGAAGCCTTGGCACTGCTGGCGGACCTACAGGCCTTGGACCGGTACCAGCCATTCCTGCGCTGGTACAAAGAGTCCAACATCCACGCTACGACGCTGGACGAAGCGTGCGCCGCTGCTCCCGAAAGCCCTGTGGGCCAGAAGTTTGTCGTGCTCTACCGGGGCCATGAATGGTTCTTCGGGATCTGGAACAACCCAGTCAAGATCCCTCGCGACGCCTCCAAGCCCCTGTCCCTGTCGAGCATTGCGGATTTTCATGGGACACGCGTATCAACGTCGAAGCTGGCCACCCGGACAGGCCTGGAGCTGGTCAAGGGCCAGGAAACCCTCCGGGGAGACGGGGCTGTGCTGGAACTTGCCCTGGCTGTCACCCGCAAGTTACGCCAGGATGGCGTGGACTTCGAGGTTGGGCAGTACGAAACCCATCCTGGTGTGCAGTCGCTGTGCACCTGGTGGAACACGACCGCGCCGGAGCCCCTGCGCAGCGCCGGTTGCTTTCGACTATACGTATGGGACGAAAAGACCAAAGTGTTCCATGCCGGGGACCCTGATGAGCCCGCCATGGATGCCAGCGTGCTCGCCAACAGCGGCCCATTCGCATTGTTCGAAAAGCCAGGAGCCCCTTTGGTGGCCGCCACCTTCTATCGCGGCCGTGAATTCAACGTGGCGCGGGGTGGGGGCTCTGTGGTCTTCTCGGTTGATGGTGAGGAGGCCTATGACATGGGTCTGGCCCTGCACGAGATGGATGAAGCCTACTACTCGGCCTTGGGGCTGTCTGCGAGGTCGGTTCAGGCGTTTGCGGCCTCTGGATCCTAAACTTCACGGACTTTGATCGGGCTACTTGATAGCAGCCGCTGGAGACCTGGGTACTGATGGATATGGTCGCGGTAGCTGCCATAGATAACCAACTCCTGCGCCTTGGATGGGACTTCGTGCATCCGTAGTGAAAGAACAGGCTGTAGCTCTGGTTTGCTTTGGCCTAATTTAATTATCTGCAGATACTTACCCAAGGCCATGCTCTCCATTTCCTCATCCGCTCCATCAGCTTTCATCGCTGAACTCCCATATTTTATGTAAATCTGGAAAAGCTCTGAATACAACCCGTCCAGTTCACGAAGAATTCTTTCTTTGTTGCTGAAGTCAGGAGTGGTTTGCTGCTCATCCGCAGGCTTGGCCTGAATTGTCTGAGGGCTGTCTTGCTTACCCTCTGTAGCTGCTGTTGTCTTCGGATAGAAAACACTTCGCTCATCTACGAGCCATGGGTGAGCGGTGATTTCACCTGCAGAGACTTTTCTAAAAAACCTCTGGCACTTCAGATATTTCCCAAGCTGAGATTCATCGACTTCCAGAAGGAAGCCTCGTCTGTCACTTCTAACTCGGACCAGTTGATTTTCTGGAGTGTGATTAATCCCGAGTAAATAGAGAATTATCGAGTGTTTGACTTGCGTAGGCGCTAAGGCTTTTGCGATGTCTTGGGGTGCTCTGAATCTGGTCTGTGGTGGTATCTTCTTGGCGATGAAGTCAAGAATTGAGGCATAAGAACTATCAGCGTTGGATGGATTGGTAAGGAAGTGATTTATTGTTGAGTGCTCAAATTTTGCCAACGCTTCATTATGGAGAATTTCCAAGCTTGGAAAGCATTCATGCTGTACGCCAGACTGCCAAGCGACGCCAGTGAGGTAGCTGTTTGTTTTAGGGAAGCGTGATAAATTAACTTGAATAAGGCGTATTTTTACACCCCTTTGATCTGCTTCAATGACTTGAAAGAGATTGAGCAGTGTTCCTCCGCTTCTAAATATAAGATAACGGACAAGTTCTGCTCTGACACCACTGCGCCCGAGAAATGTCACCCAAGAATTTTCGGGCATTGCTGATGAGTGCGGATTGAGCTTTTTGAATATCCATCGGCAGATACGCAGGTAGGCGTCGTCGGCCTGTTCAATCGTTAGATTCCTGAATCGTGGGGCAATTGGAATGAGTGTCTTTTCTTCTTTGGTTTTCAGGGTCAATGGTCGCGGGGGTTGTGCTAAAGCTCTCAGTGCAGGATATTGATTGATAACGGCGGACGTTCGGGGGAGCTTGGTAAGATCAGGGTTATCCAGAATGTCAGGCACGACTTTCACAAAGTCACGGGATTGTGTTCCCATGACAATGAAAGGGCTTCGGAAGAATGGATATGTCCCATCCAATAAACGAGAAACGTCCGTAGAGGAAAGACTGGTCTTGATTTGTAGTTGACGTTTGATCCGCTCAAGGGGGATCGTGGAATTTCCACTCGTATTCTGAAATTCCTTAGCCAAGTATTCAAAAAACGTATCGAAGCGATAGAGGCGGATGTTTGAGTCTGATTCACTGTCTGATATCGCCTCCGCAGCATCTAAGGGATCTCCCGCCAAGGCCCGTCCTGGCGTTGCATTCGTTTCCTGAATGTCGTGGAAATCATTTGGTGGTGAAGATGTGTGTAACTGCCCCACCCCAATCCGGTGCTTGGCAAGTCGTGCTTCCCATTTGGAATGAGCCCGAGAGAGCAATTTCAGGCGTGCGCTCCAAGTGGCTTTTTCAGCAAGGCGTAGACCTCCCTCTTCGATTAAGAACCCAGCGTTGACCATGCCCGTGAGTACCGTTCGAAAGGTGCCCGCCGGCATGCCCATGTCGGTGTGAAAGTCAAGAGTTGCGACAGGCGTCTCGAAAGAGAGAGCGTCAATGATCTGGCCAACCAGCTCATCCACAGGTCGAAGACCGGCCGTGAGCAGTTCCCTGTTGCTCTGGATGAATCGCCCATTGCTGTAGACAAGACGGTTCAGCGCAGTGGACGAAAACAGGGTTCTTGGGTGTGACGCACAGGACTCAAGAAGGACGAAATACGCCTCACGCGCCCTTAGCGTTGGCTGTTTGAGGCGCATGGCCTTCAGCGCCTCCTCGAAGGTGAATGAGGTACCTGCATGCCTTGAGATGTAGGTATCGAGTTCAGCCTCCAGATCGAAAGTTGAGGGTGGGTGAGCCGAAGAAGCGTCATCGCGTTTGACTGGAATGCGCACGAGCCTTGAGTCCTCGCCTGGGACCGACCTGACAACGGTTATCGTTCGTGGAAGAACTACCTCCGGCTGAGAAACTGGTTCAGATACTTGGTCCTCCTCTGCTGATGAACCCGATGTAGGCACCTGAGCAGTGGTTGGGGCCATGGCCGGGGTAGCCTTCTCCAGTCTTTGTTTGACGGGTTGGGGCTCGTGTCCCAAGATCTTCACCAGCTTGGCTCGCACTCGTCGTGCCCCAGACTCCAGCTGAGTGGCCTTCAGATCCGCGAAATCTGCCGCGATGTGAGAGATTTGGTCCAGCTCGGCAATCAGGTCCAAGACCCCCTGCAGTGGAGGCGGTGAGGTCTGGCTCCAGATGGCATCGAACCACTGCTGGATCTCTTGCACCTGGTCTGGATCGGTCAGGAGCACGCCGAATTCTGTGCGGCGCAACACACCTGCATCCGTCAGGTTCGCGGAGCCCGTGTAGGCCCCCACGCGGCTTACCACGGTCTTGGCGTGGATCGCTGGGTAGTGGTGCACCAGGCCATCGTGTTCCTTCAGGAATTCGTAGACAGAGCCGCGTTCCCTGACGGGAGTTGCAGACAGCCACTCCAGTACATCCGAAATCAGTCTCCATGAGGTGGACATTCCGATCAGCCGATGGAGGTACTGCACCCCAATGTAGGGGCTGACGATACTCACTTCCTGGCCCTGCACCACCTGGACGATCGCGCGATCGAAGGGCGATTCCGTGCTTGGATTTTCAGGTGCGTGGTACAGGAGCCGCTGCATTCATTCCCCTTGGTTGTTCTTTGGAGCGGGTCTATTTTGCGGGACAGCCACCAGCTCTCACAAACCCATTTTTCCTCTGGTCGCCGTGCGTGAGAACGTGGTCGCTCTGCTTCCTTTCCATTTCCATCTATGGCAAGATTGGTGCACGGATTGGTCTCATCCGCACCGCTGGCATAGGTAAAGGCTACGTCAGAGACCACGCTCCCCGACCGTTGAACGCAACTCCGTTTTTCAAGGTGGCGCAAACCCCGGCAAGCCAGCCCCTGACGCTTACTCCGTCGCCACCGGAAAGAAGGAATCATGCGTATCGCTGTCTCACAGGCGGACCTCGACTCGGGCCGCTTTTCTGCAATTTCCCGCTCCCTGGTCAAGGCTTGGCCTCACGGCAAACTGAGCCTCACGCAGGCCATGGGCAAGCTCTCTCAGCTTCTGGGCTACCGCTCCCTGCATGACCTGCAGCAGTCGGCCAAGGTGCGTCTCCTTGCGCCCCCCAAGCCCGCTACCCGCGAGCAGATAGCCGCCAGCGTGGCCTGGAAGCTATCGCGCTTGGCGCCGCTGCCCCTGGCGGATGCACGGGAGGCGGTCAAGGGCTTGCGGCTGAACTTTTTGGAAGTCGATGCCAGGACGCCAGAGGCGGCCTTTGAGGTGGCCCAAAAAGAAGCTCAGGCCTCAGGACGCATGTTGGTCCTCGACGAAGCTGGAGCGTTATTTGGGCCCGATTGGCATCCACGTACGCCCGAACTTCTCGACTGCGGAGCCCCACCCTACACCTTCGCGGTCCTTCCAGACAGGCGAGCGTTCTCGTGGTACCGGTTGACCTCATTGGTCGATAGCTTGCCCAATGGCTTCGAAGAGGACCTGGTGATGGAAGACGCCTACGCGGGGCTCCGCTCTGGTGCCGAAGTTTTCGGGGAGTTCGTGTCGAAGGAGCTGCTGCCTCAAGCCTATGCCCCGTTGGCCCAGGCCATCAAACGAGACAAGCGCCTACCCAACGGATTTGCTATTCGCTGGCTCATGAACGAGGAGAACCGTGTAATTGGCCGGGTTGTCGAAAACTGGGCGCTGGGAGGCATCATCCCCGTCGTCTACGACGCGCAGAACGACGATAGCAGCGGCATAGACGTAGGTCTCAGCCCACTGCCAGTCGGAACCGTCGATGGTTTTGTAGGTCACGCTCATGTGATTGCCCTCGGAGAGATTGTCTTGATGGGATCTATCGCTTGTCGAGGGGTTGCTGAGCCCCAGCGACGACAATCATTGTTCCTTCGAACGACACGGAACGGGAGAAAAAAATGGGAGAAGCACGGCGCCGCAAGTTGGCCCAGGGCAACACGGAGGCCAGCACGGGCCAAGCCATGAATGCGACCCCTGCGGGGTGGCCTCTGACCAATCCAAAAGAGCAGGCGCGGCTTGAGGGGCATTTCAAGGAACTTGGTATCGATTTTTCGAAGCCAGGCTTTCATGACAGCGCTGCATTCCTCGCAGTGGAGCGGGTACGACCAGAGATTCTTGATGACTATGCGCGGTACGTGGAGGTTCAGGCCTATTCCGAGGCCGATCTGCAGACAGCCCAGCGCAAGATTGAAGTGGCGGCCAGGGTGGTCAGTGCTGCGGTCAAGGCAGACGGCCGCCACGGGCTGTGTGTGACTGCCTCCGGTGTTCTGTCCCGCATGCTGGACGAGTTGGGCGTCTGGAATTTCAGCGCGAAGGCGACCATGACGGTGACGTTTCCGCCCAGTGTCTCGCTCGAAAAGCGATTCTTCTTTGCCCTCGACACCGGAAATTTCGTTGCCCCCCATGCTCTTGTTGTAGCGCCGCCGTTCCTGGCCGTAGACACCACAGCCAGCGCACAGAGCTACGGCGACAAGGCCATGGAGCAGGCCGTTCCGCCACTCATCCTGCAAAAGCAACTCATTCCTTATCGATGGAAGGATGAAGACATTGCTTCACCGCTTGTCAGGATGAGCCAGGGGCACGGATTCTCCGTTCGGAGGTACCTGCAGGTTCGGAACCCTCTCATGCTCAAGCGGATGGAGGAGTTCCCCGGGCGAGTGGGTGTGTTCGATGGGGGCTCAGCAGCCTACGTGATCACTGGTGTAGGCGGCTACACGGAGAAGTTGGCCGAGCTGGATTCAGAGAACACGATGCTTTCAGGCAAAACGCCAATTGAGCTTTTTGAGACGCAGGTCCTCCCCCAACTGGCGTCATCGCCCCAGGGGATGTAGTTCTGCACCAGCCCATGCCACTGTTCGTGAACGACGGTACGCCGGTCATGAACACCAGCGCCGTGTGCATGGTGCCGGAACGGCAAGGCGAACAGGGCTGCAGCACCGTGAACACCTGGTCCAGCGCCCGCGCCATCACAACAATTGATGAGACTGGCTGTGAGGCGCAACACGGATTGCTGAGACTGTCGCCGCGTCGTTCCAACAATTGATGAGACTGGCTCCAACAGTTTCTGAGACTGGGCCGGGGCTCACCGCCCATCCCGCGCTACATCCTGGCCGCGAGGGCTCTCAACTCGTCCTCGCGCTCCAGCTCGTAAGTCGAGCGGAGCCACTGGCGCATGATGAAAATCGAATCCCGCATCTCTTTGATTGCATGTGCGAACTCGTCGTTCGACAGGCCGCAGGGGGCCCTTACAACCGTTTTGGGGGCTCTCATGAGTTGCAGCGCTTTCTCGTGAAGATCGTTCGTCATGACGGAGAGCACTTCAGCTTCAAGGAGCAGCCGCGTAGGCAGCTTTGATTTCGCACCTGCAATCCGAAGCAGCTCCTTGAGCCCCACAACGGGTATCCGCTTGACGGTCTCTTCATAGGAAGCGGGGCGCCCCTCGATCTGGAGAAGCCCGCGAGCCGTGAGGCTCTGAATGGCGGTATTCCCGATGGTCTCGGTGTCGGAGATTGAGTGGGAGCCCCTTCGTATTTTCTGAAGGTAGAACGTCAGCGCTCGGGCGGTGAGTCCATCGAGGACCTTGAATATCTCCTGCCATGGGGCTCTCCAGGCCTCAGGATTTTGTACCGTGGCATAGGCTATTCCTGCGGGCCACAGTACGTGTCCTTTGATTGCCAGCTCCAGCGAATCGTCCAGGCTCATGAAAAGGTCCTGGGATGCCATGAACTGCGTCGCATCTGCCATGGATCGGGCAATGATTCCGACTGTTCGGGTGGGGTCCACCTTGTCAGCGAAGACGTACCTGTTTGACGGGTAACCGACCATGCTTCCGGTGGCGTTGCCTTGGTATCTGGATTGCGTCAGGCTGTGGATGTGACTCGATCCTGCGCTGGCTTTGACCTGTTCAATTGCCGTTTCACGGGCCGCTTCACGGGCGATCCCTTTTTGCAGGTCGGCCTGAAGTCGGGCCTTCGCGAGTGTGTTGATCAGGGGATCGCAGTCGGGCGCTGTGGCGGTCAGGAAGTAGCGGAGCCCCATCGTGTGGACTTCGCCAGCGTGAGTGCGGGTGCGCAGGATTTGAATCGTGCCGGCACTCTCGTCCACGGCCACCACCTCGCCATGGAGCGGGTAGGTGGTGGTGCCTTCGCCGCGCCGCTCAAAAGCCATCTCTACGCCTGAGCCTGCAAGCGCGCAGAGGATGCTCATGAACTCGTCGTCAATTTCGGGGTGCATTGGTGCTCTATGTGGCTGTATTGCAACCGAAAACGCCGAATATCAGAACCATGGAAATCGGCTCCATAGCGTGTCTGGACAACGTTTCCATGAGGTATGGTCACCGGTTATGGGTGGTCATTTTTTCATTTCTCTGTCGTGTCATCCCACTCCAAGCCCATGGCCCGCCTTGCCTGGTCACGGCGGGCCTGAATGAAAATCTGGCGTTCTTCCTCGCTGTCCAGCGCGTAGCGCAGGAAATAGTCATGGGCGTCCTCTCCCGCCTGTTTTGCCTTCTCCGCGATGGCCTTGTCAGTGTCCGATTGGCGAATTTCTGCCAGCTCGACACCCAAGGCGTCGGCCACAGCTTGAGGGACCGCAAGTACCTGGGCCTTGACCTGGGGATGCTCCTCAAGGAAGCGCTGTCGGCCGATGGCCATCTGCTCGGGGCTCAATTTCATCTGTTGGGTCCTCTGGTATGGACGTCTGGGGCTCAGGGTTCCAGAATTGTCTGGAATGAATACTGGCACGTGGCCAAGAAGTCTTCAGGGTCGATATCGCGGTCGCTCGGGATCTTGCTCGCTGCCTGGATGTCATCGGTGACCTCAGAAAACGCTTCCTGGATCTCGCGCTCAACGGTGGCCACCTCGCGCGGGTGAAGGCGGGGTTTCACGATAGAGCCCCACGTCTGCTTGAACGTGGGCAGCATGTGGCCGAAGAGCATAAGGGTGTCATGCACGTACAGCAGATCCTGCTGGCGCTTGTTCTTCTTGCGGTCCTTGAGGATGAGGAACTTCTGGACCATGAAGCACAACGGGTTGGCGACCTGCAGGTCCACCGGTTGATCGAGGGGAACGCCGACCTCCGGGCCCACAGTCACGATCCATGGGTCTTCCAGCAGCACGCCCAAGTGTGCGATCTTGTGCGCTGAGATCCCGGCCACAGACGTTGTGGCATCCGGCTCGCCGTTGCGTTTGTAGGGGCTCCCCACCAGAGGAGTTAGGAACTCGGCGTAGAACCCGTTTTGCTCATTGCCAAGCGTGTAGTGCGCTGCAGGGGGTTTGGAGGTTCCAGAAAAATCCTCTTTGAAGCCATGGGCCGCCAGCGCGGCTTTGATGTCGCCTTCCAGCGGCGCCCGATTGGCAAACGCGAGGTCCGTATCGCGCGTAAACACCGGCTCGAAGGCCTGTTTTAGGGCGTCCGGATGGAGGGTGTGCAGCCTGTGTCCCCAACCTCCGATGAAAATCATCTGCGCGCGCCACGGATCAAGCGCCTGAACGAGCTTTGCGAACGCTTCAAGGTCGTTCATCAGCGTGCCTCGACGATTGGTTGCAGCACCTTGCGGTAGATGTGCTCGGCCTGCTCGGCGCCCCGCGAGGGGTGGTTGACCACATCGAGCCACACCTGGATCACATCGGCGCACAGCTGGCCATCGCGCTCTACCGCGCCTCGGAAAGTGGAGATGGGCGCCAGGGCCCGTCGAACGAAGAAGTCCGGGGTTTGGCCCTGCGTGCACACGCTGGTCTTTTCCCATTCGGGGTTCTTCGCTCCTAGTGCGGGGAGCTTGTGCATGTAGATGTACGGGGGCACGCCGCTTACATGTCCCATTCCCAGGTGATCGGCCGCTGCAAAGAGCCCCAGACATGCTTTGTCGCCAAGCTCTTTCAGCAAGACCGCGAACTGGCCTGCCGTGGCCACGCGAGCACGAAAGCGCATCTTGTATTCAGCGGGTGAGGCCATCGACGCTGAGCGCCATAGGCTGAAGAATTCCTCCCGCCTCCCCAGCGTGAGGCCTGTGGCGCCATCCGCCAGGAATCTCTCTTTCTTGAGGTATTGAATCAGTCGATTCGCGCTCATGGCGGAGGCATCTGCAGCGCGAGCAAGGTCAGCTCCCGAGTAGATGGGGTCGCGAGGTGCCTTGAGCAAATCAGGGCTGATTTCACGCGCTAGGAGTACCTTCAGCATCCACTGGTTGAGATCGGAGAAGGGGTTGAAGGGGGAAGCACTCGCCTTGCTCAGGCCGAGGAAGCGCCGTTCGTTCGCCTCGAACATCAGCGAGTCCATCGCCGAGTCTTGCTGCCAAACTCCGTTGAGCCGGAAAAGACTTGCGCCCTCGTCTGTGACGATGGCCACGTTTGCATCTGCCGCGTATTGGTCAACGAAATCCCTGACCCCACGGAGCATTGTGGGGACCACATTCGACACGTACACGATGGCCAGGGGCTGTGAGTGAAGAATATTCTTGGCATAGTGGCTGGACTGGATGATCGCCACGCTCAGCTGGGCGATCACGCGATCAGTTCGGCCATCCCTTACGACTTTTGCCTCAGCCACATATTTGGCATCCTGCTCATCGCTCAACACGTAGTCTGGGTGACCTGGAATGCCGGCCTGATACCCCCATGCCTGCTTAAGTCCATAGGACGACGCGGCCTTGAGGATGGCGATCTCTGTGGCTTCGCTCTCATTGGTGAGGTTCAGGTTGGGCATATCTGCTAGCGTGTATCACGCGCATGATTCATATCACGCCCATGTTATCAACCGTGCGCGTGATATGCAACATGCGCGTGGTATCCCTGCGTCATCCCTTTCTTGCTAACCGGGTGTTTCGCACGAAAAATGAGATGCTCATTTTTTGAGCAAAATGCTAAGTTGTTGATTTCATTGGGATCGATGCATCGCTAACCCGGTAAATCGCACGCAAAAAGAGACGTGCTTTTTCTAGGGGCTCACGTGCCCCAATCCCCAATTCACCTCCAGAGAACCCCAAACGAAGCGCTCAACATCGCTTGCGAATCAATGGGTTGCATTGGGGAACGGACGAGAAGAATCCCTAGTCGCCCCCAATGCCTCACCCAATCGGCCTATTCGCAGGCGTCGCGCGTGAATAGGTTCACGAAAGCCCCCTGCGCTGGTCGAAGCGGGAGGAGGGGGCTCCTATGATGGAGGCAATCAACTGCCCCCCACCCGAGCATGCGCTTCACCCTCACTCCATTCCTGGCCGCCTGGCTCATCACCGCAGCCGGTGTCACCCACGCGGGGCTCTCCTCGGTTGCCACCATCCCCAAGGCCGGGGGCAAAGTCATTTTCGAGCTGTACGACGACCCGGCAACCCTTCCCGAGTGCACTGGTCGCAATGACATGGGCGCGATCGCACGCATGGAAACTGGTGGGAAGGTGACCCCGTACGGTACCGGCTGCTGGAGCGCTGGTAGCGACGGCTTCATCACTTTGAAGATCAAGAGCCTCGACGACGGTGCCGTACGCACCAGCCGTGTTCACAACAGCGAGTTCAAAGCCCCACCAAGCGCGCCATCCGGAGGGAAGGTGAACAGTGCCTCGGGCTTTACCCCCTGGGAGTTCAGCAAGGGGGTCACCAACCGGGGGACACCGGTTTGCGCGCTGTCTGCGGCCGACAACATGAAATCAGGCGCGCGGAACATCTCCATCAAGGCCCTGGGCAACCGTGAGCAGCTCAACATCACCCTCTACGACACGCGCTGGAGCTACAAGGCCAACAGCAAGCACATGGCCACACTGGATTTCGACGATCAGAAACCCCTGCAGCTCGATGCCTACGGTGATGGGCAGGTGCTGGATTCCGATCTGCCTGTGGCAGCGACGGCCATCTTTCTGTCGCTTCTGAGAGAGAAAAAGACGCTGCGGATATCTCCACCAGGTGGCGAGGTCGTCACGGTGGGGCTCACCGGCATTTCTGAGCCCCTGCGCAGCTTCGTGGATTGCGCGCGGGGTCTCAAAAAACGGTGAGGTTTTAGTGCTCCGGGGATCAAGCTCGAAACTGAGTGAGCCCCGGTGGATCGCCCAGAAACCGACCAACCCTAGGAACCCCCTTGTACGTCTACCTCGAATCCAAGGCCGAGATTGCAAAGGCCCAAAAGACTCTTGAAGCAACGATCCGCAGTGAGTTTTCCAGCCGACTGGTTAAGGACATTGGCTGGCAGGGTGGGCGCATGTCCTCGAAGACGGTTCACGCCAGCGACGGCTGGTGGTTTTTCCCCGAGCCTCGCCCCGACAACCGAATACCGCAGTGCTTAAACTGGTTCGGTCGCCACGGTGAGGGCCCTGGGGTGCAAATCGCCGTGGAGATCAACGTCCCCTTTGAGGGCCGTCACGATACCATTGGTGGTTTCTTCGCGCGACACGTGGACACCGGCCGCGTCTACCTGTTTCATTCCGGGCGAGTGGGGGGCGGAACCAAAGGCGTCGGCAAGGAGACCTTCCTGGCATGGTCGGAAGTGGACATACACCAGGTGGTGGATTCGTCTGGGGGCTCACGCGATGGTGTGATGGTCATGCCAGTCGAGGGACGCTGGGCTACACGGTCGGCTCTCACGTACGTACAGCGCATCGTTGAGTTCAAGGAGGCCGCGAGGGAAGGGGTAATGGAACGCCCCGAGGTTAAAAGGCGGATTGCCAGGCTGCAGGCCTACTTTCGCGAGAGCAGCGGGCGGCGGAGGGGGTTTTCCAAGGCGCGGGTCATCGACTACGTGTCCAGGCACGGCGATGTGGTGGACGCGCTGGCCACGTGGGTTTCCGAGACTCGAAGAATGCCGCGAGGGGGCTCTCTGACAAAAGACCGTCTGATTGATCTGGGAGTCAAGGTCAAAGGCCGCCTCGTAGAGGTCTGGGAGGTGAAGTCTGGGACATCCCGTGGTGACCTGTACACCGCCATAGGGCAGCTCTCAGTGCACGCGCCAGATGAAGCCTGTGTGCGCACCGTTGTACTGCCAGCAGACTCGGCATTGCCAGATGGCCTGCAGGAGGCCTTTGACCGTCTGGGGGTGAACGTGATGCTCTACCGGCTGAAGAAGGACCGGGTTGAATTGCTGACCTGACGGATTTCGCCCAGGGATTTGGAAAGCAAGTCAGGGGCTCTTAGACGGCGTGATTTCCGAAATCGCAATCAAAATCAAGGGCTTAGCAAAGGCGGGTCCCTGTGCGATGGACAGGCCTTTGCTTCGCTACTACACAAGAGAGGTATCCCGCTATCGATGTGTCAGTGAGTGAGGGGGCCGCCGACGCAGCCGTTCTTGCCCTTGCATTCGACCTTGTTCTCCAAGGCCAACCGGCGTTTTTCTTCCTCGGCTCTTGCGATCGCATCTTTATAACGCTGCGCAGATTCCTTGATGCCCAAGGCATCCGCCTCGATCTGCCCCATACGAGCAAGCACACGGGCTCCATCGACCTTTTGAGAGTCATGGGCGTTCACAGCAGCCGTGGCGTTATCTGTGACCTCTTTTCGGTATGAGAGGGCTTCGTCCGCGCTCTTGATCGCAGCATTGTTGTCCGCAGTTGATGTTGAACTCAGTTTGGGCTTGGCTACCGCGAGGGCTTGCTCCGCCTTTGCCAATGCCAGGCTGGCGTCGCGCATGTACAGCTTCGAGTTTTGCGCGCGCAGGGATTGCGAGGCATCGAGACTTCGATCGATCACGTACAACTTGACCAGCTCGTTTTCGTCCAATGTCCATTTGAGCGAGCGATCCGAGAAGAAGCCAGAGCCGACTTTTGACACCGGCTTGCCATTTACCTGCTCGAATGCTGACTTGGCTCCGGTAAATGTCAGGTCTCTTGGGTCAGCGTTATCTATCAATTGGCGCGTGTAGGCGTAACGCTTTTCCAGGCACTCGCTGGGCGAGGTGCAGTAATCGCGGATTTGCTGCCACATCAGCATCCGCTGCCTGACGATCTTGCGAAGGTCCGTGACGATGGCTTTGGCTTGGGGGTCATATACGCCACATCCAGCTTTGGCCAATGCAGCGACAAAATCCACGTAGTTGATCGCCAGGTTCTCGACCTTCTTGGGGTCGAAATACTTTCGGGTGTCGTAGTCGTTCTTCAGGGTGCTCACTGGGGTTTTATCCCCCCATGGTCCCTTGAGGTTCTCAATGGCGTCTTTGGCAGTGTTGGAGAGCACGCAGCCAATCTGATCGATCCGGTCCGCCATGCGTGTGTCGAGGTCTTCAAGGTACTTGGCAACACTCTTGTCGATCATAGGCTGGGCCTCGGCCAAGGCTTTCACTGCCTCGACCCTGATATTTGCCGGCATGGACTGGATGAGCTGTCGTGTCGGTTCGTCTAAACCTGCAATCACCTCTGATTCGGTTTTCACCTTTGCGTAGAAGAATGCGCCGAACGCGTTTGCATTGCCCGTACCCAACAGGATAGGTGCCGCGCACATGAGCGTTGAAAGGGCTTTGCGCCAGGTAGCTTTCATCTTGGTTTCCCTCCAGGTGGTTTATTGATGTGATGGAAAGGGCGCAGCGATGAGAGAACGCCGAACACTTTTTCTCGTCCTCATCAGAGCACTTTCCCCTGCAAACAGGGAGCTACTTGGGGCTCCTCCGTTCAAGCTGCTCCCATCTGTGCTGCTCAGCTTTGCGTGCGGCCTCCTGCGCGGCCTTGGCATCGATGGCATCGTTGTTCGCCTTGGCTTTGGCCTTCACGGAAGCTGCATCCCTCTCAATCTGGGCGAATCTGGCCAAAATTCGCTCACCCTCCGATTTCTGGTCCGCGTGCGAAGCGATAGCTGCATTGGCGTTGTCTACGACGCCCGCGCGAAGCGCAACAGTAGCGTCGGCCACTTTGGAGGCTTCGTCGTTCTGGGCTTTGATGCTGGGATGTAGCTTTGACGTGGCCAGCGCGAGTGATTCTTCCGCCTTAGCAAGAGAAATACCGGCGTCCCTTGCGTAGAGCTTGGCGTTCTGCGATCTCAAGGCGCGGGCATTCTCAATGCTTCGGTCAATCACGTAGAGTTTGACCAGCTCACCTTCATCGATCGTCCAGTCGAGAGATTGACCGCCAAAGAACCCTCTTCGAACTTTGGATACAGGTACGCCTTTTACATTCTCAAAGGCTGTCCGAGCATTTGTGAAATCAAGATCCCGTTGCTCACTGTTCGCTATGAGGTTCCTTACATCCGAATAGCGCATCACAAGGCACTCGTCAGGGGTTTTGCAGTAGTTACGGATCTGGTGCCACATATCCATCTTCTGTCCAACTTCGCTGCGAAATTCACTGATGACGGCCTTGGCTTTGGTGTCGTAGACACCGCAACCTGTGCGAACGATAGAGCCAACCAAATCGGCGTAGGTCAAAGCGAGGTTTTCTACGTTTCTGGGGTCAAAGTGCTTTCTGGAGTCGTAGTCCCGTTTCAGTGTGGTGATCGGGGTTTTCTCGCCCCACGGCCCTTTAATTTTCTCCACGATGATTTCTGCGGTGACCACGGCCACACAACCTGCCTGATCGATACGGTTTGCTATGCGTGTATCCACGTCATCGAGGTACTTGGCCACACTTTTGTCAATCAGGGGTTGGGCCTCTTGGAGTGCTTTGATGGCTTCAGCGCGCAAATTTGCGGGAAGCCCCTCAATGAGATTTCGCGTTTTTTCGTCGAGGCCGGCAATAATTTCTGATTCTGTTTTGACTTTTGCGTAGACAAAGGCGCCGATAAACGCATGTGCGTTGCCTGCCAACATAGCACTCGCACACAGTAGCGCAACGGCCTTCAAACGACGTGAAATCGTAGACATCTTCCCCTCCTAGTGCAGGTGAAGTTACCAAGACTTCATGCCGCGCGTCAAATGAAAAAGAGCAGGGGATGAAGGCATTGCTCGGGGTGCGAAGTGATATCGCACTGGTGCGTGGAATCCAGTAGCATCCATTGATCGAGTCACAGCACTGAAACCCTTCGGTCTGCTACTGTTCGATTCGTTTATATTACATGACCTTTTTTGATCGTAAAGCCGTTGCGGATCATGGGTGATTTTCATTCTTGAGTGCTTCGCACTACAGAAAGGCCGTCCACCTGGGGTGTTTCATTCAGCTACCCATAGTGCAGAAGTAGGGTGGTGTTTGATGAATCCGAATTGACTTGGATGCTGTCCACTAGGGTTCATGAAAATTCACCGATGACGTTCAATTGCTTGATAATTAGTGAATTTCCATTGGCTCCCATTGCGCAGTTGCATGAAGGTGGCTGCTTTTTCGGGGGAATTTCTGAAAGTCACTCTCTGTGAGCCGGTGTGAGTGTCGGGTTCGCGGGATAGGGGTCCAACTGCAGCGCCGTTCGGCAGGTAGCTCAGCCTTCGTCTCCGGCGCACGGCCAGGCATCTCCCTGTCTCAATGGCCTTAGACGGTGCAGATCCCCACACAACAACGTGAAACGACGGGCTGGGAGACGTTGCTGAGGTTTGAGTCCCTTTTGGGGCTCCGTGTGTCCGACCAAATGGGGAATTTGTTTTGAGCGAAATGAAGCGGGTTGACGCTGGCGAGATTGAGCCCTGTGAGGCCGTTGGCGAGCCCCTGGCACGCTGTTTGGCCTTTTTGGTAGCTATCGGCCTGCCATGGGCCTGGAAAAGGGGCGCTAGAGGGTTCCTGGACCTGGTTGAGGTGGAGCCGGGGGTTTTGTTGGTCGATCCCTCTGCCAGTGTTTCAAACGTCCTTCACGAGGCGGGACATCTTGCAGTCATGCCGGGGAGATTCAGAGGAGCCGCAACAGGAGATCTTTCGGCTGCGTTGGAGCAAATGTTCAGGGAGGTGGATTTCGCGGATCCTGACTCAGCGATAGCACGTGCGGCCATCCAGTGCGGAGATGCAGAGGCTACCGCCTGGGCCTGGGCGGTAGGTGTGCACCTGGGGCTTCCCCCTGAAACTGTCATCAAGGACGACGAATACGACGGTACAGGGGGCTTCCTGAGGACCGCTTTGGGTGCGGGGGCCTACGCGGGCATCAACGGGCTTTCCCACGCCGGGTTTTGCGCACTGCGTCCAGGGGTCTATGCCACAGCAAGGGGGCTTCCTGTGTATCCGCAGTTGGCGATGTGGATGCAACAGGCATGACGGACATTTCGGTATTTTGGGGGTTGATGGAGGTTAAACCTTACGGCTTGGTCGAACTCGATGTGAAGCCATTCATCTGACTTGCAAACCAGGCCGTAAAAGCGATAGCTAGGCCAAAATCAATCCACCGCGCTTAAATACTATCTGCTGCCTTGGCGACCAGCGCATGCGCGGCAAGGCGGATTGGTCGAGGTACTCGCCGAAGTCTTTCTATAAGTGCCTCCTCCTCAGCTGTGAGCTTAAGAGTACGCACCCCAGACATAATGTAAACCATGTCTAGTTCAGTTTTCTCAGACAACTTGAGCATGGTTTCACCATTAGGCAAGTACCGTCCATTTTCCCAGTTCATCATTGACCCTCTGGGAAAATCACACATTCTACTGATTTCAGATCGGCTTAAGCCAAGTCTTTCTCTCTCACTGCGCAATCGAATACCGAAGGTGTAGCCTGGTTTCTGTTCGTAAGAAGAAGCGGTAGATGCACCAGTGATTGGGGCCACAAACGGTTGATAGACAGCAGTGAGGGCCGATGCAAATGGCTCGAAGGTTGCTTCCGGCAGGTTAGTCAATAGCTGTGCAGCAGCCTCATACCTGTTTGTTGGGGCATTGACGGCTGATTTCTTAGCTTCAATATAAGCCATGTTGATGTTCGGGATGCTAGCGAGTTTTCGCATTATTTCTCTAGTAGGAGATGACTTGCGCTGCAGCAGATCTTCCAAATCGACTTTGGATAGGCCCGTAAATTTCATGAGTCGATGGTTGTCCATGCCCAAGCGGTCAATCTCTGACTTTAAGCGAACACCAAAGCTACTTGAATCCATTGTTCCGTCCATTGTGCAATGAGTAAAGGAATTTCCTATTTAAACCAATTAGGATTGGAAACCTTATCTTCTGCGACCACATTTTCAGCAAACGTCACGAACTCATGGTCCGTCATGGGCCCGCTATGTTTTACTTCACGTTGAGAAAGGCGTAGAACGTGAAAGTGGCTTTGTGGCATATCAACGTAGCGAATAGCGATGATGTGCATTCCAGGGTGATGTGGTGTGCTTTCACTCCAATCCATTGTGGCAGCAACGCAGGCCAGAGATTGCATAAGAAGCAATTCAGTTGGAACAAGGTCCTCAGGCGCGAAGCTATCAAGCAGCTGCAACGTTACCCGCTCATGAATAGACGTGGAGACAACCCGGTCTAAGTCTTTCATGTGCTCTCCCCAGGTATCAGGCTCAGCACTTACTTCAATACAAAGATCGGAAAACGAAGAGTGAGTGGCTTGACCCAACCAACGGAACCCCGTTTCGAAGTCATAGCAGTAAAAAAACATCAAATCGGCAAGATCGGCGTCTAAATCGATTTGCGTTTGGTTCCAGGTGGATGAATCCGCAAGTAAGGACGCAATATAAGACTTACCGGTAGGCCCAATCGGAGGCAACGGTTGATGTCCAGAGGGGGGGGGAGGGGCAGAAGACATGAAGAAGGGCGCAATCAATCGTCACCGGGCTCTTCGTCTTCAACGGGCATATCGGATTTCGTTGCAATCGCATTCGCGAATCGGGCGGAAGTGATGGCTTTGACGTAGTGGGCTGCTTGTCTTCGAATGGAAGTCAATTTCGCTTCTGTTTCCATAACGATATCGATTTCCCAATCGCGGGCCCATTGATTGAGGGCGGCTTTCGAATAGGATAGGTCACGTCCAGTACGCTTGATTGATACCTTGACTGACTTCCGGTTGCTGCCTACGCCAAACCATCGGATTCCAATCCACTTCAGCTGGATGTGGTTGCCCTTGCGATGACTGGCGAGCTGTAGCCTGCTCTTGTCCTCCCAGGACTTGGCTCCACGCTCATGCTTCAGCACTTGTGCCCAGTGTTCATCCACTATGGCCACAGCCTGCCTATGCAGATCGTGCAGACACTCCTCCAGTACATCCATCAATCGTTCACGTGGCTCTCTCATTCTTGCTTCCCATCGGAATGTTTACTGGTATCCGTTTGACATGCATAGCGGAACTGGGGGCATCGTCGTTCGTAGTGACGTTGGATCAGCATCAGTTCCGCTATGCGTGCAGAACGGCAATAGTAGTGACTCCACCAGATCGCAAAGATTCGTGGAACTAATAGTTCCGATCTACATGTACAGCGGAGCTATTAGTGTGTCGGTTTCGAGCAAAATTCTATCAGATAGGGGGTGCAGAGGCGCCGCAGAAGTTGGCACTGGTGGAACGTTAACGTTCTTCTCTATGAGTAAAGCAGAACTAGTAGTTCCGCTGCCAAAACGTACTTCTGAGCCTGGGAGCTGGCCCCTGCGCGGTTTCGCTTTGCGCAGAAGGCTGAGCCAACACCCTCTCGTCACGCTTTGTGGGGCAAATGTTCCAAAAAAACAGTGCATGACATCTGCTGCTGCACGTGTCATCCCAGGTGCACAGGCGGTGCACTAGCGGGTCACAAAAAAATTGCCGCAACGCCATGAATTGATGCAATCTCCATTACAATTCATTCGTTCTTCCATTCATCGAGGATTGATTGTGGCATCTGGCAAAAACGTTATTGGTCTGGACATCGGTTACTCTAACCTCAAGATCGTCTACGGGGAATCGAACAAGCAAATGAAATCGATTGTCCGCCCAGCAGGTGCGGCCCCTGCGGATCGCTTTGGAACTCGTTTCGATGGGAAGATGCAGGATGATTTCTTGCATGTCCTCGTGGGGGATACGCCATTCATTGCAGGCGTGTCATCCGATCGTGCTGCGATGTGGGAGCGTCCATTGCATGCCGATTACCCATCTACCGATACATATAAGGCGCTCTTTCACGCCAGTCTTTTGCTCAGCGAAATGTCGAGCGTGGATATGCTGGTTACCGGGTTGCCGGTGTCCCAGTTCAAGAACGGCGAGCATGTTGCTGAAATTGAAAAACGATTCCTTGGGACCCACCAGATCACGCAAAAGCGCTCTGTTGAAGTGAAGGCCGTCAAGGTCATTCCTCAGCCAGTTGGAGGGCTTCTTGCTTTTATGAATGAGCAGGCACATTCGAAAGAGAAGGTTGGCCTGCAGATTGACGATGAAGCTCGTGTACTGGTGATTGACCCAGGCTTTTATTCTCTGGACTGGGTTCTGGTAAGCAACGGTGAAGTTCAACGTCAATCCAGTGGTACCAGCGTGAAAGCCTCCTCTGTTCTCCTTGAACAAGCAGCAAAACTGATTGCAGAAGAACATGGCGCAAGCCCTCAGATCGAGTCGCTAGAAAATGCAATGCGCACTGGTAAGCCTTCAGTGCTGGTACTCGGGGAGAAAGTCGAGCTGCAGGGGTATATCCAAAAGGCCAGCGAGTCTCTTGCATCGGTCACTGCAGATGCAATCCAGAAATCATTGCGGACTGAAAACCTCTCTCCAGACATCGTGGTGATGGTGGGTGGCGGCGCTCCCTTCTTCCGTGATGCAATATCTAAGGCATTCAGCCGCTTGAAGGTGGTTATGCCATCTACTCCCGTACAGGCCAATGCAACTGGTTTCTGGCTCATGGGTGCTCTTGCTGGTGCTCAGTAATGGATCAAGAAAAAATTCAGGAAATCGAAGAGATTAGAGTTGTCACCATTGTTGGTGCCGCGAATCCTGAATTGCACCGGGAGCTTGCCGGTACGCCAGTTCGTGCTAGAGCTGAGAGGCTTAGGCTTCTGGCAAGCCACGGATTGGCTTGTTTGCAAACAGTGGCGATGCCCAGTGCAAAGCCTGGCAAAGGTGCAGACGATTCGAGAAGCGCAGTACCCAGCACGATCAGAGTGCAGGCGGTATCTAAAAGGAAAACAACGCCTAAGGCTTCAGCAAATACCGAATTGGCAAGGCAGGTAGTAAAGGAAACACGTGATGACATTTCAGCGCCGACAGCTACCATCCTTTCGGAATCATCGGATGAAGCTAGTGCTGGAGTCTCTGCGATGACGGCTCATCCATCATTGTCTCTCTTCGCTCGCTCTCTGGGGCGTTAGGAATGGAAGTAACAAATACTATGAATCTTCCACAGTGGACGCTTGGATATCCACCGTCTGAAGATCCTTGCTACTTGTCTTGTCGGAAATGGTTTGGAACGTATAACGGGGAATATTTTGAGGTCGTGGCTGGTGATCCAGGCCCCTTCCTTAAGCACTTGGGTATCCCGGTAGTCCTTAAGTCAGGCTTTACAGGATTGTTTGGACGTGTGGTTAAACGCGGGAACGTACCGTTCATTCTCAATGAGCATGGTGGCCCTACCGGGTTTTACCCGGACTGCGTGTTGGCCTGGTCCCCGCCCCCAGTGGTGATGCTCGATCTCGAAGCAGCTGCATCCGCACGGATGGCAGTAGAGCAGGCCAGATCATCGAGCAAATAGTCGGGTAGGGGGGGCGTCCTGTGTTGGTCCACTCCAGGTGCTTCACTCTGCTTGCGGTCCCTACCGGGCGGGTCAAAAAAAAGCCACCCCTGGGGTGGCTGAAAGGCCTTTGTCGGCCTGGGAGGGATCTTTTCAGTGGAGGGTGCGAAGCCCTAGGTTGACCATGAAGGTGTTCACGTGGCCGTAGGTGACCACATCAAGATCATTGCGTACATTCCAGCCGTTTGCATCGATCTGCTCCATATCGACATGAGTTCCGTTGGGACCATCGACGGAATCGATTTCACCTTTGTCGATCATCCCATTCACCCATTGAACGGGAACGCCCATCATTTGTGCGGCCACTTCAATTGTCACCATGTTCATTGATAACTCCATTTGTTTGCCTGTGTGTTCATTCTATTAGTGATTCGGCATCTTGGCAATTAATGGTTACGTCAATCTTGAAGTGGTGTGTCAACGCTACATTTTTCTTATTTGCCATCCCCAGCCGCCTTTATGGCGTTAATCTGAGTGATAAGTTCGGTTAACGCTTCGATAGATGCAGTTGGATTGGCGGTTCCTTCAGTTACTGTGGATACGCCACAAGTGCTGTGCTTTTGAATTGACCCCTTGAATGGTATCTGTACTGCCTGAACGAAGTACGGATCTGGCATCTTGAACTTCAGGGTATCGCTCGTCGCCCCCTGTACATTTATCGTTACGTCAACGCTTCTGCATGCGGCGTAGTAAAAATATGGAACCTCAGTTCCCCAGGGGATGTCGCTGAATTTAATTGCATCGCTTGGGAGTTTTCCTATTTTGTATATGACGCACGGCCCAGCGCCGATTCCTGAAATTTCATTTGGGTTTCCTTTGGTATCGATATCGATACTGGTATCTGAACAGCTGCTTGCATTTGAAATTGTCACAAACCCCGTAAGTAGCGCGCCTATTTTTGTGATGCTATTCTTCAGGTTTTCAGTCGTGGCTACTCCGACTGATTTAACCATGTCAGAGTTTTCACGCTTGGTCAAATTGACCATCGTTGTTTTACGGTAGTCATTGGTTCCAGCAACTCCAATACGGCGACTTGAGTCTTCAGATATCTCCAGCTCTACTTTAACTTGAGCTTTCGATGCCTCCGCTGGCTTGGTAGCTTTAGCATTTCCATCGGAAGCTGCAGAGCTATTTGATTGAGGTGTTGTGTCTGAAGAGGTTTTTGGATCGGAATTCTTGGGTTTTGAGCCCGCAGGATATGAAATTTTGAGTGTGGCTTTATCAAGAGCGAACACATCGCTCATCCCTTTTTGTGACGTTGCTTTCGATGGGGCCGAAACGTCGTAGTAGGTGACACCAGGTGATGTCGTGCTGCATCCTGCTGCGAGAAAGGCGGCGGATAAAGAGCCAAGGATGGCAATTGCTCTGACGTGATTCATTGGATGACCCTCTCGATGGAAGTGTTAGGGTCTTCAACTTACCGAACTAGTGCGTGCCAGTGCAAGCTGAGAATTGCCAGCGCAGATCAACATCCTTGAACTCTGCTGCTTGAGCCCTAAGGAAGGTGGGGCCAACGTCATTCGCTGGGCTGTTGTCCCAGGAAGTCGCGTAGCTCTTCGGGTGTGAGAACTTTGGAATACTCGGTGATGAGGAGGTCAGCAAATCTGGACAGTCGGCTGACGGCCAACGAGCGGGGGAGAAGCCGAACGAGAAGGCTCCTGGCCAAGACTCTGAGTCGCCTTCGCTCTGCCTGCTCCTGAATCCGCCACATTTCCTCGCGCCTGGTTCGCGGGAAATCAACACCAAGCCTGTGATCGATCTGTAGATCCAGTTCACTGCGCCGCAGTGCACTACGCTCCTCTGGGGTGCCCCCGGTCCCACCAGCTCTTTGATAGAGGTGTACTACCGCGCGCTCGTACTCTTCAGGCGTCAACCTCCGGCCGTGAGGGAAAGTTGGTTGCGAAGGCACGTTTCGGGCTAAATAGGAGGTTTGCTTGCAGCGGCAAACACGCCCTTGCCGAAGTACATGTCCACGGCTTCTGGGGTGGTGAGTCTAATGTGCTCCCCAGGGTGAAGTCTGAACAGCCTTTCGTAGTCCGCCGATGAAAGTGCATTTGCTGCGTCATCCTGGAACTTGTCTGTCATTCTGTCAAATTCGCTCACAAATTCAACAGCATGACGGTTTATCTCCTGAAAGTCCCTCGCTTTTGACTCAAGAAACATTTCTGATTCGTTCTTTGCAAGTTCCAGTCCAGCTAGGGATGATGGCGAAATTTCACCCAGCGATAGATGGACATCTTTCAGGAACCTTTTAACGTTGAAACTCGCGCGCTTTACTGGTGTCGTATAGTCCAGGCTGAACTGAGCGACAGAGGATCTATTCGATCGGATGAATCTCTGTGTTTCTTTACTTTCGATTTTCAATCGCGGGCTGATATCAATCCCCGATTGCAGTGCTATGCATGCGGGAAGGTCACCAGTGACATCCGCATGCATGTTGAAACTCGATCGCCCGTAGGTTCCGAAGATAGCAACGGACAGCCAATACCCGCGAGCCTCGGTAACGAGTCGATTTGCTGGAAGGAGAATCCGGTTGGCCGCTTGGTGACAAACACCATCGATCAAATATCGGCCGACACCTGCCTCGCCATTTGGTTCTGCTATTGCGTCTGCCCGCACCGTACTTCCTTCGCCCGCGTTGATGGCTTCACCGTTCTGTGAGCCGCCGAAGCAACCCCAAGCTTTGCCTGCTCCGCATTCCACGTAGGTGTGATCGGCCATGTAAGCCATCATCGATGTTCGGTATCGCTTAGCTATCAGTTGTCCCATTTGGTCCTCCATCAAGTGATCATTTTCTAAAGCTTAACGAAATCCGCGCACCATGAGCGCATAAACGCAGGCATAGTTTTTAGAGCGGGGCTGCGAGTTTCCACCGGCATTCGTTTCGTGTGATGCACTCGGGTAGAAAAAAGGGATACTGATCCTTGGAGCGGGGTTCGCGAAGAGCAGCGCTCTCACATTTCGCTCGCTTCTTTGCCTAAAAGCTGACCAATGGCCAGCCCTTTGCTTTTAGGCGTCCAGCATGAACGACTTCACCGAACTGGACGCCAACGGGCGCACGTTGAGGACGCTCCGAGCTACGCTCACCACAGCGCGTTACCGTTCAACCCTATGAAACTTCCTCTCCTGTTCCCCCTGGTGTCAGTCGCAGCATTGGCGCTGGTCGGTTGCGGTGAACCGACCGTCGTAGACGTGCGGAAGGCATACGGTGCCATGAGCGACGAGAAGCTGCAGGCAGAGGCCCTGCACCAGCGTGTAGAGTGCCGCGCCGCGACGCAGGACTCTGACAAGCCCAGTTCTCCCTGCAACCGCGCAAACCTCGCAGAGGAGATCGCGGAATCTCGTGGTTGGTGCTGGGGGCCCTATGCCGCCGCCAACTCTGACAAGTCCTGGCTGCGATGCACCGATGACGTGACGAAATCAGCGCAGGCCAAGTCAACCTGGTTCGCTGGGACCCAAAACGGGTCCTGTCGAGAGTCCAGTCTGATCGAGGCCATCAGCAAGGTCCTGGAGCACGAGGGCCCATGGAACGTGAAGACCTCGTTTTCGCAAGAGGGCTTCTTCGACGTGTCCAGCCAGCTCAAGGATGGCACCAGCTACAAGGTGCGGTTGTACCCCAGCTGCGGTTCGGCCCTGATGGTCTACATCGCCAAGCCTGGGGTTGAAGGCGGCGTGTCGGTCGCCGCCCCGCTGGGGATGTCACCCAGAGATGCAGGCGATCTCTATGGCTTCGATATCAGCAACTGCAGCGCCTATTCGTTTGGAGGCGGAATCGGTTGCGGCATGGGCTACCAGGCCGGGATGCCGCCGCCCATCCGCTTGAGCGACGGTTTCGTTCCCTGTTCGGTGGATGGACCTGTGCAATTCGACTTCCAGCCGCGCAGGGGTATGGTGGGTGTCACCTGCAGCGTCAATGCAGAGGACATGTCTGCGTTCGAGCAGCGGATGGCAGGTGCCTTTGGGGAGCAGCAGCGGGCGTCAGATGGTAGCCGCCGATGGCATCTCGGTGGCTACACGGTCGGCAGTGTGGAGGTGGTCGTTTTGGGGAAGACGCTGCGGCGTGTGTCCGTCTACCAGGACTGACCTTTTCGCTCGGTAGATCCTGTCGCGGGCAATTTCTTGATCGCATCCCGCAGCGTGGCCATGGTCGAATCTTTTCTACAGTCTTCGTGCATGGTCATGCACAAAAGCTGAAAAAATTGGAGCCTACTTTCCAGGGGAAATCGATTGCCAGCACTGTCTACACAGAATTCGTCAACGATGCGGTACGCGTTCCCAAGTGCCACAGCGGTTACCTGAAGTCCCTCTGTGATAGATGGCGGCGGTGGTTTTGCGTTCAGCAGGTAGGGGAGATTGAAACCTAGATCTCCGAGTTTCTGCACGTAGCTCAAACCTGGTGAGCGTCCGTCTCTTTCATAGATGTTCTGCGTTGTCCTCGCGACGCCGCAATGTGTCGCCACTTCCTGTTGAGATAGCTGTAGCCTGAGCCTCTCCAATTTCAGTCGCTGCCCAAAGGATGAGCTGTTTTCGGCCTTTGCGGTTTCCAATTCAGGCGACAAATCGAATTTAGTTGTCACGGGCGGTTCAATCATTTGGAAATGGTAGTGGACACACGAGCCCAGAATATCCGCTGATACCGCGCCAGGTAAGGGGTCCCAGCCATCCTATTTGGTTGATCATCTAGAGAAGGCCGGGGCAGGTGTCTTCTAGGGGACCAACTCAGCGCAAGCGCTCTCGCATGAAGCTTCGGCCTCACCTTCGCTGATTCCGAACGCCTCGAACATGGCGTTGCCGCGCTGGAACAGGTCAGCCATCTGGGCCGCAAGCTCATGGCGGTCCAGAAACTCGGTCCCTGTACTGCTCCCCCGGCGATGGATCTTGACCTTGCACAGCAGTGCCAACAGCAGATGGATCGCCCCAACATGCCTGTGCAGGAACCACATCCAATGCGGCCATTCTTGGGCGAGTCGGGCAAAGAAGGCGCGCACCTCGGGGATTTCCGCCAACTCACGAGTGTCAGCGTCATACCCCACCACCTGTATGACCAGGCACTCTTGGTAACGCAGGGCCGTCTCTCGGGACTCGGCGATTGCGTGCAGGCGCTCCAGGGAGCTGGCGATGTTGCCCGTTTCAATTTCGCGCTTGGATATCTCCAGCACCAGCAGCGCCTCCCCTTGAAAGGTGGCGAGGCCAGCGGCATCGGTTCGCACAACTGAGGGGCGCGGGGTCATGGGCATTGGTTGCACTCCTGTTTCACGAGACGATGGCCACTTGAGAGCCCAGGGCGGCGCGCAGAACACTGAGGTGGAGCCGATCACTGCCGGGTTGCACGAGCGGGGTGCTTGAGAGCTTCGTCATGCTGGCCACACCGCGTTCGAACAGGCAGATGCACGCGTGGTACGGGTGCTGCGCGGATGCGTACATGACACCATGGGCTCCCGCCTTTCGGGCGTCGGCGGCAAAGGCCTGCGTGGTCACGTAACGCAGAGATTGCAGCACTGGGTAGTTTTCCTCCAGCCCGCGCAGATCGACAAGACGGATGCCCGCAGCCGTGCGAAATGCGACCAATGAGCGTTGCCGCAGCTGATCCAAGGTGTAGCTGCGCGTGTCCCGCCGAAAAATTGCCTCATAGCACGCCGTCAACTCGCTATCGGCAAGGTACGCGGTGGGCTCATCTGGCAGATCGAAGCGGCCGGTGGGTACGCCGTAGGGCGGAAGGATGAACCCGCGCGTGCGCACGCTGTCTTTGCGCCAGCTGGTGCGCTGGATGCGGTGCCAAGTTTGGCGGTCTGGAAGTTCAATGAATGGCGGATTGAGGTCTGTCAGGTTCATGGGGCGAGGTCATTCAGTGAGCCTCAGCCGTTGCCAATGCCAGTATGTGTTTCGCCGGAGCGCCTTGTTCAAGAGCGGCGCGCGGTGTCTGGCCGTCCAGGGCCGGTGCCGGCGTCTCCAGGAAGGCGAGCACCTGCCAGCCATCAGTAGCGCCAAGGGCCTGCGCCAAGGGCTGCAGGATGGGCCACAGGTTGGGTTCGAACTGCCAACGCGGCAACTTGAACCCCCGGCGCAGGTGGGAAACACCGATACAGCGGCGCGACTTGATCCAGGCGTTGATGGTCACCCGGCTGGCGCCCGCCAGCAGTGCAGCGTCGTCGGTCGAGATCATGTCGTCAGCTTCCATGCGCGCGCGGCGGAACTCGGCACCCGAGCGCAGGACAGCGGCCGACTGGGCACCAGTCGCGTAGGGATCAGGAGACGCTTGCGAGCGGTCTGGGGCATTGCGGTGGGCAAACGGTGAGGAAATGGACAGGGTGTTCATGGGAATTTCAAACCGTGGTGCGCTCATGGCGCGTTGCGCAGGTTGGGCTTTGCCGCAGAGAAGAATCCAGCAGCTCCTCCGTCGCGAAGGACAGTGTTGTCGCGCCGCCGTGGGCTGAGGCGAGCGCCGCCGCCCATCTTCGGAAAGCGGACCTCCAGGCGTTCTTGGATGTACCACTGTGAGACGCGACTCGACAGGGTGCTCATCAGGTAGGCAAAGGGGTGCCATGTGCAAGACCTCCGCATCGTCTGGTGCACGGCCAGGAACGCTTTCATCATGGCTACCGCTATTGCCTGAGGTTCGAACGGGACCACGCAGCCGTTGCGGCGAATGATCGCGTAGTGACTAGGCGCTGCAGGTGCGTTGTGCCCACTTGGGCCGTCTTTCCAAACAAGCATTTCGTTCTCCTATGGTCGCGCGGCGGACATCGCTCGCCCAAGCCGTGGCTTCCAGAAGGAAATGTACATCCCTCCCGAAAAGTTCGCAAGCTTAGATAGTTACGTTGTGTTTGTCCGAATGGATAAGTTCGTTAAGTTTTCGACGATTCGAAAAGGTTTTGCATTTAAAATTTACTCTGCCTTAAACTCTGTTAAGGTCTAGCAAATGAGTCATAAAAATAGAGGAGGGGGATTTCCCGGCTCCTCTGACGCTTAGTTGTACCTTTTGGCCCGGTGCTGGACCCGCTGGCCAACGTTCAAGACAATCGGTTTTTTCAAAGTCATGGCCCACTCTACGCCCGAAATTCCTGGGGGTCAATCGCCCGCCGACACCGGCCCCATCGACGGCCCCGGAAATCTCGCGGTCGCGGATTTTGACGGTGGCCAGCCGCTGGAGCCCGCGCAACCTGCCAAGACAGCGCGGCGGCGCGGTCGGCCACCAGGTTCGCGCACCAAGATCGCCCACGACAGCAGCGCCACGGCCGATGAGTTTGCCATGCTGCGGGCGGTTGCCCAAGGGGTGGATCTCACGGTCGCCGCCCGCCAGTACATGCTCTGGCCAGGCCGTGCGCCCGAGCGCCCAGCGCTGATCAAGAGATACCAGGAGCTTTTGGGCCGGATCGAGGCTGCAGCCAACGGCATAGCGCAGTCGCACGAGGCCCGCGCTATGGTGAGGGTTCTCAGGGACCACCAGACCATTGTGCTGGAGGCACCGCGAATTCCGGCCAGTGGGCCAGGTGCCCAGCCATCGGCCCCTGCAGCGCAGGCCGTATCCGTTGCCGTTGCCGAGCCGGTGGCAGTCCAGGCGCCCCAGCCGCCGACGCTGGAGGAGTTTGCGGCGCAGTTTGACGAAGGTATGTTTTCTGAAGCGGAGCTGATCGAGCGGTACCAGGAGGCGCTGCAGGAAGCAGAAGCTGCCGCCCAAGCCCCACTTCCCGCCCTCACCGCTCCCGTGGCCACTGCTTTGCCAGCACAGGCAGAGATCGCCTTGGCCAACGCGCCGGCAGTGATCCCGGTCGAGCCGGTGCAGGATCTGGAGCAGGCCCGCAGCACGGCCGAGCGCATGAAGGACGTGCTGCACGCGATCAACTGGCTGGATGAACACTTGGGCACCAAGCCCGAGCGCGCCCATCGCGTGGAGCAGTGGGTGATCATGTCGGCCGCCCAGATGCAGGCGCTGCGCAAAGCCGGTGTGATCACGCTGGGGAATCTGGTGGACTGGATGTCGCTGCAAGGCGCCACCTGGTACGACGCCCTGCCTGGCTATGGGGTCAAGCGGGCGGACAACCTGTTGGCATGGATTCTGCGCTGGAACCTGGCGCCCGCCGAAGGCCTGTCCCAGCTCCCTGCCCTGGTCGCCAACGCCACCTCCACCGAAGTGCAGGTTTCGGATGAAAACGCTCTGCAGCCGCTGACCTCGATGAAGTGGCCTGCAGATCTGATGGGAACCAAGGGCACGTTCCGCAAGCACGGGGTCAACACGATGAGTGCCACCAACGACCTGGAGGCCGTGAGGGGGTGGTTTCTCAAGATCAAGGACCTGTCGCCATTCACCCAGGAGGCGTACCAGCGCTCCATCGAACGCTTGATCCTCTGGTCCGTCCATGAGCGCAAGAAGGCGCTCTCTTCACTGGACGAGGCCGACTTTTTTGCCTTCAAGGACTTCTTGATCGACCCGCCTCCCCACTGGGTTCAATCAGCCAAAGGCTCGCCGAAGAAAAAAACCACGGGCTGGAGGCCACTGCGCGGGCCCCTCAATTCTGTGAGCCTGAATGTGACGATCGCCGCAGTGCGCAAGATGTACACGCACTGGAAAGAATCGGGATACATCGACGGCAACGCTGCCCAGGCCGTCCACGGCAAAAAGCGCGAGGAAGAGACGATGGACGTGTTCCGCTCGTTCACCAAATCCGACCTGGAGGTGGTGGGGAACACGTTCGCAGAACTGCCCGATGGTGCTCCGAAGCGGCGGCTGCGCGCCCTGTTCCGCCTCCTCGAAAACGCGGGTCTTCGCCGTGCGGAGGTGGCGCAGGCCCGGTGGTCCCACGTACAGACCGACCGAGCGCTTGAACCTGGTTCTGAAGCGCGCGTGCTGCAGGTGCTGGGCAAGGGCAAGCGCAAACGGCAAGTGCCCTTGAACGCAGAGACCATGGAGGCGTTGCGCGAGCACCGCAAGGATCGCGAGGAGCTGGTGATCCAGGGCAGGCTGAAATACTTCTCTCACGTCAAGCCCGAGGACGAGCCGCTGATAGGGGTGTTGGACGACCGGTGGATCTGGGCAAAAGACAAGAAGCTGAAAAAGGAACGCGACAAGAAAGCCCTGGCATCACAGGTCAAAGCGCTGCCGACGATTGAGATCGAGGGCATATCCGTGGCAGGCCAGCTCAAGTACACCGTCAACGAGAACGGTGCCTTGTCCGCCCACATGCTGTATCAGATCCTCAAAGGTTTTTTTGCGATGTGCTCTGCCACCGCTGGTGAGAAACCGGGCGAGGGTAAGGGGCCTTTCATGCGGGCCTCCACCCACTGGCTTCGCCACACCTACGCCCACAAAGCGCTGAAGTCATCGGAAGGAGACCTCAGCGTGGTGCAAGGTCTGTTGGGACACAAGAACATCAACACCACCGCCATCTATGTGAAAGCCGACATGTCCGAGCGAATCAAGGTGGCGGAAAAGCTCAAGTCGAGTGTCTAAATGGCACCTGCCACTGAGGGTGCCAAGCGAGCTGTGTCAAGCAAGGCCTCCTACTGGTGCGCTCATTGCACCGATAGTCTGTAAAGGATGGTGCGGCGTAAAATGACTGGCCCACATTCCTTTGTGAGCACGCCATGAGCGACAAGCGATTTCCGGAAATTGATGAAGAAACGGGTGAGGCGATGGATGTCGGAAGCCCACCGATCCCGAAGACAGGCGTTGCTGACTTTGACCAACTGTCAGAGCCCGAAAAAATCCGTGGTCTGCAACAGATTGACGACGAGCCGATGGCAGGTGTAGTCCGCCAAGTCTTGGCCCGTCCCACCGACCAACTGACACCCAAGCAGGACTACACATACCGCCAGGCGGGCGAAGCCGCCATTGAGAAGTGCTCAACGTGCAGCACCATCGTTCCACGCGGCGACGTGTATTGCCCTACATGCGAAATCGAATACGGTGGCCGGTGACCCGTGGATGATGACTTTTGCTCATCCTTGGAAATCCGCTTGCTGGATAGCCGAGACATCTCGGAAATAGTTGATTTCAGACACCAACAAGGCGACCATCCTTTGCTGGGCCCTGCTGTGGAGCGTAGGGAACACAGCCGCCGAGATATCGTTGCAAGAGACCTTGGAAAGCATGGATATGCGACGTTTGGCTCGTTCGAGTCTGGTCGCCTCATTGCGGTAGTGACATCAATACTGCGCCCCGGCATCTATCAACCAGACTGGGCGATTTCTGGGTTATTGGTTCATCCGGGGCATCGGGGGAGGCACATAGGCCAGTGTCTGATTCGCACGTGCTGTCTGGGGTGATCTCGGTTTTGCAACCAAATCGGAATCCTGAGTCAAAAAACTCCCCAGCGACAACAACTTAGCAGCGTTTTATAGTGTCTCCTGCATTGGGGAGGACGCTGATGTCGAGCTACCGGTACAGATTCGTGGGCTACGAGAAACTTCCATCGGGCCTGAACGCTGACGATGTGCAGTTGCACTGCCGCCTGCCTGACCGTTTGGTCAAGGAGATTCGGGATAGCAACTATGCAAAGCGCTATTACCTCGGACTTGCTGTCCAACTTTCTTTCCTTGCCCTAACTGGTAGGAATCCAGACAGCAAACTCAGAATGCCAACGGCAATGCTGCGCATGTTGTGTGAGCAACTGGGCATCCACGCCAATACCACCGCGATAGGGTCTCTCAAGGCTCTGTACCAGAACGCAGATCGCACTCTCGCCAACCATCGGGCCTGGGTTCGAGAGAAGCTTGGCCTAGTGGCCTACGACACAAGCGCCGAAGAGCGCTTGAGAGCAGCACTTTCTCAGCAAGCCATCGATGCCGCTTCGGTGGATGAGGTCTTTACCTCCGCTGAGCAATGGCTTTTCGACAACAAGATTGTCCTGCCCGGCAAGCGCCACCTTCAAGACCTCGCTCGGTCGGCCTTCCGGGTGGTCGAAGAATTGGCGCTTACCACCATTCGCTCCGCAGTCACCCCAGTGCGCCTCCGCGCAATCCTTAAAGTCATGCACGAGGAGAGCATGACGCCTGGGATTTCAGTCCTTGAGTGGCTCAAGCAATCAGCAGGCAAACACAGCTTGAAGGCCCTCAAGGAAGTCAACACGCGTATAGACGCCCTGAAGGCGCTCGGCGTCCATTTGTGGAAGCTAGAAGGACTTTCCATCGGACGCATACACGCCTTCGCCCAAGCGGTGGTGAACCGACCGCCCTCTGAGACCGCGCGCCGAATCGAAGACACCCGCTCTGTAGAGATAGTGTGTTTTCTCAAGTATCTGCTGGGCGAACTCAGCGACGAAGCTATTTTTCGCAATAACCGGCATACCAGCGACATCGTTCGTTCGGGAACCAAACGCGTGCAAGCAAAACAGGCGCAACGTGCTTATGAGTACCGCTGCTCTATCGAATCGATGCGGGACTTAGCGGCCAACACTGCCATGAACGCCGAGGAGCGCCTTGCAGCCATCATGGCTCTTGCTGAGGATGTCTTGGGGCTCCCTCCTGTCAGCCATGCTGAGGTTGTGAGGGAAACCCTGACGGAACAAACTACAAGGGTTCGCACTGTACTCAACGGGATGACGTGCCTGGATCTGCAAGCAGAACCAGCGCATCCTGACTGCAAGCTCCTTGCCGCTCTACAGGAATTGAAAGCGGCTGAGGCCAAGGAGCTGCCAAAGGAATTTGACACATCACTGGTCGATTCGAAATGGCGTCCCTTGCTGGAGGTTGCTGACCGCGTAGCAGCTCTTCGGGCTTTTGAGGGGTGCGCGTTGCTGCGCATTCGCAAGGGGCTGCTCGGGGGGAGCCTCTACGTCAATCACAGTGCCACCTATCAAAGCAAAGAGAGTCTCTTAATCCCCCAGGAAGAATGGGATCGAAATAAGGAAGCTCTTTGCGAGGCCTACGGTCTGGAGCTGGACCCAAGAAGGGGTCTCCTCGTTTTCAGTGCAATAAGTGACGGTACGAAAAGCTAGCACTGGCGCGGAGGTGGTGTTGGTAGATCGTTGATTTCATTGACTTTCCTGTTC